>Ga0181539_1000659_pt1 | contig 41326 bp, 38 predicted proteins | sample PEATcosm2014_Bin_46_FD_119767 | JGI IMG/M metagenome (GOLD analysis project Ga0181539, IMG submission 119767) | Peatland microbial communities from MTU Mesocosm Facility, Houghton, MI, USA - PEATcosm2014_Bin23_60_metaG | ecosystem: Environmental > Terrestrial > Soil > Wetlands > Peat | place... | reverse complement strand
TTGGAGTTGGAGTTGGAGTTAGCGTCGGGGTTCGCGACTCCGAAGGCTTGCAGCAGGTCGTGTTTGCATTTCAGCTTGCCGCTCAGATCGTGCGGCGAATACTTGGCGACGATGAATTTGTCGGTCTGCGGGCTCCACTCGTCGTAATCCACGCCGTTGAGGATGCCGGTTACCGTGGCCGCGCGACTGCGCAGCACGCCGTCCAGGCCAAAGCCATATTCGGTGGTCTGGATCTCCTGACTGTATTTCTTGCTGACCGTGGTGACGTAATCCGAGAAGACGAGGGCGCCCTTCAGAAAATTCACCTGCCCGAAAAATTCCATCCTCGAGATCGTGAACAGATCCCAGGGCAGCATGAGCAGCGGCAAAGTTTCGGGCGGGAACAAACCCTGGTATCCCATATTGTGAATAGTGAAAACGGTGGCGACTTCGCGAAACGCGGGATCCTCGGCGTAGAGCGTGCGCAGCATCACCGGCACGAGCGCGGACTGCCAGTCGTGGCAGTGAAAGACATGCGGCACGCCCAGCACCTTGGAGGCTTCGAGCACCGCTCGCGAAAACAGAGCGAAGCGCTCGGCGTTGTCCGGATAGTCGCCGGCCGGGGTCCCGTAGAGCGCCTCCCGGTCGAAGTATGGCGGATAATCCACAAAATAAAATCGAACTCCAGCGGGCGCATTCGTGCCCGCCGTCACCACCGAGCAGAAGCGATACTTGTCATCGAAAGGGATGGTGATGCTGCGCACCACCGTGTGCGGATCGGCCAGTTTGGTTTGGCGATAGCGCGGGATGTAGACGCTCACCTGATGTCCAAGAGCGGCCAGCGCGCGCGGCAAGGCGCCGACCACGTCGGCCAGTCCGCCAGTCTTGGAAAAGGGAACGCACTCGGAAGCTGCGAGAGCGATATGCATTGCGAAGGAGCCTCCTCGGCGAGAACTCGATATGCCTCGCTCACGTTATGATTGCTTTACAGTAGAGATGCGGCTGGCCGCGTCTCTATAGAAACTGCTGGAAAGAACTCCGCCAGTCTAAATGCCGGAAAGAAAGAGGGTCAATGTGCCGAAGGGCGCTAGCGTACAAACGAGTCAACGCAAGCCGAGATTGGGACAACATTTCCTGACGAGCGAACCGGCAGCCCTGCGCATTGTGGAGGCCCTGGGCGATGTTTCCGAGGCCACGGTGCTTGAGATCGGTCCCGGCCGCGGCGCCATCACGGATTTGCTGGCACGCAAAGCGCGGCGGCTGATCGCGGTGGAATTGGACCGCGTCCTTGCGGCGCAGCTCCGGATGAAATTCAACATGCAACCCAATGTTGAAATCATCGAAGGCGATATCCTGACGATCGAACTGGACACCGTCTTCGGAGCGAAGCCGGGCAGCCTGCGCACCGGGCTGAACTTCACGCCCGAACCGGCCCGCGTCGTCGGCAATTTGCCATACTACATTACCTCCGATATTCTGCTGCGGCTGCTGGAATATCATCGTTACTTTTCGACCATTGTCATCATGGTGCAGAAAGAAGTTGCCGATCGCCTGGCGGCTTCGGCTGGAAGCCGCGACTATGGCTTGCTTTCGGCGACGGCACAGTTGTACGGACGGGTCGAGCAACTCTTCACGCTTCCACCGGCGGCGTTTTCTCCACCTCCCAAGGTTCATTCGAGCGTGATTCGCATTACGATCAAACCGCGGCTGGAGTCGCTTCGGGTTCCGGAGGCCGAGTTTATTTCGTTTCTGAAACTCGGCTTTGGGCAGAAACGTAAAACTCTCTGGAATAATCTGAAAACGCGGTACGATGAAGATGCGCTGCGTGCGGCTATGGCGAAAAGCGGCGTCAAACCTGCGATCCGGGCCGAAGCGCTGCCGCTGGAAAGAAGCGCCGCTCTGTTCCGCGCGCTCGGCGACGGCAGTTCATAATTGTCGCGGGCAGAATTTCGCGAAGAAGAGTTCCCGCGCCACACGAACCGTGTCTCCACTTAGGAGGCCACTAATGACTTCCGCTGTACGAACTCCCGCCGTCGCCGGCAGGTTTTATCCGGGCCGCGCTGAAGAATTGCTGCGCGAAATTCGAGAATACACTTCTCCGGGCAAGACTACGGTCGAAAGCGGCCGCATCGCCGCCATCGGATGCGTCGCTCCCCATGCGGGATACATTTACTCCGGCGGTGTTGCCGGCGCTGTATATTCGCGCCTGGAAATCCCTGAGCGCTGCGTGATTCTCTGCCCCAATCACACGGGCAAGGGACGTCCGCTTGCGATTATGGCCAATACAGCGTGGCAGACTCCGCTCGGTGAGGTGGCGGCGGACGCGGACCTTGGAGCTCGGTTGCTGCTGCGCTTCCTTATGCTGCAAGAGGACAGCGCCGCGCACCGCGCGGAACACGCCATCGAAGTCCAGATTCCTTTCCTGCAGGCGCAACAGCCGGAATTAAGTATCGTTCCGATCGTCATCGGCACCAGCGACTTTGATGTGCTGCGGGGATTGGGCGAAGCCCTGGCGGATGTGATCGCGGATCGAGATGAGAAAGTCCTGATCATCGCCTCCAGCGATATGAACCACTACGAGTCCGATGCGGTCACTCGCGTCAAAGACCACAAGGCAATCGAGCGCGTGCTCGCCCTGAATGCGCGCGGACTCTGGGAGGTGGTGATGAATGAAGACATCAGCATGTGCGGTTTCGCGCCGACGATTGTCATGCTCACGGCGGCAAAGCTTTTGGGGGCGACTTCGGCTACGCTGGTCAAGTACGCAACTTCGGGCGATGTCTCCGGCGATTACGAGTCAGTGGTAGGTTACGCGGGAATTATTGTTGAGTAAAAACAGGAGTGCGGTGAAGAACAAAGGCGGCCATTTTTCGGCCGCCTTTTTCCGAAACAATTTTTTGTTTTTAGTGGGGACGCGGCGGCGGTGCGCTCGACGTGTGCGGCGACGCCGTCCCAGTAGAAGTCCCGCCTCTCATTGGAGTTGGAATTGGACTCGTGCCGAAGCCGGTTGCCGGCGCCGTGGCCGGAACTGGCGGCACCATCGAGACTACGACGGGACGAGAAGTCCGATCCATTGTTTTCGCGAGGCGATCGAGGTGGCGCACCGATCCGCGTGGCACTCCGAAACTGGCGGAGCCGGGATTGATGGTCAGGCGATGCGACGCTCCCAAGGTCGGATTTGCTGCGAGGCCGCGTCCCACCATCACCGTCTGATAACCGCTCGCGGGTGCCGCCGGCACTTTCATTCCGACCGGCGCATTCACCACCAGCGGAAGCGCATTCCACGAATTCCAATTGCCCGGCTGCCAGACCCATCCGAAGCCGGGAGCGAAGGCCCAGTTGCCGTAATTGTAGGGCATCCAGCCCCAGGGATAGCCCGACACCCACATGTAGCCGGCACCGGGATAGAAGGCCCAGCCGCCATCCTGGAACGGGCTCCAGTTGGCGCCGATGAAGTAGGGCTGCCAGACGTTGCCGTAGCCGGGCACGGTCATGAAGTTGCCGTAGTAATTCAAGTCGGTCATGCCGTAACCGTAAGGCGATGAAATGCCCGAGCCGCCGGCGGAAGCGTAACGATCGTGATAGTCGGTCTGCTGGCGATCCCAGGCGTCGGAGGGATCGTCTTCGTAATTCTTGACGATCACGAAAGCGCCTTTTTTGGCGGAATCGTCGTTCTTAAGGTCGATAGTTGCGCTGTGCTTCTCGGCAACCTCAAATTGTCCGGACGGGCCGGTGGCGCTCAATTTGCCTTTGAATACGGCCACAGTCGCTTTGCCGGCGCCGTCGAGTTCCACGCGAAAGTGCGCGGCCTCGGCCATGGTTATGGACTCGGGCGCAAAATTCAGCAGGAACTGGTCACCCGTCTTTTCTTTGTCGCGAGCGTTTTTCAGGTGAAGATCCGCGTAGACGGTACCGAAGACAAGTTGCACGGTGCTGAGCTTCTGGCCATCGTCGCCGAGCGCAAGACGAGTGAAGTCCACTTCGCTGTCGGGAGCGAGGCGCAGCGTGCCGCCATCTTCGAATTCCACTTCCGCGCGACCATCTTTGCCCGTCTTCACGCGCGAGCCCTCGATCACGGGCAGGTTGATAAACGCTTTATCGAAACCGTCGCCGGCAGCGCGGTCGATCCGCACTGTGCCCTGAACTTCGCTCAAGCGGACGATGCGCGCCTTCGATTCGGCCGACGCCGAGACCACCAGAAACGCCGCTGCGAGCACGGCCCACGTTGCCAGCATCTTTCCGAGTCTTGTGATCGCCATATACTTCTCCCGGGACTAGTTTGAGTCTGCGAGGATGCGGAGCTTAAGTCAAGGGGGGATTTTGGATAGTGGGCGGCGGCGGAAAAATCCCCGCGCACAAACGATCAGTGAACGCCTGCGCGCTCCAGCAAGCGTTGGGCGCGGGCGCGGGTTACGTTGATCACGGAGGGATCGGCGACGATCTGATCGAGGATCGGCTGAATGGCTGTGACCTCGACCAGTTGATTAGTACGGGCCATCTCCTCCATGCGCTTGAGTTCTTCGTCGAGCGCGAGCTTCTGATAGTGGCGATCGTACTGGAGGCGATGCCCGAATTCGAGCGTGGCCGCGAGACTTTGCATCAGGCTGGTCAGTTCCTGCACGGCGGGAATGGCGGAGTAGTTGTAGGTGGACTCACCGCTGCGCCGCGCGTCTTTGTAGCTGACCGTCTTTCCCCCTGTAAAGGCGAGGCCCTTGTGATGGGAATCGACGTCTTTCTGAAAGTAGCCGGCCTTCGCCGCCAGATCGAAGATTTTCTGCCGCGTTGCTGCGGCTACTTTGAAGTCCAGGTCGAAGCTGTCGGTTTCGTCGGGGTTGGCGGGCAGGCGGCCGCTGGACTGGTAGCGGGCCGAGCCATCGGATTGAACGCGAATCGAGTAGCGCTCCGGCTGGGAGGCGGGGAAATCGAGGGTGAAGGTGACCACGGCCGGGACTTGAGTTTCGGTTTGCGAATAGGCGAGGATCGAAGAAAAGAGGATTGAGGAAGAAAAGATGAGCAGGCAAACAATCTGAAATGGACGTGGCATGGGGCCGCTTAATGATTGGGGATAGTGGCGAGGAGTGTCAAGGGGAAGGCAGCTCTGTCAGTTCTCAGCTTTCAGTTTCTAGCGCTCAATGCAGTGCATATTTCTGAGCAATTCCTGCAAGGATTGTCAGTTGAGCATGACGATCAAGAATTGGCACGACCGCTCGGCTGGACGGCCGAGGGCGGCCGTCCCTACGTTTAGCCTGCCTGGCGTTCATGGGTGGCTGCGGTGTGCAGATGGCAGATGGCGATGGCGAGCGCATCGGCGGCGTCGGCGGGCTCGGGAATCTGCTCGAGATTCAGAAGACGCGTCACCATTTGCTGGACCTGATGTTTTTCGGCGCGGCCGTATCCGACCACCGCGGACTTGATGGAGAGTGGCGAGTATTCGGCGACTTCGAGTCCGGCGGAAGCGGCGGCCAGCATGGCGACTCCGCGCACCTGGCCGAGTTTCAAGGCGGACTTCACGTTGGCGGCGTAGAAAACGTCTTCGATGGCAACGCGGTCGGGCCGGTGCTGGGAGATGAGTTCCTGAAGGCCGATCGAGATGCGCGACAGGCGCGCCGGCATGGGGTCGTGCGGGGAAACTTTGATGGCGCCGCAGACGATGCAGACGAGGCGATCATTGTTGCGGTCGTCGGAGAGCAGTTCGACTACGCCGTAGCCGGTGTATTCGGTACCGCAGTCGATGCCGAGGACGCGCATGAGGGAAGTGTAGCAGGACAGTGGTCAGTGGACAGTGGCCAGTTTCTCACTCTCAACAGCATCTTGGGCTTCGGGATTTGGCTTGCTCGTTTTCTTGCTGGAAGAGGGCGTAGGCGCTGGGTGAGGATTCCAGACGGCTCCGATCTAGAAAGCGCGAGGCCGAGCTTCGCTCGGCTGAACAGGAGAGGGCGGCTGTCCCTACCCACGTGCGCTAAAACAGCATGATAACCTAAGTTAATTGCGGCCCAGGGAAACGAGCGATACGAGCGGACTCATACTCGTACCAGAAAATCATATGAGGAGCAGACGATGAAAATTGGAATGCTGACGGGCGGGGGCGACTGTCCCGGGCTGAATGCGGTCATTCGGGCAGTGGTGCGTAAGGGCACATTCCATTATGAAGACGAGTTTGTGGGATTCGTGGAGGGCTGGCGCGGGGTGTTGGAAGACAAGATCATGGAACTCGACCTCTCCTCGGTGGGAGGCATCCTGCCGCGCGGCGGCACGATCCTGCGCACCTCGCGCACCAATCCAGCCAAGCATGACAACGGCCTGCAGCGCTGCGCCGAGAACCTCAAGAAACATGGTTGTGACGCGCTGATCGCCATTGGCGGCGATGACACGCTCTCAGTGGCGCAGAAACTTTTCGTCAACGGAGTAAAGGTGGTTGGTGTTCCGAAGACGATCGACAACGATCTGGCCGGCACCGACTACACTTTCGGCTTCGACACGGCCGTGAATGTGGCCACCGGCGCCATTGACCGCGTGCATACGACGGCCGAAGCGCACAATCGCGTGATCGTGGTGGAAGTGATGGGACGCGCTGCGGGCTGGATCGCGGCCTATAGCGGCATCGCCGGCGGCGCCGACGTCATACTGATCCCCGAAGTTCCTTTCGATATTGAACAGGTGGCCGAACTGATTCGGCAGCGCCACGCCCGCGGAAGATATTTCAGCATTGTGGTGGCGGCCGAAGGCGCGAAGTTTGCCGATGGCACCCAGTTAAACGGTGGAGCGTCGGTTCTGCAAGAAGGGCGCGATGAGTTCGGGCATCTTCGGTTGGGCGGAATCGGCTCGACCGTGGCACGCGAGATCGAGAAACGGACTGGCTTCGAGTCGCGGTCGGTTGTGCTCGGCCACATCCAGCGAGGCGGAACGCCCAGCGCTTTCGACCGCGTACTGGCCACGCGCTACGGACTGGGCGCCATCGACATGGTGCACCGCGGCGAATTCGGGCAGATGGCGGCGCTGCGAGGGAACAAGATTATTTCCATCCCGCTGACGGAAGCCATCGCTTCGAATCGTAAGGTGGATGAGGAAATTCTTGACGCCGCGGTCGGCATTCTCGACAAGCTCGACTATAAGCCTCCGAAAGTGCCTGAACCGGCGCGGAAATGAAAAAAGGGGAGGAGCGCCTTGGCGTCCTTCCCCTTTTCTTAATCTGGATATGACTTTTGCACAGGCAGACTTTTGCACGCGATAGGCCGCTTGTAGCAAAAGGTACCACCAGAGCGGGATTTGCTTGGCATTGGCGCGGGTTTCAGGGCATACTTACTCAGCAATAGCTCAGCGCTCCCCCTCGACCGATTACGATTTTCGAGGAGGCTCCGTGCCCATGTTTCAACACGAGATCCAGCCCGAGAACCATCTGGAGCGATCAAAGCCTCTCCCCTTGCAACCCGCATCGCAGGATGCGGAACAGCGGAAGCGGATGCTGATCGCGCTGGGGATACTGCTGGTGGCGCTGGCAGTGGTGGTCCTGAAAGACTGGGATTTCTGGTTTCCGCCGGGCGGTGAAGTCCAGGAAGCCGCGGTTCGAAGCAAGAATAAGAGTGTGGCTGCGGCAACTGCGAGCGCGCCGGCGACTCCGGCGCGGGAACGCAAGCCAGCCAGGCCCAAGCCCGCGGCACCCGCTGCGGCCGAAGTTCCCCTCCCGGCAAGCACTGAGCGCGCAGCGCTACCTCCCCTGGAGGTGGAAGTCGTAGCCGGAAACCGCCACATTAACGTGCCCGCGAAAAGCAATGCCATCCACCTGGATGTGGACTCGGGCGCGACGTCTTCCGTATCGAGCGCTCCCGCATCGGCGCCGAATGCGCTGGCCAGTGGCACGACGGGCGATAGCACGACGATCAATGCCGGTGATCGGGTGCGGCTCTCGCCGCAAACGACGCAGAGTTTGAGCGTTTCGGTGCCACCGAATTATCCCTTGCTGGCGCGGCAGATGAAGGTGCAGGGCGCAGTCAGTTTGCAGGCGCTCATCTCGCGAGAAGGCACAATCCAGGAGCTACAGATTATCAGTGGCCCCGGCATCCTAGCTACTGCGGCTCGGGAGGCGGTGAAGCAGTGGCACTTCAAGCCATACCTCCAAAACGGGCAGCCCGTGGAAACTCGGGCCCGCATCACGGTGAACTTCACCATTTCGACAAATTGAGCTAGGGCGGGACCGAAGTACGCGTCGATCCCTTGGGAACGGCCATTGGGAACGGGCGGCTTCTTTGCGTTCGTGCAGCGGCTGCAGGCAGCTCTTCGGCGGAGTGAATCGGCACTATCAGAGATACAGGGTTCTGCGGAAAATTAAACGGGCGTCCGGATTCTTTCGAATCCAAGACGCCCGGGCAGCCCTCCCCCAGAACTGCTCAACTGGAAATGTAAGACTAAGCGGCGAATCTGAAAATGGCACGCGGGTGCAAACTTGTTCCACCAAAGTGCCACCCCGTGAATCACAGATTACAAACAGTCGACTGTTGATGCCGCGCCCCTGAAGGAGCATCTGATTTCGAAGAACTTACGGCATCGCGAAAGCGATGCCCGGATACGAAACCCGAGTTTTCCAGCCGCCGGTGAAGCCGTGCCCTTCCCGAAACCAATTTATGAGACCGGTCCAGTTCTATTCCGAAACCACCATCTTCCCAGGCGGCGTTCCGGTGGAAAACGGCGAGCCCGCGATAGCCGCCGGAACGCCGGTCGATGGATTGTAGGTATAACCCGCAATCCCGTGTCCAGCCGCCGTTCCGATATAGAAAAAGCTGCCGCTGGGGTCGATGAGGGCGAACAGCCCGCCCGCGGTCAAACTGAATGGCGAGCTCGCTACCGCCGCCAGCTGTCCATTCGTGGGAGTGATCGCGAAACACCAGATGGAGAAACTCGATCCCTCGCTGACCGCGTAAACGAACGAGCCGCCGGGATCGACGGCGAGCACGGTGGGGCCGGTGCCTGCCGTGGAGGTAAACGGCGAGCCGAGTATCGGGCTCAGCGCGCCCGTGCCGGGGTCGATGTTGAACCCGGAAATGTTGCCGGTGGTGGTCTCATACGGGGAGGGGTTGCTTGCCGAAGGGTTCGCAACGTAGAGGAACTGTTCACTCACATCCACGGCCAAGCCGAAGGCTCCCGCCCCCGAGAAGACCGGAGACCCAGGCACCTGACTGAGCACGCCGTTCGAGAAGGAGAAAGCGGTGACCATACCGATTTCTGGATTGGTCACGTAAACGAACTTGCCGGAAGGGGTGATCAGAATCTCGCTAGGATCGGTATTCGCGTAGAAGGGCGAACCTGCGACCTCCGACAAAGCGCCCGTGCCAGAATCGATGGAGAAAACGGAAACGTTGTTGCCGTAATTATTGGTGACCAGCAAGTACTTGCCGGAAGGGTCAATGACTGCCGCATCCGGACCGGAACCGGCCTGAGTCGGAGTCCCACTGAGCGTCAAAGTCCCATCGCTGGCGAGGTTGAAAATCGAGATCGTGGAGGCGCGGGAATTGACCACGTAGAGAAACTTCCTCGACGGGAGCAACGCCAGGCCGACGGGCGAATAATCCTCCTCTTGCGGCGTTTGCGCCCCCATGGAGATGACCCCGGTGGTGCCGTTAATGTGCAGCAGAAGCACGGAGCCCATCGCTGGCAGGGTTACGTAGGCATTATGGTCCGGCCTCGTCAGGGTACTGTTACCGCTGTTGCTGCAGGAAAGGGAAAGTAGGGCCAGGATAATGATGACGGCCACAAGAACCCGGGGAAGACAACATTGACCTGCCAGTGCGGCACGCGCCGCCCTTAGAAAGCTCATTTGCGAACCTGCTCCTCAATATCTAAAGTGAAAACGAAAAGGTCGTGTTCACTATCGTGCACGAGAAGGCGGGAACAACGCAACTGCATCGGGTCATCGGGTGATCGGATCATCGGGTGATCGAGAAGCAAAAGCCCTGGCTTGTCGATGGCCCGATGACCCGATGGTCTGATGACCCGATCGACTCGGGATGTGTTCTAATCGAGTTGTAAATCGGTGCGTTCCAAGTAGAAATCAAGTCGTGATCGACATCCACTGCCACATTCTGCCCGAGGTCGACGACGGCCCCAAGTCCTGGGATGTCGCCGTCGAAATGTGCCGCATGGCGGCGGCTGACGGCATTACCCATGTTGTCGCCACCCCGCACGCCAATGATCGTTACGCCTATGATCGCGGATACCTTTGCGGGCTTCTCGACCAGCTACGGGAGAAGGTTGGTTCCGCGCTGCAATTGCAATTAAGTCTAGGCTGCGATTTTCATCTTTCCTTCGAGAATCTGGAACGCGTGCTCGAGCAGCCGCACACCTATACGATTGGCGAAACCAACTATCTACTGATTGAACTCAGCAACTACAGTGTCCCGACGCGGCTGGGCGACTGTTTCTTTCGCCTGGGGGATCGCGGGCTTACGCCGATCCTGACCCATCCGGAACGCAACCCCATCCTGCAGCAAACGCCGCAGCGCATCCTGGAGTGGGCGGAGCAGGGCTGTCTGATCCAGGTGACGGCATCGGCGCTGACGGGGTTCTGGGGAGAACGGCCGGAAATCATCGCCCGCTGGCTACTTGACCGCTCTGCCGTACACATCCTCGCCTCCGATGCTCACGACACGAAGCGCCGCATCCCGAATCTTTCCGCGGCTCGCGATGTGGCGGAAAAAATCGTGGGGGCCGAGTATGCCGAAGCGCTGGTCGACGGCAACCCGGGCGCAATCGTCAATGGATTACCGATCCCTTACTGCCCGCGGCCGGTGCTGGACTAGGAGAAATGGACCAGGCTATGGCTATCTCAAAAAAATCGATCCCATGACAATGTTGGCCGGTTTACCTCCACAATCGGATAAACTTGATTGGCCCGTCCCCTTGGGCTAGATTGCTGAGCCTAGGGTGAGGAGGTTGCAGATGAACAGACGCATTCTTTTGGCAATGACTCTCACGCTGGCGCTCGTTGTCCTGCGGGCTTCTGCCTTTGCCCAGGCAGCGGCGGAATCTGTTTTGTTGGGTGCGGGTTCGGCCACGGCGACCGTCAAGGCCGGATCGGCGTTGAGTTCGGCGTTGAATTCGGCATTGAACCAAAACAGCAAGCAGCTTGCCGGGCACGTTCAGCGACAAATGTTGCAGCCGACGCCCGGAAAAATGTCGCAAGCGGGAGCCCGTCCGGTTTCGATGAGTCCGGTCAAAGCCACTGCGGTTCGCGCCGGCACGACGCCAGCGCAGGGCGCCTTAATTGCCTCCATCCAGGGTGCCGTGACCCAGGATGCTGTGACCGGTTGTGCCCCGACGAAACAGGTGGCTTCAACGCCCGGAAGCGAGACTGCTGCCGAATCGGCGCAGACGAATTGCAGCGGCGAGCATTCTGCCGGCCAGCCGGTGCCTCAGAAATACAAATCGGTGATTACTGTCTCGTTCCCGAAGTGAGTTTCGTGCGGTCGGGTGTATCGGACAAGCTGAGCCAGGAGGCGGCGGAGGCGCTGCGATCGGTTGTCGAACACAACTGCGTGGCGCAGTTCGCACTCGCTGGATTCGAAGCGCGTTAATTTCCGGTGTGGATCCCGCTCTATAGGGCCTCCTTCAGTTTCCTGCAGTCACATCCGCTCAGTTAAATCGAGATTATTTTCAGGTGCGGCCACTTCGTGGTTTTCGTGCCACCGGTTCGCGCCACTCAGGGATATAATGTGGCGATTTCGCAAGCTTGATTCCAGCCGCATCGGAGGTCTGTTGCCCCTGTCGCTCGACACTCGTGAGGTCGGACGCGTCACCATCGTGCGCTGCAACGGACGGATTGTTGCGGGCAGCGAGACCGAGTCTCTGCGCGCGCACGTTGACCGGTTGTTGCGTGACCGCCGCGCCATCGTCCTGCACCTGGGCGAGGTCGGATTCATTGACAGCAGCGGCCTCGGCTCGATGGTCCGCGCCCTGACCAGCACCCGCCGGACGCACGGAGACCTGAAGCTCTGCAATGTGCCCGAACATGTGCGCAAGGTTCTGGATATGACGCGCCTGACGACGGTGTTCGATACGCACGAGTCGGAGGAGAAGGCGATCGCTGCCTTTTACCGCCCCGAGGCGCGCGCCGAGACACCCGTGCGCACCGGCCGCAGCGTTCTGTGCCTCGACTACAACCGCGACGTGCTCGCCTACTTGCGCGAACTGCTGCGCCGCGCCGGATACGACGCCCAGACCAGCAGCCATCCGGGCGACGCTCTGATCCTGATGTGCGTCACCCATTTTGATCTCCTGCTGGTAGGCCCCGACCTGACCATGTCCCCGGCCACGCAGCAAGCCCTCCAGGCCGCGTGCGCCAGCCTCCCGGTGATCGCACTGGACAGGGAGTTTTCCACCCGCGATGCTGGTGAAGCCGGCGCTGGATTGCTGGAAAAGATCGAGGCTCGGCTCAACCCGAGGACCGCATGATGCGGGAGCACTGAACGGATCTGCACCATCGCCTTTACACCAGCAACCGCTGCACAGGCCACTTCTGAGATAGGTTCCAGCGAAAATTGGATTGGCGAGGGATGGTTAGTGCTGGGGAAGGTTGTTTTCCGCCGGCGTTTGTTTGGCCGCGGCCTTCGGATCGTCCGCCGCGGGCGCGGCGGGCGTCGGCGTCGTCATTGCGCTTTCCGGATTGAGCAGGTGATCGTGGCTTGGGCCTAATCCAAGCTTGATCAGCGCTCGGGAATCTGGAGTCGTCTTCGACTGCCATCCCTGATCTGCCTGATAGCGCTGCATCGCGGCCTGGGTGGCGCTGTCCCACGCGCCCGTTGGCTCGCCTTGCATGTAGTGCTCGCGGATGAGCGCTGCCTGAATTGCCCGGGCGCGATCATATTCAATCGCCCGCTGGCCGCGCTTCTTTGCAACCTGCTTTGAGCCCTGCTTGCCGCGGGAGGTCTTGCTCTTCTGCGCTGAGGTGTGAGTTGAGGTGCCCTTGCTGGTGGCGTGCCCGGTGGCGTGCTGCGTCGATTTCTTGACCGGCGCGGCGGAAGCTGGCGCCGGTTTCGTTGGCGGAGTCGACGTCTCGGTCTCTGTCTGTGCGATTACGCGCCCGTGCACGGCCAGGCAGAGCAGGCTGCAAAGCCCCAGCCGTCGCCAACGCCGAATTTGAACACCGCTCTGCATGTATAGAAGCTTCGCTCCTCTGTCAATCCCAGAGCTGCTGCGACCACAGGCAGCTGCCGAGCTGCGCTCGGCCTGGACGGGCGAGGGCGCCCGTCCCCACACGAGTACTGCAAACTTTGCCTACCAATAAAAAACCGGCGAGACCGAGCCACCCTATATGGTCCCCGAAACGGGGACAGAGCGCCAGTCTCGCCGGATTTCCTATCGGTTACGGAAGTGTACCTGCCATGAAAATCGTTCCATCCTCGGCCCTTGCGCCTCGCGGACGCACCAGGAACACGACATCCTGCCCGCTCTTCAGGGACGACTCGATCTTGGTAAAGTCGTCGGGATTATTCACGGGCTGCTTATTCACTTCCAGGATCACGTCGCCGCGATTCAGACCGAGATCTTCGGCGAACGATCCCTGCTTCACGTCCTGCACCACCACGCCCTTGCTCGCGGCAATGCCCAGGCGATTGGCCAGATCGGGAGTGATGCTGCGAACCGTGACCCCGAACTTGCTCGCCTTGGGTGCCTCCTCGCTCTGGCTTTCGTCTTCTTCGCCCAAACGGGAAGCGAACAGTTTCGAGCGATCGGCGATGGTCACCGTCGCGTCTTCCTTCTTGCCGTTGCGTATAAAGACCAGCTTGGCCTTCGAGCCCGGCTTGCGGGAAGCGATATCCGCCACCAGATCGTCGCCGCTCTTCACGTCCTTGCCATCCACGGAGGTGATCGTGTCGCCAATTTTCAAGCCCGCCTGGTCGGCTGGGCTGCCGGATACCACGTTGGAAACGGTCACACCCGATCCGTAAATGCGTGCGATGGCCGGGTTCGGTTGGGCGGAGAACTCAATGCCGATGGAGCCGCGCGAAACGCGGTGTTCCGGCCCGATCAACTGGTTGTAGACCTGCGTTACCGTGTTCGAAGGCATGGCAAATCCCACGCCCGCGTAGGAACTCGTCTCGGTAAGGATGGCAGTATTGATGCCGATGACTTCACCCGCCATATTCACCAGCGGCCCACCGGAATTGCCCGGGTTGATGGCGGCGTCCGTTTGAATAAAAGACTGAAACTGCCGGTTAGGCACGATGTTGCGTCCCTTGGCAGACACGATGCCAGCGGTCACAGTTTCCTGCAGTCCGAAGGGACTGCCGATGGCCAGCACCCAGTCGCCAACTTCCATGCCGTCGGAGTTGCCGAGTTTGGCGGCCGGCAGCGGACGATCGATATCAATCTTGATCACCGCCAGGTCGGTCTCCTGATCCATGCCGATCAACCTGGCATCGTGTCCCGGAGAGGCCGGGTTTTCATCCTGCAACTTCACCCGAATGCGATCGGCCTTCTCGACGACGTGCCGGTTAGTGACGATGTAGCCCTTGGAATCCACAATCACGCCGGAACCGAGCGAGCGTTGGCGGATGGTGCCCGCGTCTCCGCCTTGACCTCCTTGACCGCCGAAGAACTTGTCAAAGAAATCCTGGAACGGGGAGTCTTCATCGCCGTTGCCCTGATCCTGGTCCCGATCGGGACGCACGGAGCGCCGGTGGTGAGGGTTCTTAATGGTCGACTCGGTATTGATGTTCACCACGCTCGGCTCAAGCTGCTTGGAAATCTGGGAGAAGGCGGTCGAGAGCTGTTGCGGAGCGGGAATGGTCAGCGGGGTCGCATCCGACGACTTCTGCCCCTCCTTGCCTTTCACTCCAGAAGAGACAACTGTGCCGATAAGAATCCCAACCGTCAGTGTCGCCAGAATCGTAAAAGTGTACGCCCAACGGTTGGCTTTGAGGCGCACCCAAAAAGCGCCTTCGCGCGAATCCATTTCTTACCTCCTGAAACTGCCTAATTTTTTATTATACCTTCGCTTCAGCCAGGGAGCGGTTTGAAGGTGGCCAAATCATTAGACGCAGAAAACCCGGTTCGCGTTGGGCGCAGCCCGCTAGAGCTTCAGCGTCATCAGTGCCAGGAACAATCCGGTATAGCCGGCGATGGCCAACAAAACCAGCAGCGCCCCGAAATTCAGGAGGTTGAATATTCCCCACGGCTTCTGCACCGCGCCCGTCGCCAGCTTCCACAGACCGACGCCACCCGCCAGTGCGCAGGCCGGCAACAGGAATAACCCAATTGCCCGCCCGTGCGCCACCTGGGGGAAGACAATCAGGAACGTCACGGCAGGAAGAAAAACCAAAGCCGGGACGATGGCCAGCGGGGCGCCGATCAGGAATGCGCGTTCCCTGTCTTTCGCGGTCATGGCGAATGCTTGTCGTCGTAATCGGGCCATCGGGTTATCGGTCTTAGATGGCCCGATGATCCGATGACCCGATCCTACTTGGCCTCGTACACGGTCTTGCCACCGACCACCGTACGCAGAACTTTCGTCTCCAGGATCTTTGCTGGAAGGGCTGCGGTAATGTCCTGATCAAGAACGACAAAGTCGGCCAGCATGCCCGGCTCCAGCTTGCCTTTTTGCTTTTCGGCGAACTCGGCAAAAGCCGCGCCCGTCGTGTAGGCGGCGATCGCCTGCTCGATGTTCAGTTTCTGCGCGGGATAGTAACTCTTCTTTCCGTCTTCGCTCATACGGGTGAGCGCCGAGTAAATCCCGCGAAAGGGCGTGACCGGTTCGACCGGATAATCCGTGCCAAATGCCAGCGTCACTCCACGGCGAAGGAACTCCGCCCACGCATAGGAATGCTCGGCGCGCTTCGGTCCGAGACGCGACTCGGCCCAGTTCATATCCGTGAGCAGGTGGTTGGGCTGCATGGACGCGATCACCTTGAGTTCCTTAAAACGCAAAATCTGTTGCGGGGTGGTGACCTGCGCGTGCTCGATGCGAAGCCTGTAGTCATTATTATTGCCATTGCCGCCGTCGGCTGCCTTCACCTTGGCTTCTTTCGCCGCCTTCTCCGCCTCGGCAAACGCGTCGAGCGCCATCTGCACGGCCTTGTCGCCGATGGCGTGGAAGCCGATCTGATATCCGGCCAGCACCCGCTCCTTGGTCATCGCATTCAGCTTTTCCGCTTCGTATTGCGGCAGGCCGCTGTTCTTCGGATCGTCGCTGTAGGGCTCGAGCAACGCGGCGGTCTTCGAGCCGAGCGAACCATCCAGGAAGGCTTTCAGCATTCCGGTGTGGAGCATATTGTCGGACGCAGGATGCGAGTCGCGTTTGCGATTCAGTTCTTCAATCGAGTCGTCGAAATTCGGCCACTCTGAGATCCTCGCGGTCAGCTTTCCCTCATGCTCGAGATCCTCGTAAATCTGAAAGTCTTCCCACTGCGAATAATCCTGCGCCGAGGTGATGCCGTGACTCGCCAGATCCGCAAGCGCTAGTTCGATGGCTTGCCGCCGCTTCTCGGGCGTTGGTTTGGGAATCACCGCCTGCACCGCCTCTTGCGCTTTCTCGCGCAGAATACCATTGGGCGTGCCGGAGTCATCGCGATCGATCCTTCCACCCTCGGGATCGCGACTGGCGACGGTGATGCTGGCCAGTTGCAAGGCGCGCGTGTTGGCCACGCCAATGTGACCGTCGACGCGTTCAAGGTAAACCGGGTGTTTACCGCTCACTTCGTCGAGATCCCAGCGTGTGGGCAGAGTCTTGACCGGCCAGAGAGTTTCGTCCCAGCCGCCACCCACTACCCATTCTGTGGGCCCGGCGGCTTCGACCCTGGCCCGCAACCGCTCGCGGAACTCATCCAGCGTTTTGACGCCGACCAGGTTAACGTTCAACTTCTCAAGACCGGCGCTGGCCAGGTGCATGTGGGCGTCATTGAATCCGGGCATGACGAAGTGACCCTCCAGATCGACGATTTTCGTCTCTGGCCCCTTCAACTTCATGATCTCGTCGCGCGTCCCGACTGCGAGGATGCGGTCGCCGCGCACCGCCAGCGCCTCCGAGCGCTTGCCCGCCCCCAATGAAGACGCGGCATCGACCATTCCGGTGTAGATGTTGCCGTGGGTAAAGATCAGGTCCGCTTTCGGCTTCTGAGCGTTCTGCACTGCGGGGCCGCTCTGCGCTGACACGCCAGAGGCCACGGCCAATAGCAGAATCGGAACGATTCGCGTCATCGTCATTATTCTCCTACTCCCGACAGTGTCAGCATTGTAAGCAGAATGCGCCTTAGACCGAGGTCTCGTCCATTGCAGTCGAACCATTCTTGCAACGTGTGCGCACCGCCTCCGGAGCCGCCAGCGCCGATGGCAATGGCCTCGCGGCCGAGGGAAAGCGGAATGTTGGCGTCGGTCGATGCGCGCTGCACCTGCGCCGTATTGCCCAACTGTGCATCCACGGCGCGAATCACCTTCAGAAGCCGCGCGTCCCGCGCCAGTTCGCCCGCCGGACGATTTCCGATCGCGACCACTTCGCTCTGCACTACCTGCGGCCGGCGCGCTGCGTGCTGAGCAGCGGCCCGATTTTCCCATGCGACCGCCTGGTCCAGAGCGACACGCAGCGCTTGTTCCAGCCGGTCGATTTCCGCCGTCGACGTGGAGCGCAGATCGACCCGCATGCTGGCGGACTCCGGAATCGAATTCACCGAAGTCCCGCCACGAATCACGCCGACATTAAATGTTGTTTTGGGCGTGGCCGGCACCGGCGTCTGACTGAAGACCTCGATCGCACGGGAGAGCGCAATAATCGGACTGGGCGCGCCGAAGTCGCTCCACGAGTGCCCGCCCGGACCGCGCACGATCACTTCGAAGCGGCGGCTGCCGAGGGCCTCGGCCACCACGGTGTCCGCTCCGGCGCCATCGACAATCACGCTATAGGCAATCGCGTCTCGCCAGCGCGGCGTCGCGAAAACGTGCCTCATGCCGCGCAGATCGCCTTCGCCTTCTTCCCCGACGTTCCCGATGAACACAAATGGCAGCGCATGTGAAATGCGCGCGCTCGCGAGCACACTGGCCACGGCCAGCATCGCCGCAATGCCCGCGCCATTGTCGGAGACTCCCGGGCCATACAACCGGCTGCCCTGCTGCCGGATGTGCAACGGCGTCGCCGCCGGAAACACCGTATCAATATGCGCGCTGAGGGCCACGAAACGGCTTCCGTAGCCGGGACGCACGCCGAACACGTTGCCGACCTCATCCACCTGCACGCCGGTGAGCCCGAGCTCGCGAAAACGATCCGCCAGCCAGACACCGCGTGCGGCCTCTCCGAACGGAGGCGCGGCAACCCGCGTCGCCTCCATCTGCCACTGCGCAAACTGCGATTCCTGCGAGCGGAACCGGTCGAATGCGGCGCGCACTTCCGGCGAACCGGCGAGCCGCACCACTTCCTCCTGCACCGGGGGATACGAATCAGAAGTTGCCACTGGTGGAATTGGCTTCATCCTTTGCGCCTATCTTATAACGTAGGGATTAAGGTCGGGGTGTGGGGACGGGGCTTTGCCCCGTCCAGCGGGGTGTAGCCCCGCTGCCACATGGCTCAGCGAACGCCGCGAAGGGACGCCTCGGCGGGATGAGTTGCGAGCGTCTGCATGCCGTTCAGAATCGCTGCGATTACGTTCTCGTCCCCGACTACCGTATTGATCATCAGGTGATAGAGGGCGCGCGTCGGCCATTCGGCATTGAAGTAGTGTTTGATGTAGGCCATCCGCTCCTTGTCCACGTTCTCCACCAGGTCTTCGGCCTCTTCGCGGCTCTTGCCCATTGCCAAAAGACGGCGAATCTTTTCGTGGTGCGGAGCATAGGTGAAGACGCGGAAAGTATCTTCGCGTTCGCGCAGAAGAAACGGGGCGCCACGGCCGACAATCACGGCATTGCCTTCCGCCGCAATCGTGCGCATGATCTCTCCCACCATGGCCATCATGCGATCCGTATCAAACGCAAGCGAATCGGCTAGAGGAATGCTGCGTTCGTAACTGCCCCGCCAGAAGGCTTTGGCTAAACGGTAGAGGCGGCTGTCGACACGCTCATCGCACAAGGCCACTGCCGATTCCGACACCTGCGCGCGCTGGGCAATCTCGCACGTCAGTTGCTGGTCCCAGAGCTTCCACCCCAACCGGCGGGCCAATTCGGCGGCAATGGCTCCGCCGCCGCTGCCAAATTCGCGTTCCAGAGTAACGATGCGAAACATTGCGAACCTCCTTCGTCGCACGGTGGCCGGGCGAGGGCGCCCGGCGCTCCACTAGTGAGCTACGATCTCGCCTCCCGGCTTCGACTTCTTGATCAGGAACACACACGGGATTAAACAAAGGATCAGAACCGCAAGCACCCAAAAATTATCAATATAGGCCAGCATGGTCGCCTGCCGGATCACATTCGCCTGCACAAGGGCGTAGGCATGTTGCTGCGCGGTTCCAGGCCCGGTTCCCGGCCCGGAGCCGCCGCCCGAAAAAGTACTCGTCATCCCGCGCAGCACTGACTGAAACTGCGGATTGGCGGCGTTCAGCTTTTCCACCAGCCGCACCTGGTGAAACTGGGCGCGGCGAGCCAGGCCAGTGGTGACGAAAGAAATGCCGAAGCTGCCTCCAATATTTCTGGCGAGGTTCAGCAAGCCGGACGCAGCATTGTTCTTCTCGCGCGGCAGAAACGCATACGCGGCGATGTTAATGGGCATGAACAGGAAAGCGAGTCCAACCGCCTGATAGACGCGCGCCATAATTACGCTGTGGAAATCCACGCTCAGGTCGAATGTCGTCATATGGAACAGCGAAAACGAGAGCATCGGCAAACCAAAGAACATCAGCCAGCGCGGGCTATAACGCGAAAGCAGAAATCCAACCAGCGGCATCATCACCATGATCGCGAAACCGCCCGGCATTAGTGCCATTCCGGAGCGTTCGGCGGTGTAACCGAGCAACGTCTGCATGAACAGCGGCAACAACAGAGTGCTGCTGAGCAAAACAAATCCGACCATGAACATCAGGAAGTTGGCGGCGGCAAAGGTGCGGTCGCGAAATAAATGCAGCTCGACGATGGGGTCTTTCTGGCTCCACTCCCAGAAGACGACAAAGATCAGCGACACGGCGGAGATCACGGTCAGCCCTACGATGAATTGCGACTCGAACCAGTCTTCGCGTTGTCCTTTGTCGAGGACCACCTGCAGCGTTCCGAGACCGAGCGCAACAAAACCGAGTCCGATGTAGTCAATCCGGGTTTCGCTCAGCTTGCGGCGCTTCATGTCGGGAGGATCCTGGATGAGCCTGGACGTCAGCAAAAGGGAGAGAATGCCAACTGGGATATTGATGAAGAAAATCCAGCGCCAGCTAAAGTCGTCGGTGATCCAGCCTCCAAGCGTAGGACCGACGGCCGGAGCCATCACCACCGCGATGCCATAGACGGCGAATGCCATGCCGCGCTTGGCGGGAGGGAAGGTATCGACGAGAATGGCCTGCGAGCTCGGCTGCAAGCCTCCGCCGCCCGCACCCTGAAGAATGCGGAAGACGATCAGCATGGGTAGATTGGGCGCAAATCCGCACAGCGCCGAACTGATCGTGAACACGGCGACGCAGCTCATGTAATAACGCTTGCGGCCCATGATCGAAGACAGCCAGCCGCTCAGCGGCAGCACGATGGCATTCGAGACGAGATAAGACGTCAATATCCACGTGCTCTCGTCTTGACCCGCCGAAAGACTGCCGGCAACATGGGGCAGCGCCACATTGGCGATGCTGGTGTCGAGCACCTCCATGAACGTAGCCAGCGTCACCACCAGAGCGATGACCCACGGATTGACCGGGGAACGCCATTCGGCGGCTTCATTCATGGTGATGGCAGCAGCACTCATTTGATCTCAACCGGTGCTTCGAGCTTCGAGCGACGGGCTGCGAGCGAACACGAATCGATCGCTCGAAGCTCGTGGCTCGGAGCTATTTAATCCAGACCTTCGGCACTACCGACATCCCCGGGCGGAGTTCGTGTCCTTTGGTCTCGCCCGGATCGAACACGATCTTCACCGGAATGCGCTGCACCACTTTGACGTAGTTGCCAGTGGCGTTTTCGGGCGGCAGCAGGCTGAAGCGCGCACCGCTGGCGCCGGCGATGGAATCGACATGCCCCTTGTAGGTCTTCCCGGTGGCATCCACCGCGATAGCAGCCGGCAAACCGGGCTTCATCTTCGCAAGCTGCGTCTCTTTGAAGTCAGCCGTAACCCACAGGTCGCCCTCATCGAGCGGGATGACCTTCATCATCTCCTGCCCGGGTTGCACGTTTTGACCAACCTCGACGGTGCGGTTGCTGACCGCTCCGCTGACCGGGGCAATCACTTTTGTGTACTGGAGGTTCAGTTCAGCCTGGTCTAGCTGGGCCTTCTTCTGATCGGCCAGGGCCTGCGCAGACAGGGCGCGCGCGCGTGTGGCTCGCATCGTTTGCGGCGCGGTGTCGGCGGTGCGAAGCTCAGCGCCGGCCTGCTGCAGTTTGCTCTGCGCCTGTTCGATCTGTGCCGCGAAAGCGTCGGCGCTGGCGCGCGCCGCTTGCACGGTTGCGGCGGCCGCCTGGGCGCTGGCGACGGCTTGATCGTACTGCTGCTGCGAAATCTCCTGCTTGTCGATCAGCTGTTTGTAGCGGAGAAGATCATTTTGCGCTTTGGTGTTGTTGGCTTCCGCTTCCACCACCTGCGACTTGGCGGCTTCAAGTTGCTGGCGGGCAGCCGCGATTCCAGCCTGCGCACTGGAGACGCCGGCCTGGGCGCCGCTCACCTGGCTCGAAGTGCTCACGTTGGTGATCGGGACGTTAATGCCGGCGGCATCGGCTTGCGCCTGGGCGTCGGCGTATTCAGCGCGCGCCTGCGCGACCGCGACCTCGTAGTCGGCAGGGTCGATTTCGACCAGCACCGTTCCCTTTTCCACGTACTGGTTGTCTTGCACGTTGAGCTTCAGCACATGGCCGCTGACGCGCGCGCTTACCGAGTTCACGTGCCCGTCGATCTCCGCGTCGTCGGTGGATTCGTAGCTTGCGAGGTAACGCCACAGAAAGAAAATGGCGACCAGAAGCACGAGGCCGGCGATGATGAGTCCCCACTTGGTGCGCGGATTGCCCAAAAACGCGGCTCGCCGCTGATAGCCGGCTTCGCTGTCAGGCGGGGACGAGGGCGGGGACTGGGGCGCACCGGCTTCCGATTGCGGTTTGGGCTCGACTACAACGCTGCTGGTTGGTTCCACCATTGGCTACTTCCCTTTCAAGTATTCGCGAACGCCCTCTTCGGCGCGGCCCAGGGCGCGGGCAAAGGAAACCTTGGCTAGGTTGTGAAGATAAAGGCTCGAGATCAAACTCTCGTGCGCGGCTGCCACCACTTCCTGCGCCTGAACCACTTCGAGGTTGTCGGTGACCCCGGCGGAGAAACGATCCCGTGATTGGGTGAGCGCCTGCTCGGCAAGATTCACGGAACTCTGGGCGACTTCCACCTGATCGCTGGACGACTTGAGGTCGAGCAGCGCGTTGCGGATATCCTGATCAATCTGACCGCGCACGTCCGCCATCTGCGCCTGCGCCTGCCGCAGGCTGGCTTCAGCCTTCAGCACATCTCCATGGACCTTACCGCCCTGGAAGATCGGAATGTTCAACGTACCGACGACCGCATACGTAGGCAGCACATCGCCGGGAACCTTGCCGATTTCGCCATAATTCGCGGCTAGATCGATGGTGGGAAAATATCCGGCAGTGGCCGCGCTGCGCTCCAGTTGCGCGGCGACCAGACGATCCCGCGCCGCTTTGTAATCGGAGCGTAGAGAATACGCGCGCTGCAAGCTGGTTTCAAGATCGGGGATGGGAAAAGCCTGGTAAGGAGCTTTGTCGGCCAGTTCGAATTCCTGGCCGGTCGCCAATCCAATCACACGGGCCAGCGAAATTTTCTGTTTGGCGTAGTCATTTGTGGCGGCAATCAGTTGCTGTTGGCGCGTCTGGTATTCGACCTGCGCCCGGAGCGTGTCGATTGCCGGGGCGACGCCGGCCTGCTGTTGCGCCACCGCCTTCTTGTAGAGCGCCTGCGCCGTCTCGACCTGCGCTTGCGCGGTTTCCACACGGGCTGCCCCGGCAATCGCCTGCAGATAGGCATTGCCGGTCGCGAGCACGATCAGATCGCGCGCGTCCTTAAGATTGTGTTGGGACACGCTTTCGCCGATCACGGAAGAACGGTATTTCTGGATTGCCTTCCAGTCGAAAACTCGCTGCGTGGCCGAAGCGCGCACATCAAAGTAAGAGAATGGCCCGAGGACGCGAGGAATACCAGGAAGCAGCTTGGCGGTAAACCCTTCCGCTTCCAGGCTCACCTTCTGGTTGGCTTCCTGCACATCCGCGCTGACGTTCGGAAGCAGGTCACTGAGCTGTTGCCACTTCTGTCCCCGGGCCTCGATGGTGTTGTACTCGGATAAAAGGCCAGCCAGGTTCTGGCGCAAAGCGCGCTCGATCGCGTCGCTGAAGGTCAGTGGCAGGACCCCCGGGGTGGGCTTGGCATCTGGCATACTGCCAAACACTGGATTCTGCACCGAGGTTTGAACCTGTGACGTTTGAACCTGCATGGCCCCGCCCGCCGCGCTCGCAGGCGCCCCGGAAGCAGGGATCGAATTTTGGGCGCAAAGCGCCGCTGGAAAGGTGACGATTGACACGGTCAGCAAAATGATCCGCCAAAAGAATGCACGACAGCAGCGCAATTGGTGGGTTGGATGATCCGTGAAAACCATGGAACCTGGGTCCCCTCTCGTTACGAAACAAAAATGATAAGTCTTTTGGAGTCTTTTTGCTAAAGATCCGATGCAAATTACTGAACCGCCTCGCGATAGAGCGCGCGTCCATGCCGCTTTGCAGATACATTCCCACTGGTGACAGTGACCTTGGTCATCTTGTGTAACCTCTGCCCAAAGTTCAATCTTGTGATGCGAGTCACTTCTCCGCGACCGAAGAATTGCGTGAGGAAGTCGTGCGTATGACCGAAGCCACTAAACTGCCGCCCAAAGGATCGGACTGGACGCGCCTGCTCACGGATCCAGACCTGGTCAGCCATCTCGGGAAACTGCTCCAGACCTATCGCGAGGTCCCTGCGGAACAGCGCGAAACGGCGCTGCTGCGTGCGATGCACGAGATCAAAGACGCCGCCATCAAAGCTCGTGAAGCACGGGGAAACGTACCCAAGGCTATGGCGCCCGCGCCATCTGCCGTGCTTCATCATCCCGAACCAGTACCACTAGATGAAACGCCCCCGTTCGAAGCGGATCTATTCGCTCCGCAAATGGAATCCGATCGCCGGCGTTTTCAGCGGATCAAATGCTATGTGGCGGTGGAAATTCACATTGAGGGTGTAGAAGGGCCAGTCTGGGGTAACCTGGTGAATGTGAGCCGCGGCGGATGCCTGGTCGAGACGGCCAGCGCCGTGCCTGCGGGCAAGGCTCTGGAGATCGGGTTGTGGGTGACCAGCGGCAAAATCTGGGTGAAAGGCGTCATCATCAGCGGAGTCGCGACGCGCAGCGCGCCGTCGTTCGGCGTTCGGGTGAAATTCTCAGAGGCGGAACTGTCGGAAAAGGAACACCTGCGGGAATTTCTTAAATTCGTCGAGGGCACCGCCCGCAAGTCGCAAAGCGGAAAAGCCTATGTGGCGCAATTGAAGGGCTAGGGCGCTCCCCGTTCAACTGGCCGGGGCTCGATCAATTACGCGCGATCCGACTAGAGCTCAACCAGCACGTCGCCATTCTCAATTCTCACCGGATACACCGCAACTTTCGCCCCCGGCGGCCCAGCCTCGCCCGTCTTCGGGTCCCAGGCCCAGCCGTGCCACGGACAGATCACCTTGCCACCTTCGATTACACCCTCGCCGAGCGGGCCTCCGCGATGCAGGCAGATGTTGTCCATGGCGCTGATTTCGCCGTTCACGTTGGCGACGCAGACGGTCTTGTCGCCGCAGGGGAATTCTTTGGCTTCGTTGGGGGCGGGGAGGTCGGATTCAGAAGCGATCTTGATGAAGTTACCCATGCATCTTTGTGATGCCCGCGAAACCCTGCCGAGCTTCGCTCGGCTTGGACGGGCGAGGCGCCCGTCCCCACACGGCTTATGTCACTGATGACTGAAAGCTGAATCCTTCGCTTCGCTCAGAGCCTGCCCTGAGCTTGCCGAAGGGATGACCGCAGCGGGCTCCGTTTCGCTCACGCCCGCTAATCGCGGTCACTTCGGCTGCATCGTCTGCGCGACCATCACCTGGCGCTTGAAGTTCTCCATCATCCGCTCCTCGAGCCGCACTTCGGTTGGCCGCTTGGCGAGCGTCATGGTGTCGATCTTGTCCTGCAACTTCAGCAGCGCGTAAAACAAATTCTCCGGACGCGGCGGGCAGCCGATCACATACACATCCACCGGCACGATGCGGTCGACGCCCTGCAGCACGGCGTAGGTATTGAACGGGCCGCCGACCGACGAGCAGGCGCCCATCGAAATCACCCACTTCGGCTCGGGCATCTGGTCGTAAATTCGCTTCAACACCGGCGCCATCTTCAGGGTGACGGTGCCGGAGACGATCATCAGATCCGACTGCCGCGGACTGGGCCGAAACACCTCTGCCCCAAAGCGCGCGATATCGAAGCGCGCGGTTGAAGACGCGATCATCTCGATGGCGCAGCATGCCAGTCCGAACGTCATCGGCCAGAGCGCCGACTTGCGCGCCCAGTTAAAGACATAGTCCACCGTCGAGATCATGAAATTCTTTTCGAATTTGTTCTGGAGCCAGCTCATGAGGCCTCTTGCGATACAGGATAAACCATAATCATACGCCCGCGCGTGATGGCGGTCACACTCCGACTACGAGCTGTGCTTGTTAGTGGAGCCGGGCGTCCCCGCCCGGCCACCCAACTGCCCAAGGACGGGCGGGGCGCCCGTCGCTCCACTCGAGTTTCGCGACTAGTAAATCGTGTACCCGGGCGCCGGATTCCGCACATCTGGCTTGGACGCCATTAGCAGCAGCGCGCCGACGTGCTTAAATGCCTTCAGGTCGTCGAGCGAATGGAATGAAGTTGTCTGGTAGTTGTCGGGCGTGGGCGTGTCGTCGGGAATCTGCGCATACTCGACATTTTCGAAAGCGTGCTTCTTCAGCAGTTCGACGTACTCCGCCGCCGAGCGAACATGCACCGGCACTTTCAACTTTGGCACCCATTGCAGCGAATACGGATTGTCTTTGTAGAGATTGATCAAAATGAACAGCCGTCCATGCGGCGCCATGACGCGAAAAAGCTCGGCCAGCGCGCGTTCCTGGTCGGGGTAATAATAAAACGACTCGACGGAAAGCACCTTGTCAAAAAAGTTTTCTTCCCACGGAATCTGCGCCGCGGATCCGATGACGAACATCACGTTGTCGAATTCTCTCGAAGTGGCCCGCGCCTGCCGGACCATCTCGTCGGAAATGTCGACCCCGACCACCTGCCCAGCGCCCTGTGGCCCTTCGCCGACCAGGCGTGCCAGCAAGCGCGTTGCCCACCCCGATCCGCAACCCAGGTCGAGAATGCGCTCGCCCGGTCGCAGATCCATGCGGCGCATCGTTTTCTCGGTGATGTCGAGGTGATGGCGCTCCATCTTTGCGCCCTCGCCGTCATCGGCCCAGCGATTGAATTCCTGCTGCAGGCGATCGTCGGGAGATTGGGGTTTGTCTGGTGTCACGCGTGCACTCCTCGTTGATCCTCGTTCGAAGGCTGCGAGCTACGAGCCGCGAGCGTCGGGCAACCTGTTCGCTCGCAGCTCCTAGCTCGCAGCCCGCAGCTCACTCCGTAATCTTGCGCAATTCCTCAAAGAACGTGGGATACGACACTCCCGCTGCGTCCGCGCCGAGAATCGTCGTCTCGCCTTCCGCTCGCAGCGCGGCTACGGCGAACGCCATGGCAATGCGGTGATCGCCGAACGAATCCAGTTCCGCGCCGTGCAGATGCTGGCCGCCGGGAATCCGCATTCCATCGGGTCGCTCTTCGACTTCCGCGCCCATTTTTCGCAGATTGGCAGCGACGGCCGCAATGCGGTCCGACTCTTTCACGCGCAGTTCTTTGGCGTCGCAAACTTCGAGGCCGCCATCGGAGTACGGCGCAACCGCCGCCAGCACCGGGATCTCGTCAATCAACGCAGCGGTATCGCCGCCGGCGATTGCGGCTCCCTTCCACGCCGCTCCACGCGCCTCAATCGTCCCTACCAGCTCGCCGTGACGCTCTTCCAGATGCGCGACCGAAATCTTCAACCCCATCTGCACCAGGATATCGAGCAGGCGCGCTCGCGTCGGATTCATCAGAATGCCGGGCAACGTTATTTGCGATCCGGGAAACAGCGCTGCCGCACAAAGAAAAAACGCAGCGCTCGAGAGATCGCCGGGCACATGCGCCTCAATTGCGCGCAGCCGCTGTCCGCCCACAATCCGCGATGCATTCCCAGTCCGCTCGACTTCCGCTCCAAACGCCCGCAACGCAATTTCGCCATGATCGCGGGTGCGGACGGGCTCCTCGACCACCGTCTCACCTGCGGCAAACAGTCCGGCAAACAGCACGCACGATTTCACTTGCGCACTCGCCACTTCCGGCCGGTAGTGAATCGCCTTCAGTGGGCCGCCTTGAATTGTGAGCGGAGGCCGCCCGCCTTGGCTCGACGAAATCTTTGCGCCCATCTCGGAAAGCGGCGTCATAATCCGTGCCATCGGCCGCCGCGAGAGCGACTCATCCCCGCACAATTCGCTGGTAAACGGCTGGCCGGCAAGAATTCCGCTCAGCATGCGCATGGTCGAGCCGGAGTTTCCGCAATCGAGCACTTCCGCCGGAGCGTTCAGCCGCGGCCCCACGCCACGGACTTCAATGGCTCCGTCTTCGTCGCCTTCTTCGTCCTTCGAGCGCTTCCACTCGCAGCCGAGCCTGCGTATGCAATCGAGCGTGCTGGCGCAATCGCGCGCCGCTGAAAAATTCTGGAAACGGCTCGTGCCCTCCGCAATCGCCGCCAGCATGGCGTAGCGGTGCGAAATCGACTTGTCGCCTGGAATGCGAACGACTCCTCGCACTGCGCGCGCAGGACGGACGATGACCTTCGAACCATCGTGCGTCGGACCATCAGGCATGAATTTAATATAACGGAGATTTGTGACACGAGGTCCGGCCTACTGCGCGCGCACTCGCCCGGCGGCTTCAGCGAGTATTTCCTGTGGGACTTCCCGCAGCGTGACGTGGATTTCGAACATGGGCGTTTCCGACCCGCGCCCCCACCGGGCCACTTCCCAATGGGCGCGGATGAACTTGATCTCTGGACGCGCCGTCAAATTGAGCAGCAGCGGAACTTCCTCGCGATAAAACTTCTGCGGAAAAGCCGCAACCGGCTTGGCATCCCAAGTGGCACCATCGGCTGATCCGAAGATGCTGACATCGAGCGATTCCTGCTCGACGATGTCGGTGATTCCAAGCGTGAGCAGAAAAATCCGGCCCTCCGCCCGACTCACATCGAGCGCAGGCCCGTCTCCCTTGGCGCTGACCACAGTTTTTTCGGGAATGAGGAAGGCTTCCATCATGACGCGGAAATTCTAGCAGAGAGACAAGGATGCGGGCTGTGACATCGCAACTGCAATGGAGGGAATGAAGTCGACGCGGGCAAATGCGGCTACTTTGCATGCACCAAATCCAGAAACTGGCGCAGGATTTTGCCGACTAACTCTGGCTGCTCCCACGGCGCGTAGTGGCCCGCTTTCGGGATCACTTTCAACTGGCTGCCTGCAATGTTCTGGCGCATCAGTTCGCCGTCGGCGACGGTTGAGAGCACATCTTCCTCTCCGATGGCGATCAGTGTGGGGACGTTGATCGTCTTCAAATCCGCGACCGAGTCGGGACGCTCCGCCATGCCGCGCAGCACTTGGCTGATATCTTCGGCCGACATTTTGCGCATCATGGTGCGCGCTCCGTCGACTAGATCCGGACGCGTGGTCAACGTCGTGCGTCCCATCAGCTTCGGGATCATGCTCTCGATGAACGGTTCGGTTCCCTGCTCGAGGACGGCGGTTGCGGCCTTCAACCGATTCGCGCGGGCCTCGGCGGTATCGGCCTGTGGCCGCGTGTCACAAAGCGCGAGCGAAATCACCCGCGCGCGCGCGCGGCGCCAGAATTCAAACAGGATGTATCCGCCGATCGAACAACCGACAAATGCGGCCTTGCCGACGCCGGCGGCATCGAGCACGCGGGCAACATCGCTGGCGTGCTTTGGCATGAGGGCAAGTCCTTCGCCAATTTCGGAATCGCCGTGCCCGCGGAGATCGGGGAGAATCAGCCGGTAGTGCGAATCGAGCGCCGCTGCCACCGGATTCCAGAACTCGTGATCACAAGGAAAAGGATGGAGAAGAACGACCGGCGGGCCGTTCCCGCGAATTTCGTAGAAGATCTCGGCGTCGTCGCTGCGCAGGGAAGGCAAGGTGGCAGGTCTCAGGTGTCAGGTCGAATCACTTGTGTGAATGAGAATACGAAGGGCGTCCTCGCGTGACGACGCCCTTCGTGTTCCGATCAGTCTTGTTTAATGTGCGGGCGGAGCCTCTGCTGCGGCTCCGGCGGTGGGTTTCCTCCGCGCGGGCTTTGCGGCCGGCTCCGGCGCCCAGTATTGGGGATCGGCTTCGATCCAGGATTTCTCCACGTAGCTCCATTCCGGATTCACCATCCAGATGTTGTCCTCGACGCTGGCCACGCTCTCCTCGGAAAGCTTATTCATCCGGCCCCTTCCTTCGTCACCCAGCGCGGCGCCGAAATCCTTCTTATGCGCCAAGCCAGTGTCCACATCCTTGAGGGACCTCATCGGCACCAAGACAAGATAGGAGTCCGTCACACCCGTCAGTCCTTGGTAAGTCGCCCAGGGGACGTTTTGGCCGCTCTTGAGGCTGGCGTCGCGATAAAGCCTCGTCAATTCCCCGAACTGTTCGACGCGACCGGGGCGCATATGGAAGATGATCACCTCCCAGTAATGGGAGTGGGGGATGTCCGCTCCGGCGACGTTGTTGCTGAGGTCGGGGCGGTAATGCCAGATGGCGTACTCGTGCTCGGCTACGCTAGGGGCCAGGCGCGCATCCAGCGCGTCAAACTTAGCGTCGGTCGCCGCGTCGCCGAGGAGCCACTCCTCGTTCTTTTGCAGCGCCTCGTAAGAATCGTATCCGGTGATGTAAAGCGCTCGCGGCGAGCCCGTCAGGGACTCCATCGCCAAGACGTGTGTCGGGTCCTTGAGTTGATGCGACAAGGCAGGGTATTCCGAAGCAACTTTGTCGTAGGATCCATCCGCGTAGGGTTTTATGTTGACCGTTTCGATGTTGAGGATGTTGGGTGGCGGAACTGCCGGAGTTTGTGCGGGTGCAGTCACGGAGCCTGCCAGCGCCAGGGACAATCCAGCGACGGAACAAAGCCATTTCTTCATATCTGCCCACCTCCAGGGGGCCAGAAGGGAATTGCGGAAGAGGAAAGAATCGAAACCCGCGAGTACCGCAGTCACCCGGGTACACCTAGGTCCGAGCGCGTCTCTGGGGTGAGAGTCTACTCTGGTGCCAACACTCGGCCCTGGATCCGCTTGTTGCCTAACGAGGAGGCAACCTGGCTAGGAATCACCGGATCACTATAATGGGGCGACCACCACCGTGGTATCTGTGGTGTCTCCGGTGGTGGTAGGCGAACGCGGGCGTGACCACGGACATCGCGAACACAGCGGCAAGCAATAAAACCAAGATCTTCTTCATTTCTGCTCCAGTAATTCCTCCCTGATGGACTTAAGTCGGGATTTCCATTTTGGGTCTCCGAGTCGCCGACGGTACACCCAGGGTTTCGATTTTGGATTCCTCGCGCGATGATTAAAGCATCGTCGTCAGCCGCGGGTCTGTTCACAATTGCTCACTTTGGCAGGGGATCCGTTCGGAACGCAAATGTGCCGCTCGTTGCAGCCGATACCTCAGACATTAGGTCTCAGGCTATCGGAGACGGGGCAAGCCCTACAGCTAGCTTGTTACCGGCTGTTGCGAGGCAGCAACTGGAAGCAGGAGCGGCTCCTCGGGAATGATGATCCATCCGAGTACGTAGGCAACGACGCCCGGAAAGATTCCGCACGCGAGCGTGATGAAGAACCAGAGGATGCGCACGAGCGATGTGTCGAGATCGAGATACTGAGCTAGCCCGGCACAAACGCCTCCGATCTTTCTGTCGGCGCGTGAGCGCATCAATTTCTTCGGCGTGGGCGGAATCCCCACCACATTGCCGCAGTAAGAGCAAAAGCGCCCGTCCTCAGCGATAACCTTGCCGCAAGCGTTGCAGTACATGGTTGTATCTCCCTTCGTAAGATACGACGATTGGGGGGAAAATGTTCCATGAGCAGCTCTTGGCTCTTAGCTCCTGGCTTTTTAGCTGAAGGCTAAGAATTGCCCTCACTCCCTGTACGCGTCCTTAATCCTCTTCCGAGCTTTGTCCGCTTCGGCGTTGCCCGAATTTGTGGCCACGACCGCCTCGTATTTCTTCACGGCCAGGTCCCGGTTCTGAAGCTGGTCATACATTTCGCCGGCTCCGAGGTTCGCTTTCTGCAGCAATTCCGGATCGGCGCCCGTGATCTCACTCACCAACTCGTAAGCCGCAGCCGCGGCCTGATATTTTTTCTCGCTGCGCAGCAGGTCGCCGAGTCCGATGGCCGCCATTTCGTAGTGCAGACTGCCGTACTTTCCCTCGCGCCCGTTCTGCCAGACGCGGCGATACTGCTCTTCGGCTTGGGCTTCGCCATTCTTACCCGACGCGCGCAGCAGGTTCGCCTCTTCGAGCGGCAAAAGATAGTTGCGCGGAAATCGCGGACCGATCGCGCGGGCGATCTGCAAAGCCTCGCCATAGCGCTGTTCGCGGCGCAGGAAAACCATGAGCACGACCCCGGCGTCCACGCTGGTTTCGCCATTGGCGTGGTAGTCATCGTTCAGATACTGAAGTCCCTTGTCTTTGTCTCCGCTCAATCCGGCGAGAGCAACGGCCATCCTTACGGCAAATGACAGGCTTCCCATCACGTAGTTGTGGGCTCCCACCACCAGCTTGGCGTCGGTGTACTGCGGAGCCAACTGGAGGACCCGTTCGTGATCGCGGCGCGCTCCCACGGCATTGCGCAGAGAAGAAAACCAGGCGCGCTCGATCAGTCCGGTGTAAAGCGCGAACTGTCCGCGCGTGACGCCGCGAGCATAAAGCATGTCTACGTTGTTCGGATTGCGCGCCAGTTCGGCGTCTTCCAGCCTCTCGGCTTGCTCGACCAGTTGCTTGATGCGTTCCTTCTGCGCGGGATCGGCGGGACGGTGCGCTTGTCCGATAAAACTGTCGTTCGAGTATTCGCCAGTATTCATCGCGCCCATGCGATACAGTTCCCGCACCTGAACCGCGGAGAGCAGGTGATTCACCGCAAACGGATCGTTCGGATGTCGCGCCAGGATCTTTTCGAAATCCTGAATCGCCGCATCGTAGTCGAGATTGTAATAGTGCTCGAAAGCTGCCTGGTTCAGCGGGTCACTGGGGCGGAAATCAGTGGGACGGAACGCGGTCGAAACCTCGGGGTCCGCTGCCAGACAAACCTGGGCAAGGACCAGCAGCATGATGGCATTCAAAGCGGGGCGATGCCGAGAGAGGAGAAAGACCACGCTTGCTCAGTTTAACAGTTCCCGGTTCTCAATTCTCAGTCAAGAACGAATCGGCTCTCCACTGGGGACTGAGACCCGGGAACTGAGAACTGCAGCTAATACTGACAGCAGCTAGGAACCAAACCTGGTACGTCCGCAGCCCAGCCAATTCGTGCACAATGGGGAAATTCGGGCTTGGATAGCGTAATTCTTGCCCTCAGAAGTGGCCGTCCTCCCCCTTGGCCCGCTCGTAACTGTTGTCATTGCAATAACTTGCTTTGGTGATTCGCTTGCGCTTCGAAAAGGATCGGGAATCAAGAGTTCCTTATGGCAGAAGCAGCCGATCAGACTCGGCACGAATTTTGGCGGCCGCCCATGCCGGCGTCGGTGGCCGTTGCCAACCCGGAACGGAGCGCGACCTGCCATCGTTGCGCAGCCGAGTTCATCGTCAGCTCACTCTACTGTCATGCTTGCGGCGCCCGCCGGCCCGATCCGGGCGCGAGTACTGCACGCAAGCTGGCAATCCCTGGTCTGGCTGAACTCGCCTCGCTCGGTGAACGGCTCGGGCTCACGACGCCTGCCGCCGTCGCTTTCCTCGTAGGCGTACTCTGCGTTGTGGGAGCTCTGGCGGTTAGTGTGTTCTTTAGCGCCCGGACCGTAATCGACTGGCAGGCAATCCAACTGTGGCGGATCGAGTGGCTGCTCGCGGCGGTCGCCGCGTTTGCGGCTGGATGCCTGCTTAAGAAGTAGCTGTCGGCTCTCTGTCAGCTCTCAGTTCTTGACCTTAAACTAGCAGCTTCCCATAAGACCATCTCCTGTAGAGATGGGGCCTTGTCCGATCTCATACAGGGCAAGCCTCGTCCCTACAGGGAATCAGACACCCCCACTTCGCGAGGTCAGTTTCACGAATGGGCATGCTCTGCTTCAGAGACGATGGTGCTTGGACGCCGTTGCTGGCTCATGCGGTAGAGGTGATGCAACGGCCCCACTCCGTGGCCCAGCGGATAGGCATTGGCAATCGCAGCCGAGACATACACCTTGGAAAGAAGAACCGCCTCGGGTAGTCCGCGCCCCTGCGCCAGGTGGCAGGCCAGCGCGGTCGAGAACGCACATCCGGTGCCGTGGGTCGAATTCGAGCGCTGACGGTCTGCCTTGAAAACTTCCTCTTCGATGCCTCGGGCGGTAGTGAAGCTGAGAAGATCAATCGCCTTCTCCAGGTGGCCTCCGGTGACCACCACATTCGCCGCTCCCAAAGAGTGCAGACGAGCAGCGGCCTCGCGCATCTGGTCGAGATTCGTGACGGCCATGCCCGTCAAGACGCTGGCCTCGTCAAGGTTCGGCGTTATTACCTCCGCCAGCGGAACCAGTCGTTCAAGCAATAGCCGGGTCCCCGCCGCATCCAATAAATCTGTTCCGGAACTCGACTTCAGAATTGGATCCAGCACCACATGAGGCAGCCGTCCATGGTCCGGAGAATCGCCCAGAAAATCCGCGACCACCGCGACCACCTGCTCATTGCCCAGCATACCGATGTGGACGGCTTCCACTGCCAGATCTGAAACCAGCTCCTGCAAGGTCTCAGCAATAATCTTGGGATCGACGCCCTTGACCCGCCGTACTCCCTGCGTCGACTGGACCGTCAAAGCCGTGATGCAGGAGACGCCGTAGCATTCATGGGCGGCGATCGTCTTGATGTCGGCCGTAATCCCAGCGCCCGAGGAGGGGTCAAATCCGGCGATCGTCAGCACCACAGGTGGGGTCAAAGCCATGCCGTCACTCTAAACCGAAAGTTCAAACAGGGGAACAGCACTTCCGGATGTTCTCGGTCAGATGTGCGCGAAACATCCAATGACAATGAGTTCTGGAACGTGCTACGGTTTACTCATCAGTCATCAAACATCTTCGTATCTTATTGATTATAATAACCTTATCGATATTCCATCGTAACTCTAACAATCGATGACAAGTTGCAAGAATTCCGCGAAGCTTGCAATTCGTGCAGTAACTAATAAGTAATCGTATCCTGCTGACTATTTTCAATAATATACGAAGACAAATCCATAGTTTTCATTGGGCTAAGTCATTGATTAATTACTATTTAGTTAATTATGCGGCTTGGTTTTCCATTGACATGGCACATCGACCCCGGTAGCATCTTGAGATCGTCTGACCAAAGGAGCATACGACCAAAGCACGACTTTCACGATGAGAGGTAACTGAATGCGACGACGTTTAGCCGAAGGTCTGGCGGTGCTTTTATCAGTCGCCAGTCTGGGGGCCGGAGCCGCATCCGGGCCAAGCAGCCTGGAAGCCGCCAAGGTCACACAGCCGCTGGTCATTGCGACCAGAGGGCACAAAACAGGGAAGACCAACAGCCCGAAGTCGAAGGCCTATCAAGTGGGGACCGCGTCCTGGTATGGAGAGTTTTTCCAGGGCAAACAGACGGCCAGTGGAGAACCCTTCGACATGCGCGATTTCACGGCCGCTCATCCCAGGCTTCCGCTGGGCACGTTCGTCAAGGTCACCAACCTGAGGAACGGCAAGGCCGTGGTGGTTCGTATCAATGACCGGGGTCCCGTTGTGGACGGCCGGATCATCGACGTTTCCTACAACGCGGCGCGCGCACTGGGCTTCAAAGATCGCGGTTTGCAGACGGTCCGCTTGGACCTCTACCAGCCCACGGACGTGGCGCTGCTGCAACCCGTAGCCAAGCTCAACTAAACCCGATACACTCGGCAACGGTAGTCCGGAGAATATGGACCCGCGCCAGCGTCTCATCGTTGCCCTGGATGTATCGACGGCCGCGGCCGCCCGGAAGATCGTGGCGGCCGTCGGTGACTCTGCCCTTACGTACAAAGTGGGCATGCAACTCTACACCGCCGAAGGTCCTTCCATTGTCCGCGCACTGGTGGGTTCGGGACGCCGAGTCTTTCTCGACCTCAAGTATCACGATATCCCAAACACCGCAGGAGCAGCCGTCCGCGAAGCGGCTCAGCTTGGCGTGAGCATGCTGACCGTGCATGCTGCCGGAGGCGGCAAGATGTTGCGAACCGCGGTCGAAGCCGCGCAAGCTGTCAATCCCGACCTGCTGGTCCTGGCGGTCACGGTGCTGACCAGCCTGGACGACGTCGACCTGGGCAAGATTGGCCTGCGGGGAGGAGTGGTCGATCAAGTCCTGAGATTGGCCGCGCTGGCGCTTTCGAACGGATGCGGGGGCGTGGTCGCCTCAGCGCAAGAAGCCGGGGCCCTACGCGAGGAGTTTGGGCGCGATTTCGCCATTGTAACGCCAGGAGTGCGCCCTGCGGGCAGCGGGCACGACGACCAGGCACGCGTCGTGACTCCAGCGGAAGCGATTGCCGCCGGAGCCTCGCACATCGTGATCGGACGCCCGATCACCGAAGCCTCCGACCCGGCGGCCGAAGCGCGGGCGATTCTGGGACAGATCGGGTAGATCAGTTGTCAGTTATCAGTTTTCAGTAAAAGCAAAAGGCGCGATGACTTGCCGCGCCCTTCGGCTGCTGTGTGGCTGGGTTTGACTGACAACTGATAACTGAGAACCGTCCTCTACAGCTTTTCAAAAAACTCGCACGCCGAGCACGAAATATAGATGCCGCCGGGCACGCCGCGCTCGCGATCTTTCATGCGCTTGACGATGCGGGTTTCCTTGCCGCACTTGGGACATGCGGTCGATTTCGTGGTATCCATGATCTTTTTCCGGTCGGCTGTCTTTGCAATTTTCGCCATTCAGTCTCTCCTGACAGGAATGTGCCGCCGGCCCCAAGGCCGCGGTTCTACCTGGTAATTGGGGAGTATCGTCGTTGGATGATAACGAACGCCGGCCCCATCTCGAATCAGCCCGGCAGCATCAACACGCGCAGAAGCGGTGCACTGTACTCGCCTTAAGAATCTTACACGAAGTCAGCTCTCAACTCTCAGCTATCAGTTCTGAGAAAAAAAGCATAAGGCGCGACGGCTACCCACATCCCATTTGCTGTTTTGTGGCTGGTTAACAATCTGCACGCCGATTGGAAGGCCCTGTTCCGCTCTCACTCCAACAGACTTCATAAAAGGCTGTTTTCCAGTAGAGTAGGGAGTTACATCACCAGGAACGAGGAACGGCCTGAGCGTGAAGATCCGGTTAGCAGCATTTCTTTTCCTTCTGACGGTCTTTTCGACGACCCCAGTCTGGGCTCGATCGAACAGCCATCCAGCCAATCCCTCGGACCCGGGTTACGTATTTGCGCTCGCAACCGCGAACCGTTTTCTGCACGCGTGGCAAACGGGAGATCTCGAAAACGGTATGGTCATGCTCAGCGATGGCATCCGCCATTCGCAGAACGCCGACAAACTCGAACAGTTTTTTTCGAACGCGACGGATCGGGCTTTCGAGATCACGCGTGGCCATGGGCATCCGGGCCGCTACAGTTTCCCGGTCGTGCTGGTCACGCCTCGAGGATCATCCCATGTCATGCGTAGATTTTCCGAAATAATCCTGGTCGAGACTGGGAAGAACGACTGGGTGGTGGATAAACTTCCGTAGCAGTTTTAAGAGAGCATTCTTTATGACAGGAGTTCGCATTTATGAAACGTATTCACAAGGTTGCTATCCTCGGCGCGGGCACGATGGGCGCCCGTATCGCGGCACATTTCGCTAACGCGGGAGTGCCTTCGTTGCTGCTGGATATAGTTCCACCAAACGCGCCGCCAGACGCCGCCGGCCCGGCGCGTAACCAGTTCGCGGCGGCCGGGCTCGATGGAGCGAAAAAATCGAAGCCCGCGGCGTTTTTCGAAGCCTCCCTTGCGAAGCTGGTAACCATAGGAAATTTCGACGACGACCTGAAACGGTTGGCCGACGTGGACTGGATCATCGAGGCGGTCGTCGAGAATCTCGAAATCAAACGGTCGCTGCTGAAAAAGGTGGAGGCCATCCGCAAGCCGGGCACGATCGTCACCACCAACACCAGCGGACTTCCGGTGGCGAAGATCGCCGAGGGATTTTCCCCGGACTTCCGGCGCTCGTGGTTTGGCACCCACTTTTTCAATCCGCCGCGCTATATGCGGCTGCTGGAACTGATCCCGACCCCGGAAGCCGACCACGCGCTGATCGAGGCCGTCACGCACTTTTGCGACGTGCAGCTGGGCAAGGGCGTTGTGCTGGCAAAAGATACTCCCAACTTCATCGCCAATCGCATCGGCACATTTTCCGTGCTTAACGTGATGCGGCTCATGCAGGAAATGGACCTGAGCGTCGAAGAGATCGATGCGCTCACCGGCCAAGCCGTGGGCTGGCCGCGCTCGGCCACGTTCCGGACGATCGATCTGGTCGGCCTCGATATCCTCGGGCACGTGGTTTCGAACATGACCCAGAACGTGCACGACGAGCGCAGTGAATTGCAGATTCCCGCTTTCTTTCGCCAGATGCTGGAACGCAAGTGGCTGGGCGACAAAACCAAGGGCGGCTTCTACAAGAAGCTCAAAAGCGGCGACGGCAAAGACGACGAGCGGCTGGCGCTCGATTGGAAAACACTGGAATACCATCCGCGGCAGAAGCCGAAATTCGCGGCACTCGATATGGCGAAAAACGTCGAGGAGACGGGACCGCGACTTCGAATGTTGCTCGGCATGGATGGCGGCGGCGCGCCGCAGAAGCCGGATAAGGCCAGCGCTTTCCTTTGGGCGGCGCTGTCCGACCTGTGGACGTATTCCGCCAATCGCATTCCCGAAATCTCCGACTCCGTAGTGGAGATCGATCGCGCCATGCACCTCGGCTTCAACTGGGAACACGGCCCCTTCGAACTCTGGGACGCGGCGGGCGTGGAAGCAACCGTCGCTCGCATGAAGAAAGAGGGACGTCCGGTGGCGGCCAATGTAGAAAAACTGCTCGCCTCCGGGAAAAAGTCCTGGTACGCGGATGATGCGAAGACCGCATCAGGCCGATCGTACTTTGATCTCGCGAGCGGCGCCGTCAAACCCGTTGAAGTGCCTGTGGGGGTCTGGTCGGTTGAAGTCGCAAAGAAGTCCAACGGCGTGGTCAAGAAGAATTCCGGCGCCTCGCTGGTTGACCTGGGCGATGGTGTCGGCTGCATCGAGTTCCACTCCAAAATGAACGCCCTCGGCGCCGACATTATTTCGCTGGTTAGCCAGACGCTGAAGCCAGGCGGACCGGGCGATAGCTTCGACGCCTTCGTCATCACCAACGACGCGCAGAATTTCTCCGTCGGCGCGAACGTGATGCTGCTGCTCATGTCAATCCAGGAGGAAGAGTGGGACGATGTTGATTTCGCCATCCGTCAGTTTCAGGGCATGACGCAGGCCATCAAATTTTCACCCAAGCCGGTGGTGAGCGCGCCCTTCGGACTCACGCTCGGCGGCGGTTGCGAAATCTCGCTGCACGCGGCCGCTCGCCAACCGCACGCCGAGCTCTACATGGGGCTGGTCGAGGTCGGGGTCGGTCTGCTTCCCGGCGGCGGTGGCTGCAAGGAAATGCTGCTGCGCGCGGTGGACAGCGCAGCTTCCATTCGTCCCGATGGACGTGGCGAATCGGTGGAACTGATGGAGGCGATGAAGAAAATTTTCGGAACCATCGCCACCGCCAAAGTCTCCACCTCAGCGGAGGAAGCCCGCGGACTCGATTTCCTGTCGAGTTCCGATCGCATTACCATGAACCGCGAGCGCGTTCTCTCCGACGCTAAAGCGCGCGCGCTCGAACTGGCATGCGCGGGTTATGAGCCGCCGGTGATGCGCACCGACATCCCCGCTCCCGGCGAGAACATCCTCGCCGCTCTCAAACTGGGCGTCCACATGATGCGGCAGGGCGAGTACATTACCGATCACGAAAAGAAGTTAGCCACAAAAATCGCCGAGGTTCTCTGCGGCGGAAACATCACCCCCGGCACGCCGGTCAGCGAACAATACTTGCTCGACCTGGAGCGCGAGGCCTTTAAGTCTCTGTGCGGCGAAAAGAAGACGCAGGAGAGAATTCAGTTCACGCTGAAGACGGGTAAGCCGCTGCGAAATTAGCTCGTGTAGGGACGGGCGCCCTCGCCCGTCCAAGCCGAGCGCAGCTCGGCAGACTGCCTGCCATGATAGCGACTCTGGATTCGCTGCATCGACTGCACTTTAATTTACTTTGAGAGCGCCCCGTCCAGCGAGAACGCGCCGGCCCCTCGCAACAAAAGCGCTGCGGCGATGGCGAGCGCCAGCAGGTGGTATTCGATTCCCTCGCCCTTTTGGGTGCCCATCCAGTTCATGAAGAAGCCGTTCTGCAGGTGAACCAGGAAGATCGCCCCGATCATGTCGCCGGCAATTCCGAGAGCGGCGATGCGCGTCAGCAATCCGACAATCAGCCCCAGGCCGCCAAAGAATTCAATGCAGATGATCAGAAACGCGACGGGAGCGGGTATCCCCATGTGCGTAAAGAATCCCATGCTGCCGTGAAAACCAAAGCCGCCAAACCAGCCCAGCATTTTTTGCGCGCCATGCGCGAAGAAGACCACTCCGAGAACCACTCGCAAAATCGTAAAACTCACGTCGTTGCTTGTACCCATCAGCCGCTTCATCATTGCTTCCTCCTGGCAGGATCTGTCTTAATTACGATGGTCCCGCGATTGTCGTTATAACAAATAGTTTACTTCGATTCCCTTCCCGGGCGCCAGGATTCATTTTCCCCGGCGGCACAACTCACCCACCGAGATTCCGCCCGGACTTCCCGAGAGAATAAGCCGCGTCCCGGAAGCGGGGTATAATTTCAACGGTAGACTTCGTGAAGGATGGTACAACAGAAATGTCCGCAGGCAACGGTACAAACGACGCTAACGGCAATGGTTTGGATGCGGTTCTGAAACCGCGGGCAGAGTGGCTGGCAAAGCGGAAAGTCGAAAACACCGACGGCAACTTCTCGCAGATGCATTACGCGCGCCGCGGTGTGATCACCGACGAGATGCAATACATCGCTCACCGCGAGAAGATCACGCCGGAACTGGTGCGCGATGAAGTCGCTCGCGGCCGCATGATCATCCCGGCGAACATTAACCATCCCGAACTGGAGCCGATGGCGATCGGCGTGGAATCGTTGTGCAAGATCAACGCCAACATCGGAAATTCGGCCGTCACGTCGAACGTTGAAGAAGAGCTTAAGAAACTGCACACCGCCGTTCACTATGGCGCCGACACGGTGATGGACCTCTCAACCGGCGGCGATATTCATACCATTCGCGAAGCCATCATCAGGCACTCTCCTGTCCCGATCGGAACCGTGCCGATTTATGAAGCCATCTCGCGCGTCAAGCGCGTCGAAGATCTCACGGCGAGCGTAATGCTCGAAGTGATCGAAGAGCAGGCGCAGCAGGGCGTGGATTACATGACGATTCACGCCGGCGTGCTTATTCAATATGTGCCCATGGTTTCGAAGCGCATCACCGGAATCGTGAGCCGCGGCGGCGCGATTCTTGCCCAATGGATGACTCACCACCACAAGCAGAACTTCCTCTACGAATGCTTCGAAGACATCTGCAAGATTTTCGCGAAGTACGACGTAAGCTTCTCGCTGGGAGACGGCCTGCGTCCCGGCTGCCTGGCGGACGCCAGCGATGAAGCCCAGTTCGCCGAACTCAAAACCCTGGGCGAACTAACCCGCATAGCCTGGAGGCACGACGTGCAGGTCATGATCGAAGGCCCGGGCCACATTCCGATGCACAAGATCAAGGAGCA
>Ga0181539_1000652_pt1 | contig 41545 bp, 35 predicted proteins | sample PEATcosm2014_Bin_46_FD_119767 | JGI IMG/M metagenome (GOLD analysis project Ga0181539, IMG submission 119767) | Peatland microbial communities from MTU Mesocosm Facility, Houghton, MI, USA - PEATcosm2014_Bin23_60_metaG | ecosystem: Environmental > Terrestrial > Soil > Wetlands > Peat | place... | reverse complement strand
TGATGATCGAGCCACTTGGCCGATCGCATCGCCGCGTCGCGAAAGCGCTGTTCGTAGATCTGCAAAATCGCGGCGTCCATGATTCCGTCGCCCAAGGCCTGAAGCGTCAGAGCCTTGAAGCGCGCCGCCGGATCGCTCGGGAAGAGCGCGCATGCGCCCGCGACCCAATCGAGATATTCGAGAATGACGCGGCTATCGAAAATCGCTTCGCCGTCCTCGCGAATCAGCGAGGGAATCTTGCCGAGCGGGTTTTGCCGCCGCAGCGGATCGTTGGCATCGTTGGTGTCGGCCGCGACGACTTCGATCTTCTCGCTCAGGCCGAGGATCGCCGCGGCGATCCTGACTTTACGGCCGAAAGGCGAAGCGGGCGACGATCGCAAGACAAACATTCGAACCTCCATTCGCGGCGCATGTCGCGACATTTTGCCCGACATTAGGGAAACGGCCGCGGCTCATGCCGCGGGTACGAGCGCCGCCGGAGCCGCGACAGGGGCGCAGCGTTTCGAGCGAGGCTCAGCCATGATTCAATCGCTCGCGACTGGATCGGCGTCGAGCCGAACAATATCGTTCACCCCGGGAAGCGCGGCCGGATAGCGACGCAGAACTTCAGGATCATGTCCCGGAATGACATGCTGGCTTGATGAGGCGAGCCGCCTCATGGTGTCGAAGCCTTCGAGCATGTCGGTCACGCTTTCCAACACAGGAAAGGGCCGTTCCTGCTCGAAATTGGCGTAAAAGTGAGACGCATCTGATCCGAGCACGACCCAGCCGCGGCGGGTCAGAACGCGCACGATCTGCAGACCTTTCGAATGTCCGCCCACCTTGTGCACGGTGAGGTTGGGGGCGATCTCGGATGAGCCGTCGTGGAACGTCACCCGACCGGCGAAGACCTTGCCGACCATATCGGTCACATCCTCGGCCTCGAACGGCGCCCGCAGCGCGCGATGGCACATGCAGCGGCCGGTGCAATAGGCCATTTCGGTGTCCTGCAGATGGTAGCGCGCCTTGGGAAACAAGGTATGATTGCCGCAGTGATCGAAGTGCAGATGCGAGAGGATCACGTCCTCGACGCTGTCGGGGTCGAGGCCGATCATCCGCAATCCTTCGCCGACGGGCCGCAGCATCGTTCGGTCCCTCTTCGCAGCCATGCCCGCATCGAAGCCCGTATCGAAAACGAATCGGCGTTTCTCGCCGACTATGGCCCAGACGAAATAATCGAGCGGCATCGGACCATCGTGCGGATCGCCGCCGATGAAATTGTGCGAAGCCGTTCGTTCGTGATGTCCGTAGCGGATCGCAAATAGGTCGTAGATGTCGCTCAAATCACCTTCCTCCATTTCGGCCAGGGCCTCGTCGCCCCGTGCATGTCCGGAGCCGTTTAGGGTCGCTCTCTCAAGATTTGACCGCCTGCGCCTTCACTTCGGCCCCGCCCCATTGTTCAACTGTCTTGCAGATCGAGGTGAGGTCCGATTGCGGGCCGTATTGTGCGTTGGTGATCGACAGGACTTGCTGCACGACCGAGCCGACCGGCATGGGAACCCCCATTGCGTCAGCTTCCTGAAGACAAAGCCGGATATCCTTCATCGACAGCCCTATGGCGAAACCGAAATCGAAAGTGCGCGGCAGCACAGCGCGCGGAAACTTGTCGGTGGTGGCGCTGTTGCGGCCGCTGCTTGCGTTGATGACGTCCAGCATCACCGACGGGTCCAGGCCTGCCTTCACCCCCATGACCATCCCTTCCGAGGTGATCGCGAGCGCCGTGACGGACATCATATTGTTGACGAGCTTCATCGTCTGGGCGAGGCCGGCCTTTTCGCCGACATAGAACACCTTGCCGAACACTTTTAGGATGGATTCCACCTCGTTGAACGCCGTACGCGGCGCGGCCGCCATGACCGCAAGGGTTCCCTTGATGGCCCCGCCGCGGCCGCCGCTGACAGGAGCGTCGACGAGCGTGATCTTGGCTTCGGCCAAGGTTGCCGCCACTTCGCTGGAGACCCGCGGGCCCGTCGTCGACAGATCGATAAAGATTCGCGCTTTGCGGCCCTTCATCACGCCATCGGCGCCAGTTGCGACATTTCGCACCACATCAGGGGTCGGCAGACTGACCAGAATAATCTCGGCCCGGTCGGCGACTTCGGCAGGGTTCTTCGCGATAGTCGCCTTGTCACGCGAAAGAGCCTCCATCGCGGCGTGATTGGTGTCGTAGATTACGAGGGCGTAGCCCGCGTCAATCAGGCGGGCCGCCATGACGCTGCCCATGGATCCGAGCCCAATGAACCCGAGTGGCGACGCTGTTGCCATGATCGTTTCTCCCGAATGTTGTCGTCCAACGAAATCAGCTGGCCAGCCAGCCCGCTTCGACCGGCAAGATCGCTCCGGTCATGTCGCGGGCAATGGGACCGCACAGAAAGATGAGTAGGTCGGTAACGCTTTGAACAGGAATGAAGCGGCCGCCGGGCTGTTTGCCGCGAAGAAACAGGCGCTCGGCCGCTTCGCGCAACAAATCTTCGTCCGCCATGAGTTGGTGCACCCGACCTTCCGTTCCCGGCGTCAGGACCGAGCCGGGACAGATGCCATGGCAGGTCACGTCGTAATCGAGGTTTTCGAGCGCCACGGCGCGGGTGAGCCCAAGCAGCGCAGATTTGGTCGTCACATAATCGACGCGGTTGATTGTCGCGCGCAAACCGTAAACGGACGTCATATTGAAGATGCGCCCGAAGTTGCGCTTGCGCATGTGCGGCAGCGCCAGCCGGATGGCATGAAAAGCCGCCGATAGGTTAACCGCGAGCGCCGCGTCCCAGTGCTCTGTCGGAAAATCCACGACGGGCGAGAAATGGCGCACGACAGCGTTGTTCACGAGCACGTCGATGGCGCCAAACTGCGCCAGAGCCGCCCTGACAAGCCCCTCGACGCCACTCACTTCCGCGACGCTCGCCTGATGATAAGCCACTCGAACTCCGCTTCGCTGCTCGAGTTCGTCGCGCTTTGATTCAATTGCGTCTGGCGCCTCGATCCCGTTCAGCATGACGCTGCACCCAGCTTGCGCCAGTCCCTCCGCCATGGCGAAGCCCAAACCACCCGTCGATCCCGTAAGGAGCGCAACTCGACCCTGCAGCGAACGGTTCGCCCGCGTATCCGAGGTGCTGCATTGTCTGGCGCTTATGGCTTCGCTCATTATTCAGGGCTCGCGATTGGGGATTTCGACACAAATCATTGGCCGCTTTCCTTGTCTCCGCACCCGGCTCACATCCGGAATTTGCTCGATTTCAGCGACGTTGGAGAATGCGGGCTTCCTCGATGAGTTATCGCGACGCCATTCGCGCGACGTTGTCTGGGACCGGTAACACGTAAACATGATAGTTTGGACTGCGATGTGTTGCAAGGCCGATTAGCGAGCCGGGTCGCGGAACGATCGTGGCCGGGCCGTCTAGGCGCTGTCGCGTTGAATGATCTCAAACTTGAGATCGACGATGCTGCCCCGAAGGTGCTCGGCCCCATCCATGATGCGACTGAGCAGCATTTGGGCGGAGCGCTCGCCGATATCGTAACGGGGCAGCCGTAAGGTTGTCACGGCCGGCGAAACATGCCGTAGCAGGTCCACATCGTCAAAACTCGCGATGGCAATGCGATTAGGTACCGCCCATCCCCGCTTTTGGCATTCGAACAAGGCGCCAGCGGCAAGAACGTCGCCGGCGCAAAACAGCGCGTCGACCTCGGGCACAGCTTGAACCGCGCGCGCCACAACCTCGGCGCCTGCGGCCAGGCCGCGGGATGTTTCAATCATCAATCGTGGATCGGGGGTCTGCCCCAACTGCGCGAGCGCGGTCAGATAGCCATCAAGACGGTCACGCGATCGGTCGTTGTTTACCGAAAATAGACTGGCGAAGGCGATTCTCTTGTAGCCCAGGCGTCCCAGATGAAGCGTCATGGCTTGGGCCGCCTCTCGATTTGAATAGCTCACCGCCATGTCGAGCGGGCGGCGTGGCAGGTTGCCGTTCTCCACGACTGGCACGCCCGACTGACGGATCATGGCCGCGGCCTGCTCACTGTGCTCGGTATTGTGCAGGATCAGACCGCTCACCCGGTGCGCGAGGAAGGTTTTGATCAATTCCTCCTCCTCTGCTTGATCATACCCGCATTCGGCGATCATCAATTGGTAGCCTGAACGCCGGACAACGTCCGAAAGTCCCTTTATGGTCTGCGTGTAGATGGAGTTGTCGATGCTCGGCACGATCAGGGCGACGGTGGTGGAGCGCGTCGAGGACAAGCTGCGCGCAAGGTGATTGGGCAGGTAGCCGATCTCTTTCACGACACGGATCACGCGCTCCCGCATTTCTGCCGAAACCTTGCTCGGTTCGCTGAGAGCTCGGGACACCGTCATCGTGGAAACGCCCGCCCGTTTCGCCACATCGCGCATACGGGCGCTAGCGCCGGCGATCCGTTTTTTTGAGGGTCTCGGCTGCTCCGACATGCGGGCTCCACTCATCGGTTCTTGTGCGACAAAACGGCTGGGGCGAAAGGACGTGGACGATCTGCGGTTTTCCGACGCAAGATTCCTCTTGGTATCGGTATCAAACGGCGCTATCATAAAAAACTTCAAGGCGTGTATGTAACATCGCCGCCGCCGTTCGCAAGACCTCCGGCGAGTTACGGCCAGCATGGGGGGACAAAGCCGTGCCGTTCGAGAAGGGTCCCGCGCTCGCTGACCCCACAATGCTGTATATTGTGAACAGCAGGCCGCTGCACGATCGGTTACAACAAATCCTGACCCAGGTGGCGGGATTCTCTTTGTTGGTCATGACGCGCGGCCCCGGCGCGCCTAGACTTGACGGACCGCTGGCCCTTGCCGGGGACGCTTTTCGCTCGACGCGCGAGGAGCTTGGCGCTCTGCACGTGCCAGCTCGCGCGAAACACCATTATCGCCATGTGATCGACGCCGCCGGCGCAGTCGAGCGATCAATGGGCCTGTTGACGGACTGTCTGCGACCTCAGGCCGACGAGACGACGCGAGCGGTTTTGGTGCGCTGCTTACGGCTCGCCACCGATCACTTGCGGGCCGCGACTCGGCTGCTGCCAGGCTTCGAAATGGTCGACCTCCGCCAGGCTTGTTGTGCAGCTCACCCCACATCTGGGCGCATAGTTTGTGCATAATCGAAATAACGACGAGGAGAAGGAACGCTCATGGGCGATTATTCGATTTGGGTGCTGGAGTATGCCGCCGTCGAGAAATTTCCGCTGAGCGTCATGCTCTATGGTCCACAATATCAGGGGACTCGGAAGTTGCCCTATGGGTATGTGCTGCTCAAGGGCAAGGGAGAAACCATTCTCATCGATACAGGCTATGACCACGTAAACTACGGCAAGACTCTGGCAGAGCAGTATGGCGTTTCGAATTTCCATGGTCCGGCCGAAGTCCTGGCCGAATGTGGCGTGCGACCCGAAGACGTGACGGTCGTCTTCATCACCCATGGTCATTTCGATCACATGGGCGCCATTGATTATTTTCCAAACGCCAGATTCTATATCCAACAGCGCGAAATCGATAAGTGGGTCTGGGCTTTGACGCTCGGTTCCGAATATCGCTTCCTGGTCGGCGGCGCCGATCCGGCCGACATCGTCAAGGCGGTCGAGCTAGCCAGACAGGGTCGCATGATCTGCATCGATGGCGACCGCGAAGACGTGCTGCCGGGCATCGACGTACACTTGGCTTCCGACACGCACACTTACGGCTCGATGTACGTGACGGTCCGCAATGACGGCGCCCGAAACAGCCAGGATGTCTGGATCTTCGCCGGCGATCTCCTTTACACCTACGACAATCTCACGGGGCTCGACAAAGAAGCCCCCCAAATCGTACCGATCGGGCTTGCGGTGGGCAGTCAGTCGAACCTGATTTTCGCCAGCGCGGCCATGCTGAAGGCCGTGGGCGGCGAGCACAAGCGCGTAATCCCGGTCCACGAGGATCGGCTGAAAAGCACGTTCCCGTCGCGACTGACTTCAGCTGGATTGCAGGTCGTGGAAATCACTCTGGGCGCGGATCAAACGAGCAAGGTTGCCTGAGACGGCGCCCCGGAGCATTAGGATTGCATTTGATGGAAAGGAGCATGTTCGACAAAGGATTCGAGAATCGGAAAAAGGCGCTCGGCGCCGAACACGTCGAAAGATCCTGGGCGGCGGCGGACGACTTCAATCGTCCGGTCCAAGAGCTCGTCACGAAATATTGTCGGGGGTGAGGATGGGGTCGAGAACGCCTGCCGCTCGAGACGCGTGGCATGCTCAAGATAGCGATGCTCAGCGCCATGAATCGCGGCGATGAACTCGGGGCGCATGTGAGGGGAGCCCCGCGCGATGGCGTCGCTGAGTCCGAGGCCCATGAAACTCTGATGCAGGCGGCGATCTATGCCGGCGCGCCTGCCTCGCTCGAAGCATTCCGGATCGCGAGCGAAGCCATCAAGGCCTATAAGGCCTGACGCCAGCCTGGCGGCGCTCGCGGTATTTCCACAATGGGCGAGCGGGCCCATGGCTTTTGCCCGGAACCAATTCGGCCACGCTGACAATCATTTCGAACGTTCTGGCAAAACGATCCATGGAAAACAAACAGCTGGGCTGGCTTGAGGGGCGCCGCGCCGAAACACGGCCTAATTTCCCCGCCAATCGCGATTATGTCGATCTGCGCGGCTTTACTCTCCCTTGTGACTTGCCGCGGCCGCAGCCTCGGCGCGCACTCCCATTCATCTCCGGCGCCGATGACAACCTTTTATGCGCGCAAGGCGCTTGCCCCCGTGTTGCTGTCGGCCGTCGAGAAAGCGGACATCAATGTCGTCAACTCCGGAGGCGAGCTCGAGGTTTACAGCGAAGACCTGCGCAAGACGCACGTCTTCGCCGCAGTGTTGAAGGACGTCGTCGCGCGGAAGGAAGGCCCGCCGCCGCCGGTTTAGCGACGGACCCCGCCCAAAATTACTGTCCGGCTCCCGCCACAAAGCCGCCGCCGTCGATTACGACGGCTTGGCCGGTGATGAACGAGGCTGCATCGGAAGACAGAAACAACACGAGCTGGGCGATTTCCGCGGGATCGCTGATCCGGCCCATCGGGATCATCGGCAGCACCGTATCCTTGGCCTTCTGCTCGCTCCCGAACATGCCGCGCAATAGCGGCGTCATCACCGAGCCGGGCGCGATCGCGTTGACCCTAATGTTCTTGCGAGCCACTTCGAGCGCCACCGAATTGGTGAGGCCGATCACGCCCCACTTGGTCGCGCAATAAACGGCGGTCGTGGCGAAGCCCATCACGCCGAATAGCGACGAGGTGTTTACGATAGCTCCGCCGCCATGGGCTATCATGTGGGGAACCTGGTGTTTGAGGCCCAGGAAGATGCCTTTGAGATTGACGTCCACCAGCTGATAGAAGTCGGCCTCGTCCAGATCCTGGACCGGCGCGGTCTTGCCGGGAATGCCCGCGTTGTTGAAGGCGATGTCGATGCGTCCAAAGCGATCGAACGCGCGCTTGTGCAACGCCGCCATCGCCTCGTCCTTGCGAACGTCCACTTCCGAGAACTCGATCTCCACCTTAGTGGCGCTGCGAATCTCGTCCTTGAGGCTCGCCCCGTCGTTGGCGCCGATCCCGGAGACGAAAAGGTTGGCGCCGGCCTTGGCGAAGGCCAAGGCCGTCGCGCGTCCGATTCCCGTGGTGCCGCCGATCAGCAACACGTTCTTGCCAGAAAAATCGTAGGTAACCTGCATGGGGAGCTCCTTTGTGCGGGCCATCGATTCCCGCTGGAAGTCAGTGGGGGGTCGCGATGGCCAAAAGATTTACTTGACGATGCTGTTGCGAAGACGATCCTGGGCGACGAGCACCGCCGCGCTTGATAGCGGCGGCCGCTTCAGGATTGCCGTCTCCGGCGGAACCGATCAGCAGGTTTTCGCCGGCTTTCATCTCGGGGATCTTGAGGGCCGCTACAGCTCCGGCCGCCCCCTCGTCGTTGGTCGCGTAAATGCCCAGGGCGTCCGGATGGCGCGTCAGAAGATCCTGGGCGGCCTTGTTGCTATCTTCCATGTTGAAGTTTCCAGGCAGGTCGTCGACCAGCTGGAACTCCGGAAACGCCTTGATGGCGTCGTCGCGACCGCGGGTGCGCAGAATATCGGTAATGAAGCCGGGTATCCCAGTGAGCCCGATCATCTTCCCGCCCTTGCCGGTCTTCGCCTTGATCTCGGTCAGCAGTTTGGTGGTGATTTCCTTCGACGCGTTGCAGTCGTCGGGATCGGCATAATAGGTGTAATATTCGCTGGCGTCGAAGGGCGTGAACCAAGGCAGCGTCGCCCAGACGTTGGCGAGCCAAATTTTCTGTTCGCCGGCCAGTTTCGCTATGCGCTTGAGGTTGCCGCCGTCGGGCGCATTGAATATCACCCCATTCAGGCCGCTGGCCGCGGCGAGCTGTTCGTAGTGATCGAGTTGATGCTCGCTGTTGAGTTCGGCGTCGGCCGACGTGCTGGCGATGCCGAGCGCCGCGGTGGCGTGCTCCACGGCCTTGCTGACCGTCAGGCAATGTTGCAGCCGCGAAGAGAAATACATTAGGCGATCTTGCCGCTCGGAGCCGCTACGGCCGCCGAGCCCCAGCCCAGCGAAGAGGCCATAGCGCCGGCCGCAGCTCCAGCCGATATCAGAGACACGAATTCACGGCGGGACACCCCGTTCGTGTTCAACCGGTCGAAATGATTGTCGACGACTTTCTTATTGGAAAAACCTGGCCAACGCATTGCTGCGCCCTCCCCTGGCAATGCTTCCGCGAGAGCCCCGACACGCGGCGATACGACGATCGTTAGCGATATCGTTTCCTTGATACCGGTATCAAGTTATGCCACACTATCGCGATCTAAGCGCAGGGGCAAGTCGGATTTTGGCTTCCAGCCGCAAGAGGCATGGTCGTCGAATCGGGGCAGTCCGGCTGGAAGGAGAAGCGTTGCGATGGCCTGAGTGCGGCGAGAAAGAGATGGTTCCGCGACCACTTTTTCCAAATAGGGCTGCGCGGCCCGGAGGGCTAGAGATAAGGTGAAGTGAAGACATGACCGAGATTTCCGCTTTTCAGCGGGACGCCGTATTCGCAAGTGGGCGATGGATTGGCGCCGACAGAGGCAAGACTATGCCCAAGAGCGACATCGCAAACGATGAAACTCTCGGCGCCGATTGTCGAAATCGGCGGAGGCAAGAAATTTTGGGCGAGCTGTGAAGGCTCGGCGCTTGAAAATGAGAGCTGTCCCGACATCGAGCATTTCCGTCTGCGCGGGCTGGAAGGGCGAGGCCTCTCCGCACCTCGTGTCGCGGCGACGCTCCAATTGTGCGCAGGCGGCGGAAATGATGAGGGCGGACCTCATACTAGCCCAAAGCAGCGAGGAGGTCTGATGGACACCGAACAGGCTCGCGAAGTTCGACCAGAATCGGCCAGTCACACCTTGGCCGCCTTTGTCGCGACGTCCTCCTGGGCTGATATTGAGCCCGGCCTTCGCCACGAAGCCAAGAGGTCGTTGTTGAACTTCTTCGGTTGCGCTCTCGGGGCGGCGCAGTCGGCGCCGATCGAAACCGCTGTGCGCGTCTTGAACCACGTCTGCGGCCCGGCGCAAGCGAGCCTCATCGGCCGCGCGGAACGGCTCGACATATTAAGCGCGAGCTTTATCAATGCTGCGAGCGCGAATCTCCTCGATTATGACGACACACATCTGAACACCGTAATCCACCCCACAGCGCCGGTGGCGCCGGCCGTTCTTGCTTTGGCTGAAGAGCACGGATATTCGGGCTCCGCCGTCCTGCTTGCATTCATTGTCGGCGCCGAGGTGGAATGCCGCATTGGTAACGGCGTTTCTCCGGGTCATTATGCGCGCGGCTGGCACATTACGGCGACATGCGGAGTGTTCGGCGCCGCAGCCGCAAGCGCGAAACTGCTTGGCTTATCCGCTGTCGAAACCGCGAACGCGCTGGGGATTGCCGCGAGTCAATCCGCGGGCTTGGTCGAAAACCTTTCCACGGCGGCAAAGAATGTGGGGGTCGGCAACGCCGCGCGCAACGGCCTGTTCGCTGCGCTTTTGGCGCAGGGTGGTTATGAGGCCGCGCCAACCTCGATTGAAGGGCCATTGGGGTGGGCGCGGGCGTCAGGAGATGCGCCGGATCTTTCTGCGATGCTCGACGGGTTGGGGAACCGCTGGGAGCTTCTACAAAACACCTACAAACCCTATCCGAGCGGCATTGTCTTTCATGCAATTGTTGACGCTTGCTTGACTTTGCGGCGCGAACATAAACTCGACCCCGGCTCGATAGAGTCCGTTACGGTAAGTGGCGATTCCCTGCTCCTTGCTCGTGGGGATCGAGTGGTGCGCAACGAGCGCGACGCGCGTGTGTCCATTCATCACACCGCAGCGGTCGCTTTGATTTTTGGGGCGGCGGGTTTGACCGAATATTCTGCGCAAACGGTCAACGATGAGCGCGTGCGCGAATTTCGGTCGCGAGTGCGCGCCGAACTGTCGTCCGATTTGCCCAGGGGCGCCGCCCGGGTCGACGTAAGGCGCCGCGATGGGCGCATCGTCAGCGCGACGATCCTGCATGCGCGAGGCAGCGCGGAATATCCATTGAGCGATCGCGACATTGAAGCGAAAGTTCGCGATCTTGGTCGGCAAGGCGCGCCCAGAGGCAATATCGACGCGATCATCGAGGCGGTGTGGCGCCTTGAGGAAGCGATCGATGTTCGCTCGCTAATGGCGCTAGCTCGATCCTAGGACAGAGCGGCGGCAAATTCGATATCCGCGCCGAGGCGGCGCCATGTAGCCATGAGCGGCCGCAGCAACGCGAACGCTGAGAGAAAGCCCTACGGGGCACATCGGTTGGCGAACAAGAGTCAACTGGCGGTTTCCGCGACCATCCTTCTTTCAATAACTCTGACAATTTGGCGGAGCATGACTATATAAAGCTTACTAAGCTGATGACGATCGCTTCATCGAGGCCATGCTCGCACGGATTTTTGCGCCAAAAGTCTCAACGTGTTCGGTCAAAGCCTTGCGAGTGGCGATAGGCGTCACGCCGACTGCTCCGAACGAAGCGCGTACATTTGAGGATAAGAAGAATTCTCCGGACGCAAGGTTTTCAGTCGCCGGCGCCCGCGACAAACCCGCCGCCGTCGATCACCACCGCCTGTCCTGTAATGAAGGACGCTGCGTCCGACGCAAGGAAGAGGACGAGCTGCGCAATTTCGGAAGGGTCGGCGATGCGCCCCATTGGCAAAGAAGGAAGAACGACGTTCTTCGCCTCCTGCTCCCCCCCGAACATGGTCTTGAGAAGGGGCGTCATTGTCGATCCAGGCGCGATCGCGTTTACACGGATGTTCTTGCGGGCGACTTCCAGGGCGACGGAATTCGTAAGGCCGATCACACCCCACTTGCTCGCGCAATAGACAGCTGTTGTGGCATATCCCATGACGCCGAAGAGCGACGACGTATTCACGATGGCGCCGCCCCCGTTGTCGATCATGTGAGGAATTTGATGCTTGAGCCCAAGAAAGATCCCTTTCAGGTTGACGTCGATAATCTTGTAAAAATCGGCTTCGCTCAGTTCGTGCATTGGCGCCGTCTTCCCTGGAACGCCCGCATTGTTGAAGGCTATGTCGATGCGCCCAAAACGATCGAAGGCGCGCCGATGAAAAACCCGGACGCTCTCAGCGCGACTCACGTCGAGCTCAGCGAATTCCATCTGCACATTGGGGTAGCTGGTCTTGATTTCCTGTTGCAGACTGAGACCGTCGCTCACGCCGAGGCCGGCGACATAGAGATTAGCGCCCGCTTCGGCAAAGGCGATAGCGGTCGCGCGCCCGATGCCGGTTGTGCCGCCGATGACCAGCGCGCTCTTGCCTGAAAAGTCATATTTCGCTTGCATATTGTTTCTCCCAGAAAGGCCGCGCAACGCGAGACCGGGGGTAGCCAGGGTTTGGGCAGGCTCTCAATTATTTGACGAGAGAAAGCCCTTTTCGATCCATGTTGACGGCGACGGCGGCGATAACGCCGCCTCCCAAGACGACGTCCTGCAGAAAGGGGTTCACGTCGGCCAGATTCATCCCGTTCTGCAAGATCGTGATGATGAGAACGCCGAGCAGCGTGCGGTCAGGCCCCCCTACGCCGCCCGTAAGGGGAGTTCCGCCCATCACCACCGCGGCAATAGCCGGAAGCAGGAGTGGAGCGCCCATGGCGGGATCGCTGCCGCTAATTCGCAACATGAGCAGTATCGCCGCGAAGCCGGCCAACAGCCCTGAGACAATGAATGCATAGAGTTTATAGCGCGCCACCGGCACGCCACAGAGTTTAGCGACGGTTTCGCCGCCCCCGATCGCATAGAGGTATCGGCCGAACCTCGTCCGCCGTGCAGCAAATGTGGCGAAGAGCAATACGACGAGCGCCCATAGCGCAATGCACGGGGCTCCTGCGACGGAGCCGTTAAAAATGGACGCGATCCGAAGATCCGGCGCAACGCCGACCGCCGTGCCTTGCGAGAAATACAAAGTCAACCCGTTGACGGCGAAGAGCATTCCAAGGGTGGTCAAAAAGGACGGCAGTCGCGCGTATGCGAACAACACGCCATTGACGGCGCCGACAGCGGCCGCAACGAGAGGCGCCAGAAGCACCGCCCATTCGCCATAGTCACGGATCAGAACCGCCGCGCACATTCCCGCCATCGACACGATCGACCCTACGGAAAGGTCTATGCTTCCCATCAAGATCACAAAGGTGCCGCCAAGGCTGAGCACGACCAGTACGGCGGCCTGCTGCAAAATATTGATCGCGTTCCGGACGGAGAAGAAATTGCCGTTGAGAAGCGAGAAGACGATGATCAGGCAGATGATGGCCAGCCACGGACCGAGAGCGGCCAGAGTCGGTCGACGGCGCAAGGACGCGCCTAACGCCGGCGTGTCGACGAGGGGCCCAATTGGGGAGGCGACGTTATTCATATATTTGACCTTTTGCCCCCGGTTGCCACAATTTACTGCGTCGAGTCATTTGTCACGCGGCGCCATACGTGAACAATATCAGACCATATGAGCAACGACATCGACTTCATGCGGTTTCGCCTCTGGCGGCGCCGCGATCTCCTGGACGATGGAGCCGCCGCGCATCACGAGAATGCGGTTGCTCAAACCGATGAGTTCAAGAAGATCGTCGCTGATAAGCAGGATGGCGACGCCGCTCGCGGCGATTGCTCGAAGAACGCTGTAAATCTCTTCTTTTGCGCCGGCGTCGACGCCGTTGGTCGGATTGTCGAGGACAAGAACTTTCGCCTGCCGCAAGAGCCATCGGCCAAGAATTACTTTCTGCTGGTTGCCGCCGCTGAGCGTTCCGGCGGGGGCGGTGGCGCCCGATGTCTTGATGCCCAGGGATTTGATAAGTCCTCGCGCGTCTGAAATCTCGGTCCTGAGGTCGAGAAGAACGCTTTCGGTTCGCCGCGTAAGCCGCGCTAGCGTCATGTTGATCGCCACCGAGAGGGGCGGGATCACGCTGTCCCGACGGTCCGGCGGCAAATAACCCAATCCGGCCTCGCTCATATCCCTGACCGAGCGCGTCTTCATTAGCTTGCCGGCGATGTCGACTCGACCTGTCGCCCCAGGAAGGTCGCCGGCCAAAGCGCGGCCGAAATCGGATTTCCCCGAGCCGAGAAGACCCGCAACGCCGACAATCTCCCCGGCATGCACGCTGACGTCGATTTCGGCAAAGGACCCAGGGCGGGAGAAATCTTTTACGGCGAGCGCAACGCGCTCGCCGGGCGGTTGCTGAAGATGCTCGCGATAGAAGAATTCCTCACGGGTGCGGCCGACCATCCGCTCATGGAGCTCGTCTTTTGCGACGCCGGCCGCCGGCATCGTGGCGACGACCGCGCCATCCTTGAGAACGTAAATGCGATCGCTGACGGCGATGACTTCGGAAAGCCGGTGGGATACGTAAATAATCGCCGCCCGCGAGCGAGTCTTCTCAATGAGACCCATCAGGAAGCCAACCTCATCGGCGGTTAGGGCCGCGGTCGGTTCGTCGAGCAGCATCACCGGCGTCGTTATCCCGAGTAGGTCGGCCAGCGCGAAGGCTTTGACGATCTCGATGACCTGCCGAGTGGAAAAATCGAAGTTCTGCACCTTCTGCGAGACGTCGATTCCGCCGTGACCGAATTCACGAAACATACTCGCTGTTCTGTCTCGCATCGCCTTGTTGTCGATCACCCCAAATCGGCTAAATTTCTCCTCATGAGACAAAAGGACGTTCTCGTAGACCGACATGGTGGGGACCAGAGCCAAGTCCTGGTAGATGTGGAAGATGCCTTGGCGCGTGGCTTCGCGATAGCTGCGGAAAGCGGTGGCGCGCCCGCGCACAATTATCGTCCCTGCGTCGGGTCTCAAATTGCCGCTAATTGCTTTCAAAAGCGTCGACTTGCCCGCGCCATTCTCCCCTACGAGTCCAACGACTTCGCCCTTATAAAGAGTCAGGCTGACGCCATCGAGGGCCAACTTGTCCCCGAAACTCTTACGGAGGTCCCGAACTTCCAGGGCCGGCGCATCCGCCGAGCCCTGGTTAGGCATGAGCATGATCGCGAACCTTGGTAAATCTTAGTAAGGACCTACAATGATCGGACCGCCATTGCTTGTCAGCGAGCGCACGCTCTGAACCGGGTCGGTCGCGAAGCGATCCGCGTACAGTTTTGTAACGCGCTCGAACTCGCCTTTTTCCTTCGCTTCCGCGTATTCTTTTGGCAGCTGGTAGTTGCTTGGCTTTGGCACGCGCCAAGACCAGTGCTCTTCTGGCGGAAGCGGAATGAGAAGGTTCTGAGGATTCCAATCATTCGGATTCAAAACCTTGGACATCTTGAGGAAATCATAGGGTGTTTTTGGCCCGTCGACGACTTCTTGATATTTTTTGGCGGCCTCCGCCGTGTCCAAAATATACCCGCCAAAAGTCATCATTCGCTCGGGCACCGACGGGCGCCACCCATTCAAATAATCGAATACAACGACGGTCGAATAGGCGCCAAGCCAAGCCGGGCCGTAAGCAAAAGTGCTAAACGCTCGTCCTTGAGCGACCAGGGCCACCATTTCTTTAATGGCGTCGCAACCGCTGACAAGAGCTTTCATCTTGCGTTGTTCCAACGCGCTGACCACCGCAATGGCCGAATCGTCGTTCGACACGATCACGGCGTCGATGTCCGTGTGGGCGGTGAGGATGTCCGCGATGACGGGGGCGGTCGTCGTGCGGCTCCACCCTCCGGGCCGACGGGCCACCAACTTCATTCCGGGGTAGTCCTTCAGCGCAAGATCGAATCCATGTCCGCGCTCCGCCTCGACTGGATTGCCCAGGATCCCTTCGATATAGACGACGTTGCCCTTTCCGCCGAGCTTCTCGAACACCTGCGCGGAGCGCGCCCGCGTCGCAGTGACATTTGGAGGGGCGTGAAACGCTACGTAATAGGGGCCGCTGTCGAGCGGCGTATTCCAAGCCGCCTTGGTGTGATTGTTCACCGCGGGAATTTTGAGTTGGTTCACCAACCTCAGCAAATCAATCTCGGATCCTTCTGACGCGGCGACCATCGTGATGCCGTCGATGCCAAGATTCGGCGCGTTCTCGACGTGACCCTTTTGAACGTTCACGTCCCCATTGTTGATCTCGCGAGACTCCGCAATGTTGAGGACCTCTGCGGCTTGTGTCGCACCTTGGTCCATCTCATTGAAATAGTCGTTATTGAGTGTGTAGAACGAATCCATGAACTTTCGGCGGGTCGCCAAAAATTTGGAGGCGGCGCCAGCTGTATCGGCCGCCCAGCTTCTCCCGGTGTAAAGGGGAACGGAAAGTCCCGCGGCCGCGAGAACCCTGAAGAACTCTCTGCGAGAGCGGCGATCACCCATCTTGTCTGCGAGTATTTCCGCGAGCGTTGGTTCCGTTTCCATCCTGGCCATCTCCCCCAAAAGGACGATCTTTTCGCGATTTTCACACTTGCCGATAACGCTCCATTTTGCAAGCGAAAAGTTACCGCTACCTATGTCCGAGACGATATGAATGCTACGTGGAGCGCATCCGCTGGCTACGAGATCCCCTGTTTTCCTGATGCGACGAGGCTATTTTCGGTGTGGCCCCGGGATCAGAATCAGGCAAGACCCATGACCTAGATTTGAAACATGATACGCGTATCAAGCATTAGGCTCAGGGCTCGGCCGGCTCTGCGCGGCTCCGGTCCTTTTGTGCTCCGCAAACCGACTTGGCTCTTCCATCGCCAGCGGCAAAATGCCGCAAGCGCGATGGTTGGTTGCGCGTCAGGGCCGGACTCTGCCCCCTTCGTCCGCTTGTGATCAATAATTCACGACGCCGACCGGCGTTGGGACATCACGCCGCGTAACGTTCGCGCCAAAGCCAACTCGCCATCGCGCCACTTTCAAAGCGGACGCGCTCCGCATCGGGCGCCCGTCTGCGGATCAATTCCGCCAGCGCGCCGGGCGTGGACTTCGCCGTTCCCTCGAAAACCGAACGCCCTTGCTCGTCGATGACTCAGACCGAGGTCTCGCCAAGGGGGACTGGCGTGCCGTCTTCAGTTCGAGGCGGCGTAGCGCCGCGCCAGGGTGGACATGCCGACTGCGAGGATCAGAATGCCGCCCTTGAAGATCGGCTGAAAGTGTGTCGGCGCCCCGAGAATGGCTAGGCCGTTGAAACCGACTGCAAGGATGAGCACGCCGACAAGCGTGCCGACGATGTGAAACTCCCCTTCGCGCAACGTGGCCGAGCCCAGGAAGACGGCGGCGAAGGCGTCGAGGAGATAGCCGTCTCCCACGCCCAGCGTTCCGCTGCCCAAGAGGGAAGACAGCATGATACCGGTCAGCGCGGCGCAGAACCCGGCGGTTGCGAACGCGAACATCTTGATCCGGTCGACACGAATTCCCGATAGCCTGGCCGCCTCGATATTGCCGCCGACCGCCTGCATCTTCTGGCCGATGTCGGTCTTGTTCAGGATGATCCAGAGGATCACCAGAATGCCGAGCATGACGAAGACCGGATTGGGAATGCCGAACAGCACCCGGCCGAGGGCGATGTTTGTGAAGGCGCGCGGAATGCCGGTCGCGATCGGGAAGGCGCTATAGGAGAAACCGATCCCGGTCAGCATCGTACCGAGACCGAGCGTCGAGATGACCGCATTTATCCGCACCTTCGTCACCAGGGCGCCGTTTATCAGGCCGAGGCCAATGCCGATGGCGAGGGCGGCGGGGATACTCAGCCAGATCGGCAGTCCCTGATATGACATCAAGCCAACCACGATTAGACCAATGAAGCTTGCGACGTAGCCGACGCTGAGATCGAACTCTCCGACGACGAGAGTATAGGTCAGTCCCGCCGCGATGATCGCAGTGAGCGAGGCCGCGCTCAGAATGTTCAGCAGGTTGGCGCGCGAGAAGAACGTGTTGGGCGCCATGACCGAGTAGAACACGATCATCAGCGCCAATCCGAAGATGGTGCCGTAGCGAGACAGGAATATCAGGCCGAGATGCTTCCAATCGATCGGGCGAGGCGCGAGCGCGGATCGGGCGTCCGTTTCGCGGCGTGCTGTCATGCCTTGTCTCCCTTGCCGCTATGGGCATCGTGGTAACTGAGTTCAATGATGCGGGCCTCGGCGATGTCGGCGCCGGTCAACTCGCCGCTTAGGCGGCCCTCGCGCATCACGAGCACCCGGTCGGCGAGCATGGCGAGTTCCTCGACGTCCGAGGAAATCACGATGATCCCGACCCCGGAGCGGGCGAGGGCGCGGATGGCGTCGTGAATCTCCTCGCGGGCGCCCACGTCTACACCTCTCGAAGGCTCGTCGAGAATGAGCAGCCGGGCGCCGAAGCCCAGCCAGCGGGCGATCAGCGCCTTCTGCTGGTTGCCGCCGGAGAGGGTTGCAATCTTGCTGGCGATGCTCGAGGTCCTGATGCTGAGCTCGCCGACGAGGCGCTCCGCCTGTCGTCGGCCCTTGCCGTTGGAAAGGAACGGCAGCCCCGGAAAGGCGCGCAGCTTGGCGAGCGACGCGATGTTGATGTTGTTGCCCACCGAAAGCTGCAGCATCAGGCCTTGGGAGCGGCGTTCCTCTGGCACCAGGGCGATGCCGGCCTTGACCGCCTCGGCCTCGTTGGCAATCCCGAGTCGCTTGCCGTCGAGTTCGAAATGCCCCGCGTCCGGGCGCCGCACGCCGGCCGCCAGTTGCGCGAGCTCGGTTCGGCCCGCGCCGATCAATCCGCCGAGCGCCAGCACTTCGCCGCGATAGACGTCGAAGCTGACGCCCTTGACCGCCTCGCGCCAGGCGACGTCGCGCACCGAGAAGATCGGCTTGCCGGCCTTGTCGGCCGCGAAGCGCTCCCGGTCTTCGGGCGCCCGGATATCGTGGCCGATGATCGCGCGGACGAGCCCCTTCTTGTCGAGGCGGCCCCGCTCGGCTTCTTCGACGATCCGGCCGTCGCGCAGAATTGTGACCCGGTCGCAGAGTTCGAGGACTTCCTCAAGCCGGTGGGACACATAAAGGATCGCGACGCCGTCGGCGGAGAGATCGCGGATGATGGAAAAGAGCTGCTCGCTCTCGGGACCCGAGAGGGACGCGGTGGGCTCGTCCATCGCGATCATGCTCGCGTCGCGGGTCAGCGCCTTGCCGATCATGACGAGCCAGCGCTCAGCAACCGAGAGTTCGGACACGCGTCTTTCCAGCGGGAATCGCATGCCGATGCGTTCGGCCGCCGCGCGAGCCCGAACGCTCGAGCGCTTCCAGTCGATCAGGCCGAAGCGCGTCGTCTTGGGGACGCCCAGCAACATGTTCTGCAGGGCGCTGAACCGGGGAATGAGGTTCAGTTCCTGGTGGATGAAGGCGAGGCCGGCCTGTTCGGAGGCCTGCGGCGAGCCCTGGCGCAGTTCTTCGCCGTTGATCGTGATCCAGCCGCGGTCGGCAAGGGTAACGCCCGCAAGGCAGCGGATAAGAGTGGACTTGCCGGCGCCATTAGCGCCCACCAGTCCGTGGACTTCGCCCCGCGCAACATCGACATCTGCGTCGCGCAGGGCAAGTTCGCCGGCGAAGGACTTGGTTAGTCCGCGGATCTGCATCCAGCCTTCGGGGGATCGCGCGTTTGCGGACCCCCCGTCGGCGAATGCATCAAACTTGTCGCCGTTCGCGAGCATTATTTGCTCGGATGTTCTTTCATGAACTGATCGACATTGTCGGCGCTGACCACAACGCCGGGGATGGCGATGACCTTGGGCTTCCAGGAGGCGCCGGCGGCTATGGAGTCGAGGATAGCCTGGAAGGTTTCCTTGCCTTCCTCATAGGCGGGCTGCCAGACGGTGGCGGTCATATAGCCATCCTTGACCAGCTGCAGCGCCTGCGGGCTGCCGTTGATCGAGGCCGTGACGACGTCGGTGCGCCCCGCCTGCCGCAAGGCTGCGACGGCGCCCGTCGTGGGCTCGTCCCAGCACGACCAGATGCCGAGTTTGCGGTCGCCGCCTGGGGGGTGTCCGGTCAACCAGGCTTGGGTGAGAGCGTTGCCGACCTGCACTTGGCCCGGCACCGTGATCTCGCTGTAGGTGACGTGAATGCCCGGCTTGCCCTTCACGCCTTCGTCGAAGGCGATCCCGCGGTCAATGCAGAGCTTGCCGGGGTGGAAGGTCAGGGCCAGGATATCGGCATTGTCGCCCACCTTGCTCAGCAGATACTTTGTTATGTCGTCGCCCACTTGCCTGCCGGAAGTGGCGACCACGATGCCGGGCACGATTTCACCGCCCCACGTCGCGACAGGGATGTGCGCCTGACGCGCCGCGTCGAGGCCGCCCCCGATCGAGCTGCTAGCAAAGGCGAGGACGAACATGGCGTCCACGTGCTTCACGGCGAACGTATTCATTGCAGCGTTGGCTTGGTCGGCGCTCGCCTGGGTGTCGATGACCTGGACGTCCCAGCCGGCGGCCTTGGCCGCCTCCGTCGCACCGCCGATCACGTCGATGTTCAATGCGTCGTTGGCCAAAAGCGCCACGATGCCAAGGGTCTTGGCGTTCGCCGCGCCGCCCGCGGACAGGGCGCACGCCATGGCCGCCGCGGCAAGAAATAGTTTGCGCATATAAGTTCCTCCTCATGATGACGCGGCGCTTCGCGCGCGCCGCTTGGTTTTCAACCGTTCCGGGCGCCGGACTTATGGCAGGCCAGCTAGCGAACGAATTCTCGTGCCAGCTTGCCGACCGATTTCCGCGAGACCCGCCCCATTACTCCTGCGTCGTTGCTGCAAATTGCGAGGCCGATTGACCCTCTCCAATTCGGAATCGCCTGTGTCGTCCTGCTCGAAACGACAAACCCACCCAAACCGGCCCGGCCCGAACGAGCCCGTGCGCTCGGTCTTGATACCGGTATCATGGCGCAATTAATCGCTCTTGGCAATAGGCCGCAACGGCGTCCCGGCCAAGCGTCGCGCGATCGCGTCCCGATCGACCCGCCGGCTGACGCCGTTCGCGTCAGCGAGCTGGATGCCGGACATGCCAACCGTGCGGGAGCATCGACCGCTCGCCACGTCCGGCAGAGGAGGCACACCCCTGCCCGACAGCCAAGATCTCCCAGCCGCCACCGATGCGCTCGACGTCCAGAACCCGCACGTTTGGCCGCGGAGCCCAACCTGATTTCGTTTGCATGCGTGTGGATATCGGCGACCAAGCGACCCATCGAGCCACGCGCCACGGAATTTGAGGCAGACCCCGGGAAAGGGGGAATCTCGTCAGGTGGAAGATGGCGCCCGATCGGCCGCGAGCCGCATAAGGCGGCCGATGTCGGGCATCGCATCGAGCCCGTCCACGGCCTCTTGGAGACTTCGCGCGCGCGCCTCGCCCGCGAATTCATTCGCTGCGGCGGCGAAGCGGCGCCGAATGAGATTGCGATCGGCCGGCGCGACGTCCTGGAGACTGCGCCCGAGCGTCCGGCCGTCGTCGAGAGCGACGATGATCTCCGCGCCCTGCGCCTTCGGGAACGCCGCGGTAAAATCGCGGTCCGCCTCGACTTCGACGAGGCCGGCGAGGCGAACGAGCGCGGGATCGTCGAGCGTGCGGTAGGAGGATTCGTCGACCTTCCCGCGCAGCAAGGCGCTGGCGACCGCGAATTGGATGCTCATTTTGGCTTGAAGAACGCGCTCGAACGGGCCGGCATAGTCGCAACCGGGATAGGCGCGGGCCGCCTCCGATACGCGAACCTTGATCGACCTGACTCGTGCGGCGTCCACATGGTCTTCGCTGGTCAGCGCGATCGCCGCCTGACAGGGCGTCTGCGCGAAATTGCAAACGGGCGCCGCCTTGAAATAGACCGACGCGATTTCGGGCTCTGCGCCGTCGAAAAGCGCGACGTCAGGCACGGCGCGGTCCGGACGGTAGACGCGGATCAGGCCCGCTTCGCCGTCAAGCGCGCGCTCGGAGCCGCGCGCGCCGGACATCGCGAGGCGAACCGCGCGGACGGCGCTGGAAGCGGCCTGCCCGGCATGAAAATACATATCGTCGGACCCCGTATGCGGCCATTGGTTCAATCCGCAGGCCATATTGGCGGCCAGCGCGATGGCGCTGGCGGTCTCCGCCTCATTGAGCCGAAGGAGACGGCACAGTCCCGCCGCCGCGGCGATGGGGCCTGTAAAGCCCGTGGGCCGAAAGGCGCGCGTGAAATCGGGCGTCACCAGCGCGCGGCCGATCTTGGCCCCGACCTCGTAGCCGACGATCGCGGCGTCGGTGAACGCGGCGCCCGAAAGCTCGCGATCTTGCGCGACCGCGAGCAGCGCGGGCAGCACGACGACGCCGAAGTGGCTGACGGCGCCCGTGTGCATGTCTTCGCGCACAAGGCCATGCGCCGCCACCGCATTGGCGAAGGCCGCGTCGCCGACGAAAGCCTGGCGGGACGCGCCGACGATCGTGCAGCGCCCCTCGCCATTCTCCGCCAGCGCGGCGGCCTGCCGCGCCCAGGGGAGGGAACGGGCCTCGATTGCGCAGCCGAGAAAATCCAGAAGGCAGAGGCGCAACTTCTCCCGCGTTTCGGACGAAAAGGCGTGCTGCTGGCTGCGTGCGATCGAATGGGCGAGCCTCACCGCCAGAGGTTCGTCGGTCTTGGCGACAGCGATCGGCGCCGCGGCGCTGTTCATGGACGTCGGCCTCTCCTGAACCCTTGTTTTCACGCCGCCGATCGGCGCCGAGGGCGCGGGCCTTCGACGCGTCGGCGCTCCACGCCTGTCCGGCGCTCGGAGCCTTGTGGCATTATCGGCCGAAATGGCGCGCGCCGATATACCAATTTTATTATATCAGACTGTCCGCGTCCGTTGTTCCGGCTCGGGCGCAGGCCGCGCTGTTCGCGGGAAGGCGGATTTCGCCTGCTCGCGGATCATGCGGGTGACGATGCGGGTCGCCACGCTCATCGGACGCTGCGTCGAGGTTGCGAGCATGAGCTGGCGGGTGATCACGGGATCGACGATCGGCCAGGAGCGGATGCGTCCGGCGCCGAGGAGATGCTGGGCCGCCGTCTCCGAAAGGATCGTATAACCTGCACCCTGCTCGACGAGACTGAGCGTCGTCGTCATCGCATCGACTTCGAGTTCGGTGCGGGCGACATGGCCCAGTTTCGCGAGCACGTCGTCGATGAGCACGCGCAGGCCATGCGGGCGCGTCGGCAGGATCAGCGGGATGGCGCTGAGCCGCTCCGCCGCGATGGTTTCGCCGCCGATCTGGGCGGGATCATGCGTCGGACCGAGCAGCACCAGTTCATCGGCGAAGAGCGGCTCTGTCGTGAGGGTCGGGCGTCGCGGCGCGTTGTATACGACGCCGATATCGATCCGCCCCGTCGAGAGCCATTCCGTGACATGGCCGCTGAACCCTTCGACGACATGCAGGTTGATGTCGGGGAACTCGGCGCGGCAACGGCGGACGAGCGCGGCGGTCAACACCCAGCCAATCGAAGGAGGCATGGCGATGACCACGCGGCCTTGCGGCTTCGAGCGGGTCGCTGTGATTTCGGTGCGCGCCAGATGGAGCGATTGCATCACGGTTCTTGCATGGGCGTCGAGCAGCTTGCCGGCTTCGGACAGAACGACGCCGCGCCCGTTGCGGTAGAAGAGCTCCACGCCGAGTTCCGTCTCCAGAAGCTTCATCTGCCGACTCAGCACCGGCTGGGCGACCGACATCAGGACGGCGGCCTTCGAAAAGCTCCCCGCCTCCGCGACGCAGAGAAAATAGGAAAGCTGCTTGAGTTCCATAACCATCCTGCGCCGGGACTGCCGGGACGATCCCCATTCTCCCGCCAAGCGTAGTCTTGCACGTCGCAGCGCTCAAGAGTGCGCAATCGTGCCGTGCGAACGTCGCAAAATGGGATGTCGCCAGCGGCGTTGAGCTCGGCGGGGGCTCATCAGCGTTGGACGAAAGGGTTCGCGACTTCACCGATCGCGTCGATCCATACGCTCTTTTCCTGCAGATATTCGCGGATGGCGTTCAACCCGCTCTCGCGGCCGATGCCGGAGCGCTTGTAGCCGCCGAAAGGCGACATATAACTCACCGCTCTGTAGGTATTGACCCAGACCGTACCGGCTTCGAGCCGCTCCGACATGGCGAGCGCCGTGCCGATATTCTGGGTCCACACGCCGGCCGCAAGGCCGTATTGCGTGCCATTGGCGATCGCGACGGCTTCGTCCGCATCGTCGAACGGGATAATGGACAGAACGGGGCCGAAAACCTCTTCCTGCGCAATGCGCATGTCGGCTTTGACGCCAGTGAAGATCGTCGGTTCGACGAACCAACCATTACCGCATTCGGGGCGCGTCGCCGCTTCGCCACCGAGCGCGCAATGCGCGCCTTCGGCCTTGGCGATAGCGATATAGTCGAGCACTTTCGCCCGCTGCGGGCGAGTGGTGATCGGGCCGACCTGCGTCGTATCCAGAGCGGGATCGCCCATACGGGCGGTCTTGGCGAGCGCTATGAGCTTGTCGACGAATTCGTCATGAATGGAGCGATGGATCAGCGCGCGCGAGCCGGCGATGCAGGTCTGGCCGGTCGCCGCGAAGATGCCGGAAACGGCGCCTTTCACAGCGTTGTCGATGAGCGCGTCGGCAAAGACGATATTGGCCGATTTGCCGCCAAGTTCGAGCGTCACCGGCTTGATGCTGCGCGCGGCGAGCTCATAAATGCTCTGGCCCGTACGATCGCCGCCAGTGAAAGCGATCTTGGCGACGTCGGGATGCGAGACGAGGCGCTCGCCGATCTCCGAACCGAATCCTGTGAGAATATTGACGACGCCGGGCGGGAAGCCCGCCTCCTCGAATAGCGGCCCGAGCTCCAGCGCCGAGACGGACGAGAATTCCGACGGTTTCCATACGATGGTGTTGCCGGCGGCCAGAGCGGGCGCGAGTTTCCATGCCGCCAGCATCAGCGGCGAATTCCACGGCGTGATCGCGGCGACGACGCCGAGCGGCTCCTCGCGCGTGAAGTTGAACATGCCGGGCTTGTCGATCGGGATGACGCGGCCTTCGATCTTGTCCGCGAGGCCGCCAAAATAATAGAACCATTGCGGGATGTATTTGAGCTGGCCGCGCATCTCGGTGATCAGCTTGCCGTTGTCGCGGGTCTCGATGCCCGCAAGCCGTTCGGCCTCCCTGGCGATGAGATCGCCGAGCCGGCGAAGCAGCGCGCCGCGCGCCGATGCATTGATCTTGCGCCAGTCGGGATTACGGAACGCCGCCCGGGCGGCCGCGACGGCCTTGTCGACATCGGCGACTCCGGCGCGCGGCACCAGCGCCCAGGGCGCGCCGAGATAAGGGTTGTCGGTCTCGAAGGCCTCGCGCCCGGCAGCGTCGAGCCATTCGCCGCCGATCAGCATCTTGTAGCGGTGCATCCCGTTTCCTCCGCCGCCCCCCGGAACGCGCGTCATTTCACGCGAACCGATTTTTCGGCTCGCGCGAAAACGATGCGCTCGCCGCGCTTCACGCTTTTGCCGCGCCGTCGATTTCGGCGAAGGCCTCGCGCGCGATGCGGAACGAATCCACGCCAGCCGGCACGCCGCAATAGATCGCGACCTGCATGAAGACTTCGCGAATCTCGTCGCGCGTCACGCCGTTCTTCAGGGCGCCCTTGACATGCATCTTCAGTTCGTGCGGCCGGTTGAGCGCGCTGATCATCGCCAGATTGAGCATACTGCGCGTCTTGAAGGGCAGCTCCTCGCGGCCCCAGACCGCGCCCCAGCAATATTCCGTCACGAGTTCCTGCATCGGACGGTTGAAGCCGTCCGCCGCAGCGAAGGATTTCTCCACGAATTCGGCGCCGAGGACGCTTTTGCGGATCGCGAAACCACGGTCGAAGACTTCTTTGCTCATGATGTTTCCTTTGAAAATACAAGGTGGAGACGAGTGCTCGACCGCGCGGATCGCGAGGTTATCCCTTGACCTCGACGCCAGCCCATCCCTCGACGACGCGCGTGATCGAAGTGAAATCGGAGGTCGGCCCAAACATCGCATTGGTGACGGCGAGCATCTGCCGGACGGCGGCTCCCGCGACCATAGGCACGCCCATGGCTTCGGCTTCGTCGATGCACAGGCGGACATCCTTATAGGAGAGCCCGGTCGCAAAGCCAAAATCGAAGCTGCGCGTGAGCACGGAACGGGGGAACTTGTCCTGCGTCGCGCTGTTGCGGCCGCTGCTGGCGTTGATGATGTCGAGGAGAACCTTCGGATCGATCCCGGCCTTGACGCCCATGACGAGCGCTTCGGAGGAGATCACCATTGCAGAGGCGGCAAGGAGGTTGTTTGCGAGCTTTGCGACCTGCGCGAGGCCTGCCTTCTCGCCGACGAAGAACAGCCGGCCAAAATTCGTCAGGATGGGCTCGAGCGCGTCGAAACTCGCTCTTGGCCCTGAAACCATCACGGCAAGCTTGCCGTCTCTCGCGCCGGCGATGCCGCCGCTGACGGGGGCGTCCATCCAGACGATCCCCTTTTCCTGAAGACCCGCGGCGACGCGGGTCGCCATGCCCGGACCGCTGGTCGACAGGTCGACGACCGTCTTGACGCGTGAGCCGCGACACAGGCCCGTTTCGCCCAGCGCGACAGAATGAACGATATCGGGAGTCGGCAGGCTGACGAACACCGTGTCGGCGCGGTCGCCGACATCTTGCGGCGAGACTGCCGCCTGCGCGCCAACGCGCTGGAGCGCGGCGACCGCAGCCGCATCGGTGTCGAACACGCAGAGCTCATGGCCCGCTGCGTGCAGGCGGGCGGACATGTGCCCGCCCATGCGGCCGAGGCCGACAAAGCCAATAACTGAACTTGACATGCCGTTCCAGTCCAAGAGTTCGATGCAATCTGCGGTTTACGGGTGAAGCCCGTTCCCTGGCGGGGTTATTGACTAGCCCGGCCCACGCTCCGTCACACTACTCGTTTGAGTTATAACAGAAATAGCCAAGTCAGCGCTGGTCAAGTCGCATGGATATGGAATCCGCGCCCGTCGAGCGACGCGGCCAGGGCGCCGGGATGCGCCTCGACACGACCCCGACCATGACGGCGATCCCGATAGGGACGGAGAGAACGGTCGTCTTCTCCGGGCTCACCATCGGTTCACCGGCAGGATGAAGAGCTGCGCCACCTGCATATGCGGCGGCTGCTCTAACGCGAACAGGACCGAGCGCACGACGTCTTCGGGATCGAGCGCGATGCGGGCTTGGTCGAAATAGGCCTTCTCGAGCGCCTTGTCCCCGCGATGGCGCCTCAACACGATGTCGGTACGCGTCAAGCCCGGCAGGATTTCGGTGACGCGGACGGCGGTTTCGGCGAGGTCGGCGCGCAGCGCATCTGTGAAAGCCCGCACGCCTGCCTTGCTCGTCGTGTAGGCGACGGTGTCGGGGACCAGACGCAAGGCGCTGATCGAACTCATATTGACGATGTCGCCGGACTTTTGCTCCAGCATCTCGGGGAGCACCGCCCGCGTCACGCGCATCATTCCCTTCAGATTGGTGTCGATGATGCTGCTCCAGTCGTCCGCCGAACCGCGAGCGAAATGTGTGCGTCCGCCCACGTCATGACCGGCGTTGTTGATGAGGATGTCGATCGGCCGGAAACTGGCCGGGATAAATCCAAGCAAGGCGTCGACCGCAGCGTTGTCGGTGACGTCCAGGCTCAGGGGCGAGCATCCTTCTCCGAGTTCCGCCGCGAGCCGCTCCACCGCCTCCGCGTCGCGATCGGCGAGGACAACTTTTGCTTCCCGCTTGGCCAATGCGGTGGCGATCGCCTTACCGATGCCGCTTGCGGCGCCCGTTACGAGAGCCTTCCTGCCCGCCAACATTCCCACGCGCCAACCTCCCGCTCGGTCTCCCGAGGCCGACGTGCGCCCTGACCTAGCTGCCGGCGCCGGAGGTTACGTCGAATGGACGATCGGCGGGGAGTCATAACTGTTATTCCGAGTTAGGCGCTATTCAGTGATACATAACGCGCTGACCCTAAGGGCAGGCTAAGCCGATAGCCAATGTGAGGCATGGCGCGAGGACGGGAGGTTCCTGCATGGCGGATGGAAAGCTCTTGAACGTCGCCAACCTGCGCAGAATCAGGATCACGCAGGAAGGCGTCGTCTTCGTCCTTGCCGGAACTCTTTTCGTCCTCTTCGCGTTGACGCTGCCTAATTTTCTAGCGCCGGGCAACCTCGTCGCCCTGGTTCGCAGCGTCTCGGTCCTGGGTATCCTCGGCCTTGGCATGGGACTCGTCGTAATCGGGCGCGGCATTGATCTGGCCATGGTGGCGACCATGGTCGTGTCGGTCTCCTGGGTCCTGTCGATGACGACGCACGGCCACATGCCGCTCGGCTGGGCGATCCTGATCGGCGGGATCTTCGTCGTCGCTGTCGGCCTCGTCAATGGCGTCCTGATCGCCTATGCGGTGGTGCCCGCCATCTTCGCCACGTTGGCGACGGGGCTCGTGGTCTACGGCGTCGGCCGCGCCTGGCTATTCGACGTCGATGTGCAGAATACTCCGAACAATTCAGCCTTCTTCCGGGGACTCGGCAATGGCTCCGCCGCTGGAGTGCCGCTGCCGATCATCGCCTTCGGCGTGCTGGCGCTGATCGTATGGTCGGCGCTGCGCTGGTCGCGTTTTGGCCGCTACGTCTACGCTTCGGGCGACAATCCCGCGGCCGCGCGCAACGCGGGCGTCCCGGTGCGCCTGCTGATCGTCCTCGAGTATGTGATCACGGCGATTATCGCCTATGGCGCCGGTCTCGTGATGGCGGCCGCTTCCTCCGGCATGAGCACCCGGGTTTACAACTCCACGATGATTTATGACGTGCTCCTCGTCGTGGTGCTCGGCGGCATCGGGCTTAGCGGAGGACGCGGCGGGGTGCGCAACGTGCTCGTCGGCACTTTGCTGATCGGCGTCCTGCTCGACGGGATGACGATCCTGAACGTCCCCTACATCGAGCAGAACCTGATCAAGAGCTTGATCCTGCTCGGAGCGATTATCATCGACAGCTTTCTCAATCCGCGCGACGAGCAGACAGCGCAGCAGGATCAGGGGGACATCTAGGGTTTTCGTCGTAGAACGTCTGCATATGGGAGGAAATCATGAAACTAGGAATTCTGTTCACTGTTGCGCTTGGATTGGCCATCGCCGCGACCGGCGCCTCGGCCGAAGAGAAGGGCCTCGACAACCACGCTAAACGCACCCCCTATTACGATGGCGTCAAAGGCAAGAAGGTTATCTTCGTGCCATTGGCGATGGGGTTCGACCTGACCGAGGGTTGGGCCGCCATCATGCGCCGGCAGGCGAAGGACCTCGGCTACAGTTTCGATATCCGCGATCCCAACTGGAGCACCGACGCTGGAACCCGCGCCCTCACCGCCGCCATATCGGAGAAGCCCGATCTGCTGATCGTCCACAATCCCGATCTGCAGTCCTACGCGAAGATCGAGGAGCGCGCCGTGCAGGCCGGCATCAAGGTCCTGCAGGTCAATCTCGAAACCGTCAATCCGACCGACTATTACGTTGGCGCCGATTGGGTGAAAGTCGGGCTGATCGAGGCGCAGGCGCTGGTCGATCATTGCGGCAAGGGGTCGGGCCAGTCGGGCAAGGTCGCGATTCTCGAGGGGCAGCCGACCGCCGCTTCCAATCTCTACGAACTCTACGCCTATTATCACGTATTCGCTGAACATCCGGAGATCCAGGTTGTGGCGGATCAGGCGGCGACGTACGATCCAGCAAAGGCGCGCGCCATCACCGAAACGGTGCTTCAGCAACATCCAGACCTCTGTGGCGTCGTCGGCAACTGGGACAACCAGGATGTCGGCGCCGGAGCGGCGGTGCAGGCCGCGGGCAAGACCGGCCAGGTCTTCATCGTAACGTCCGGCGGCGGCAGCGAGAGCGGCTGCGACAACATCCGCAAGGGCCTTCTGAGCGAGATCGTAAGCTACGATGTGCCGCTGCAGGGCGATTCTCTCAACCAGGCGATCGTCGAACTTCTGCTTTCGCCCGCCAAGGCCGGCGAAATCAAGGCGACTTACTTCACGCCGCTTACCGTTCAGACCAAAGACACCATCAATCCCCACCAGTGTTGGACCCTCGACCAGCTGAAGTGAGCGTGAACGGCGCCGGTTAATGGTCATAGGAAAGCGGCGATTCACGATGTATAGCGGTGATGTTCTGAAGCGGCTGCGGTACCGATATCTCCCCGGTCATCTGATCGGGGAGATCCTCACAAAGCGCTGGATCGACAACGCCATCCCGTTCCTCACGCTGATCATCGTCAGCGCGGTGTTCGGGATGCTCATTCCCGGCTTCTTTTCCGCCAACGCGCTGGGCGATCTCGGGCGGCAATTCGCCGAGTTCGGGCTGATCGTGCTCGGCCTGACCATCGTCATGATTTCCGGAGGGATCGATCTATCGGTCGCCTCGGTCTTCACCTTGTCGGTGCTGCTCTCGCTTATCGGCGTCAATATCGAGGGCTGGCCGGTGCTCCTGACCGCCGCGATGGTGCTGGCGGTTGGCGCCGCCTGCGGCGCCATCAATGGCTATCTGGTCGGCTATCTCCGGCTCAGGGCGTTCCTGACCACCCTGGTGACGCTGATCATCTTCCGCTCGATCTATGACATCGTATTTCTCAAGATGTCGACGGCGATCATCGCCAGCAGCTCGGATTCCGATCTGTGGGCCTATATCGGCAACGGCTCCGTCCTCGGCGCGCCTGCTTCGCTCATCGTCACGGTGGTGATCGCCATCGCATGGCACGTCGTGCTGTCGCGCATGCGGCCGGGCTGGCGATTGACGGCGGTCGGCGGCGCGCGGCGGTCGGCTTATAACGCCGGCATCAAGGTCCGCCGCACGGTGTTCCTGGCCTATGTTTGGTCGTCGCTCCTCAGCGCGCTCGCGGGTTTCATGTTCGCAGCGCGCATCGGCAGCACCGGGGCCGACACCGGCGTTGGCCTGGAGGTCTCGGCGCTGACGGCCGCGGTGCTCGGCGGCAACTCGCTCGGCGGCGGCCGCGGATCGGTCGCCAAGGCGGTGATGGGCGCCCTCCTTGTGCTCATCATCTCGGATGGCCTGACAAATTTCGGCGTGTCGGGCCCCATTAATTCCACGGTGCTCGGCTGCGTGCTTATTCTCGCTGTCTTCGTGGATATGCGCTGGCTGAGGAACCGCGATAAATGGCTGTCCAAGGTGTACGTATCGCCGGCCTATCTGGCTCTGCCGCCGCTGCCTTCCGCCTACAACGCCGCCTCGCCCTATGCCCTCAACAACAAGCTGCGATCGGTCGAGATCATTGGGCTCGGCCAGATCGAGGGGCCTGAGGACGTCATTCTCGACCGTGACGACAATCTCTATTGCGGCACGCGCCTCGGCGACATCGTGCGCTTCTTCGGCCCCGACCATCAGCGGCATGAAGTCTTCGCCCATATCGGCGGCCATCCGCTTGGCATGGCGTTCGACCGCGTGGGCAATCTCCTGGTCTGCATCGGCGGCATGGGACTCTATGCCGTCGCGCCCGACAAGACCGTGACGAAGCTCACTGACGAGACCAACCGCAGTCTCTTCTCGGTGGTCGACGATTCCCGTCTGCGCCTCGCGGACGATGTCGACGTGGCGCCGGACGGGCGGGTCTATTTCAGCGAGGCGACGGTGCGCTACGAACAAGAGGAGTGGGCGACCGATGCGCTGGAGAGCCGCGGCAACGGCCGTATGATTTGTTACGACCCGCGGACGGGCGCGACCCGCACGATCATTCACAAAATCGTCTTCGCGAACGGCGTATGCATGTCGAAGGACGGCTGTTCGTTCTTCTTCGCCGAGAGTTGGACCTGTTCCATCAAACGCTATTACTTCGACGGCCCGAAGCGCGGGAGCGTTGAGCCGTTGATCGCCAATCTTCCCGGCTATCCCGACAACATTAACCGGGCGTCGGATGGCAACTACTGGGCGGCGCTGCTCGGCATGCGGACCCCGGCTCTCGACCTCGCGCTGACGATGCCCGAGTTTCGCCGCCGGATGGCGCGACGCGTGGCGCCCGAACTCTGGCTCTATCCGAACATCAACACCGGCTGCGTGATCAAGTTCGACGAGAATGGGCGCATTCTCGAGAGCCTCTGGGACCTTGGCGGCGAGAACCATCCGATGATTACTTCGATGCGCGAGCACAAGGGCTATCTCTATCTCGGCGGCGTCTCCAACAATCGCATCGGCCGCTATAAGATCGACGGCGCCGATCCAACCTGGACGGCGCAGGACGACTATTGGGGAAAGCCGTCGTGATCGCAGTTTTCAGACGCGCTTACGCCGCTTTTCGCGGCTTCGATGACGAGACGGGTTCGGTCCCGATGATGGATGGGCCGCTCAGGCCGAACGCGCTGCTCGACGCCATGCCGGTGGTCCTGACGCTTCCGGACGTCGACAATCTATCGGCATGGCGGGACGGTTTGATGTGCTCGAGCGGGCGGGAGGCGTTCCGACTCGTAAGGTCGAAGGATTCGCTCGCGATAGCGGAGCGTCACGTCTTCGAAGGGCCCGTGAGTTGCCTGGCGGCCGAGCGCGGTGGCGGCCTCGCGGTCGGCCTTGACGGGCAGGGAGTCATCGTCGTCGAGGGCCCTCACGCGGGGCGTAAGATCAGCGAAGTCGGCGGGCAGCCGCTGAGTTGCCCGACGGCCGCCCTTTTCGACGGACCCGATCGACTGGTGATCGCCAACGGCGCGGCAAGCGTTACGACCGCGGATTGGAAGCGCGACCTCATGGAGCATGGCGCCAGCGGCGCCGTATGGGACGTGGACCTTGCCCGGGCCGAGGCCGCGCCGGCGCTGCTTGCCGGGGGCCTCGCCTTTCCCTCGGGCCTCGCGCTGGCGCCCAATGGAGGTCTTTTCGTATCGGAAGCCTGGCGCCATCAGATCGTCAGGATCGAGGGTCGGATCGTCGACGCGCCGCCCCGGGCGTTGGTTCGCGATCTGCCAGGCTATCCCGGGCGAATCAGCCCTCGGCGAGCAGGCGGCTTCTGGCTCGCCATGTTCGCGCCGCGCAACCAACTCGTCGAATTCGTGCTGCGCGAGCATGAATATCGCCGGCGCATGATCGACAACATCGATCCGGCCTATTGGATCGCCCCAGCCCTGTCGAGCGGCGCGAGCTTCCTTGAGCCGATCCAGGGCGGAGCGCGCAAGAAGCTCAACAGGCTGAAGCCTTGGTCGCCGAGTTGGTCTTACGGACTCGTGGCGCGATGCGACGCCGCCATGCGGCCGATCGCGAGCTTCCACAGCCGCGCCGACGGGCGGGTGCATGGCGTCACTTCGTGCTGCGAATTGGAAGGCGCCTTTTACGCCGCGGCCAAGGGTTCAGGAATCGTTGTCGCGATGGACATCGCCGGAGCGGAGGGAGAGACCCCGGCATGAGCACGATCCTCGAATTCCAACGCGCCACAAAAGCGTTTCGCGGAGTCCCCGCGATAAAGAATATCGACTTCGCGGTTCGCCAGGGCGAGATCCACGCGATCGTGGGCGAGAATGGCGCCGGAAAGTCGACGCTGATGAAGGTGCTTGCCGGCGTCTACGAACTAACCTCTGGCGCGCTTCTTTTCGAGGGCGCGCCGCTCGTGATGAAATCGCCCGCCGACGCGATCCGTCATGGCATCGCCATGGTCTTCCAGGAGACCAATCTCGTCCCCTCCATGACCGTGGCCCAGAACATCTATCTGGGCGAGGAGATGCTTTTCAACCGCCTGCGCGGTCTCTACATCCGGGCTCAGCGTTTCCTGCTTTCGCTGAACTTCTACGTCGATCCCATGGCGCTGGTCTCCTCGCTCGGCGCCGGCAAGAAGCAATTGGTCGAGATCGCTCGCGCCGTGCACCATCATGCGCGGGTCCTCATTTTCGACGAGCCGACCGCGACCTTGACTCCGGAAGAGAAGTTCCATTTCTTCAACCTGATCCGCCGACTTCAGCGCCAGGGCCTCTCGATCATCTTCATCAGTCATGCTCTCGAGGAAGCGCTGACGCTTTCCGACCGCATCACGGTTCTGCGCGATGGCGAAGTCGTGGCGACCGATGACACGCGCAACTTCGATCGCGAGTGGCTCGTCCAGTGCATGGTGGGCCGAAGCCTTTCGACGCAGCTTTACGGAGCGGCCGGCGGCAGAAAGGCGCGGACCTATGGCGAGGAAATTCTGAGCGTGCGCAACCTGTCGATGGGCAACCTAGTGCGCAACACCGCCTTTTCGATTTTTGCCGCCCAGGTGACGGGCCTTTTCGGTCTGGTTGGCGCCGGCCGCACCGAGACGATGAAAATCGTCGGCGGCGTGCTCAAACGCGACTTTTTCCATGGCGGCGAGATTCGCTTCAAAGGCCGCCCGGTTCGCTATCGCACGCCGCGCCCCGCTGTGCTCGACGGGATAGTTTATGTGACGGAAGATCGAAAGGTCGAGGGCTTCTTCGAAAGCATGTCGATCGCCGAGAATCTCCAAATAGGACGCCTTGCGACGGGAACGAATCCAATGACCTTCGTCACTTTGACCGAGGCACGGAGACTCGCGCGTGAATGGACGGAGCGGCTTGGATTGCGGGCCATTGATCCCGGGGCCAGAGTCATCGAACTCTCGGGCGGCAACCAACAGAAGGTCGTGATCGCAAAATCGCTGGTCCAGAAGCCGAAGCTGGTCATCTTCGACGAACCCACACGGGGCGTCGATGTTAGCGCAATCGTAGAGATTCATCGCTTTATCAACGAGCTTGCGAACGACGGCATCGCCGTAGTGGTCATCTCCTCGTATATGCCCGAAATCCTCGCCCTCTCCGACCGCATCCTCGTGGCGCGTCAGGGCCGGATCGTGGAGGAGATGGATATTGCGGAGGCGAGCGAGGCCAAGATCATGTTCGCCGCCGTTCACTGAGACGCCGCCGATAGCCGATGCGAGTCGCGCCGCCCCGGCGCGCGCGCTCCAGTCGGTTGGCAGGGCGAAGAAAGCAGCGCGCCGCTTCCTCCGCGGCGCGTGGCTTCGGCTGATGCCCGGTCAAACTGCAAAAGCGCATCCACCATGATCCAATCCCACATGGGCGTTGAACCATTGATGCGTGTATGCAATCACGCGCTCGATGGCGATCACAGCTTGCGCTTGGTCGAGTGCGCCTATGTGAGTTCGATTTCGAAGGCGGGCGCAGAAAAAGCGGCGCACATAAATCCGGAGCCGAACGTATTTTCCTGAGCACGGCGAGACGCGCCCACAAGCCAACGCTAAGGCGCTTTCATCCAAGATACTTGCTGATAATGCTCATTCCATCAAGCCCGATTGTCCTTGGGTTCAATTCTTCGACGATTTCGCCATGTGTCATGATATACAATCGGTCACAGACCCGGACAGCGACATCGATGCGTTGCTCGACCAGCAGCAGCGAGGCTCCTCCGCGCCGCAGCTCCATGAGAGCCTTGGCCACGGCGTCGACTGCAACCGGGGAGAGCGCCACCGAAGGCTCGTCCAACAGAAGCACTTCGGGGTCGCTCATCAGCATGCGCCCGATAGACACCATTTGCTGCTCGCCCCCACTGAGGAACGACGACTGGCGGCGGCGATATTCCAGCAAGACCGGGAATAGGGCGTAGACGGAACCGAGAAGCGCCTGCACACGCTTGGGATCCCGGCGAAGATGCAGGGCGCCGAGAATGAGGTTGTCCTCCACCGACTGATCCAGAAAGAGGCGGCGGCCTTCCGGGGCGATCGCGGCGTGTCCTCTTGCGATGCGGTGGGTGGGAAGCGCCATCACATCCGTCGCCCCGACACGGATCTCGCCGCGTCGGTATTTCACCATGCCCATGATCGCGCGAAGGATCGTGGTCTTTCCCGCCCCGTTGGGACCGAGCAAGCCCACAGCCTCGCCCTTGTCGACCCGGAGGTTGATGTCCCTGACGACATCAAATCGACCGTAGCCGGCGAACAGAGATGAGACCTGCAAGACCGAACTGTTTTCGCTTGTCATTCGCCTAAATATACCTGCCGGACCGTGGGGTTGACGCGGACTTCGTCTGAACTGCCAGTCAAGACCACCTCGCCGGCATTCAAGACGGTGACTTGGTCGCAGAGCGGGAACAGAAACCGCGTCTGGTGTTCGATGATGATCATGGTGACGCCGCGAGACTTAAGCGCGGTCAAAATCTGGGCCAGATGTTCGACCTCTCGCGCCGACAATCCCGTCGCCGGCTCGTCGAGAACTATGATGTCGGGTCCGGCCACGCAGACTGACGCCAATTGGGTCAACTGCTCGATGCCGTGGGGCACGTCGCCGACCTGTTTATTCGTCCACTGCGCGGCTCCGACGGAGCCAAGAGCCTCTTCGGCGCGGGTCGACATCGACGTCATGTCGCGCCGGCCCGAGGCAAGCATTGTCCAGATTGCCGCCCGCCGGGCGATGCCGGGCACTTCGCTGTACAAGCCCACCAGGACATTTTGGGTCGTCGTCAGATTACGCACCAGCTCCGCCGCCTGAAACGTCCGACGCAAGCCACGCCGCGCCCGTTCGCTTGGCGCAAGTCCATCGACTTGCCGCCCCTTGACGAATATCGTTCCCGATTGCGGATGCAGGCGGCCCGCAATGATGTTCGCCAACGTGCTCTTGCCAGAGCCGTTCGGACCAATGAGGCCGTGAATATGGCCACGGTGCACGCTCAGGTCCACGTTGCGCAATACCCGAGGGCCCAAGGCATAGCTGAATTCGACGCCGCGGCACTCGACGATCACTTCTCTTCCGTCGGCGCGCCCAACCGGCCCCGTCGAACCTCCGGATGTTGAGATTGGAACGCCGCCAGGGGCGAACGCGGACGGACCTTCTGCCGAGGGCTCCGTTTCCCCCGCCCCGGATCCGCCGCCGAGCCGGCGCTTGGCCAACCCGACTACGCCTTCCGGAAAGACAGTGATCGCAACGATCGAGAGCGCTCCATAAAGTATTTCCTGCAGCCAGGGATTGATATTGACGAGCGCCGGAAACATGGTGACGAATGCGGTGCCGACGATAGGTCCCAAAGTGGTGTCAATTCCGCCAACCAGAACCATGACGAGAATATTCAGGGATACGGACCAATCGAATTGCCCGGGAGATACGACGCCAATAAAGGAGAACACCCAACCGGCGCTGCCGGCCATGGCCGCGGACAAGCCAAATATGGCCACCTTGACGAGCGATGTGCGCACCCCCGCCGCTTCCGCGAACGGCTCTGCGTCCCTGATCGAAAGCAAAACGGGGTATAGAGGCGAACGACGAATATTCCACACCAGCGCCGCCGCCATCAACAGCGCCAGCATGGCGCACCACGCGACAGGCGCGCCGAGCGGCGCCAAGGCATCGGGAAAATCGGGAAACACCGGTCCGAGCAGTCCCTGTGTTCCCCTGGTGATCGTCGAATCCGTCGCCAACACAGTCAGCACGAGGGTGAAGATGAACGTTGTGATGGAAAAGTAGAGCCCGCTCACGCGGAGCGAAAGCGCGCCAATCGCCATGCCAAGAAGTCCGGTTACGACGACGACAACCGGCAGCGGCAGGAATACGTTCACGTCGTAGTCGCTGGCCGCGATAGCCGTGAGATAGGCTCCGATCGCGAAAAACCCGCCTTGTCCCAACGAGTACAATCCCAGCATACCGGCTACGAGATCGAGACTGATCGCCAGGACGCCAAAGACGGCGGCGACCAGCACGACGCTCTGCACGTTCAAACTCGAGCGAGCCACGAGAAGAGTCAGAGCGAGATAGCCGATCACAACGAGATAGCCGGGAGCTCGCGGCCAGTCCCCGAACCAATTGGAGCTGACAGCAGCAGACTCCGAGCGTTCCCCGCTCTTGGTCTCCGTACCCGATCTCATCAAGCGCGCCCGAGCGTCGCCGACCGAAGACGGAACCGCCACTTTCCCGAGCTGAACAACCCCTTCGGCGTCAATATCAGTATGACGACCAGCACCAGGAACGGAAACCAGTCCGAGGCGCGCGAATCAATCAGGGCGTTGGCGCCTTCCGACAATACGCCCAGAAGAAAGCCTCCGAGCATGCCGGCCAGTGGCTTTTCCGTACCGCCGCCGATCATCATCGCGATGAACCCGTACGTGCCGTAGGTGTCGCCGAGATAGGGATTGGCGAAAGTGCTTGGCCCGATGAGCACCCCGGCGAGGCCAGCGAAAAGCCCGGAAATCGCGAACGCCGCGGCTGCGAATGCGGTCGTGTTCGCGCCGATGGCCGAGGCCATCTCGGGGTCCGCGGCTACCGCCATGGCGAGTTTGCCGAGCAAAGTGCGTTTGCGCAGCAGCTCGAACGCCGCAGCGAACGAGACCGCGGCGCCGATGCCAAGCAATTGCTGGCCAGTCAATACGGCCGAGAATATGTGAATGCCGGTTTCGTTCAGGATTTGCGGAAACGCTCGCGAGGTCGGACCCCAAATGTAGGCCGCGGCGTTTTCGACGACGACGGCGAAGCCCACTGTGCTCACGAGCCAACCGAAGCTGAACCGATCAAAGGCGAGAATGGGTCTGACCGCCACGATGTAGCATACGACTGCGATCGCGCACGCGCTGGCCAGACCCGCGACAATGGCCAGCAACAGCGGATAGCCGGCCGAGGCGATCGCCGCTGTGACCATGATCGCCGCCATCATCGCCTGACCTTGAGCGAAATTTATGACGCGCGTTACGTAGAACGTGATGGATAGCGCCATCCCAATCAGTCCGTAGATCGCTCCAATCGCCAGTCCGCTGAGTATGAATTGAAACAATTCGACTCCCCTGCGCTTTCGCTTTCTACGACTCCGCCGGCGTCCGCCCGACTGCGGCGCTCCCGTATGGCCGCAAACTAAAGACAGTGCGCGCACATCGATCGGCGAGCGAGCCGATGGCGCTGAAAGGCTGTGGCCGGACGACCATGCAGCCGGCGCTCGGACTTGCGCCGGCTGCATGCATTGTCCCAATCGGTCAACGGTCGCGGTCTGTCCCGTGCTTCCGAGAGGCCCGACGGCCGTTCGCCGCGTTTGTTAGCTCAATCGGCGACTTCAATCCATTGCTTGCTTGCGGCATCGTACTTGACCAGGGTCAACTGGGCCGCGCCGATCGTGATGTGATTTTGCGGCGTGAAGCCCAGATCGCCAGTGATCCCCTTGAAGCCGGACACCGAGTTAAACCCCTTCTGCAGGGCGCTGGGCGTTGTTGCGTTGGCGGTCTTGATCACTTGCGCCAGCATCATGACGCTGTCGTAGCTGGTTTCCGCGAACGGCGTCGAGTCGAGGCCGAACTTCTTGGAATATTCAGCACGAAACGCCTGCAGTTCCGCGCTCGGGTGCAGGCCGGACGTCAACGTCGCGGTGATTGTGCCGTTCGCGAGATTGCCGGCTAGGCCGGCGTAGGTGTCATCGGCGTTGGTTTCGTCGTTGCCAAACACCGTCAGGTCATAGCCCAGAGAATGGATATCTTGAGCGAAGGCGGCCTGATCTTGCGGGGTCAACCAGACAACGGCGCATTTGATGCCCGCATCCTTGATTTTGTTGACTTCCGGCATCAGCCCTGCGGTCGCGCCGGTCGACCAGTTCTCAGTGATGGCCTCGTTGATGGCAATCTTCTGTTTGGCCTTGTCGTAGGCAAGCTTGACGCCAAAGGCGCCGCCCTCGCCATAGGTGGTCGGATCATGAAGAATCGCGAGTCCGCCCGGGCAGTGCTTCAAGGCATATTCGCCAATCTTTTCGCCCCAGGCGAAGGTGTTCAGGCCGAAATCGAAGACCCAGGGGTTGGGCTCGCTCGTGGGGCCCTTCGGATTGACAGTCAGGCCGCCATCGTCAACGACGCCGATCGTGGGCATCTTGTATCTGATGGCCAATTCAGCGGTTACGGGCCCCGTGTCCGGCGAGCCTGCGATCGCAACAACGCCAGCGCTAACCATCTTTGCAAAGAGCTGGCCCGAGACCGTGGCCGACGCTTCGTCATTATGCGCATCAAGACTCAGCTTCCGACCAAGAACGCCGCCGTCGGCATTGATCTTGTCGACCGCGAGTTGAGCTCCATTGACCGTCGCCACGCCAGTCGATCCGTAGGCGCCCGTCGTGCCTGCGATCAAACCGACGACCATCGGCGGTTGGTCGGCGGCTACCGCGAAAGTCGCCGCCGAAATGAGCACTGTCGCTGCAGTCGCGATAGTTCCAGCAATTGAGGCCTTCATTGGATTTCATTCCTCCCTATGTTTTGGATGGCTGTTGAATTATCCTGATTTAGCCAGCCGAACGCTTGTTCTGTTCCGGTTTCGCTCGATCGCCGAACTCGCCGACGATGACGATCGCGGCGCGCGGCGGGACGCCGACACGACGTGGCATCTTGACATCGAATACTGAAGCGGCACTCCCTCGTTCGCCGCCTGAACGCCTGCCCGTTCGAAAACCCCTTCGGATCGAAATGTCCTTGGGACCGGTATCAAAAAAAGTTTAGTTCCCGGTTGAGGTGTTGGCAAGCGGATTCAACACTGTCCCGGCTGAATGGCGGTCTCCCGACGGGGGCCTATCGTGTCCAGCACTCTGCAAAACATGCAACGAAATCGCTCCCGACGGCGGATTTTGCGTGCAACTGGCGTATCGACAGGTGTTGCGTCCCGCATTGGAGAGTTGGGCGAGGTTCGAATATGGTCCAAGCGGCAGGCTGAGCGCGGCGCCGCAAACGCGAGGTCAGTTTGCTTATTGTCCGTGGTACCGGAAACAAAATCCTTGCCGCCAGCGTTGGCTCGCAGCGGTGTTGGAACGGCGCTTACGATCCAGCCGTCAATGGGCTGGAATCGCGGCTCTCTCTTTCGATCACGCGGGCCCTTGGGCGCTGACTCTATACAACGATAGACCACGGCTCGGGGACCAGTTGATATGTGCCCGCCGTTTGAACGAGATGGGCAAAGCCGGGTATGTGCAAATGACCCCCCGTAACCAGCAGCCGCTCCGTCGCCACGTAATCGAAGACGCGACGGCGGCTTTCCGCCGCCATTGGCTCGTCGATATCGAACTCGTTCGTCACTCCGGGACGCGGCACCTGGATTTCGGGAACATGAACGGTGTCCCCCCAGATTATCAGCGTTTCCCCCGCGGATTCGAGGCGATAGCCGCTGTGTCCTGGTGTGTGACCGGGCAGAGGCAGAAGCGTCACGCCAGGCGCCACCGGCCCGCCCCGGCTGGGGCGAAGCTGGCCGCGATAGGCGGCGAGCATGGCGGCGGCTGAGTCCAGATAGGGCGTTGCCGCCGGGACGTGGCCGTCCCGCAAACTAGGATCAGACCAGAACGCGATATCGGCTTCGTGCACGACGATTTCTGCGCGCGAGAACAAATTCTCCCCGGATGGGCCCAACAAGCCGCTGGAGTGGTCAGGATGGATATGGGTCAACAGAACGGTATCGAAGTCCGACGGCGCAAAGTCGGCGACACGGAGATTTTCGAGGAGCAGCCCCATTGAAAAGACTGTCGTCGTGCCTCCGCCCGTATCGACGAGCACAGTGCGCCCGCCAGTCTGAATGACGAATGCGTTCACGGTTATTCGCGGAGGACCCTCGTGAAAGGCATCGCGCATCAAGGCTTGCATATCCGCGAGCGGGACGCCGCGCAGAATCTCGAACGTCAGATCGAGATAGCCGTCATTTACGGCCGTAACCATTGCGTCGCCGATTCGGCGCCTATAGATGCCTGGCGCCTGCTTTCCGCGCGGACTGGCCATAGTCTTCCTGATCCTAATAGTCGCCTCGCATGCTGCAGCGCCGTCCAGTCCCGGATGCTCTGAGCTAGCGCGATACTCTCGACTTATACGTATAATCTTAGCGGCAATCGCTGCACAATTCCAGTGGCGAGAGCCGCGATATGCGCAACAAATGGAGCATAACTGCTATCGCGAAAACAACGGTTTCGATGCCGGTCTGCAGCCGGCGTCCGCGGCTGCTTGGCTAGACCAGATGTTCGCCTGAGATAGGGGCGACCCGTCTCGCAATATGCAGGATTACGAGGGTTGCGCTGGACGAACCGGCGCCGAGCCTCATGCATAGGAGACGGGTCATGGAGCAGCATAT
>Ga0181539_1000642_pt1 | contig 42008 bp, 39 predicted proteins | sample PEATcosm2014_Bin_46_FD_119767 | JGI IMG/M metagenome (GOLD analysis project Ga0181539, IMG submission 119767) | Peatland microbial communities from MTU Mesocosm Facility, Houghton, MI, USA - PEATcosm2014_Bin23_60_metaG | ecosystem: Environmental > Terrestrial > Soil > Wetlands > Peat | place... | reverse complement strand
GGCGGGAGCGGGAGGCCTCGTATGATAGACTTATACAATACCCTGCTCGATGTGCGAGCGCGTAGCGCGGAGGCCGACCGCAGGATAGGTCTATCACACGCTATGGGCGGGAGCGGGAGGCCTTGTGGACGAACCGGGGGGGCGGCCATAGCGCCGCCCAAAATCCGCTCTCGGCTGCCAGTGGGAAAGCCACTGGCTTATCTCTTCACAAATGGAATCCAATGAGATAAAATAAAAAGTTTAATGGGTGTTAGTACCAGTCTCTGCGCGAGAGTGGCGAAAATGGCATACGCACTGGACTTAGGATCCAGCGGGGCAACCCTTGGGGGTTCAAATCCCCCCTCTCGCACCAGAAAAGTGTGCCTTTGCCGACCCTGAGATACTCATTTCATCAGAAAGGTAAGAAGAGTGGAGATGAACGTTTCGTTAACTGAGATCAGCCCGAGTCAAAAGAAAATCCGGGTGGAAATCCCGGGGCCCAGAGTTACCGAAGAGTTGGAAAAAAAGTATCGCGATCTGGCAAAAAAGTCCAAGATCAAAGGTTTCCGGCCGGGGAAAGCGCCTCTGAGCATAATTAAATCCTATTACGGGAAAACGGTCGAGCACGAGGTGTCATCCCAGTTCATCCAGGACACTTTTGAGGATGCGCTCAAGGAATCCGACCTCAAACCGCTCACCCTGGCCGACATAAGCGAGTCGCATTTCGAAGAGGGCGGCGCTTTTACTTACACGGCTGTGGTCGATATCTGCCCACCTTTCGAGCTGCCTGATTACAAAGGCTTGAAAATCCATAGGCCGGCAGTAGAAGTCACCGACGAGCAGATACAGGGCGAATTGGATAAACTTGTCCAGACCCATTCTCAACTTCGCGCGCTTGAGAGCGACCGCCCCATTCGTGAAGGAGACGTGGCCATCGTCGACTTCGTACCTGTCGTAGAGGGCCTGGTATTCGAGAAGGGCAAGACCAATGACTTCATGGCCGAGGTCGGTAAGGGCAGCCTCCACCCTGATTTCGACAAACACCTGTTGGGGCGCAAGCCGGGAGAAAGTTTCTCATTTGAACTGTACTATCCCGAGGACGCTCCCAGCTCTGAACTGGCGGGCAAAAGTGTCCGCTTTGACCTGACCGTAAAGGAACTCAAAGAAAAGGAAGTACCCGAACTCAATGACGAGTTTGCCCAATCCCTCGGCTCAGGCCAGTTCGAGACCATCGAGGCGCTGAGGCAGGAATTCCGGCAAAAACTCCTCGAACGCGAAGAGCAAAGCGCCTCTCAAAGCGTGCGCGATCAGATCCTTCGAAAAATACTCGGCAAGGTCCAGTTTGAAATTTCGCCCAGAGTGATAGAACGCGAAGCCGACAGGATTCTCCAGAACCTCAAACAGCAGTTCAAAAGCCAGCGGCTCAAGTTTGACGCTGATACCCTGAATACGAGCGAATACAAGACAGGCTCAAGGCTCCAGGCGGAACAGGACATCCGGACCGGGCTCGTAATCGGCAGGATAGCCGAAGCTGAAGCTATCTCGCTCGATTCCGAGGACGAGCAGCAGGTTTTTAGGGATATAGCCGCTGCCTACCGTATAGACCTGGCAAAGGTCGAGAGCGAATACCGGGACAGCGCCATTGTCGAGCGGGCAAAGGAAGGAAAACTTCAAGACAAAGTGCTTAAGTTCATAGAAAGTGAAGCTGTCTTCGTCGGCACACCAGAAGAGGCAAAGGAGCCCGAAGCCGATCCCCGGGCCGAAGAACCAGAGCAGGCCTGATAATCTCGCCCCCAACGCGGGGCCATACAGCCATACAGGAGGATATCTTAGTGGGACTCATTCCAATTGTAATCGAGCAGAGCAGCCGCGGTGAGCGGGCATGGGACATCTACTCAAGATTGCTGAGGGACCGGATCGTTTTCCTTGGGACCGCAATCAGCGACGATATTGCCAACGTGATTATCGCTCAGATGCTTTTCCTCGAATCCGAAGACCCCGACAAGGACATCCATTTTTATATCAATTCTCCGGGAGGCCTGGTTACGGCGGGTCTGGCGATTTACGACACGATCCAGTACATAAAACCGAAGGTTGAAACCCTGTGCATGGGACAGGCGGCCAGTATGGCGGCGATCCTGCTGGCTGCGGGGCAAAAGGGCAAAAGATTCTCTCTTCCCCATGCCCGCATAATGTTGCACCAGCCGATGGGCGGCTTCCAGGGGCAGGCGACCGATGTTGATATCCAGGCAAAGGAAATCCTGAGGCTCCGCGAAGACCTGAACCAGATACTGGTGACTCACACCGAAAGACCGGTCGAGCAGATACAGCGAGACACCGACAGGGACTTCTATATGTCCGGAGAGCAGGCGAAGGAATACGGACTGATCGACGAGGTCATCCTGGAAAGAGGCGCCGATCGGCCCTTGAAGCCGGTTTGATATGGGCGGCAAAAAGCCCGCCTTGCCAGATTTGTTGAAATGCAGTAGTTTTAATTCCCTCGCCCCCGTAGCTCAGGTGGATAGAGCACGAGATTCCTAATCTCGGTGCCGCGTGTTCGAGTCACGCCGGGGGCACTAGGAATATCAATGGGTTATGGTCAGCGGACCGTAGCCCCTTCTGTTTTTGTTTGAAAATTTGTGTGAGAATTTTGCCGGGCTTGCTCAAAAACTGCAAATGCAGCTCGCTCCGACTCGCCTATACTGTGCAAGTAGACCTCGGTCGTGGGGTTTTGCTTTCGTGACCCCAAATACGCTGGATTGAACCTATAGGTACATTGCAAGCGTCCGTAAGCGATGCTCCCGAATGCCGGAGTGCGTGGAACCGGAAATATTTTACCCCTGCCTTTTTGCAGAGAGTTCTCATGAACTTTTTGCGATCCTGGTAAGGTCCTTCTTTCAGGTCCCCTGTCTAACTGCTGCGGTATGTGTGCCAAAATACCCAAGGATTGTTTGGACCGCGTTTCTCATGCCTCCCAGGTTAAAAATCTCCCGAATGGCTCAAAGGCGCCAAGGTATTGATCGATCCAGATTATCTGTCCTCTGTACGATCGGTTCTCAGCAAGGCAAGGACCTATTTAGCAAAAAGTGCTCTTCTATTTCCAATCCACGGACTGACGTTGGTTCCCAAAGAGACACTTTCCCGCATTGATGAAGCGCTCTGCCGGAGGAAGTCGGAATTCGAAGCTGAGGTCGAAGCGTTTGTTGAAAAGTACGAAGAAGAACGCGAGAAAGCCGGAGAGAGCCTTGGATACCTCTTCAGTGAGTCAGACTACCCCATAAATGTCAGGCAGAAGTTCCGGTTTGAGTGGCGGTTCATTACGCTCGATATTCCTGGCAAACCTGGCCGAACTGGTGGACCAAGCCCGAGATGTCGTAAATCGACTTTCGACCGACGAGTTCAGGCAGGATGCGAATTTGCGGAAATACATTGCCGATGAGATGAACCAGGTCAGAATTTCGGTCGATGGGGCCTTTGAAGACTTGCCCAGAAGGAAGATAAGGATGGCTGCTTGAAACAGTGAGGCTTGGAATGGGCAGTTTTCCAGCTCCAAGCCTTTATTCTTTTGCGGTCATTTGCAGAGGGGATGGGAGCTGGCTGCCCTAAAGCCATAACATGTCTAAATTGCTGGGTTCATTGGTAAGCTCTTCAGCCAGCGGTTTCAACATATGTATCTAGGACTAATGGGGGCAACTATGCAACCTTTGATAATAGAATTGAATATGAACCGAAGGATAAGCCCTTTTTCAGTTCAATAATGCTGTAGCAGGCCTGAGCGGTTTTTGTGCTACCATTACTCGAATCCTTCCGCTATCATGCGATTATTTCGGGTTCGTATGATCGTCGGCATCAGAACCACGGAGATGGACATGAAGACAAGCCGATCTGCTTGTTGAGCAAGGTTCAGTGTAAAATCGGACTGCTCTCCCAATGGCACTTGGACCGGGAGAATCCTGAAAATACGTATAGCCTACGCCATTGAATTGCATTTTCAATAAGATTGAACCGAGCTAAATAGGTTGTGACAATTCCGATCAGGCGAAACACTCAAATCGAACTGTAAAATGGATCTTATACCAAGCATAAAGCTGTCTGAGTTCTTCATTGCGCTCAAACCCAAGTACATGCTTGTAACAACCTACACCTTGAGCCTTGCTTTCTTTGAGTCCATGGTGTGGCATCGCATAGAAAAGGGCGAACTTTACCGCTGTCTGATATTGTGTGACCAACTTGGGTTTCGCAGAGCAATCTCGGAAGCAGGGGCTTTACAATCCGCTGCAAATTCATACATGGTCGTGACCGCTCCGGGAAAGTATTCCTTCCATCCGAAAGTTTGGCTCATAGCTCGCGAGGACAGGGCCGTTTTGCTTTGCGGCAGCGGGAACCTGACACAGTCAGGTTTTATGGACAACCCAGAGCTGTTCGATGTTGTCCAGTTATCGAAAGAAGAAGACAGCGATGAGCGCAGCGCTGTAGACAGGGGACAAAGATGAAACGACTTCTCAGCAAATACCGCAACATCATCCTGGCAGTTTTTGGCTTGGCTCTCATCGCCGCTAATGCAAACGCTGCTACCCAATACTTTTTGCCGGGTATAGACCTTCAAACATACGGGACTCTTTCCGCCGCCGCAACTGCTATTGGCTCGACGCCGACCCGGTTGCAGATTTCGACAGCCGTAACTCTTGGGGCCAGCGTTACAATCCCTTCGACCTTGCAACTTGATATTGTCGAGGGCGGGTCAATCGCCTTGGGCGGCTACACTCTCACGATCAACAGCCCCTTTGCACCCGTGAGCTATAAGGTTTTCTCGGGGAAAGGGACGGTTGTTTTCGGGGGTCCCGGAACGAAAATCCGGCCTCAGATGTGGGGATTTGCCCCGAACGCCAGCGATTCCACGACGCAGACGGCCAACGCTGCTGCATTGCAGGCGTGCATCAACGCATCAAGGGTCAGTCCAGGGTCTGAGGTAGAATTACCGAGCGGCAAATACTATTACAATACCGGCATCGTAGTATCTGGCACGCTCCCTTTGCGAGTAAAGGGTACAGTCGGCGTTTATTCTCTCGTTCTTGATCCGGGCGTTGATGGGACTACCCTTATTTACATGGGGTCTGGACCGGCTTGGACATTCAATACTTCACGAGATGTTCATCTTTCAAATTTTCGGCTCAAAGGTCCGGGACAGACTGTTTCCGGTTCTGTCGGTCTAGCCTGGACAATGAGTTCGGGGTCTTTTCGGGATAACATAGCTATCTCTGGTTTTCAGACTGCCGACTATCTTGGCTATACATCTGACGGAAACGGTAGCGAGAACAGATGGGATTATTGCAGCTATGCCAATGTCTATGACGGTATTTATTTAAGCAAGACTCAGAATTACACCAATTTGATGATTAACTGTCAGATCGTAGCCTCGCACGCCTGCATCCGCGCTAATTATAGCTGCGACTACACGGTTATTGGGGGCGGCTATGCCATCGCCAATACCATGATAGGCAGTGGCTTGTACGCCGCAACGGTTACTAATGTAAACGCTTCCAGTCGCCAACTAACTCTTTCGACCACGGCCAATATGACATCTGGTATGCAGATGGTAGTCGAGTATAACGGCTACCGGATTGACAAGTATGGGCCAAAATACAATTCGGCTCTGGCTCAAGTGTCGAATGTGAATAGCAGCACCAATACGATAACCTGCGACTCCGTATCTGCAGGTATTCAGCTAGGGGCGAACGTCATAGTCGGCAACTTTCCCTATATTTTCTCCGGTTGCAATTTCAGCGTCCGTGGCTGTCATCTTGAGCAAGGACTGGGAAGCGACGGTCATTTTTATACCCCGATGCTGATCTACTCTAATAGTTACGGTGGTGGATCGGTCAAAATGGAAAACTGCCAGATAAATTATAGTTTGGCGGATTCTACCCCTTGGAACAAACTTGTCCCGCTCATTTATGTGGCCGGTCCAACTTCAAGCCAGAACATCACCTTGGATTTCGGGGAGAGCAACGTCAATTTCCCCTATCCCAAACTGGATATAGGCAGCTACACGGGGGCACGTATCCACGATATTACTTGGACGAATGAACCAATCGCAATCTATCACGGAAGCGGGTACTATCCCACCTCGTTAATTACGGAGCGTGTGTCTTATCAAGCTCCTTGGGGAGAAAGTACGGCTGATACTCGAAATAGCTACCGCAGAATCACCGACCCGATCAAATCAATGGCAGCGCTTGAAGCTCCCTCGGCGCTATATCCGATCTCCGGTTTCAGTTCTCCGACCGACGGTAATATGGATGATTTTGTGCTGTCTCGTGGGTCAGGGAGCAATGCTTTCCTGGGTTGGAAGCAGACAAATGAGACATCAGGAGGGGGATACTACCGCTCTGAATCCATTACTTCCACCGCAACCGTGTCGGCCAACAGCCAGGCCGTAGCTGTCACAAAACCCTATGAATTCTGGACTTACGAGTTCATCACCATCGCCGGGGCTGGATCGTCGGGCAAGCCGCTTACTGTTAGGATTGAGGGCATCGACGGAGATGCGAAGGTGCTTTACATCAGCGGCCACGCCTCAACCGCTGTCAGTGGGGCTGTAATTAGCAGGGTCACACCCGCATACAAGAAGATGGGCCGCCAGGGTGATTTCGGGATCGCTGCACCATCCTCCGGGACGTGGGCAACAGGAGACATCGTTTGGAATACCAGCCCAACGGCGGGTGGATATGCGGGTTGGATATGCACATCGGGCGGCACTCCGGGAACGTGGAAGGGGTTTGGACTGATTCAAACGCCGTAAGACAAAGGATTGCACCATGAGTGGTTTATTCGGCGGAGCGCCAAACTACAACCCAAACCAGATCCCCGTTCAGTATCAGACCCAAAACGCGGACATGGCCGTCGAAAATGCGGGGCTGTTCGAGCGGCTGCAAAGATCTTCGGCTTACGGACCTCAGCAGACGCGTCTTGCTGGGCAAAAGCCCGGAGGGGGGCATGCAAGCTCGTGGGAAGCCTGGGCAAGAGACGCTACGATCACGCTGGCTGCACGCCTCAAAAATAGTGAAATCTCCCCGGCGCGTGCTTGAGAAACTGTGTTTTCAAAGAACTGTGGAAGCAGAGGTCAAGGGCCAGAAGATAAAGGGGTTGACGGCCCCAAAGGCAGAGCAGTTGCGCTTCTACGACGCTCTGGAGGTCCCAAAACCGTAGTATCAGGACATGAACGCGTTCTAAGTGACGACACGAAAAATTATGTCACTGAAATTACAAGGTTTTTTCTTCTGAACTGATAATGGCCGGTTCCCGCTTCCCACTGCGTGGCGAATTGCTTTTCGCCTTTGGCCGCCACAGTATACGATCCACCTTCACCCTACCGGGCAATGTCTCATCGAATGCCGTATTTACCTCAACTGAAAAAAAGTTGCAGCCTGATTAATTTCTTTCTAAAGCAAATACCCCTTTCGTCCGATTAATGGACCAAAGGGGTATTTCTTGTGAGAATGATATTGTAGCTGCGTCCATGTGACGCATGGAGGGGATAAATGGAGTGGACAGGCTATCTATTGGGCTTCATGGCAGGATTGGCAGTCCTGGGAATCTTTGCGCTGCAGGTGCTCCATGCCGTGGCCGAGTACCATGACCGGGCCGTTGCATTCAATGCATTGCCGAACAAACGGTTAATCGATCAGGGCCCGTGTCAGGCCGTCGAGTTGAGAATTCGTGCGCTCAGTGAAGTATAAGAAATCACCGAAACATTCCTGCATGCCCGTTTTCTTTTCTCTCCTTGACCGGACTATGCCCCGCTCTCTGCTGTCATACCTGTCATCCCAACGAAAGTGGGGACGAAAGCAGGGACTTTGCGGTGAACGCTTCCTGTTTTGAGTTACTAAAAACTAACAACTCATAACTAAAAACTTTTCTCGCTCCTCGCTCCTCGCTCCTCGCTCCTCGCTCCCCGCTTCCCGCTTCCCCCTATTACGCTAAAGTCTTTTGTACGGTCAATTCTTTAGCTGCTTCGGGCCCCGGCGATCTTTCCGGCGCCGGGTCGCCAACCTTCCCCCTTCCATTAAAACATACTAATTTCCGCACGATACTTCGTCTGAGATGCTCCACCCGCCTCAGAGTGTAATGGCTGATTGGATCACTTATGACATCCTTTGCCAGGTATAAAGCACCGAAGCACTTCTGGTCGTCCGCGAGCGGCAGATTGATAGATAAGAATCTACTATCCTGGCATGGTCCGAGCACATCGGCCGTTGCGCCTCCATGCCAACAATAAGAATTATTTTCCCCGGCAGCGCAGCATACTCCATCAAACCTGATCTCAGCCCTGTCAATTTTCAAGAGCTCCAACGCATCAACGATCCTGTCCCACAGTTGTTCGATATCCGCAGCCGCTCCTATCGCCATCTGGCGATCGAGAAAGGTCCTGCGGTCCTTGCTCAAGCCCACTACATCCGTTACATCCTGGACATACCCCACCATTTTATCGACAGCCAGGCCCTCCAGGTAACCAAGCTTCCGAATTCCCGCGATCACGCATACAGCAAGCACCAGCAGAATCAGGGCGGCGTTCCGGTCCTGGGCATTGACCAGCAGTACTGCAAAAAGCCCAAGGACAATGTTAGCCCCGTACAGCAGTAATACGGCTCCCCGCTGGGAGAACCCCAGCCTGAGGAGTTTGTGATGAATATGACTTTTGTCAGCCTGAAAAAGTTGCCTACCCATCACGAAACGCCGGACGGGAGCAATAATTGTGTCCACCAGGGGCAGGCCAAGAGCGATGATTGGAATCAGGATGGCCACGGTCGCCTGACTTTTTATCGAACCGAGAATACTAAGTGAGGCCAGCATAAACCCCAGAAAATAGCTGCCGCCGTCTCCCATGAATATCGATGCGGGGTTGAAGTTATACCGCAAAAAGCCGAGGCAGGCCCCCACAAGGGCTGCAAGCCCGGTGGCCACAAGGTACCTTCCTGCCATAACGCTCAAGATTAAAAGAATAAGAGACGCAAACAAGCAAACGCCGGCTGCAAGGCCGTCGAGTCCATCGATTAAATTGAAGGCATTGGTGATCAGCAAGAACCAGAATATAGTAACCGGCAAGCTGAACCACCCTAAACCCAGAAACGCAACCCCGGGAAACTGCAAAAGGGAAATGCAGGCCCCGCCATGATAAGCCAGGCAAGCAGCCGCAGCCTGCACTCCAAATTTGACCAGGGGGTGCAAAGGAAAAATATCGTCGGCGAATCCCACAAGAAACACAAGGGTCGCGCCGCAGGACACCCATAATACGGCCGGTTCTGAAAGAATCTGGACGATCAACCCATTGGAACAGAAAAGGGCGCCCAGGAATGGACCGAAAAAAGCAAGGTAGATAGCCACTCCCCCTATGCGCGGGATGGGTTTGGTATGCACTTTCCGGCCGGACGGCGCGTCCACCATACCATAATGTCTGCCTATTAATGCTGCTAAAGGCGTTAATACAATCGCCAGACACAGGCTCGTAATAAGAACTGCAAAAATGGTTCTCATTCTTTTACTCCATAATTGCCGGCACAGCCGGAAATAGCACTGCGAGGCGTTTCTGGATAGAAGATTTCTTTAAACGTCATGAGCTGATCCTACTTTGGAGGTTTTCAAAAAGATTTTCTCACGCAGATTCTCGCATAGCAAAATTGCTTTTTATGCTGTAACCACAGGGACTGATCAGCTATTCTGTTTTACAATTGTCAATGGAGCGGCATCGACAAGCAAGTTTGCAGAATTCCTGAATCAGTGACCTGAGTGAGCACACTTTCTCCCATAAACATTAATCATCATGCCGAGGTGGAGGGTATCAACGATCTTGAGCAAGGCCGATGAGACAGCGTTGGCGATTCGCAACAGTGGCTTTCCGAATTGTGGAAGACGTTTCTCAAAAGTTCTCTTAGGTATTCTTGAAACCCACTGTACTACCTCGACCTTGAATCCGTGTTTTTCCAATAGCCTCGAAAGGCTATTTGGTGTAAAAAAATTTAAATGTGCAGGAGGGCATATGTAAGGGTCATTTTCCTGCATAATAATGCGAAAGATACTACCGTAATTTGGCAATGCGATAGCCAAAATCCCATCATTGACCAAACAATCATGCGATTTCTTAATCCATAAGTTAATATCTAAAGCATGTTCAAGAATCTGACTCATGAATACAACCGATAGAGACTCAGGAGCACACTCAAAGTCTTCAAATGAGCATGCAGCAGGATTCAGTCCAGTCATTTCTTTGGCAATTTTTCTTTCATTTTCGGCCAACTCTAAGGCAATAACTTCAAAGCCTGCATCTAATGCTTCTTTAGAGAAGAAGCCATAGCCACAACCAACATCTAAAAATCTGTTATTACACACATTATTGGCTAGGACCTTGATAGTCTTTATTAACCTTACGGCATCAAGAGTGGAATTTGGGTAATTATGCTCGTCTGCAAGAATTGACGTTAAATTAGGAGCTTCTTTTCCAATTAAATCATGACCATGCCCAAACAAAGTGTAATAATGCTTTAAAAAGCTCAATGATGGTCTTGGGTTAACGAATGAGTAGCCACACGATTCGCATAAATCCAGTTTATAGTTCTCGTTACCTACGTTCTTTACTCGCCACATTTTAATTTGGGAAGAACACACAGGACATATATCGTATTCCTTTTGTTCGGAATTGACTGGCATTGATTTCTCCGTTCTCTGCATGCATAAAATTATTGTAGTGCTTCTGTATAATGCCACAACGAGGGAAGATTCTCCCTTGCCAATGGCCACCTGAATTTGAGCACGTCATGCTGTTCTGTCAGTCGACCAACGGTCATAGGCAGATAGGCAGGAAACGCGCCCAGCAATAGGCCTGCGAATAGGCAAGATGCCAATTCGGATTTACCAACTCAAACCGAGTAGAACATCCACAATTCGTTCGGCGGCTTTGCCGTCCCATTTTTCAGGGATTCCGCCCGGCTGAGCGTTGCCGTCCAGTACCTTCCGGGCGGCAGCCAGTATATTTTCTCTCTTATTCCCAACGACCACATTAGTTCCTTCCTCACATGTAATCGGTCGTTCGGTGTTTTCCCTTAACGTGATGCACGGGACCCCCAGGACTGTGGTCTCCTCCTGAATTCCTCCGCTGTCTGTAAACACCATCATGGCATTCATGTTCAAATGCAGGAAGTCCAAATAGCCAAGCGGCTCGGTGCACCGGATACCCCCGGCCCTGGACCCGTTTTCAAAATAGTGCTCAAGCCCAAAGCTCTTCACCATCTTGCGAGTACGTGGATGAATGGGAAAAATTATAGGAATCTCTTCACCGATCCGGGCCAGCGCATCCATGATTTCCTGGAGGGTCGATTTTTCATCTACATTCGAAGGACGGTGCAGCGTCAAGGTGGCGTAACCTTTTGGCACCAACCCCAAATCATTCACAAGACCTAAATCCTTCGCCATCGCACGATGCTTCAGCAATGTATCGATCATCACATTTCCGACAAAGAATATCTTCTCCCGTGGGACCCCTTCCGCCCGCAGGTTCTCGCCGGCAAAACGATCCGTGGTGAAAAGATAATCACAAAGCACGTCGGTGCAGAGCCGGTTTATTTCCTCAGGCATGGCCATATCCCGGCTCCTTAATCCGGCCTCGACGTGCCCCACTTTTATGCCGAGCTTTTTGGCAGTGATGGTGCATGCCATGGTGGAATTGACATCGCCTACTACAATCACCAAATCCGGCATTTCCTTCAGGCAGACCTTTTCAAATTCAACCATTATCCGGGCAGTCTGCTCCGCGTGGCTCCCGGACCCCACCTCCAGATCGATATCGGGCCTGGGCATTCCGAGATTGGTGAAAAAAGCCTTGCTCATCCGTTCGTCGTAATGCTGCCCGGTATGGACCAGCAGCTTTTGGATCTCGCCGGGATGCCGATTCATAGCCTCAATAATTGGGGCCATCTTCATGAAATTGGGCCGAGCTCCGACTACGTTTATAACTTTCAAGACTTAATCTCCGGCGCCAGCGCCCTTTGTTTCATTTCTACACCGGAAAGCTTCGTCGAGTCGTGCAACTCTTCAAGAATCGCGAGCATCCGGGATGCCAAATCGGAGCGGTCATAGTTTTTGGCAGCCTCGATGCAGTTAGCCCTTAACGAGTCATACAAAGCCTCATTGCTTCTCAGCTCTATCAGCCTTCGACAGAGTTGATCGGCATTTTCCGGCTCGAACACCAGACCTATGTTTTCCTTCCGGACGATCTCGGCAGATTCTCCCGCCACGCCGTGCAGAATAGGAATTCCGGTTGCCATGCACTCGAAGAGTTTGGATGGTATAACCGATGTGAACAGCTCCGTTTTCTTGAGATGAATGATTGACGCATCCAACAACGACCAATACCGGACCACCTGGTCTTTGGGCACGGAATCGATGAAGATCAGGTTATCCAGAGACATCGTACGGGCCAACTCAATCAGGTCCTGTTTCTTTGCCCCGTTTCCCAGAAGAATGAAACGAAAGGCATCCGAATCATCGAAGTTCTTAATCTGTCCGGCCGCCTGGAGTATCGTTTCCAATCCATGCGCCATTCCATGTGTACCTACATAGCCGGCGACGAACTTTCCTTCCAGTCCGTATTTTCTTTCAAGCTCATGGTCTTTTGGCCCTGGTCGAAAACGGGACATGTCGGCGCCATTTGTAATTACACCGATCTTCCCTCCGTCTATTCCTCTTTTGATCAGATTTTCCTTGAAGGACCGAGTCACGCAAATGATGCGCGATGCCTTCCTGTAAAGAAAAAGCTCAAGCTTCTCCAGCATGCCGATCAAAATTGATTGTCTCATGGCCCCAACAGCCTTTATCGATTCAGGCCACAGGTCTCTCAGTTCGAAGACAAAAGGGATGTGCCTGGTCCTGCCGGCTATATATGCGGCACATGCAGTAAAAAATTGTGGTGAAGTGCCTATCACCAGGTCCGGCTTATTCACGAGAAAGGAAGCAGCTATCGCTGAAAACATGAAGCTTGCATAATCGAGGGTTCGCTTCAGAAATCCTTTGTTGGCGGCAATATAGCTCCACACCCGGATGACCCGGATTCCAGCCATAGTTTCCGTTTTGCAGAGCCGGTTCCGATATCCCTTGAAGACCTTGCCGTCAGGGAAATTAGGAAAACAGGTAATTACGGTCACTCGATGCCCGGCCCTCACCCATTCCCGGCAGTGTTCGAAGGTTCGTCCGGCCGGAGCGTTAACCTCAGGTGGAAAATTATCGGTCAAAAACAGGATGTGCATTTATGCCCAGTGAAAGGTGGTAAAAAGTTCCGGGGAAGTGAATTCTATTTCGATGCACTGATTGGAAATACACTTTCCGAATTCAGGATGGTATGTTGAGGGCTTCACGGCGCCTCTACCGCCTCTGAATTGCAGGTCCAGCTTTTGGCCGGAAGGTAATTCGACGATTCCCGCATCCAAACCGGCCATGTGCAGCTTTACCCCCGGATGGAAATAAAAACGTCCGGTTGCCGAAGCGAATTCGCCGGCAACAGTGTCCCTGATCGACAGCTCTTTTTCTCGAAACACCCACTGCCTTTGGTGGGCCGGCCGATTTGGTAAACGCCGGTATCCGTCATGCGAGCAGGAAATCATGATTTCCTCACCTGTCTCGCAGACCTCGAGGCCGCATGGCCGCGCACGCCTGGCCATGCGGAATCCTCCCCATACCTCGGAGGAATCCAGGCCGTCGATCGTTACCGTATTATGAGCAACAGTCGAGCGCTGCCTTGTTCTTTCGGGACCGCCGCCGTAACACGACGTTCCGGAATCGACAATAACGCGCTGTCCCTTGAACGAGAATTCAAAACTGAGAGTATCGGCGTGAGCGTGACCCAGGAGATAGTCGGGCCCGCATAGTCCTGCGTCAATAAAGGCATCGACAGGCCCCTTGCGGACCCGTATGTATCCCGTTTCCGGCAGATGGGTAACCTCTTTTGCCGTCCCTGAAAACGCATTCAGACGAAGTCTGTTTGCATATGACTTGAGCTGTGCAGGCGAAAGTGCTATTCCGAAAGCCGCATCATTGAATAATACAATTTCTCCGTCCGGATGGCTCATCGTCTCCAGCCAGCAAAGCATGCGCTCGGCTGTGCTCAGCAGCTTCGGCAGTACCGGCCCCCATTTCTTGAATACCGTGCCGTTATAGACATTCCCGAGATTAATAAGGTCCAGCACGTCCTCGAGAATGATACAGTGGTACATCGGACTGCGTTCGAAGTGGCCGCCGTCATCCAGAATCTGCTCCGGAATTTGCCTTTCAAGAATCTGCATGCCCTTTTCGAGCCACTCATCAGCCTCCCGCCCTGAAAAAAAAGCACCCGCGAATACAAGCGCCTTTGCATTGGCGAAAAGATGATTGCCCAACAGATGGTATTCCAGGCGGGTCCTAAGAAAGCGCACCTGGACGGCAAGGCTTTGGAGCAGCTCTTTATCGGGAATAACACCTTGAATGGCCCACTTGATCCAGTTCACCACTCGAAGAGAAATCGGGTACGGCTCCCAGCCGTTTCCCTCGCCGGGCGCGTTCTCCAAAATCCAGCGCCGCATAATTTCCATCTGCCGGTCCAGCCGGCCTTCGGCGGCCTCGGCATTCAAGTCGTCGAAGTAATGAAGATTGTACAACCAAAGCTTGTCCCATTCCGGATTATTCCAGTCAGATGGACTGAGCAGCTCATGCTCTTCATTCAAAAACCGGAAAAGAGCGGGTCCGAACATGCTTTGCCTTTTCCGTGGTCCTTCAGTCCATGCCTCTATCCTTTCGCGCAAAGGAGGGGCAGGCCGCAAATCAGGTCTGGGCTTGTGGAATCCAAACCACAGGCGGCCGTAAACCTGCACGGGTTTGAGATATCGGGCAGTGTTCCAGTACTCGATGAGCTGAGAAAAGTGGGCCATATGGCAAAGATGATCGAAGCTCATTATCGTTAAAGCTCACCGGACGGCAATTACGCTACGCTCCATTGCCGCCGGCACAGTACCTTGTTGGGCGGACAACCTATTTGCCACTCCGTTGACAATACCAGATTGATCTGTAGTGCTTCATAGAAAAGCCGTATTCATTCAAGACACGAGAAACCAACGATTGGATTTGGGGGCCATGAATTTCAATAATCAGCAACTCAGTACGACTAAGCCAAACCTCTGGGTTGGAGAGGAAAATGGCTTCTTCTGCACCCTCGATGTCCATTTTTAGAATATCTACACGCGGAATCGAATATTGCTCCAAAAGAGAAGAAATAGTCGTGCAGTCTATTTCAAAGCCCGTAGTGGCTATCGAAGCGCCGGTACCGGCACCGGAAAAGCACTGAGTTTGCTCATTTGAAAAAAGGCCCTTTTGTAGCAATATTGCGTGGTCACCATATGGTGCGAGATTTTGCTTCGCCATTTTATAACTTTCGGGATTTGGCTCAAGCGCAATTACTTTAAGCTTGGGAAACCTGGATAGGAAGTAAGCAGTTGTGTCGCCAATGTAGGCGCCTGCATCAATCATCCACTCTGGTTCCTTTCTTAGGGCGAAATGACCATACTCCTCTCTAATTACATTGTTTATTATCGTCACTGCGTCTGCTGCTCCAGGCCTGATGAGTATTGGATATCTTAAATTTTGCAAAACAATAGGAGAAACATCATTTTGTCTTCCCTGTTTAAGCTGCTGTAATGTGCGCCAAATTTTGATGCCGTCTTTCCAGACCGTGGAGAGAAAATCTAGAGATGTCGCTCCGGCCCTGTAGAGACCGGAATCCCATCCGAGAACGCTACGGGCTGCTTTACGTATTGTCTCCATCATCTACTTTCCTCTCTGTGTAATTAGTGCCATCTCGCTATGCCGCCCAACAGTGGTATGCTGCGGGGTCGAAATCTTGCTCACCGATTTCCTTCTGCCGCGGCGAGTTCCATCGTCACCCTGCTCACCTCCACTATTTCATCGAAGGGAATCGGGCTTGGTTTGCCTTCGCGAACGGCTTGCAGAAAAGCGGCCGTGCAGGCCCCCTGCCCCTTGTCCTGCCGCCAGAGGTTCATTTTCCTGAAACCCGGCCAGCCATAACCTTTGAGTTTGCGAAAATTGTCCAGCCGCAGTGCTCGTCCCCCGCAGAATACTTCCAGTCTTTCCTTTGGCAGTGACTTGTGCCCGTTTGCAAGGTAATGAATCGAACCAATAGAACCGTCTAAGAAGCCGAGGGTGAAAATCGCATTGTCTCTTGGGCCATTCTGCTGAAGGTAAACGGCTAGATGCTCAACTATTGGCTCCCCGGCTAAAAACCGGAGCAGGTCGATGAAGTGACAGGCTTCGCCAATAATTCTGCCTCCTCCCAAAGCAGGGTCCTGCGTCCAGTGGTCTGAAGGAATCGGGCCTGCATTAACAGTCATGATGAATGATTTTGGCTGTCTGGTTCCAGCCAGGAGTTCCTTTATCTTTTGAACCTGGGGAGCAAAACGCCGGTTGAAACCAACCATTACCATGGGTGATCGGCCTCGGCTTGTCATTTTCGAGTAGAGTTCTTCGATTTCTTTCAGATCATCCAGGTTGAGGCAGAGGGGTTTTTCAACAAAGACGTTTTTCCCCGCCTCGAGGGAACGCAGGACAAAACCGGCGTGAGAATCATGCCTGGTCGCCACGACTATGGTATTGACCCGCTCGCTCTCGAACAGGTTGCTCGTATCCGTAGTCGTCTCCGAGAACCCGAACTTTCTCCCGAAGTGAGCGCCGCTCACCCCGCCGGCGCTGGCAAGGCAACGAAGGTCAGCCCCGGCCTTCTTGAATGCAGGGATCAATACTCTTCCGGCATAATTGCCCGCGCCAATGAATCCAACAACAGGAGATCCAGGCCTCCCATGGGCCGGGTGAAGACCTTTGCCCAGCACCACCGTGCTCTCATGCGGCTCGCCTTCGGCATCCTCACTTTTTTTGTATGTCAGAAGAATACCTAAATACGGTTCTTTTCCGGCGAGCAATTCATAAGCCTGCGTAGCTTGCTCAATCGGGAACCTGTGGGAAATGAGCGGTTTTAAATCCAGCACACCCGACGCCATTAAGTCAAGCACGGCTTCAAAGTTGCGCTGCTCGGTCCAGCGGACGTAAGCAAGTGGGTAGTCATGGCCCTTCTGTTCGTATTCCGGGTCATATCTGCCGGGACCATACGAGCAGGATACCTGGAAAGAAAGCTCCTTTTTGTAAAAATCGTCCCGCGAAAGCTCGAGACCCGTTACCCCCACGAGAATTATTCTTCCCCGTTTTCTGCACATTAGCGCAGCCTGGTGCACCGGCTCGCTGCTCTTAGTTGCGGCGGTAATCAGCACTCCATCTACACCCTTTCCTCGAGAAAATACCTGGCTGGCTGAGACGGGGTCCTCCGCTTTGGAAAGGTTTACAGTTTCAGCACCAAATTGACGCGCCAATTCAAGCCTGGAATCATCATAGTCGATGCCGAGAACGCGGCATCCATTAGCACGAAGCAACTGGACGGCTATAAGCCCGATAAGCCCCAGGCCCGTTACTGCAAACGATTCACCAAGCGTTGGGTTTGTAAGGCGGATACCCTGGAGCGCAATCGCTCCTGTGATGGCGAAAGCTGCTTCCTCATCGCTCACATTGTCCGGGACCCTGGCGCACAAGTTCTTCGGTACCGAAACGATTTCGGCATGGTATCCATTGGAAGCCACCCGGTCCCCGGCCTGGAACTGCGAATCCGCACCCTGAAGGACGAGACCGACATTGCAGTATCCAAGCGGCAACGGTTGATCGAGCTTGCTTTGCACGGCATCAATGGTTGCCGTTAGCCCGTCGGTCCGGATCTTGTCAAGCACCATGCGCACCTTTTCAGGCTGTTGCCGAGCCTTATTGACTACATTTGCTCTGCCGAATTCCACCAGCATGCGCTCGGTCCCTGCGGATATCAGGCTTACATTGGTCCTAATCAGCACATGGCCCGATTTCAACGCGGGACGTGGGACCTCGGCAAGTTCGGTGTGGCCGGTGGAAATATTTTGCAGGACTTGTTTCATTCGGTTTATCGGTTTATTTGAATACCTGGCAAGGATTCCGGTCGATGAATTGCCTCGCCCAGAGTTCGATTGTCAACACAGCCCACTGGAGCATATACAGGTCATCTCGCCCCGCCTGGCTGCGTGCACGTACATCTTTTAGGGCCTTGAAATCAAACCAGCCGCGATTTCGCACGGATGATTCCGACGTTAACTCATTCCACATCTCTTGAAGGTCATAACGAAGCCATTTTCGATAAGGCGCACCAAGCCCGGCTTTTGGCCGGTCAATTATTTCCTTGGGTAAAACAGTACGAGCGGCTTCGCGAAAAAGCACCTTTGTTTTGCCGCGGGCGAGCAGCCATTCGTAAGGATATTGGACGACCCGGTTAACCAGTTCCAGATCCAGCAACGGCACCCGAGCTTCAACTCCGACAGCCATGCTCATCTTATCTGTATAGAGGAGATTATGGTTCGGAAGGTAGATCGACAGGTCCCTCTCCTGCAGTTTTTGGAGGCCGTCAAGCTCTTGTGATTCCATGTGCAGGAGGCAGTCTTGGTTAAACTGCGATCCATTCAGTGCTGACTTGAATTCCGGGCTTAATATATAAGAGATGTCCTTCTGTGAGGAATTAGCGCAGTAACTTAGAAACCGCTCTTCCGGCTTAAGGTCAAATCCTGCGGACACCCTCCTGATGCGGCGCATCATTGCACCGGCTTTGCTTTCCCGAGCACCGGGCAGGTATGAGCCAAAATTTAAAAACATACGCCGTAAACCCAAAGGTATTCGTTTCAACCATTCAGTAGAATGCATTACGAGATATCTGGGGTAGCCGCAGAAGAGTTCGTCACCGCCTTGGCCTGAAAGCAGCACTGGGATGCTCTTTTCCCTTGCGAGCTTGCACATCAGAAATGAAGCAATGCAGGCAGGATCGGCTATTGGTTCATCGAGATGATAGATCAGCTTTGGCCAAAGCTCTGCCAAGTTTGGAAGCAGGTCGATTTCACTGAGCTCAAGACCAAGGTCAGTAGCAAGTTTTTGCGCGTAAGGGAGATCGTCTGCAAAATTATCGAGTTTATTGTGAGGTCGTGGGTACTTGACAGTGAAGCACCTGAGACCTTCCAAGTTTTCGGCAGCAAGAGAAGTAATGTAGCTGCTGTCCACCCCACCGCTGAGAAAAGCGCCGACAGGCACATCAGACACGAGTTGCCGGATTGTCGCCTGCCGGATAAGATCTCTCAGTTCCTCTATAGCATCATTTCTTTTACCGATATGGTATTCACCAAAAGGAAGCTGCCAGAACCGCTTGACCTGCGCTTTACCGGAGTTCGCATCCCACTGTAGAATATGCCCCGGTGCCAAGCGGTGGACACCCTTAATCGCTGTTCGCTGATCCGATGCATGGCAGTAAGCCAAATGCTGCTGTAGCGCATCAAAATCGGGCTCGCGCTTGAGATTGGGATAGACAAAAAGGGCCTTGATCTCGCTGGCAAACAGCAATGTTCCCTGTTTGGGTTCAGCGTAATAGAGCGGTTTTACTCCCATTTGATCCCTAGCAAGACATAGTGTACGCTCCTTCCGATCCCAGAGCGCGAAAGCAAAAATCCCATTTAGGCGCCGAATAAAACTCAGCCCAAAATGTGAGAGCCCACAAAGTAAAACCTCAGTATCTCCTGTGGATTTCAATTGATGGCCTAAGGGTATTAATTCTTCTCGCAATTCGCTGAAATTATATATCTCACCATTGTAAACCAGCACGAACCGCCCATCGGGAGAGTACATCGGCTGGGCAGCAGCATCACTGAGGTCCAATATGGCAAGGCGTACATGGCCCAACGCCACATCATTGCGGGGGTCCTCAAAACTACCCTGACCGTCTGGACCTCGGTGTGATTGAGCCTCATTCATCTTAGTCATTAAGCCAGGGACGAAGTCACCGGCAAGCCCTCCTATTCCACACATTTCGACTTCGCCCCCGTCTTTTGTGGTTTTCCCAATAGGGCAACCTGACGAATGCATTCCAGCAGTTTTCCGCACAGTTCCAGCTGGTATGCTTCTTGCCTGTCCACTTCCCAATACTGGGACTTCGATAGAAATGCACTGTGCAGCAACATGCCGTGAGCAGTTAAAGACATATCTTCATGGCACAGGCCGGGCATTATTCGTGACTTCGGCTTTCAACATTGGCGTGCCCTGTTACAAGTTTCTGCAAGGGTGAGGTCAAAACCCGCGGATCATATTCGTTTTTGGGGTTGGCAGGGATAGGGGGGATCCTGCCGGAGATGCGAATCTCGTTTGCCTTAAGCTCTACTGTCCTCATAACTTCAACACGAAGGTGAACCCAGGCAAGGCCTATTGGTCCATCCCGGATGGCGCCGCGAACAAAAGCTTCATACAGCCATTGCAGTCTATACCTGAACGGGATGAGAAAAAAAATCTTCTTCAGGTACATGCGACGTTCGAGAGGAGAGCCGAATAATCTTGGCTGCACCGCAAGCTTGTCCCCCCTCACACGCATTATCGCCTCCATGGTCGTATAGCTATTTTGTTTTTCCAACCAGTGATGGAGGTCCTGGCTGTCGTAATGTTCGAGAATTCCTTTGATTTTGCCAACTTTTCCGTCGATGAGAGGGTGCTCGTTAACTATTACATCCGAAAAACGGCACTTTCCTGTTCGCCATAATCGGAGAACTTCATTTGATACGTGCAATGCCCGGCCCATGAACCATAGTCGCCTATCCATTGAATAGCCGCAGCACTCCGGTGACCCCGCGACTAATTTGCATATTTCTTCTTTGAGTTCCGGTGACAGCCTTTCATCCGGATCGAGTTTTAAAGTCCAGGGAGTCTTGATAGGTAATTTATCCAGCGCGAAATTCCATTGATCCCCAAAGTTCGTGAAAGGCCGTTGAACAATATTCACGCCATGCGCCAGTGCGATATCCACCGTGCTGTCCGTGCTGCAGCTATCCACGATGAATATCTCCTCTGCCCAACCCTTCACATTTTCGATGGCGCCTGGGAGGTGATACTCCTCATTCAGCGTGAGCATGATCACTGTGATGGCATTTTTGTTCAACGCTGTCCCTGCGTCTTTTTGGCGCTTTTATTCTTACAAAGATCGTTAAAAACCTTAATATACTTAGCCGCAATCTTGGCGTAACTGAAATTATTTGCGGTTTCAACCGCCAGCGCACTCATCTTCTCCAGGTGCTCGGGATGAGCCACTACTCGGCAGAGGGCGTCCACCAGGTTGCCAATAGGGTCTTCGGAGCGATGATTGAAAACAATTCCATTATCACCATCTCTGACAAATTCCTGGAAACACGTCAGATCTGAAACAACCGGCACAAGGCCGGTGGCGCAGGCCTCAAGGGCCGCCACTCCAAAAGCTTCACCCTGTTCAGCAAGAGACGGGTAACAGTAGAAATGGCAGCCCTGAAGAAGCTTCGCCAAATCTTTTACATCATTCAATGGTTCGCCGAATTCAACCGGCAGACCGGAAGCCAAATGAGAAAGCCGCTGCAGGTACTCCCCGCCGCCACCGCCCTGATCGTGACGCCAAGGGCCGACAATCTTGAGCCGAAGTTGAGGAAAATCCGGATGAATCCGGGCGAAGGCCTCTACAAGCAGATGCAATCCTTTCTCAGGATGCATTCTTCCCGTATACAGAAGAGTTTGTGGCCCTGCATTGTTCCTTGGGGATAGGGGTGGGTGAAAAACATCTGTGTAAACAGGATTGGGTACGACATAGGTTTTGTCAAGAAGCCCTGAATTAATTTTCCCAATCGCTTTCCTGGTCGCTTCTGAAACCGCCGCCAGGCATGCTGATTTCTCGTAATAACCACGCAAAAACTTCTTAGGGATTCGTTGGACATTTAAGACCAGTTTTCCATATTTATTGGCTACATATGGATAAAGCAGACCAGTGCAGAAATCATTGCATATAAAGACGTCCGCGGGCTTGAGAATTCGGAGCATGCCCAAGGCATATATGAAATCTTTCAAAATATTGATTGCACGACTGCCTGTCTGTTTGAATTGATGACGCCGCACATACCGCACTCCGTCAACAATCTCATCAGAAGCCTGAGATGGATGAGCGCGCGCATAGAATGTTACCTCGTCACCCTGCGCAGCAAAGTATGGCGCCAGACCATGCCACACTCTTTCAACAGCGCCGCACCCCGCGGGAGGAAGCGGGATGAACGCGCCGGTAAGGATATTGATCTTCATCGCACCTTTTTCAGCTACTTGTAAAAATCTTCCAAGAGTCGGCTATATGGAGGTATCAGCGCTTGGATCATTCCTGGTGGGAAATCAACCCAAGAAGGGTGAAGCTTCACTCCAAAAGGACCCACTTGGGTACGGCGCCCCCATGCAACAGCCAATTGTAGGTCATCAGCATTCTATCGCCCACCATTGACCAAGAGTAATCCCGTTCCATCCATTTGCGCCCATTTGCTCCCCGCTTTGGCAGGGATTCCAGCGTTTGGCGAAACACTTGTTTTAAACATTCAATAAGGGGCTCTACGCCAATATCAATCCACCAGCCGCAGTCATTCGTCTCGATCCCTTCCCAAGGCGCGCCCTTGGTGACAATTGCCGGGACGCCATGGGCTAGGGCCTCGGCAACAGCCATGCCAAAGTTTTCCGAGCAGCTTGGCAGGACGAAAATATCGGCCTCCAGAAAAGCGCGTGTTTTGTCTTTGCCGTAAACCGGACCGGTAAACGTTACTCGCTTCACTCCCAGTTGCTTTGCCAGCATTTTCATCTGGGATTCATGTCCGCGGTCATCCACCCCGGTTATGTGCAGTTCCCAGTCGGGATGCTGTTCTTGGATTGCAAGCCACGCCTTGAGAAGACTGTCTATCTTCTTTATGGGGGTGATCCGGCCCAGGAAAAGCAGCCTCCGCATTCGCTTCCTTTTTCCTGAAAAACGGGGGCCAATATCCGGAACGTCAGTTCCATTGGGGATCAGGGCAACAGGAGCACGCAGCCCCATTTGCCGAATCGCTTCATATTCCGCCTGGCTCGTGGCGTGGAAACAAGCGGCATTATTCAGCACCTTGCGCTGCCACAGATGATAGATGATTGCCTTTTTCCAGCGCGAAAGGTTCATCGCATGGTAGCTTAATGTTCCGCGCGGGCTTATTACGAGCCGGCAATGAGTTTTTTTTACCGCCCAGCCTGAATAGATGTTGGCCATGTTCCACAATCCGTGGCTGTGGAGAATGTCGGCTCCTTGGGCCGCTTCCCTGGCGGCCCGGCGCATCTTCGGAGACCAGTCGAGCCTTGGGGGCCAGTTCCAGCAGCCGTGAGCGTAAAATTTGTAGGATGCTCCTCCCGGTTTGTAGCCGTTGTTCACATGCAGTTCCAGGTCTATCTCTTTATTGGCGAGAGCCTGACAAAGAGCGGGTACCGAATGCGAAGTGCCGCTTGCTTCTTCAAGTATCCCCGGCACTATCTGAACGACCTTCACCCACGTCCCCCTATCTGCCGGTCTTGTCCCATTTATCATACCAGGCGCCCAAAACGACAAGCAGCCATGCGCGGGACCAAGCCGGACCGTTGGGTTCGGACAGAAAATCACTCCAGACTTTCTTCACTGCCGACGGCTCCATTTCTGCGCAGTCACAAGTTCTTTGGAGCAGATGTTCGCAATACGGCCTCATATGACCTGTCATCCAATGTTCGATAGGGAGCGAAAAACCACGCTTTCCCAATGCTAGAATCTCCGGGCGAAACCCAACACCAAGTGCTTCCACAAGAAGCGGCTTATTAACACCTTTGCGCCTAACCCGCCATTTTCCCGGCAGTGAGTACACATAATCGACCAAGACCCGGTCCAGCAACGGGACCCGAATCTCAAGACCGTGAGCCATGCCGCACACATCCGCATCTCGCAACAGCGTGTTGCCCATGTAGAAACGGCTTTCCAGAATACTAATGAGCGCTTCAGGATCATAATATTCAAATCTTTCCGAAGACAATATTTCCCGCAGTAAGAACTCTTCATTCAGCTCGAGCCCGTCAGGCTCGAAACCCAGACTTCGCATCGATTTGTCCGAGAAAAGCCGCCTGAGCCGGAAATAGATGCTCCTCAGCACGGGCGCGGTTTGTGCCAGTTCGCGGGCTTTTTCCCTCTGGGATTTGTACTTTCTCGCAAATATCATGCCGGCTAATGCACTGCGGACAAAAAGCGGCAATTTATAACCAATTTTACCCCAGTACATGATTTTTGGTATAATGCTGAAACCGCTGTAACCACCAAAAATTTCGTCCCCTCCCAATCCGGACAGGGCGACTTTGATTCCTTGATCCCTCACGGCGCCCGATATTATAAAGGTATTCAGTCCATCGACACTCGGCTGGTCTATGCTGTTGAGCCAGGCATACGTCAACCGGCGCACCACGGAGTCCTCAAGGGTTATGCTGTGGTGCCTGGTGCCGATTAGTCGAGCAGTTTCCCCTGCAATTGGGTTTTCGTCAATTGCCGGATAGTCAGCCAGGCTGACGGTGAAAGTATTGATGGAACCTGGTTCCATCCTGGCGCACAAAGTCGCCACGGCGGTGCTGTCAAGACCGCTGGAGAGAAAAACACCTACCGGAACATCGCTCAAGAGGTGTTTGCGGGCAGCCATTTCAAGTCTGGTCCGAGTTTCAATGACTGCTTCCCTTCGATCGGAAACCGCTCTGGGAGGCGGAAAATTCCAAAACCGGGTGGTGCTTAACGATCCATTTTTGTCCGGCTCGAATGGAAGCTCAATGCTTCCCCTTACCCCGGGTTCGAGCAGCCTGACACCCTTGAACATTGTCAACGGAGCCGGCACGGATCCGTAAGCCAGCAAGCCCGCCACCGCTCTGCGGTCTATATTGCATTCCACAAATCCGGAGGCCTCGATTGCACGCAGCTCCGATGAGAATACGAGGCCCTTTTGAGTTACGGCGTAATACAAAGGTTTTATTCCGAGTGGGTCGCGGGCCAGGACAATACGTTGCCTTCTGCAATCGTAAAGGGCGATGGCAAACATTCCTTCCAGCCGATCGAAGCACTCCGCGCCCCATCGCGCATAGCAGTAAAGGATTGCCTCGGTATCGCATTGGCTGCGAAATAAGATTCCCTCGCTTTCCATTTCGCAACGCAGAGTGGGGTAGTTATAAACCTCTCCATTATAGACAATCCAGTCGCCGGTATGCGGGTTTTTCATCGGCTGATGGCCGGCCGAAGAGAGATCCAGAATGGAGAGCCGCTGATGCCCAAGCACAAGGAACCCGCCGGGAACGTTCAACACCTCGAGCCCCGTATCATCCGGACCCCTGTGGGCCTGACGCCGGTTCATGGCGCGCACCGCCTGTTCCGCCATCAGACTATCTGCCGAAAGTACGCCGGCTATTCCGCACATTTTTGATCATACCCATTTTGAAAACGTTAAACGGTGCCTGGCAAAACAACAATGGAGGACACCATCACCACTCTTGGATCTGAGATTTTGCTACCGTTCACCACAGAGGCACAGAGAACACAGAGGGGAGAAAGATCATAGAATTCTCCGGCGTATGCCGTCCTTCAATACCTGCACATTACAATTGATTAACAGGCCGAGTTTCCAGCCTCCCAGTTTCAGGTAGGTCAGCAATTGTGCTTCATGAATCGGTTCCAGTTCTTCAACTGCCTTTAATTCAACGACAACCCTGCCCTCAACCAGCAAATCAATCCGATAACCACAATTCAGGTATACACCGCGATAGCGCACGGGGACAACTTTTTGCTGTTCGATTCTAAGCCCTTGTCCAACCAGTTCGTATGCAAGACATGCCTCGTAGGTTGATTCAAGGAGCCCCGGGCCCAGTTCGCGATGGATGGCAATCGCCGCCCCAATGATCTGCTCAGTTATATTATTTAAATCCACCTCTGTGGCCTCAGTGTTCTCTGTGGTGAACCCTTACGAGATTTTTATAAGTAATCTGCGGACATATCCAAATAATTCGAGCGCGTCGAGCATTGACGTACAGGATTAAACCGGACTTACGACCTTTGCCGTTCATGCCTTTTACGCCGGCCTGGTGCGGGTATACGGCTTCATGACATTGAGGCGCCGGCCATGAGTTGGTGCGCTCTTCGCTGGAACCGCCGCCAGGATTCCGGAAAAGCGAAGCACCCAGTATATCACCACGGCGCTGGAAGGAACACGATAGATAAATATGGAAAAAATGCCATCAACATCCATTGTATAAAACTGGAGACACAATAATGCAAAATAATAAGACACTATAATACCGAAACTCCCCCAGGACTTCTTTAGCTTAATGGCCAACACGGTTGAAGCCAGTCCCAAAACAAAGTATAGGCAAACCACCCCCAATACGCCTGACCTTCTGAATATGTCCCCTAACAAGGAAGGTGGGATATTACCTTCGCCAAATCCATACTCCACCATTATATCTCTTCCTGTTCCCTCCCCTTTTTCCGGAAAGTACTTCTTGGGCATCCACGCTAGAACAGTTTGTTTCAGGTCGTTGTAAGTAAATCCATAACGTTCATATTCACCACTTTCCGCACGACCAAACAGCTCCAGGCTATTAACTTCGTTTGCCCTGCTCACTATTGGGCCTAAACTTGCCGTTATCACATTCGAAGGTGTCCAAAAGGTTGTATTGGCTGCCGTAAGCGCCTCTTGTTTTGCATATCTGCTTGTATCTTCCGAACTTCCAAAAATCTCACGGTACTGGGCCATAAATCCCAACAAGACCAGAAGCATAAGTGCACTTGACATAATCAGCAGCTTCGATTTAGTTGTAATCTTTATACGGTACCATAATTGCAGACTTATCCAGACCGATACGCAGACAATAAATACTATGAGAAACTTGCCTCGTCCATAACCCATCGAAATACCCTCGATGGACGTCATGAACCCACTGCATAATAACATTACAACGATCCACTTGCTTCGCCCTCCGCGCATCAAATAGATGGCCGCAAGAATTATGGGCAGTGATTCGATGGACTGTATTGCGCCAATAACCAAATTCCCATATAAGTCACCATAACTAAAACCATAAAGATGCGATACAACCACTGAAAGTATGAAGAGTGCACTAAGTATCAAAACTCCTTTATGCTTAATCTGGATATCTTTTGTTATGTCCATCCACGACATATCTACTTTCACGAATGAAGTGGCGACCCACATCCCGATAATGTAGCAAACAAGCCCAAGCCCGATATACAGCAAAGCACCATCGAGATAGCGCATTCCATAGCCATTCCATGAATCATAAATAAGACCTGTCCCAATACCGCCAACTACATAGGACCCGAAATTGCCAAACCAGAACACGCATCCGGGCGAGGCGGGCACCAGCAAGGCTAATCTGCGCTCAATCCTATATATAATAACGCCTAAAACACAGATCATTGCGGCGCGCAGATATAGAGAAGGAATAAGCAACCCCGACGTAGCGAACAGCAGGGGCATTATTTCTCGTTCAGTATTGGCCTTCATAAGGTTCTCCGCATTCTACAAAATTTACAGTTCTTGTAACCGTTCACCAGAGTGTGTCATCTGACGCGCGAGGGCAACGGCTCCTGGCGAAAGAACGCGCTCATGAGACGAGTGAGAAAGTGAAGAGGGTTTTTCCCATGCATCTGGCAAGTTCGGGTGACTGTGAAGATTCTTTCAGTGAAGCGCTCTCCTTCGCAAGACAGATTGCCGATACAGATTTTACGCCATTAAACGGCGGGCCGGATCGCCCGCTCAGCCGTATTATTGGTCCGCTCGATTCCCTCAACGCGCAAAAAGGTGAAAAGGATGTCCCAGTTTTTGAGGAAACCGGCGGCGCGTGTCCTGACATCTTTGTCGGAGCTGTGCCGGTAGCGCAGGCATGAGCATTTCAAGAGGCCCCGGATGAGGGCGGTGGCCCGCCACAACTCTTCGCGGGTGCAACCGGCTTCTCTGGAGGCATGCCAGTAGCTGAAAAGCGTTCCAGCCTTTTTAAGCATATGTCTGGCACAAAAATATGCATCTCTGGAAATCCGATGGCTCTTTTCATAATCGGCAAATCCGAATTTCGTTCGGAATCTTGCAGGGTCCCTTAAACTGGAATTCTGGGGCTTTATGCCGGCCAAAAGTAGCCCGGCGAAGCTCCTCATCACTTTTTCAAGTGTCACAAAATACTCTAATACTTTTTGCTTATATTGCATCTCTAGCCTCCCGTCTCAGTGATAAAGCCTCCCTGGTCCCACGTGTCGCCAACATAAATTATTCGGGTACCACCCCAGTCGAATCTGAAATGCATTTCAAAGAGGTCAAAAAGCGCTTTGCGAAGGGAGTCCTGGTCTTGTTGATTGCAATATATAAGCAAGAAACCACCACCACCGGCTCCCAAAAGTTTACCGCCGATTGCCCCATACTCCCTGGCACGCTCATAGAATTTTTCAATTCTTGAATTAGTTATCCTTGACGAAAGTGTCCGTTTCAGCACCCATCCCTGATGCAGGGAATTCGCAAAGCCTTCTAAATCGCCACCGAGGAGCTGGTCTCGCATCTCATAGGCCAGACCGACCATTTCCGATAGATTAGCCTCCTTATCCTTGTTAGTTGAGACCTCAGAGCATTGATCGGTCAATATTTCCCGTGTATCGCGCTGGTCGCCGGTATAAAAGAGCAAAAGGTTGGATTCGAGTGCTGTCACTACATGCTTCGGCAGTATCACCGGTGTAACCAAAACCGTCTCATTAGGATTAAATTCAATTAGGTTGAGGCCGCCATGGGCTGCTGCGTACTGGTCTTGTTTCCCAATCGGCTCACCGAGACGCTCAATTTCTATCTCACATGCCTTGGCGGCGAGCTTATCCTTTGAACAGAACTTTCCCTTGTATGCATAGAGGGCGTTCAAAAGGGCAACCGTGAAGGAACTTGAAGATCCCAAACCTGTCCCGCTTGGGACGTCGGCGGTAGAGGTAAGCTCGATGCCGCCTTGAGGACAAATCTCATTTATCGCTTCCCTGAAAATGGGATGAACTATATCTTTTGGATTTCTTACAAGTTCATTTTTTGAATATTTGAGAAGTGTCTCACCCTGGTGGAAATATGGATGCACAGAGATGTACATGTACTTGTTTATGCTTGTCGAAAGGACGGCCCCTTTTTTGGCCCTGTAATAAACAGGAATATCCGAACCCCCACCTGCGAAGCTGATTCTGAACGGAGCGGTTGAGATGATCACTACCTCGTCTCCTTTAGGGCATGGAACTTAAAGCAGAGGACTTTATCGGCGCACTGCCTCTGCTTCAGGACGGAAGGCCATTCCTCTTCAGTACGCTCAGAGAGCAGAGATTCAACTGTGTCCGCATCATCACCTTTCCAACGATAGAATTCCCTAAACCGCGACCGGAGCACTTCCTCTTCAGTTTCCAGGTAAACACTCCAGTCCAATTTATTACGAATGCCAGCATGGCAGGCGTAAAGTCCGTCAAGAAGGACAACTCTTTCATCGCGCAGCAAATACCTCACGGGGTTATATGCCTCTCGCTCGGCCTCGCTATATCCGCCCCCGACGATCTCCTTGCCGGCAAGGAGTCGTTCCAGAAGTAATGGATACAGTGAAACTTGATTACGCTCCTCAGATCCGGGATTTGAGATGCGTTTGGACCGGGGTAAAATCCAACCGTCTAACTTCACGTGCAGGACCGCTATTCCCTTCTTCCGGAGTTCTCGTAGGAGTCCATGTGCAAAAGTTGATTTTCCCGATCTGGAAAGCCCGCAAACACCAGCAACAAAAGGTCTAACGGACGTCTTCACACTTTCTGATATGGACTCCGCCAGGACAGCTATCTGCTGAGGTTCAGCCACCAGGAAATTTACCGCCTCAAGGACATCAGAGAAAATAAGATCCGGTTGAAAGCTATCCGCACAGTCGCGGCATCCAACGCCGGTACGCACACCATAGGCATAAAGTCCAAGCGCACGCGCAGCGCCGACGTCGCGAAAGGAGTCCCCTATCATGCAGGACTGGCTCACATCGACCGGCAGTTCATCAACGGCTTTCTCCAGCAATCCAGGCTTTGGTTTGCGGCACAGGCAATCGATTTTCAGTTCGACAACTTCCCCCTCGAAACCGCGTTCCGGGTGATGGGGACAGTAATAGATCCTGTCGAGTTTTGCGTGCCCGTGGCCCAGCAGCGTTTCCAGTTTTGCATGTATATAGTCAAGCTCGTCAAAAGAAACGAACCCCTTCGCGACCTGGGGCTGGTTTGTAGCCACTATGGCCAGCCGTCCGGAGTCATTTACCAGTTTGACCGCCTCCGCAGCTCCTGGGAGGAGTTCGAGGTCCATATGGGACAAAACATCCATTCCGTCTGGTTCTCTTACCAGCACGCCGTCTCGATCGAAAAACACAGCGGGCCGCGTGAGCGAGCTGTTCATTGCTGCTACCTTGCCCTGCCTGATGTCATTTTCCACCATAAGGTATCGTCCCGGGGTCCCCATGTCGCGAAGGTATTCCGGTGTGTTATACGCGTAAACCGGCTTTCCCCCCTCCAGCATTCTCGGGAAGACATCGACAATGAAATCCTGTTTTTCATTCGGGATAATGAAATCAAAGATTTCATGGTTTAGGCAGTAAACTGCAGACGGCACCAGGTTTGGATAAAACCCGGCCGGTCTGCCGTTCCTCGACAGTATAGCGGTTATACGCCCTTGCTTGTCCGTGCTCAGCAAATCCGATTCATGAGGATGATCATTGGGGTGTGATACAATAGTTGCTTTTGCGTTTCTTGACTGGTGAAAGTCCAGCAATCTCGTAAGATCCATATCCACCAAAATATCGCAGTAGCTCACCAAAAAGTCGCCGGAGCCAAAAAAATCCTTTGCATTCAGGAGTCCCCCGGCAGTACCGAGCGGTTCTTTTTCAATAAAATACTCAAGCGACAGGCCGAGTTCTGTTGCCTCTCCGGACATTCCAGCTACGAGCAGGTCGGCCAGGTGTCCTGCGATTACAGCTATTTCTCTTATCCCGTATCGCACAAATAGCCTTAGCAGCCAAGAGACAATCGGCAGGCCAGCAACCGGTACCAGCGCCTTTGGTATGAGGTCTCCGCTTATGCTCCTGATTCGGGTGCCCTTACCCCCGGCTATAATTGCTCCTTTGTGACACACCTCGACTACTCCTTGCCAAGGGTTCTGCGTACTGCAAGGCGTACGGATTCGGTTGTGGTTTATAAATGCGTCCAGCCCAAGGATTTGATTCTTTTCATATCATATGTGAAGAACGGGACGTCTCCGGTACACCCCCTGTCACCGCAGGTATAATCCCAGATGATGCGTGAATCCCTAATAGAGGAAAAGCGCACAAGACCTGTTCCTATTACGGCTTTAATCAACTCCTTCAGTCCTCCAGACCGCGCCCGTTAACTGGCAACTCACCCTCATTCGGGGCCTGCACGGTCCCCTCGTCCGGGTCGTAGCCCAGGACGCTGTATCCCGTCACGGCAAGGCAGCCGGCAGTTACTGTGCCAAGATGCCACATTCCAAGCACTGCTATGTTCATCCGCGTCTCTCCAGCAGCCAGCGATTATTCTGGAGGTGTTCCAGGGTCTTGATCACGCCTTCATTGATATTGAGCTTCGGTTCCCAGCCAAGCTCTCTGATTCGAGAACAATCCAGGAATACGAACGGATTGTCCCCTATCCATCCCCGCTCTCCCCCCGTGTAATCGAGTTCCGGTTTGACCCCCAGATGAGCACATATCCAGCCGATCGAATCATTCACCTGGCAGTATTCGTCCACTCCCAGGTTGAAGATATTGACCTTGCATTTGGGCTTCCCAACGGCGATGAGCATGGCATCGATACAGTCCTGGACGTAGAGATATGATTTGCGCTGCTTGCCGTTACCAAGCACGCGCAACCGCCGTGGGTCTGCCAGAAGACTCTTGTAGAAGTCAAAAACGTGCCCGTGCGAATACCTCTCACCCAGGACGGAGACGAACCGGAAGATCCATCCTGTAAGCCCAAAGCTCTCACAGTATGCCTGGATCAGGCCCTCTCCAGCCATTTTGGACGCGCCGTAAAGGGATGTCTGGACCGGAAAGGGAGCATCCTCGGGGGTTGGAAAGACATCCGGTTCACCGTAGATCGATCCTGTTGATGAAAAGGCAATGTGCCTGATGCCATTTGCCCTCATGGCCTCCAGTACATTGAAGGTGGCAATGGTGTTTTGCTCAAGGTCCTTTCGGGGATGCTCTGTCCCGTGGCGCACATCTGCATTGGCCGCCAGGTGAAAGACAAAATCCGGGTGAGTGTCGGCCATGGCCGATGTAATGCACTTCAAATCCGTCATGTCACCCCGGACAAGGGTGAAGCGGGAATTGGCAAGTGCTGGTTCCAAAAATTGCTCCTGCCCTGTCGAGAAGTCATCAAAAGCAATGACATCATTGCCATCTCCGAGCAGTCGGTCCACCAGATTACTGCCGATGAAGCCAGCCCCGCCAGTCACGAAATAACGCATTAAACCTCCTGGTTGCTCACTCGAATCAATAGGCGATGGAAACTGATTTGAGAAATTCCCGATATTCTCTATAAACGGCCGACTTGCTCGGCACCGGGCTGTAAAGGAGCCGTTTCTGCCGAGCCTTCCAGGCGGCAATCAGCGCGCTACGCATAAGATCGGCTAGATTGCTCCCGATGAAACCCGCTGATCGGGTGACAAAAATTTTGGATTTACCGAAACTCATTATGCGCTTGAATCACCTCTGACCTTGATCTGGTCGATTTCTGCGTACGTTCTTCAAAAGCAGCCAGGACCTTTGACCAGTCATCGCGCATGTAGCGCATCCATGAATAATCTGAAGTCGTGCACCTGAGCCATCCATTTTGAGCAATCGTGCGCCGTAGGGAGTCGTTTTCCAGGTAAAATTTAGCCTTCTGCACCAGTTCTTCAATTCCTCCAAAGAACTCAGCCTCCTTCCCTTCCACGTAACACTCCATGTGGCGGCGCGTACGCATGCCCAGAAGGAAAGTTCCGCAAGCAGGTATTTCATAGCTTCTAGCGGCATCATAATTACCATTGCGTTCCGAAAGGAAACAAAGTCCGATTTTCGCTCCCTTCAAAGCCCAAACATATTCCTCACCGGTCAAAAAACCTAATCGAACATGGTCTTGCAAGGTTTTTGACCGTCTGCTGACTTGCTCCCAGCCTGCTCCATAGACTGTAACCGGCAGGCCCGCTTCAAGCAGGGCCAGGATGTAAGCGCCTGTGCGTGGCTCGTAGTGTCCTACGAAAAGCAGATCGCTGGCCCATTTATCGGCCACATCTGCAGGGAGTTGCGCATTGTCGAAACGAAAATGATCGTAGCCAAGATAGGTCAATTCCGTACGAGGTGCCGTCTGCGTGCATAAGAATTCGTGATCTAAATGATTAGTTGTAAAATACAGATCGAAATGGGGCAACGCTCTTCGCTGAAGTCGATACTGCCATCTAACACTACAGTGTCTGCCATATAAAGAATCGGTATTGTGTTGCACCAGAAATGCACCATACGTACGAAGACGTTTAATAGTAGAAGGATAAATCCAATGGCCCTTATCAACCCATATTATATCGGGTCTAAAAGATTCGGCCAGCATACATAGATCTTTGTTGGCGCGCAGTAAAATCGGCCCGCAGAACACTTTCCACTCGATAGAGGAATGGAGATGAGACACTCCATCAAAATAGCTCGATATATTAAACTCCTTCACATTGTCTTCAATTTCTTTAAGACCCTTAAATCGTGCATAGGTTGTGTTCCAACCTTGTAAATCTCCAACATATATTACTTTCATACATAGCCCCTATTTCATATATTTACATACGTCAGTTTCCAATAAGGGTGTACGGTCGTACAACCTGCCTTATCCAGCCAAAGGGTGTCCAATGGTGAAGAAGCACAATGATTCAGTAGCTGCGCATTTATATCATTCGGGTCTGGAGGAAATCCTGGCTTGTACAGCATTTTTTCATGCAATTGTCTTAAGCCATTCTGGCATTTGGGCATCTGACAAAGACCAATTACGTTGTGACCTAAATTGCGTAGGGCAACCATCCGATGATATGAGGCCAGACTAATGAGAAGCCCTCCAATGAACAAAATATTTGATGGAATAGTCACTTTATATCCCCATCTTAAGGGGCTACTGCTTCTAATGCTAGAAATAGTTGTTTTTCAGTCTGGTGAAACGTCCACTCTTCGATAACTGTATTAGCACGCTTAGCAGCAGCTGAAGCTAATAGCGGATCTGATATGATTTGTTGAAGGATTTTGGCGAGCGATTCTGAATCCCTATTCTTAAATATGAAGCCGCTGTTAGAAGGGATCACTAAATCGTAAGCTGAACCAACAGTGTCGGCAACGATCACAGGAAGGCCACAAGCCATCGCCTCATTAACAGAAACGCCCCACGACTCGTGAATCGCCGTATGGACAAAAACATCAGCTATTCCATAGTACCAGGGCAACGCGCTGTAAGGGACGTATCCAGGTAGGTGTACGTTCTCGATCTTCAGCTCACTTACTATGGATTGAATCTTTTCCCTTAAATATCCATCGCCAACCATTACAAGGTGTGCCACATGATTCGAGGAAAGCCTTGAGAAAGCATACAAAAGCGTAAGTGGGTCTTCGCGATCTATAAACTTCATAATACCCAAAATAACGTAATCACCTGGAGTGATCCCATACTTTTTCTTAATTATATCCTGCTGATCTGATGATGAAGAAAGGATTTGTCGCAAGTAAACCATGTCTACATTGTATGGAAATGGATAAATAGATGTATCAGTAACTCCGTACTTCTTTAGGTACTCGGATGCGAGCGTCCCTGTAGGATGAGCAGTCGCAAATAGCTTCAATACTAGTGGTAACAGTATTTGTTTTATGCGCGATTTTAAAGACGTAATATTGTGGTACAAAAAGGTTGTATCAGAGCGCAATCCGACCGCAGTACCGGTCAAGAAGCAAATTAGGGAAATTAGCAGATAGACAGGGCTCGTGTATCCTGAGATAATAACTAAATCGTGTCTTGAATTCGCAATCCTTCTGACAAAGCGAGCTAAATTTAATGCGCCAGGAGATCGTCTAAAATGAGAATATCCGGTAAAGATATCATGGTCCCATACTGGCTGGCGATTTAATTCAGGATCATAGGGCAAATTATTAGAGCTTGAAGTCGTATAGTATACGGTAACTTGTAAGTCAGGATTCTTGGATAAATACTTAAATAGCGGACTGTCAAACTGGGTGGCGTGCCTCTGCACGATACCGAGACTAAAAGTTCTTTTCATGCCTAACCCTTTCATTCAAACATCGGGCGCGGAAGCAAAGAAAAGTGAAAAAAGCCCCCAAAGCCCCTTGCCCAACCGCATTGTCCCCCAATCGAATCGCCCCTCGCCTAATATGCTATACGGCTGAGGAATCTTGACCGAACTCGGCCTTTCCAGGTTCGCATCGCGCTTGATGAAGACGTGCTCATATCCATCAAGGAGTTTTACATCACACTTAACCGGTATCCCGAAGCCTTGGTCCATACCTCCTCGGACACTTTGGTCGCTGAAGTAGTAAACGACAACATCCAGTCCGGAAGTCTTGGCAAGTTCCCACCAGAGAGGAGCCTGATACCGAACCGGAGGTGTTGCGAACATCGCAAGGCGCAAGATTAATCCTCGTAAGACAGACTTATATACAGCACTTAGCAAAAACATGGCATTTCGATTGCGGGCGCCCCTCAGCGATTTGTCTCGCGGAGCGCGGAAAACGCCCGCTACGCTTGGTCTAATCTGGTCTAATCTGGTATTAATCTGGTATTAATCTGGTCATAATCTGGTCTTAATCTGGTCATAATCTGGCCATTCCTTTTACCGCCTTTAGGCGGAAGATCTTCTTACCGCCTTTAGGCGGAAGTCAATCGCGTTGGGCGTTCGCGGGGCGCCTTCTCCGCTTTAATGAGAAAAACGCGAGTAAATATCCCACTGCCCGAGGAGCCGGTCTCCACGAGATTCCAAAATCCGATTCCAACACAAAGGAGTCTCCAGATGAGCCAGCGCAGGGAGCTGAGGGCGCTGTATCCGCGCGGAGGAGGTCCAGCTTCGCGCATTTCAATCCTTTTGAACCCGAATACTTTCAGTGTGGAATCCAGAGATCTTGGATTGAAACAAACCTCGTGCGTAAAATCGGCGTATCGCACACTGCATGAAAATGGGCTGTCGGCGTTCGGCGTCAGAAGAACCAGCCGCCCGCCAGGTTTCAAGGCGGCAAAACATCTTTCCATAAAAAGGCAGACCTCATCTTTTGTGAGGTGCTCGATGATGTTTAGCCCGGTAATCAAATCAAAGCTGTCCGGATGCTCTTCGAGAAAGTCAATGGCGTTGCACTGTTTCACTTCCGGCATGACCTGGCGTGACAACATCACCTGTTCCAGACTGATGTCCACCCCGCTCAAATTTGTAAAACCCCATTTTCTAAAAAAATAGAGCACCTTGCCATCACCGCAGGCCAGGTCCAAAATAGCCCCGTTTTTATTTTCCGGCATCCATCCGCGGAAGTAATACTCGTATGCGGGACCCAATCGTTCGGCGGCGATGGCGTCGAACTCGATCCCCGAATTTTGGAAAATCGATGCGTAATGTGAGTATAAACTACTTCTATAATCAGCCACGAACTATCACCATTCAACCCCGTAGAATACTCGCCTTTTTTCTTGACTTAAACGACAAATGGATATGCGGCGGGGTCGCATGATCCACATAGAGAAAATCATTTAGAGCGATTCCGCAACTTCTCGTAGAGTTGTGCATACTGGGAGGCAATGAGCTCTGGTTGGAATCGTACGACATTCGCATACCCTTTATTAACCAGGCTCTCTCTATATGATTCGTCCCTCATAACATGAAGAATTCCTTCCCGGATTGATCTGACGTCAAATGGGTTTACTATGCAAGCGGCATCGCCCGCTACCTCGGGCATCGACATTATATTGCTTGTTACAACAGGCCGCCCTACAGCATTAGCTTCGATTATCGGCAAACCGAAGCCCTCATAGGTTGAAACGAAGGCCACCAGGTCACAGTCGGCATACGCTTTTGCCATCTCCTCATCGCACAGGCCGAATGCATTTGAGTACTCGATACCGAATTTGTTGAGCACTTCAAACTGGTCATAAGAAAGGCGCCCGATTATTCGCAAGTGACAAGGAATGCCTTGCAGTGATTCGGCGAGTCGAATCAGATTCTTCTTAACGCCGGTTCCGACATGGAGGATTGTAGGTTTTTCACTATTGAATTTTCGTGGAACGGATTTAAATATTGGAGAAACACAACAATAGATAACTTCTATTTTCTGTGGGTCGCATGATAAATAGGTCAAAAGATCCTTTTTTGTATAATCGGAAATGGCAGTTATTACCGATGATCTCTTTTCGGGTAACCAGTACCACAAAAGAAATACAACGGCTTTCCTGATGCCTTTTAGTCGTTCCAAAGAAGAGCAGTCACAAATCGTGAGAATGGTCTTCTTCTTCCTGAGAAACGTGGTGAGATAATGCACATCTCCCGTAATATGATTTATCTGTCCCTGATTGAAGCTGGCGCTAATAGCGTCAATGAGTCGTGGGAAAAACCCCGTACTAAGATAATTATTAATTCGAAGCCGGCAATCAATATTCGGCGGCAGCTTTAGTCGAATGTCGGCGAAAAGCCTTTCTAAACTAAACCCATTCTGACTACGTCTTTGAAAGTGTACAACTCTAATCATTATATTCGCAACTCGTTTGTGGCAAGATGTTAGTTTATGAGCTACCTTTCACCACAGAGGCGGGCATCATGCAGAATTGCGTTCAAAATCCCCCCTGCCCCCCTTTAGAAAAGGGGGGGAACCCTAACAGTGCGCCCAAACTACACCCCCCTTTTCTAAAGGGGGGCAGGGGGGATTTTGAGGCATCGAGCACCATCTTGAATGCAACTTGGTCTGAGAACCTTATACAAGGAGTTTTGCGAAGGCTTCTACGGTTTCTCTTCTCAGGGCCATTTGCTCAGATCGCGGCGACTGCACCCGGAACTTGTCCGGTTATGACCCGGTTTGCAGTCAGGCGGCTTTAAATACGGTCCTCCAGCAACCCCATCATGCCAAACGCCTTTTTAAAGCGCCGGAACCATGTATGTTCCGACAAACAACGCCGGCGGGCAGCCTCTCTTATACGGGCCGATTCATCTCCGTGGTCCAGCAAATAACGGATCTTGGCCAGGCAATCCGTTTTCCCGCTGTAGGTGACCACTTCCTCTCCGACCTTGTACACACGATGCAAATCGCGCTGTTCGCTGGTGAGATATAATGCCCCGCTCATGGGAACTTCGAAATCCCGCCCTTTCAGGCACATCTCTTTCATCGAGTAGCCTATTCCACAGAAGCCCAGGTTGATGCGTGAGGAGTTGTAGATTTCAACCATTTGATCCTCCGATATGGACCCGTTGGGCCAACCGGGGCCAAACGCCTCAACTCTGACCCCATGCTTTTTTAAATAACCGATGTACATAGGCCGTTGGCCATAACACGCGCCAATAAAGGTCACGTCGTATCGCAACGGAAGATTCAAGGGCCTGAAGTGTTCGGGATTGGCGCCCTCGGGCCAGAACATGGCCAAGCCGCCCTCTGCCAGGTATTTCATGATCGAATCGGAAGAATTCGTCAAATTTAAATCGTAGACCGAAGCCAGAGGTTCTGAACCTGTGAAGCGCCCTCCCTGCAATGATCCTCTAAACGACAAACGATCATCCCACCAGTAAGCACAAGTTGCTATGCCCATCCGGTTAATGGTCATGATCGTCTCTGGGGAGATATGCCAACCACTAAGATAGCTCACCAGTACGTCAACTTTGGGAGCGGTTTCCCTTAGGAATTGAATCAGTTCGCGGTCCAAATTGCGCCGGTTCCGCAGCCAATCCGGGGAATCTGAATCAAACCCCCTTTCCTTCAGGTAAAATGGTGTGAAAGCGCCGAATTGCTTCAGCGCCGGCGGGATATTGTGCCTTTCCCAGTTACCTAACGGCGTGGCATAGGCAACGTGCAGCGCACCTTGCTTTTTGGCCGAGATGCCTCTGGACGCCACCCGCTCCCGGAGTCGCTCTCGAAGAGTGCTCTCGTCCAATTCAAATGGAATTCCCTGTTTCGAACACAAATTCCGGTAATAGCTCAATTCCTGACCGATGCGCTTTTCCTGCTCCCGGCCTCGTACAAGCGCCCAAAGGTGGATTATCAAGGGATTTTTCTTGAGAAATTCGAATCCGCCGAGCTGTTGCCTATTGCTCATTTATGGCAATCCAATTGGAAAACTTGAAGTTTTCCATCCGCGGACGGAATTTCTTTATCCTTACTTTGCCAAATGGCAGTAGTCTGAATAACTTATATCCATGCCCCGTGAGCAGATCGTGCATTTCCTCCAGTCTCGCGCCGGAATCCAAAAAAGATCCTCCATACTCGAACTGAATAATTCTGATTTTGCCGTTTTTCAGTGTTGCCCCAGCGCCCTCGATAACTTTCAATTCATGGCCTTCCACATCTATTTTGAGCAAGTCTATGAAATGAATTTGCTTCTTATCGAAGTAAGAATCAAGAGTGACTAGCTTTACCAGTTCCTCAGAATATTCGCTCAGCTCCGGATGCGTGTCTCTAGCCGAGGTTCTCTCATAGATGGAGTTAACACCGGCGGTGTCTCCAAATATTTTGATTCTGACTTCTTCATCCTTATCACTTAATCCACAATTATTCAGAGTGATATTGTTGTTATCCTTAAAACGTTGCTGGAGTTTCGAAAACGTGCTTCGGACAGGTTCGAAACAATGTATCCGGATATCGGACCCGGCCGCATTCATAATAAAATGACTATAATCCCCGATATTTGCGCCAACATCGAACACGACCATGCCTTTCCTGACGTAAGAGCGAACGAAATGGTACTCACCGCTTCGCTCCGGGTCCCCGAAGTCATAGCCCCGAATCCAGTTGAAAAATATTCGCATTTTGCCAATTATGGGCATGCCGGGTTATAACCTAACTGTGAGTAGTAGTGGAGGTCCGGTCAATATCATACGGAGCAATGCTCACATTTGAAATTGCAGTTGTAGTCGTATTGAAATTGAAGGATGGCTATACTTTCACCATTCCTGACCTTTTCATCGTACTTCATGATCTTTTCATAAACATGCGGTTTTTTTTGCTTCAATGAGTTTCTTTTCTGAATTTCACCTGGTTTTAATGCTTCTTGTTGACTAGGCACGGTGCTTTTCTTTCATCGCTTATAGCACAACCTATATGAAACAACGATAAATCTCATGTACTGCTATCAGATTGTCAGGACATTTGCTATGCCATGCCCACTCGCCCGGCTTTGGAACCCCCGTGTCATACCTCATGTCCTGGTTGATCGGACTGGTTAATGTGCACTCGTATAGTAAAGACATGAAGTGTCCACGAATTTTGCGCGAGGGATGGATGATTTCGCTAATTGCCAGCGGCTCCTTATTGAAACTAATCTGTACCCCCAGCTCACTGGCGGCAACGGCTCTTATCCTGTCATTTATTCTTTCTTTATATCTCACGATACCCCCCGGGACGTGCCAACCCGCTGCATAGCACCCGTTGCCCCTCCAGGTCAAGAGCGTATGGTTTTCTGAGTTTTTTATAAGCAGGTCCACATTGATCATTGGGGTAATTGTGCTCACGAATAAAAATATATCCTCAGGGAGCCCCTCCGACGGATCCTTGATCATAGATTCCATTAATTGAATTATTTCCTTAACCTGCAAAATAGCTCCTCAGCATGTGCCCAGCCTATGGCATCAAATTAGACTTGTGAATGCGCCCCAGGCCGAATCACTATCGGTATCCCTCATGCTTGAATAACACCGAATCATGTTTTGCGAACACTATGTCCGATTGAAATAAAGCACCATCGTAGGGCCGCTGTACATAGGCGCAGATGTCAAAAATCCGAAACCCTCGTTCACCTAAAAAGCTTATAACTTCATGGGCAAGCGGGCATCCCTTATAAGTTTCATAGAAGGAAACTTCCGATAGAATTACTTCAGAGTTACTCATACATCTTTCAGCACCTCTCAGGACTTCGAGCTCGAACCCCTGAACATCGAGTTTAATCAAATCTGGCGGTTTAAGCATTGAACCCAGAAACGAATCTAACGGTCTGATTTCAACCTCGATGCGGCATGGCTCCTGGATAGCTGAATATTCACTTTCCAGAAAACTCGATTGATCGCCGTGAATATGCATCGGCAAATATCCCTCATTAGTTCCCAAAGCACCTTTCCAGGCCTTAATAGAATCTCTACTCCTTGTCAATGACTCCAGAAAGGGCCAATTCTGTTCTAAAGGATCAACCAAAAAATAAGATGCTTCGGGAAACACCGACATACATTCCAATGTCCAGACACCTCTAGAAGCCCCTACATCTACAATCTGAGCAGGAACGACGCCGGCTTTACGTATTTTTCTAAATGTCTCGGCAAACCCAATGGGACCCCATTTCGCATTCACCAGCCGGAGATTGGCAAGCGATAAGACGCTATTTATCGAGTTTTTAATCGCCTGGATACTTCTCATATGCATAAACATTCAGGACATCACTGACAGATGCCTTCTGATGACCTCCCCTGGAGAGTGTTAACTACTCCAGTTTATTCAAAAGGTCACAGAGCGCCTGGATTTTGATTTCTGAAAGGTCAGGGTAGTTCCCGAATTTTGCCCGGTTAATTCCTAAAACAAATCCTGCACGCCCTAATTTTGGCTTTTCAGCGACTAATTTTTCGTAACCAAAACGGTCGCTCTACAAAATTGAATAGCAAGAAAGCCGAGCAAAATGCTGCAACTAGACTGATAAATGGATTCCATTTACTCATAAGATAAAGCACAGGAAGATGGATGGCGTACAAAGAATAGCTCTCAAT
>Ga0181539_1000639_pt1 | contig 42183 bp, 34 predicted proteins | sample PEATcosm2014_Bin_46_FD_119767 | JGI IMG/M metagenome (GOLD analysis project Ga0181539, IMG submission 119767) | Peatland microbial communities from MTU Mesocosm Facility, Houghton, MI, USA - PEATcosm2014_Bin23_60_metaG | ecosystem: Environmental > Terrestrial > Soil > Wetlands > Peat | place... | reverse complement strand
TAATTAGTTCCCGAATTAAGGGTAGGGTGGGCAAAAGCAGAGCGTTGCCCACCACTGATTGGTGGGCACATAAAACGTGCCCACCCTACGAAATTTATGCAATGAACTTGTGACTCAGGACACCAGGAATTAATCCCTGAATCCTTCGATGCGGAATCCCTCAATTTTAGGCTCCAATTTCACCGTTAAAATTGGCCTTCCAAGAACGAAAATCGGCGCTTGTTTCAATCTTTGCAGCGCCAGGATGGTTTCCCTTGATATGCGAGTGCACTGCAAATCCGCACTCTACGACCTGTGGGAGCCGGAAGCGGGTAACCGCCTCCGGCTGGCTCTGTTAAGGAAAGTCGATATCAGTCCTTCATGGCGCTGAGAACAACGTGGCTGATATCCACGACTTTGATGTTTTCTTTTTCGAGATTCTTGACGCCGTCAGATAACATTGAGCGGCAGAACGGGCAAGCGGTGCAGACAGTGTCCGCGCCGGCTTCCACGGCCATTTTTGTGCGCGCTATGTTGATGCGTTCGCCCTCGTTCTCCTCCATCCACATCCCGCCGCCGCCTGCGCCACAGCAGAAGCTCAACTTGTGGTGCTTGCTCATCTCGGCAGGTGGTTTGCCAGTGGCCTTTTCGATAAGGCCGCGAGGCTGCTCGTAAATATTGTTATACCTGCCCAGGTAACAGGAGTCGTGCCATACGAGGTTGCCCATATCGATCGTTTTGTTCAACTTGATCTTACCCTCATCAAGAAGCTTCTTGATGAACTCGGTGTGATGATAAACCTCGTAATCGCCGCCGAACTGCTTGTACTCGTTCTTTATCGTGTTGTACCCGTGCGGGCACACCGTGATGACTTTCTTTACGTTGTAGCCGTTGAAGACGTCGACGTTGCCTTGCATCATAGCTGCAGCGAGGTATTCATTGCCAAGGCGTCGAGCCGTTTCACCGCAGCACATCTCCTCTTGACCCAGGATCGCGAAGTCCACACCCGCGGCCTTAAGGATTCTCGCGGTGTCGACGGCGATGCTCGTGTTCTCCTGATCGAGCGAAGCGGCGCAACCAAGATACAGAAGATATTCGGCGCCGTTGTCTCCTTTTTCTGCCATGGTTGGAATGTCGAGGCCGGCAGCCCATTCGGCCCGTACGTGCTGGCCAATGCCCCATGGGTTCGAGTTCTTTTCCATGTTGCGCAAGGCAAGCTGAACCTCCGGACTCATCTTCGCCTCGGTCAGAACCAGGTAGCGCCTCATATCCACGATGAGCTGCACATGCTCAATCCACACGGGGCAGGACGTCTGGCAGGCCTGGCAGGAAGTGCAAGCCCAGATAAATTTTTCGCTGAAGACGCCGCCGATAAGGTCCTTGCTCAGGGCTTCGTACTTCGCTTTCATTTCTTCGAGTTTTTCGGAAGACATCTTGCCTTCCTTGATAAGGACGGGCGCACGCTCGAAGAGGTTATCCTTCAAATCGTGGAGGAGACCTTTGGGAGTAAGTTCCTTTCCGGTGTTGAAAGCAGGACATTGTTCCTGGCAGCGGCCGCATTCGGTACAGGCATAAGTGTCGAAGAGCTGTTTCCAGGTAAACTGCTCGACCGCATTGACGCCGAAGGATTCGGCATCTTCGTTTTCGAGGTCCATCTTATTCAGGACGCCCGTGGGACCGAAGTCGCGAAGGTAGATATTCGGAATTGCGCCTAGGATGTGAAGGTGTTTAGAGCGCGGAATGTAGTAGATGAAGAAAAGAAGCGCCGAGAGATGAATGGCCCAGAGAATGCCGAAAAAGGCCTTGGCGGTGGCCGTCACTTCTCCTGGCTTCACGGTTGGCGTCAGACCTGTGAAGAAGTTTGAAACCGGCGCCCAGGAAGGGCTTATTTCTCCACCCGAAATTCTCATCGCGCACATGAGAAAGTAACTGATGATCAGCGCGGAGATAAGGCCGAGAATGATGACCGCGTCGATAGCCCCTGATCGAGGGCCTTCAAGCCGCAGCGGCTTGATAACAAAACGGCGGAACAGAGAAATCACGATAGCTGCCAATACCGCCAGGCTTAGGATGTCCACGATCAGCCCGATTACAGGGAAGCCGGGTATTTTCCAGAACGAAATTTCCGGGGACACTGCGTTGACAAGAAATTCCAAAGTCGCCAAGGAGATCATCAGGAAGCCCCAAAAAATCACGAAGTGCCCGATACCTCCCAGAAACATCAGAACGCGCTTCTGCCCGAACACGAACGTCAGCACGCTCATGATCCTCTTGCCGGGGTCGTCGAATCGTGGTTTTGGATCAGGGACGCCGAGACGCATGGCCTGAAACAGAAATTTCACCCGAGTTGCGAAAAGGAAAAGAACCCCAAGGAAACACAGCACGAACAGAAATCTTACAGGGAGAAACTCGCTGGGAGTAAGGAACGTGTACATGATGAAACCACCCTCTCGTATTAGGTATTTTGTGAGCGTTCCGACCGGGTATTAACAATTTTCAAAGAATTGACATTGTTTTATAAGCGGGACATGCTTCCCTCAATCGGGGGCAGTCACCGGGACCTGCATTGAGAGACACCGTTATAATGGGGGCGCAGCCATTACCCCGTCAAGGGCTTCCACGCCAGCGATCTGCTCCAGGATTTATCGAGAGCGCCGCCGGCTTTCCCGGCCACCCCATTGCATAATGCTCGATAGGACCTTTTTCAGCTTACCTGTTTTTTGCTTCGGCAACTACCGGAATAGTCGCCATTACATCTGAAACCTCCTTTAGGCATTATTGCCAGGCCAGTGACAAAACAGCATGTTTTTAGTGAAGGCAGAGTAGACCTTAGACGTAAGCCTGTCAATGGATTAGTGATGAAAGGTGATTTGGGGTGAAAGTTTTTTCCAGGGACTGCGAAGACAAGTTTCGGGACCCTGTAAACGAGTTCAGGGCCACTTCGGGGAGCAGTTCCTCCTTTTATGCGGGGCTCTTTTATCCCTGCTCTATGCCGGTTTATCCCGGCGCTTTCTGTCCGCCCCTCGACCCCACCTACTCGACTGCCCGCTTTCACTCTGCCCTTGACACCTGGACTGTCGGGTTTGCGTGTCTCACGGTGTGTCATTATGACTTGCCATGTGTCGCACGGTGAGACTTGACACACGATTGCTCCCTTTGTTTTCGCGGAAGGCCCAACCTGGACAGCGTTTTCACGAGAAAGAGCATCAACTTGGGATTGGCCCATTTCCTGCACAACCCGTTAAACGACACCCAGATATTTCATTCGGACAATGAAATCTATGCACGCCCCTTTTAGTGGAGGTAAAGCGGAAGACTGTTGGTTGCCTGCATACAATCTAACTTGCGGACGCAACACTAACTAGTTTCCATCCGGAGTTTCCGGATGGACGCTAACTAAGAAGGAGGTGCAGATTCCACAGAATACAAATGGTCCGGTAAGTACGTCATGGAGTTTATCGGTGCCAAGGTTCCCCTTTATGCCGGTTTTTTCTCTGAGTTCATCGGAACAGCGGTCTTGGTCATAATGATATTTGCGTTGCTGGAAGAGAAAAACAGCCTCAAGCCGCCTATGCCCGCCTTCCCTTACATCTTGGGGGCTGTGGTTTTTGCCGTCGCCGGTCTGACGGCCCCGTTGTTCATGACGTCGCTGAACGGGGCCCGCGATCTTGGCCCACGCATCCTCGAAATCGTTGATGAGATCCCGAAGACAGCCGCGGGCAAGGTGCTGCGTCGCAATCTGAGACAGACCTGATGAGTCTGATTGCCGGTGTACACGAGGTATTGAAGGAAGTAGTACGGGGGGCCGTTCCCATCCCCCTTAGAGAACCAAAGCACAGGGAAGGCAGTAAAATCTCCTTTCAGTACACAGTCGGACGGGATAGGTGCAATGTCAACCCTGAGCAATTATCTTGACAAACCGGTTACTAAACAGTATACATTTTTGTATACCTTATAGAATGCGGGAAAGATGTCACCTTTTTATATTTCAGTCCTCTACGAGAAGAAACTATTGAAACTCAGATGAGCAGACATGGGACGGGCCTATGGGTGTAAGTTTATGGCAAAAACAAAATTTCAAGACGGGAGGAGGAAAGAATCTCATTTCGGAAAAGGCAGGCCATATTGACCTTTAACTTTCAGAAAGGAGAAAGGAAGATGAGTTCTAAGGAGGTTACCCGAAGAAAGTTTATCGAGAATGTGGCTAAGTATTGCGGGGCAGGCGTGGCAGCCTTGGGAATGATGGGCGCGCAGCGTGCCCATGCAGGTGCCATGGGGCTTCCAGACCTGGATGAGCCGGTCCAGACAGGCGTCTGGAGGATGAGGGACGCTCAGTTGATGCAGTATGGGGAATTTATTGCTAATGCACCCATACCCAAGGATTATTTCGAGAAACCCCCTGAAAGTTTGATTAATGGAGGAGCTCCGGTCGAGTGGTCTCATCTCCATCCAAACTATTACACTGACGGGCAAAGATCCCTGGTCGGTATGATCGTGGCTGCCAAACTGGATAAAGACCTGACCGGAGATATCAGCAAGGCTGTGAAGCTCGTTGGAGGGTTTGATAAATCCCTCAAAAAAACAGATAACATCCTCATCAAGCCCAATATGAACACCGGTGATCCCTGGCCGCAGGGGGGGACAGACGCGGCATTTCTGAAAGCTCTGATTATCGTCCTCAAAGACGCAGGCTACACCAAGCTGACCGTAGCCGATACCTGCGGACCATGGGGGCCAACAGACCGGGTAATCGGATTGATGGGGTACGATCGAGTATGCAAAGAAACCGACACCCCTATCAAGACCTGGGAAAAAGAACAGTGGATGAACATCCGCAATGCCAAGGCCGAATACCTGGGCAAGATGGGTGGCGGGGATGGAACCGTGTCCTATCCGGCGGACCTCAGAAATTACGACAAGGTCATTTATAGCCCGGTGATGAAGACCCATTTCCTCGGGGGAATTACCCAGAGCATCAAGCTATCCGTTGGGATTTTGCATCGTGCCGACCGAGGCGCGCACCTGCATAACTTCAACCATATCTTCGTTGCCGAGCAGGCTGCGGAAATCAACCTGCCTTTCCGGCCGGACCTGATCATCATGGATGGAAGAAGGTCCCTCATCAGCGGCGGTCCTTCCCATGGCGAGGAAGTCAAACCCGGCGTGATCCTTGTCTCCGGTGACCAGGTGGCCAATGATGTCATGGGCATTAGAGTCCTTCAGGAGTGGTACCCGTCCGAGGCAGCCAACAAGATTGGCATGTATGCCTGGAATCAGAAGCAGATCGCCCAGGCAGTAAAACTCGGTATTGGATACGCTAAAAAGCAAGATGACATCAAGATCGTTTTGGGTTAATTTTCCATCAACCTATATCCTAAATTGAACTCTGGAAAAGGAGCGCCCAGCCTCCTACATTTGTATGGGTATAAATGTCACCGTGGGATTTTTAAGAATCGCTCAATAGGTTATAACTTATACTCCCCCGCTTCCCTGTTCTCGGGGAAGGGGGGAGTTTTTAATCCAGGAAAGAAACATGGAGAAATGTTTATGACCAGATATGCTGTGCCTTTTCTCGCCCTATTTTTTCTTGTTACCCTTCTTGTCCCACAAGTAACCATGTCTCAGAAAGCAGGTCCAACCATTGTGGATTTCAAGGTCCAGGCCCTTTACCGGTCAGCCAAATTGACCTGGAAGACGAGTGATGGTCTGAAAAACCAACTGTCATTACAGATTCTGAGGGCCGACACCTTTGAGGATGCTCCTTATACGGAAGTGGATGTGATAAATCTTGTCCCCGGCAAGAACGCTTATGATTATGTTGATAAAAGCATGGGAAGTGAAGCAAAGTTATATTACAAACTGGTTATTAAAGAAACCGCCGAATCTTTCGGTCCGATCTCCGCGAGACCTTTTTTCTCGCCTCCTGCTACTCAATTCCAACCACCGAAGCAGAATGATTCGGTCTTAGTCCTCAGATAGGGAAGAATGTAAATGGCCAAAGACGTTGACCGCCGTATTTTTCTCAAGGGTCTTACGCTTAGCGCCTTAGCCCTGGGTGATGTCGTTGCTTTTGGGGATCTGCTCTGGGCTTCCACCCTTGCCAACGGTCAAAAGGTGGCCTTAGCTAAGACGGCCATTTTTGTAGATAAGACTCTCTGTTCCGGATGCCGTGTATGCGAAATGGTCTGTTCCAACCTTAACTGCGAAGGCCGGAATACCTCTTCACTCGCACGGCTTTCCGTCGAAAAAGAGTACATCAAAGGGGACTACGGGCCTAAGGTATGTTATCAGTGCAGCGATCCTCCCTGTTTGAAGGTTTGCCCGGTAGGGGCTCTGCAGGTGGAGGAGCGGAGCGGCGCCTTTACTCGAATCATTGATGACAGCTTGTGTATCGGCTGTCAGCAATGTATCGAGGCTTGTCAGCAATATTTTCGGCCCCCGAGGCCAAAATTCGATGTGCAAAAGCAACAATCGATCGAATGCCATCTTTGCTTCGGGGACCCTCAATGTGTGAAGTTTTGCCCCATGGGTGTTTTACGGGTGGAGTATTCGGAACAGGGACTGCTCGTTGGTTATCCCGTGATCAAAGAGGACTGAGATGACTCCTTCGGGTGGATGGGTTGGAAAAATTCTCAGGGTTGACCTGACGACTGGTAAAACCTCCGAGATTTCAACCTTTGACTATGTACCCAAATTTCTAGGAGGTCGTGGACTTGGGGCAAAGATCTGCTGGGATGAGGTGTCTTCGGAGGTGGGAGCATTCGACCCTGAAAATCGGCTGATCTTGGCTACAGGCCCCCTGCAGGGGACTCTTGCACCCTCATCGGGCCGGCTCACGGTTGTGGGGAAATCTCCACAGACCGGCCCCATCGAATCCCATGCTCGTTCAGGCGTTGGAGGACACTTCGCTCCTCAACTAAAATGGGCCGGATACGATGCCCTCATTATCCAGGGAAGAGCCTCGAAGCCCGTCTACCTTTGGATTACTGATCAGAAGGCTGAAATCCTTGACGCCACCAGTTTATGGGGCCTTGATACCTATCAGACCCAACAGATGATCTGGAAGCTTCATGGCGATAAGACGAGAGTCATGGTTATAGGAAAGGCTGGAGAAAATCGAAGCCGCATCGCCTGCATTCTCACGGACACCGGGGATGCGGCGGGCCAGGGAGGATTTGGTGGTGTGATGGGATCGAAAAACTTGAAGGCCATTGCGGTTAGGGGCACCGGAAGTGTGACCGTGGCAAGGCCAAAAGAACTGATGCAACTCACCCATGACATCCACAGACTCTTTGCGCGGAAATCTTTAAAAAGTGATCCCTTTCAGCCGGAAGAAAAAGATTTCAAGTACAATATATGGGGCGGTGGCTATGGCCGAGGAGGCCTTACGCTTCTTGACGGCGAGCTTCTCGATCTCTGTAACGACCCTTCCTCGGGTTATTCACAAACTCCTGATGGCTGTTTCTCCTGCCCTGTCGCTTGCCGCTCACGGGTAAAGGGACCAGACATCACCCCCGGTGTAGCCTTATGTGCCCAGTCTTACATGTATCTCGAGTCTATGGTCCAGGAGCCTGAAAAGGGCTATAGCAAAATCACCTGGCAGGCTGCCAAATTAGCTGACCTTTACGGAATTAACTCCTATGAGTTGATGGCCATCATCCCCTGGCTTTCGGACTGCTATCGGGAGAAGCTGATTTCAGAGCAAGAGACCGGGCTTCCTCTTAACGAAATCGGTTCCTGGAAGTTCATCTCCGTACTTCTTCAAAAAATGGCCGATCGAGAAGGATTTGGAGACCTTCTCGCCGAAGGGGGGCTGCGTGCGGCTGCCAAGCTTGGAGGAAAAGCCGAAGAGCTCTCCTGGATGTATTATCCCCGCGCGGGGAAGTTCGGCGGTTATCGTGAGCATTGGGTCTATCTGGGAGGCTTTCCCACGGGATATGCGGTTCCTACCCTGGCTTTGATGTGGGTCCTGGACAACCGAGACGCCCTGGTCTCCCACAGTTACATCTCTATGCTTTGGGGGGCTGCTTTCATCAACGGGCAGAACGCCCTGACCGCTGTACCGGAAGAAATCTTCCCTATTCTCAAACCTGTGATGAAGGCTGTCTATGGTTCAGAAGAAGCGGCAGAATTTTTTCAGCCGGACGGAAAGAGTTTGAATTGGAAATGGGCAGCCCCCATCGTAAAGCGGTATCATGAACATTCCCTTCTGAAGGACAGTTACATTTTGTGTGACATCCTTTTCCCTTATATGTTCAATGCCAATTCTCCCGATCATGTGGGAGACACCTCCTTTGAATCCCGCCTATATTCTGCAGTTACAGGAGACGAGATGAGTGAGGAGGAATCCTATCGAAAGGGAGAAATGCTTTGCACATTGGAGAGAGCCTTAGCCGCACGAGTCGGTCGAACCCGTGGAGACGACATTTTCCATGACATTTACTTCGAAAAGGAAGACGCAGGAGGCAGGAAGTACCTGCGAGAAGATCTGGAACGTTCCAAGAGTGATTATTATAGATTAATGGGTTGGGATGTAGAATCCGGCATTCCCACCCATTCAACCTTGGAACGACTGGGGCTGAAAGATGTAGCAGAAGGCTTAGTAAAAAAACCGGAACCAGGGCTGCCAATCCCATGATGGAGTGCAACGGAATAGCGAAACCCGGACTTCGCAAGGAGAAAGTTGCACGGTAACGAAGTACCGAAGAGCAACGCACTTCCATGTTACCGTGCAGGATGCTGCAATCAGTCCGAATCTGGGCCGAAATGCCTCCCGTTTTGGTACGGGAATGAATTTCTGTGCATTCGGCGTAATCGGGCCGCTCCGGCCGTCACCATGATTTAGACCGATAATCGTTGGCAGGTTGCAAGTATGAGCAGTGCAGATACGATTGACAGCATACACGGCAAAGAGGCTTGGAACAAGTTCGTCACTATGGGAGAGTGTGTTCCTGCCGTGGCGCCTCTGATTGCCCAGTCCTGGGCGCGTTGCCGAGCCTTTGGACATGATCCCAAACGGGGACCCGCCGTTGTAGTTGTCGAGCGAGAAGAGCTGGAGCGGCGCGTGGCGCGAAACCGGGACCTGTTGACCGTCGCTGTGCCGATCCTCGATGAACTGCAGGCTCTCGTGAAAGATTTGGGGTTTCTGACGTTGCTCACCGACAGTGACGGTGTGATTCTGGAAATGCTTTCGGGCGGAAAATTGAGAGACGCCGGCCTGGAGGGAAACCTGCGGGTCGGTGGAATGTGGGGGGAAGAACAAGCGGGAACAGGGGCGATCGGACTTGCCCTCCGGGTTGGTCTGCCGGTTCAGGTCGTTGGCTGCGAACACTACTTTGAAAAGGATCACGATCTGACGTGTTCTGCAGCCCCTATCTTCAATCATGACAACCGTCTCCTCGGAATTCTCAACCTGAGCGGACCCAGGGTAGAAGCCCACCTTCACACCCTGGGTATCGTGATTGTGGCGAGCAAGGCGATCACGAATCAGATACGTATCGAGGAGAACCATCGGCAGATCTGGCTGGCCAACGAATACCTGAGGACGGTAATTAATTCGATCTCAGATGGCATTGTAGCCATTGATTCCAATGGATTCATCAAGGAAATCAATTCGGAGGCAGCCAATATTCTGGCCACGGACACCTTGCTCGCCCGGGGAAAAGACATTCAGGAGTTTGTTGGCAAACAGTCGCTGTTTAAAAGAGTTGTAGCCGGCGGTAAGCCGGTGACCGACATAGAAACCGCTATGGATACCAGGCGCGGTTATATTCACTGTCATGTCAGCGCCACGCCCATCTTTCTCGCCGATGGCCGCGTGGTCGGGGCGGTTGCCACCTTGAAGGAGATGAAGAAGCTGCAAAGGGTGGTGAATCAAATCACCGGCGCGGAAGCCAGATTCACCTTTGCGAACATTATCGGGGAAAGCTCGGCGATACAACGGGCAATCCATCTTGCGCAGGTTGCAGCCCGAAACATGCACACGGTGCTGATTCAGGGGGAAAGCGGAACAGGGAAGGAACTCTTCGCTCAGGCTATTCATAACGCCAGCCTTGCCGGCCAGCCCTTTGTAGCTTTGAACTGCGCAGCGATTCCCGAGACACTCATCGAGAGCGAATTGTTTGGCTACGAGGGCGGGTCCTTTACCGGCGCGAGCAGAAATGGACGCCCAGGCAAGTTTGAGCTTGCAAACGATGGAACCATTTTCCTCGATGAAATAGGGGAGATGCCGCTCAACATCCAGACAGTGTTGCTGAGGGTATTGCAGGAGCGATCCGTGGTGAGGATCGGTGGACTTCGCTCAATACCGATCAATGTTCGGGTGATCGCGGCAACCAGCAAAGACCTGGCCGTCGAAGTTCCCAAAGGTAATTTTCGCCAGGACCTGTTTTACCGCCTTAATGTGTTCGAGATTCACATCCCGCCCTTGCGCGACAGAATCGGGGACATTACGCAGTTGATCGACTATCTTGTAGCCGGCATTTCGGCGCGGTTTGGCAAATCTGTAGCCGGTGTTTCGCTTCCAGTCTTGAAACGCTTGTGCAGCTATCACTGGCCCGGCAATGTCCGCCAGTTGGAAAATGTCGTGGAGCGTGCTATCAGCCTTATTGATGGAGAAATTATCGAGGAACAACACCTGCCCGACTTCCTGTACGCCGAATCTCACATGCCGGCCGATAAGTTTCCCCGCGATGGCAGGCCATCGAACATCGAGGAGGTTGAGAAAAGGGCGATTTTGGAGGCCGTTAGCCACTTTGGGGAACGGCAACAGGCGGCCAGATCGCTCGGCATATCGCGGAGCACTCTGTATCGGCGACTCAAGAGGTACAGACGGGAAAGTTCAGATTAACGGTCCCAGCGAAGACCGGGTGTATAGACCTTGCCTCATTGGCTGCGCCGAAGCGGTTGCCATCCGGACCTGGGGACTTCAAAGAGGAGCTATGTCTGTCGCAATCGAAGTGGATAATGAACTCCAGGCGAAGCTCAACAAGCTCAACCATGAGCTGCGTTCTTTAGGAAGACTATTAGTCGCATATTCAGGAGGAGTAGATTCAGCGTTTCTCGCCTGGGCAGCGCATCAGGTGATTCCCGGCGAAATGCTGGCCGTCATCAGCGACTCGCCGAGTCTGGCGCGCGCGCAACTGCGGGACGCTATCGCTTTTTGCGAAGAGTACGGCATCCCGTGTCAGCGGATTTCCACCGGCGAGATGCAACGGCCCGAGTATGTACGCAACGATGGTATGCGGTGCTTCCATTGCAAGGAGGAGTTGTTCACCGCACTCGACTGCTTTCGGAAAGAGCACCATTTCGACTCGATTGTTTACGGCGTCAACACTGACGATCAAGGCGACTATCGTCCTGGCCAACGGGCAGCCTTGGGGCATGGTGTGAAGGCGCCACTGCTGGAGGCCGGCCTGTCGAAACAGGACATCCGTAATCTGGCGCACGCGGCGGGGCTTCGAGTGTGGAACAAGCCGGCTTCCGCGTGTCTGGCGTCGCGCGTTGAATACGGACGGGAAGTATCGTTGGAGATTCTCAGGCAAATCGAGACTGCCGAGGATGCATTGCGCGACCTGGGATTCCAGCAGTTCCGGGTGCGCCATCATGGGAAGATCGCCCGCATCGAGATTGCACGGGAAGAGCTGCCGCGTGCGATGTCGCTGGAGATGGCGGAAGAGCTGGTGCGCATCTTCAAGTCTATCGGATTCACATACGTGACCCTCGATCTCGAAGGTTTTCGTTCCGGCTCCATGAATGCCATCCTGCCTGTCGATTCTTTAGTTGACGCTGCCAGGAAACAGTAGCCGGCAGCGCTGTCCAAGGTTGCCACCCCCCGGAGCCACTCGGAGTGATTGATGTCCTGATCGGCAATGCCGGTTTCTTCCCGATCAAGATGTTCGAGGAGATGCCACAAGAGCAATGGCAGCGGGTGATCGACATTAACCTGACGGGCACGTCCCCGGTTACCAGGGCAGTTTACGGGCACATGGCGGATCGTAGCGTTAATGGCCGGAGTGTTGGCTCCTCAGATGTTCAAGGCATCCCGCTGACGGCCCAGCACGCGTGACAGACGAACAAAGCGGGATGCCTTCCGCGCTACGCGAAGTTCATCGCCAAGGGGGTGCCCGAGAGCATTTCACTAAATGACCGCTTACTGTTGTTAACAAGTCTGTCATACGAGGCATCCCGCTGACGGCCCAGTACGCATGACAGATGAACAAAGCGGGATGTCTTCCGCGCTACGCGAAGCACCTTCCGCCTAAAGGCGGTAAAAGGATCTTCCGCCTAAAGGCGGTAAGAGGAATGACCAGATTAAGACCAGATTATGACCAGATTACCGCTAAGGGATGCCCGGGAGAGCATTTCACCAAATGATCGCTTACTGCTGTTAACAAGTCTGTCATACGAAGCTATTGGCACGGCTGTGCGTCGCACAGGGTTTGCTTATGTGGCGGTAGGTTGCGAAGGCAATTACTCTGGTTAAATGAATGTAATTTTGCCTGTGGAAGATCAGGCAGGACATCGCGCAACAGATAACAGAGAGGCTGGCGCGTTAGCTCACGCGCCAAAGGAATGGCAAATGAAAATTGGATATCTGGAATGCTTCGCTGGTATCAGCGGAGACATGCTGCTGGGAGCGCTGGTGGATGCAGGAGTGTCCGCCGAGCTTCTGAGGTCAACAGTAAGGGCATTGGACTTGGGAGCGGAGCTGCACGTCGAGCGGGTCAACCGTAGCGGCATTCAGTCCACGAAAGTAGATGTGCTGGTGGATGGCAAACCTGCGGATGCTCCGCAGCCAGATGTGACAACTCAAGCTCACGCAGAGCATAGGCACGGCCATTCTCATGGGGAGTCCGATCAGAAACATCCTCATAAAAAGCATGGACACGGTCATGTGCATGGAAGAGATTGGGCCAATATCCGTACGTTGATAGAACAGGCTGCGTTGCCGGAAGACGCGAAGGGTCTGGCACTGCGAACCTTTGAGTTGCTGGCGCGAGTGGAAGCGCAGATTCACAATGTCCCGGTAGAAAACGTTCACTTCCACGAAGTGGGAGCGGTGGATACGATTATCGATATTGTGTGTAGTGTGGTAGGACTTTGTTCGCTGCAAGTGGACCAGTGGGTCTGTTCCGCAATCAATGTCGGCGGCGGATTTGTGGAGTGTGCCCATGGCAGGTTTCCGGTGCCCGCTCCGGCGACCGCCGAACTCCTGAAAGGCATGCCTACTTACTCCTCGGGGCTCCAGATCGAGTTGGTGACGCCGACTGGAGCAGCCCTGCTGAGAGCGCTCGGGTGCAGCTTTGGGGATGCTCCTGCAATGCGATCTCATTCGATTGGCTATGGAGCCGGGGAACGCAATCCGGCGCGGTTCCCAAATGTGTTGCGGCTCAGCATTGGTGATGCAGAAAGCGCGACGCAGTTTTTGGAAGAGACGATCACCGTGCTGGAATGTGCAGTGGACGACCTGAGTCCGCAGGTAGTGGCCCGCGCCATGGAACTGGCCATAGCGCGGGGTGCGCTGGATGCAATGTGCATTCCGGTGACAATGAAAAAAGGCCGCGTTGGCAGTCTGCTGACAGTGCTATGCGAAAGCAAAGATGCCGCAGCCTTTGAAGAACTGTTGTTCCGGGAAACAAGCACGTTGGGCATTAGGGTGCGCGAGGAGAAACGAGTAGTGTTAGAACGGAGGTTGGTGGAAACACAGGTGGCATTTGGAACCATCCGCGTGAAGCTGGGACTGTGGAATGGAGTGGAGATGAATGCGATGCCGGAATATGAGGATTGCCGCAAGGCCGCTGAGAAACACGGTGTTCCAGTGAAGCAGGTGATGCAGGCGGCGGTGGCTGCGATGGCAGAAGCCAAGGTGCGGGGATGACAAGGGAGACTATTTTTGCTCTGTTGAAGGATGTTCAGCAAGGCGGGATCAGCCCGGAGAATGCACTCAGACGGTTTGCGGATCTGCCCTTTGAAGATGCTGAATTTGCAAAAATTGATCATCACCGGACCCTGCGTCTGGGATTGCCAGAGGTGATCTTTGCGGCAGGCAAGACACCCACACAGGTGGCGGAGATTTTTCTGCGGATGGCAAAAAGTGGCAGCGATGTCCTGGCCACACGCGCGGACCAGGTCAGGTTTGACGCAGTGCGGGAAGCAGTTCCGGCAGCGCAGTATCATGAGGACGCCAGAATCATTACCCTGCGTCAGGAAATACGAAACGTAAAATACGGGCCAGTCGCGGTCATCTGCGCCGGTACGAGCGACATCCCGGTGGCGGAAGAGGCTGCAGTCACAGCCGAGTTCCTGGGAACACAGGTGGAACGTGTCTACGACGTGGGTGTTGCGGGACTGCACCGATTGCTCGCTCAAGTAGAGACGTTACAACAGGCACAAGTAGCGATTGTTTGCGCAGGCATGGAAGGAGCTTTGCCGAGCGTAGTGGGAGGGCTGGTGGGCGTCCCCGTAATCGCAGTCCCCACCAGCGTGGGTTACGGCGCGTCGTTCGGAGGAGTGGCGGCATTGCTGGGAATGCTGAATACATGCTCGCCAAATATTGCCGTAGTGAACATCGACAACGGCTTCGGCGCAGCCTACATTTCTACGATGATCGTTCGCAGCATTGCAAGAGCACATACCTCTCCGCCCATGGACTGCGATGCCGCACTGTCTTACTGAAGGTCAATTTTAGCGGTAAAATGGGCACTTCAGGCTCCCGGCTCGCCATCGGCCCAGCAAAATGCCCGTTCTAAGAAACGGCAGGATGCAGTACAAGAGAATAGCCTCTCGCCTGGAACTCTGATCCATGTCCCGTCTCTGTCTCGAAAAGTTCAGTTTGAACCACGGACGGCACGGATGATCACGGATAAAATGATTCAGCACCACACCCACGGCCCCTACACCGTTTCATGGTTCCGGGCGTCCCAATGGGACATGAGAAAAGACTTGGTGGGCTGCGCTCCGCTTAACCCACCCTACGGCTGATTTCATGGTTCAAGGTATCCCAATGGGACATTCTCGCGGGCATGACCCGGGGAGCGTAGCGCGGTCTCGACCCTACTGCTAGAGAATGGCATTCTTCAGCCGGGCCGTGTACTCCCCTACCTTGCCCGCTATGTTTCCATCCTCCAGACTGGATTCGATCAGCCTTTCAAAAGCGCTTCCCACAACTATTCCGTCCGCAAACTCCGACACTTTTGCGGCATCGTCCGGGGTGGAGATTCCGAAACCGATGCAGATCGGCAGACCGTGGCAGTTGTTTCTTAAATCGTGCGCTACGCGCGCAATTTCTTCCCGATTCAATCCTCCACTGCCTGTAATGCCCGTCATGGAAACCAGGTAAATAAACCCTGAGGCCTTCGAGGCTATCCGGGCCATGCGCCCGGTGGGGGTGGTGGGGGCGACGAGCCGAATAAAATCAAGCCCATTTCCCCATTTGCCGGTCAGTTCATCAGATTCCTCCGGCGGGAGATCTACCACCAGGGTCCCATCGGCCCCGACCGCCACCGCATCCCTGTAGAACTCATCGGCCCCGTATGCGAGGATGGGGTTATAGTAGCTGAAAATTACCATGGGAATCGAGCTAAACTCTCTTAGGCAGCGGACCATTCCGATAACGCTTTCCATGTTCACTCCGGCGCTGATCGCGCGCGCCGATGAGCGTTGAATGACCGGGCCATCGGCAGTCGGGTCTGAAAAGGGCACGCCCAATTCGAGAAGGTCCAGCCCGGAGCGGCACATTTGCCTCGCTATCTCCAATGATCGCCCAAGGTCGGGATCTCCCGCCGTAATGAAGCCCACCAGCGCTTTTTCTCCCCTGGCGCGCAGTCTGCTGAATGTTTCTTCTATCCTGCTCATGACAGTTTGTCCTTTCTTACGGACGCCTCGCTCTGAAAACGCGACACAATCCCCAGGTCCTTGTCGCCCCGCCCGGACAGATTCACGATGATGATGTTTTCCTCCGGCAGCCGCGCGGCTTCGATCATAGCGCGGGCAACGGCGTGGGAGCTCTCCAGGGCGGGGATGATTCCCTCGATCGAGCACAGCAGATGGAAAGCCCCAAGCGCTTCTTCGTCCAAAACGCTCTCATAGCGCACGCGGCCCGTGTCTTTTAGCCATGAATGCTCAGGACCTACACCGGGGTAGTCGAGACCCGCAGATATCGAGTGCGCCTCCTTAATCTGGCCGTTTTCATCCTGCAGTACGTAGGATTTGGAACCGTGAAGAACGCCGACAGATCCGGCCCCGAGCGTCGCCGCGTGCTTTCCGGTGCCGATCCCGTGGCCGGCTGCCTCAACTCCCACCATTTCCGCCGGCCCATCAAGGAAGGGATAGAACAGGCCCATCGCGTTGCTTCCTCCGCCCACACAGGCCACCAACATGTCCGGCGCCCTGCCTTCGGCTTCCGTGATTTGCGCCTTCGCCTCATCGCCGATCACCCGCTGAAAATCGCGCACCATTGCCGGGTAGGGATGGGGACCGGCAACCGAACCGATAATGTAAAAAGTGTCACGCACAGAGCCTACCCAGTATCGCATTGCTTCATTCATGGCGTCCTTCAGAGTGCCGGTCCCCGAATCAACCGGCACTATTTCGGCGCCCAGCAATTTCATCCGTTGTACATTGGGGGCCTGCCTGGCGATATCCTCGGTCCCCATGAAAATCCTGCATTCCATGCCAAAGAGGGCCGCAACCGTCGCTGTAGCGACTCCGTGCTGGCCCGCCCCGGTCTCGGCGATCACCTTGGACTTACCCATCCATTTGGCAAGAAGCCCCTGACCGAGCGTGTTGTTGATTTTATGAGCGCCGGTATGAGCAAGGTCCTCCCTTTTCAGATAAATGGCCGCCCCACCGACATGGGTGCTTAGCCTCCCGGCCCGAAAAAGGGGAGTGGGCCTTCCGGCGAAGTCTTTCAAAAGCAGTTTCAATTCCTCCTGAAAAGCCGGTTCAGTGCATATTGACAAGTAGGCCAGCTCCAGTTCGATCAGCGCGGGCATGAGCGTTTCGGCCACGTAGCGCCCGCCGTAAGGGCCAAAATGGCCTCCTGCAGCCGGTTGGGCTGATTTTTTCCCGGAAAATGAAGATATAAATGGAAAATTTTTCTCCGCCGATTTCATTTGAATATCCTCCCTGAATCGCTCCGCAGTTTCGCATTGCGAACCGCCTCGATAAAAGCCCTCACTTTACCGATATCCTTTCGTCCCGGCTCGGATTCCACACCGGAACTAACGTCAACGGCGTCCGGGCCGAATTCATAAATCGCCTCGCCCACGTTTTCCGCACTCAGGCCCCCTGCCAGAATGCAGGGAAGCTTACCTGCCAGTTCCCCGGCTTCCGCCCATTTCCAGCTAAGCCCGGCCCCACCCGGAACAAACCCTCCCCCACTCTCGATCAGGTAGGCCGAGGCGCGGTAAAGGTCCGCTTCAGACAAAAAGGGCCTTTTTTTCACAAAAAGAGATTTGATTACGCTTATTCCAGCCGTCTCAAGCGCTTCAACCATTTCGGGAGGTTCGGTCCCATGGAGCTGGACGCAGTTCAACCGGCAGAATTCGGCCTTTTTTATGACCGCCGGGAAAGGCTCGTCGACAAAAACGCCAATCTTCCAGACCTGCTCCGGAAGATTCCCGCTGATTTCCCGAGCCATCTTCTCGCTTACCAAACGCGGACTAGGCGGATAAAACACCAGGCCTATAGCGTCCGCGCCCATTTCCGCACAGGCAACGGCCTCGTCCACCAGGGTCAGACCGCAGACCTTTACCTGAGGGGGGCGGCGAGGCGCATCGTCAGGAGATGCCCCGCAGTCTATTTTACAATGATGCCGGCCGCCTTCTTTCACGCTTCCGCTCCATGCAAAGCCCTAAGAAATCTTACGGGGTCCTCCGACCTCATGAGGCCCTCGCCAATCAAAAAATTCCATATTCCGGCGCCAAGGAGCCGCTCGATATCCGAGCGGGTGTGGATCCCGCTCTCGGCGACCAGAACATGGCCGGGACCGGCCCGGCCGGCAAGGCCTATGGAGGTCGAAATGTCAGTTTTAAAGGTCGCCAGGTCGCGGTTATTTATGCCGATCAGCCGCGCCCCGGCTTTCACAGCAGTTTCGAACTCACTTTCATCGTGCGCCTCAACAAGGGCGTCAAGACCTATGCCCGAGCACAATGACAGCAGGTCCCGGAGAGACTCCGGCAAAAGCGCCCGCACTATGAGCAATACCGCATCGGCCCCCATAGCCGCCGATTCATAGACTTGGTAGGAGCTTATGAGGAAGTCCTTCCTTAGCGTGGGAAGTGAGGCCGCAGATTTAACTTTCCTCAGATCATCGGGACTCCCGTTGAAAAAGTTTCGGTCCGTGAGCACAGAGATAGCTGCGGCGCCTCCAAGTTCATACTTCCGGGCATAATCAGCCGGATCGACATTTTCCCTTATTTTGCCTTTCGACGGAGAAGCCCGCTTTATTTCGGCAATTACATTGATCCCCAGCGGACCCGGCCTGGCAAGCCGCTCTATAAAGGCCCTTCTTCCGTCCGGCTTCTCGGCTTCGCGCCGAAGGACCCGTTCCGGCGTATGTTTTGCCGCCGTCCTGACTTCGTCTCTTTTGCGGTCGAGAATTTTCGAAAGAAAATCGGACATCCTGGTTTATCCTGTCCTATCAAACCCGGTGAACCCTTGCACCAGGCGCAGTGCGCAGAGAGAAAATGCTTTTCATTCCTTTAAGCCAAGGACAATTCTTTTGATTCCATCCTTGTGCACCGGGGTGAACGCTTACAACCCGGTGAACCGGACGAGCGCTTCGAGTTTTTCCTTTGCCCTGCCTTCGTCAATGGAAGCCTGAGCCATTCCGATACCCTCACCGAAATCATGCGCGACGCCGGCGGCAACCAATGCCGCGCCCGCATTGACCACAACGACATCTCGCCTCGGCCCCTTTGCGCCGGACAAAATCTTCGTGGTTATCTCCGCGTTTTCAGCCGGCGTTCCTCCAACCATATCCAACGGGTCGGCCGTCCGGCCCAGGAGCTGTTCGGGGGACACGTCATAGGTCCGGATCAGTCCATTGTTCAATTCGGAGACCCTCGTCGGAGCGCAGACGCTGATCTCATCAAGCCCTTCATGCCCGTGCACAACGAAAGCACGCCTGGCCCCCAGACGCTGAAGCGCGCGGGCGAACATTTCCGTCAGCTCCGGCGCATAGACGCCGATCAACTGGCAGTTCGCCCCCGCCGGGTTTGTCAACGGCCCGAGCATGTTGAAAACCGAGCGTACCCCCAGCTCCTTTCGCGCCCTGGCTGCATGCCGCATGGCGCCATGAAAGAGCGGGGCAAAAAGGAACCCTATGCCGATTTGCCTGACCGCCTCTTCCACCACCTCCGGACCCACCTCCAGGTTTACACCTAATGCCTCCAGCAAATCAGCACTGCCGCACTTGCTCGAAACCGAGCGGTTCCCGTGCTTGGCCACCGTAACACCGCATCCCGCCACAACAAAGGCCGCCGTAGTCGAGATGTTGAAAGTGTTTGCGGCGTCGCCGCCCGTTCCACAGGTATCCACTACTATATCGGCGTTTGTTTGGATCCTGGCGGCTTTGCGCCGCATCGCGCGCGCAGCCCCGGCAAGCTCCGAGAAGGTCTCGCCCTTGGTGGCCAGCCCAGCTATTACGGCCCCGATTTGAGCGTCGGTCGCATTGCCCGACATGATCTCCCCAACAAGTGCGGCCATTTCCTCCTCGCTCAGGTCTATCTTTGCAATCAGCTTTTCGAGGCTCTCGCGTATCATATTTTTTCCCCCGTAGTCCTTTGCCTGTTTGCAAGCTCGAGGAAGTTTTTCAAGAGCCGCTTGCCAACGGGCGTCATTATAGATTCCGGATGAAACTGCACGCCTTCGGTGAGGTGCTCTCTATGGCGGATTCCCATAACTTCGCCATCCTCGGAGCTGGCCGTGACCTCCAGGCATTCAGGCAGGCTTGCCGGCGCCACGGCAAGAGAGTGGTAGCGCATTGCCTGGAAAGGGTTTGAAATCCCGGTATAGATAGACTTTCCATCCGCGCTTACCGTAGAAACTTTCCCGTGCATAAGTCTTTTGGCGTAAATCACCTCGCCTCCGAAAGCAGCCGCAATCGCCTGGTGGCCAAGGCAGATCCCGAGGATAGGTATTTGTCCGGAAAATCTCTGAATGGCGCCAATGGAGACCCCGGCGTCCTCCGGCCTGCAAGGACCGGGGGAAATTACGATTGCCGCAGGCCCCAGCTTTCCGATATCGTCAACAGAGACCCCATCGTTTCTGGCGACCTCGACTTCAGTCCCAAGCATCCGGAAATATTGGAAAAGATTGTAAGTGAAAGAATCGTAGTTATCGATCATGAAAAGCATGGAATTAAACTCCTTTCAGCGCTTTGCGAGGCCTGGAGTTAAAGAATTACTCCACTGAACCCGGTTTAAGCTTTGTGCTGCTTCCTTCGATCATCTGAAGCGCCCTCCGGATCGATTCGGCCTTGTTGATCGTTTCCTGTCTTTCGCGCTCGGGGTCGGAGTCGGCGACAATTCCAGCCCCTGCCCTCACGGTTGTCTTGCCTTTCTGAATGCAGGCGGTCCGGATGGTGATCGCCAGATCCATGTTCCCTGTGAAGGAAAAATATCCGATTGCCCCACCATATGGACCGCGAGGCTCATCTTCGAGCTCAGCTATAATTTCCATAGCCCTGACTTTCGGAGCGCCCGTAAGGGTCCCGGCCGGGAAAGAGGCGCGGAAAAGGTCGAATGCGTCCAACCCTTCACGCAAATCGCAGTTTATGTTGGAGACAAGGTGCATTACGTGCGAGTATCTTTCGACCACCATCAGGTCGGTTACCTGGACCGTGCCGATTTCAGCCACTCGGCCCAGGTCGTTCCTGCCCAAATCCACCAGCATAAGGTGCTCGGCCCTTTCTTTTTCATCCAGCAGCAACTCGTTGGCAAGCTCCCGGTCCTGCTGCTCGGTCTTCCCGCGCGGGCGTGTCCCGGCAATAGGGCGAAGCGTGGCGACGCCGTTTTCCAGGCGCACCATGGTTTCCGGAGACGAACCTACCAGGACCGTATCGTCAAAATGGAGGAAATAAAGGTACGGAGATGGATTTATGAAGCGCTGAGCGCGGTAGAGTGACCAGGGATCCGGGGAGGCCGGGCAACTGAACTGTTGTGAGAGAACCGCCTGGATGATGTCTCCCTCCCTAATGTATTCTTTGATTTTGGCAACCCCGGAACGGAATTTCCCAGGTTCGACATCGTGATGGAAAGGAAATTCCTCAGGCGCGTCGCGGGGGACCACTCCGGGCATACCCTCGAGTTTGCCTTTCATCTGCTTCAGGGTCTCAACCGCCCCGTCATAGGCTTGATCGGCCTCCCCGTTTTCGACAACACCGTATGCCACAAGGCTCAGAGTGTGGCGCAGGTTATCGAAAATGAAAAGCTGTCCGGGGAGGATAAAATGAGCCATCGCAACGTCAGCGGGCAGCCGGCTTTGGATCGCCTCGAAAAAGGATACGAACTCATAGGTGAAAAATCCGACCATGCCGCCCCAGAACCGGGGGAGCCTCGCAAGCTTTACCGGTTTGTACTGAGCCATTAAGGAGCGCAGAGCTTTGAGCGGATCTCCGTGATGGGCAATGCGCTCCTTTTTAGGCCCGCTCTCGATTTCGACTTCATCATGGAAAACTCTGACCGTCCTTGTGGCCGAATTTCCCAGGAAGCTGTACCTTCCCCACCTTTCACCGCCCTCCATGCTTTCCAGAAGGAATACGGGCCCACGCCCATCATATATTTTGGCCAGCGCGGAAACAGGGGTCTCCGTATCGGCCAGCACTTCCAGACAAACCGGGATAAGGTTCCCCTTTGCGGCCATAGTGCGGAATTCGGATTTTTCCGGGTAAAACCCCAATTGCATAGTCTTCTCCTTCCTGGACCGATCAGTCTCTCGCTCAGGGCTTGGGAGCCGGGACCGCCACGTCTCGCGGAGCGTCGAGATTTCGGCGGTGGCGGGCTTTGGAACCGGGACTGCCATAACCGTTTTCGCGGCATCCGTTCGTTGACTTTTTGTATACGCTGAAAATGGACTCTATCTGCCTGCACAGATCGGCGAACTGAGCGGGATAAAGCGACTGATGTCCATCGCTGAGGGCGGTTTCAGGAGCATGATGAACCTCCACCATCAGACCATGGCATCCGACCGCCACAGCAGCGCGGCTGAGAGGAATCACCTGGTCCCTGAAGCCCGCAGCGTGGCTGGGGTCTACGATCACCGGCAGATGACTCTCCTGCCTGACCACAGGAATGGCGGAAATGTCCAGGGTATTGCGGCTGTGGTGGGCGAAAGTGCGCACCCCGCGCTCGCAGAGCATCACCTTGTCATTTCCTCCCTCCATCACGTATTCGGCCGCCATGAGCCACTCTTCGATGGTAGCCGCGAGCCCTCGCTTGAGAAGAACAGGTTTTCGGGACTTTCCGGCCCGCCGCAGCAGGCTGAAGTTCTGCATACTCCTCGCGCCGATCTGGACTATGTCAGCGTAATGCTCGACCAGCTCGTAGACTTCATGGTCGATCGCCTCGGTAACCACCGGCATCCCGGTTTCCCGACGCACTTTGGCCAGGATTTTGAGCCCTTCCTCTCCCAGTCCCTGAAATGCGTAAGGCGAGGTCCTGGGCTTGAAGGCGCCGCCCCGGAAAATCCGGGCACCGGCCTTCTTCACCATACGCGCGATTGTAAGCGCCTGGATTTCGCTCTCGATCGCACAAGGCCCGGCCATGATGGTGAGATGCGAGTTGCCAACCAGGACCCCGCCAACGTCTATGACGGTGTCCCATGCCTGTGATTCCCGGCTCACCAGCTTGTACGGGCGGGTCACGGGAATAGCCTCTTTTACTGCTGGAAGTTGCAGAAATGACGAGGCGTCCACCGGACCGTCATTGTGGAGAACGCAGATTGCCACCCGCTCTCCACCCGGAATTGGCCTGGCAATGTAGCCCTTTTGCTCAATGCCGGAGACAACCGCTTCAATTTCCAGCGCTGTAGCTCCTCTTTTCATTACGACAAGCACCTTTTGCCTCCTTTTCGCGGGTCCTGCACCCCAAATAGAAAGGGACCGCAGAATGTGTCCACGGTCCCTTCCGACAAAAACAAAAGGACCGTGAGCCTTGGCGCGGCCCACGGTCCCAGCAGGAATTCTAATTCGAACTGATGGCTATCCCGTCAGGCGCGCACCTCCCCAGGTAAACCACCAGAACCACAAATTTACGGTATCGAAGCAATGATTCATGATCTCGTCCCTTGACCAAAATTGACTACTTTTTAACAATCGGAAACGAGAATAGCAAGAAGATTTTTCAAAATCCCGACAAATTGACATTGATCCTCCAGGCTGGTATCCCGGCCCCGTTTTTTCGAAGGGGCAAGGGGCCATCGTTTTATCTCTCCTCTTTTTTAAGCTGAACCTAAGATAGCACCGATTTTGCGTGTTCTCCTCAAGTATCCCTCGAACCCTGTTTGCACCAGCTTCGACACAAGCTCGGAAAAAGACTCCTCGTCACTGGCGCCCTCTTTTTTTTGTCTCCGGTGAAAGCGGCCAAGGAGTCGGATATAGCCCGGGTCATATCCAGAGTTATCTGCCATGGAACTTTCATCTTATCCGGCTGCGTGAACCAGGTGAATGGAATCCCTACAGGCATGGCGCATTTCGACCACATATCGACCATCAGCTTGTTCCAGAAATCAAATACCGGGTTGTCCATAGATTTGAAATCCACCTCCATATCCCGATTCCGCTGCGGTAGCTACAGTCAGCCGCTATCAGGCGACGGGGACGCCTTCTTTTTCCTGATTCAATTATGACAAGGCCCAGGCCGGCACCTGCTCTTGAGATATGCAACTCGCCGCAGCCCAGTAATGGTCCGGCGAGCTCAACCGAATGAACTTCACCTCATTCCGGTTCAGCAGCGCGAAGTAGCTCATCCTAGGTTTACCCTGTTCCTTTTCATGGCCCAGCCCGACAATCCTGCCCTCTTTTGGCGCCAGGCGCCGCACCGATTCAGATGGCATGGTGCATTCAGCCACTTGTTCGCAATCCCTGCATGCTCCAAAAACTTCTATTACCTGAATATCAAAAATGTCATGGTCAGGGTTATTCAGTTCCCATCCACAGAGGTCGTTTCTGCCGGGACCCATAGTCATTCCTTTCTCGCACTCCTGGGGACAAACTACCCTACATTAGTAATTATGAAGCACTGGGGCCAGAGTGAAATGGGGGCAACACATCATTTTCAGGTATAAAAGAGTGTAGGGGACAGTAAATTTCATAGCCGCAAATTCATCAAGAAATCAAGAGATCATTGAGTGAAGAAAACATTCATAGGGCAGGGTTGACACAAGGCTGTTTTACGGCAGTAGAGATGCCCGGTTCGAACCAGCAGGGCATGGAATTCCTGAAAAAGCGGCACATCGGGCTCCATTGCTCCCATGAAATACTCCCGCAGTTCCTCGTAAGAAATCGACTCCCCCACCCATCCATGTCTTGAGAAAATCCGGTAGGTATATCTGTCTACGACAAAAGATGGTTTAAAAGCGGCGTACAGAACGATGCTGTCGGCGGTTTCCGGGCCGATGCCCCGGACTGCCAGAAGATCGGTCCGCAAAGATTCCATATCCTGAACAAGGAATTCTTCAAAACCGCCATCCCATTTTGTCATGATATGATTGCAGAAATTCCTTATCTTCTTTGCTTTTTCGTTGTAGAAGCCGGATGAGCGAATGAGCGGTGCGAGTTCCTGTGCGCTAAGCCCGCAAATGCGCTCGAAGCTCAACAGATCATGGCGACGCAGGTTGCCGATCGCCGCGGCCACATTTTTCCATGCGGTATTCTGTGTCAGTATCGCCCCAAGGATGACCTCGAACGGAGTCTCGGCAGGCCACCATCTCTGGAGACCGAAAAAGCCCAATAGCCTGTCGTACACCTCGCGCAACAACTCTTTTCTGCTTGTGCTCAATCCAGTCCGACCCCCGCTAGTACCGTTCGACATTTTGCGCAGGCGCCATGCTCGATGCCCTGTTTCCTGATGGAATAGCCGATTCGGGTTATCAGCACGGCTCCGCAAAAGTGGCAGTACGTATTCTCGCCGTTGTCTCCGGGCACATTCCCTGTATAGACGTAATGAAGACCGGCTTCCAGCCCAATTTGCCTTGCTCTTCTGATTGTTTTGATCGGCGTAGGCCCTCTGTCGAGCAGATGAAATGCAGGATGAAATCGGCTCACGTGCCAGGGAGTTTCAGGCCCCAAGCCGACCAGAAATTGCGCAAGCTCTTTCAACTCAGCTTCGCTGTCGTTCAACCCCGGGATGATCAGCGTTGTCACCTCAAGCCAGATGCCTTTCCTCTTAATGCCCTCAAGGGTCATGAGAACGGGCTTGAGGCGAGCACCGCACTGTTCCCGGTAGAACGTGTCATTGAAGCACTTGAGGTCCACGTTGGCCGCTCCAAGAAAGGGGGCAACCGCATCCAACGCCTCTTTGCTCATGTAGCCGTTGGATACGAAAACGTTTGCAAGTCCGCGCTCTTTTGCCGGGGCAGCAACATCGAGGGCATATTCCATAAAGATGGTAGGCTCGGTGTATGTATAGGAGATTGTGACACATCCCTCCTTTTGTGCGCGGTCTGCAATTTCTTCAGCAGACACGCTCCGGCCGTAGATCCCTCCGTGGATTCGGGGAGACTGGGATATGTCAGCGTTCTGGCAGAACACACATTCGAAATTGCACCCGGCCGTAGCAATCGAATAACTTGTTGTGCCGGGAAAGAAATGAAACAGCGGTTTTTTTTTCGATAGGGTCGACATGCTGGGCGATCAATTTCCCGTAAACCAAGCTCCATAGCTTACCTCCCCTGTTTTGGCGCACTCCGCATTTTCCGGTTTCATCGGGCTCAATATGGCAGTGCTGCGAGCAAAGAAAACAGTGAACCCGGTTTTCATCAAGCCGCCTGTACAGCATCGCCTCTTTCATGCTCAGTCCCTTAAAATAAGAGTGCAGGTGACCAGGTGAGTAAGTGAACGGGTAAGAGCGCGGGGGGATGGTGAGCGGGTAAAACCTTAACGCGTCCTGCTGTTTTTCCTATTCATCTGCTCACCCATTCACCGAACTTTCAGGTGCGCCTCCAGAATCCCGCCACCAGCCCAAAGACTGAACCGAAACTTTGGCTCCGGCGGGGATTTCATCGAAAACAGGTGTATGCAGTGCGCGAACGCGGCATCGCATATCAATGCGCATTGCGATGAAATGTCCGAAAGGATGCCGTTGCAACATAGGAATTCGCTCCAGAAGAGAAATGTAGCGAAGAAACGGCAGCGGTAAGGAAAAGCAGGTCCGCCATTCAATCGGAACAGCGCCGGAAAGAATCCCGGTGCTCATTGTGCGAAGCTGAAAAACGCTGAAGAACCTGGCGCGGCTGTAAACCGAGTCTTTCCAGAATTTTTGGATGCCATAGTGGAGACGACCAATCGAATATTTGTTCAAGACACCAAGCAGCACGTTTCGACGCGCCACGCGGAAGGCTTCTTTAAGCGCCAGGTAGGGGTCGTCGACGAATTCCATGGAAGTTATCAGGGCCACTGTATCGAATTCGTTGTCATCGTAGGGCAGGTTTTCAGCAAATCCCTGATCCAACCGCACTTTGAGGCCAAGCCGCCTGCGCGCGAGCTCAAGGCTCGAGCTCGAAGGCTCGAGCCCCGCCACCATATGCCCCTGCGAGTTGAACCATTCCAGGAAAATACCGCTCCCGCAACCCACCTCCACAACTCGCTGCGGAGAAACCGGCGCCCATATCTTCCGGAAAAGCTCTTGTTCGAACGCCAACGCCCTTTGTCCCTGAGGAGAACGAAACCAGTTCTCATGGCGCTGGGCGTCAGCTAAGCTGAAAACATGGCCCACGTAAAACCCTTGCAAAAATGCCGGCAGCGATGAGCAGGAAGCCAAAAGCTCTTCGCCTCCTGCTTCCCGCTGCCATCAATTCTATTCGTTAAGCAAAATAGCCCCGAGGGAACCAGAGCTGACCATACGTGCGTATCTGGCAAGGTATCCGTGCTTAACTCTCGGCTCATGCGGCTTCCATGCTTTCCTGCGCTTTGCCAGCACCGCATCGTCCACCAGCAGCTCCAGTTTCTTATTCGGGATATCCACCAGGATTTCATCACCTTCTTCGATCAACGCAATCGGACCGCCAACGGCCGCCTCAGGAGAAATATGTCCTATGGCCGCTCCGGTCGTACCTCCGCTGAACCGGCCATCGGTAATGAGCGCCACATCCAGTCCCAGACCACGCCCTATAATGGCGGCAGTTGGGGTTAGCATCTCCTGCATTCCCGGGCCCCCTTTGGGACCTTCGTAACGGATAACCACCACATCGCCCGGTAAGATCCCACCATCCAGAATAGCGTTCGCCGCATCTGATTCGCTTTCAAACACACGCGCCCTGCCCTTCCTCGTAAGCATCTCCGGCGCCACTGCCGACTGCTTGACCACAGCACCTTCCGGCGCGATGTTCCCGTAGAGAATAGCTATCCCTCCCTTGTCATGATAAGGATTTTCGAGCGGCCGGATAACCTCGGGCCGAAGAACGCGCGCACTTTTGAGGTTCTCCCCCACCGACTTTCCCGTAACGGTCAAAGGAGCGGGATCTATCAGCTCGCGGCGCGAAAGCTCCTTCATCACAGCCTGTACGCCCCCTGCCGAGTTGAGGTCTTCCAGGAAATGCGCTCCACCGGGCCGCAGGCTGCAAAGGTGAGGCGTACGGGCGCTGATCTCGTTAAAAACGCCAAGATCGAGGCGGATTCCGGCTTCATTTGCAATTGCCGGGACGTGAAGAACCGTATTCGTGGAACATCCCAGGGCCATGTCCACGGCTATTGCGTTTTCGAAAGCCGCCCTGGTTGCGATGTCGCGCGGTTTGAGGTCCCTGGCCAAAAGGTCCATTATCCGGCTGCCTGCTTCTTTGGCGAGGCGCACCCTGGCAGCGGTAACCGCCGGGACCGTTCCGTTGCCGGGCAACCCGAATCCCAGGGCCTCAACCAGGCAGTTCATTGAATTTGCCGTAAACATGCCCGCGCATGAGCCGCACCCTGGACAGGCATGGTCTTCCAGCTCTTCCAGTTCACCCAGAGAGATCTGTCCCGCTTTTAGCGCACCCACGCCCTCAAAAACCGATATGAGATCCACCGGCTTTCCACCCACGTGACCGGCCAACATTGGGCCGCCGCTTATCAGAATTGCCGGAATGTTAAGTCTGAGCGCGGCCATCATCATTCCGGGTATGATCTTGTCGCAATTTGGAATCATGACCAATGCGTCGAAAGGATGAGCCATGGCCATTATTTCAATGGAATCGGCTATTAACTCGCGGCTTGCAAGGGAGTAGCGCATCCCGGCATGATTCATGGCGATGCCGTCGCAAACACCGATGGTGCTGAACTCAACAGGAGTTCCGCCAGCCATCCGGATGCCGGCCTTGACCCCTTCGGCTATTTTATCAAGGTGAATGTGGCCCGGAATAATTTCGTTGGCTGAGTTGACAACACCTACGAGAGGCCTGTCTATTTCCGTCTGAGTGTAGCCCATGGCCTTGAAAAGTGACCGATGAGGAGCTTTTTCGATACCCTTTTTCATTAGATCGCTTCGCATCCGTTATCTCCCTTTGGTGAACAACTAATTTGTCTTCATCCGGAAACACCCGATGAACATTCCACACCCCTCCAGATCTACCCGAAGACTGATACCGCCAGCGCCTGCCCGGGACCTGATTCGGGGGCGGAAAGGAACCCTTTCCGGACGGAAAATAATTTGTGCGGTTAAAGTCTAAACATATAATAATTAAAATATTTTTGGTTACATTGGAAGCAAAAACGCCCGAGCCGCAAAGTTGACAAAGGATTTTCCAATTTATATAATCCTGGCCGAGGCAGGTGCTTTTATATCAGATAGCACAAATTGCAGAGCGCATGAATTGGAAAAAGACGGCCAAAAACCGCTCTATCTCATCGGCATAGTTGTCGAACCGACCGGGATAGACCCGAAAACCCTGCGCTCTTGTCAACATACATGAGCTCGATATTCGGTCCTGTACCATCACGTCGGTTGGGACGATCTCTCGGAATAGATGTCATCCCCCCGAAGACATGTTCTTTCGATTGCATTTACTGCGAGTCGGGACCTACTACCTGTCTGAGCGTAACTGTAGAGAACTTCGTCGACCCATCAGAAATCCTCGCGGAATTGAGCGCCTTTTTCCGCCTCCATCCCAAAAAAGCAACGGACGTCTTGACATTGTCGGGCGCCGGCGAACCAACCCTTTATGCGGGCTTGGGAGAGCTTATTGCCGCGGTTAAAAAGACTTACCCCCGGTTTCCTTTGATCGTGCTGACCAACGGCTCTCTTTTGTGGGCGCCGGAGGTGAGGCGCCGCCTTTTGAAAGCCGACCGCGTGGTTCCCTCTCTGGATGCCGTCACCCCCGCCGTTTTCCGCAACATCAACAGACCTCATCCATCTCTGGAACTCGAGCAGATCATCGAGGGAATGCGGGCTTTTCGCAAGGAATACAAAGGGCAGTTACATATTGAAACAGCGCTGGTCTCGGGAGTCAACGACAGTGCCTCAGAGCTTTCGGCGCTGGCGCAGGTCATCGAGTCTATAAGGCCCGATAAGATCGAACTGAACACGGTTGTCCGCCCTCCGGCGCGCACCGGAACCCAGGGCCTGACCGATGAGCGAATGGCGTGGGCTGCTTCCTTTTTCAGTTCGCTCAATGCGGAAATAGTAGGCGTATTCGAGGCGGATAAGCAGGACTGCGGCGAAGAACAAATCGGTCTACGCATAATCGAAACGGTGCAGAGGCGGCCCTGCACTGTTGCTGAACTGGCCGCCTCTCTCGGGGTCCCGGAAAAAAGAGTGGAACAGGTATCACGGAGACTTCAGAAACAGGGAAAGCTAAACAAGCTTTGCTTTGACGGAAAACTGTTCCTCTGCCCCGCTGAATGAGGAAGAGATACAGGTCTTATAGGACATTTAGGACCTATATCCCTAAGGCAGGCAATCGCTCACATTCGCACGTCGCCTCTGACAGCAGGCGGGGCTGCAAGTATCTCTACGGGCCGTTCCGGCAGGGTCCTCGCTATCAGTGTATTGGTGAAAAGCCTGCGGGCCATGTCTCTTACCTGCTTAGCGGTGACCGCCTTGACCAGATCCGGATAGTGCTGACTGTAATCCCACCCGAGGCCCAGCACTTCATTCAGCGCCGCGTCCGACGCCTGGCTGCTGAGCGTCTGCCTGGCGAGCTTCAGTCCTACGAGCATGTTCTCCTTGGCCTTCTCGAGTTCGCTTTGCGGAACAAGTTCATCCTTAAGCCGCTTCAGGTTTTGCTGAATCACTTTCTCCACCTTGGGCAGATTCGCCATAGTGGTTTGGGTGATGACCCCGAAAAATCCTGCGTTTTTCCCGTAAAATGGGAAAGTACTCACCGTATAGACCAGGTTCTGCTCCCCACCTCGAAGAGAATCAAATATCCTGCCCGCCGGAGAACCTCCTCCAGACAGCACCGAAGTCAGCACATCAAGCACAGGCCGTTCGGCGTTGTTGATATCCAGACCGTTTGTGCCGATGAAAAGCCCTGAGCTGTTCTTTTCGTTTTTTATCTCGATGGTATGATTTTCTCCGATCCGATGGGTCTCGTCGGGCATTGGATTTTCAACCGGCGCACCATTCCATTTTCCGAATTTTTGCTGCACCAGATCCCTGGTTCTGTCCGGATCTATATCTCCGTAAATCGCCAGGGCGGAATGAGTCGGATTCACCATTTTACGGTAGAATGCAACTATCTCCTCACGTGTAAACGACCCGACGGACTCCGAGGTTCCCAGCTTGTCGTTCACATAGGAAGTCTTCTGGAAGTAGTTTTTCTTGAACAGTCGCATCACCTCGGCCTGCCAACTCTCATCGAGCTTATTTATGGCAATCAGCGTATCCTGCCTTTGCTTTTCGATCTCGTCCTGAGGAAACTGGGCGTTCTGGACAATATCGGCAAGAAGGTCAAGTGCCCAGTCGAAGTCTTCTTTGAGCACCTTTATGGAAACATGGTAGGTGTTGTTATCGGATTGGACGCCCATCTCTCCGCCGGCATTCTCCACTTTTCTCAGTAAATCGAGCTTTTGCATAGATTCCGTCCCAGCGGTCAATAACCCGGCCGTAAAAGCTGAGAGCCCGGGACGATCCAGGGTTTCCAGTGAAAGGCCGCCGGCACCCCAAAGTTGCAGGGTTACAAAAGGAAGGTTGGCGTCCTGCTTGATCAAAGTCTTCAACCCGTTATTCATCCGGCTGAATTCAACCGGCAGGGTATTCTGAGGCGGGCATTCGGCGGCCGCCACATTCTGGACCTCGGTGTGCGGAGGCTTTATCACCGCAACGTTCATGCGGTTATCAACCAGATATCGCTGAGCCACCGCCTGAACCTCTTCCGCCGTTACGGAGCGGACCCCGTCGACATACTCTTCGTCAAAGTAAGGATTCCCTGAGAGTAAATAAGATGAAGCAAGCGAGGAGGCCCTGACCGAAACTGATTCTTTTTCGAAAACGTGTTGGGCAATGGCCGTTTTTTTGGCTTTATCCAACTCCTCCGCGCTGATTGGAGTAGTCCTGAAGAGATCAATTTCCTCCTGGATGTCCTTTAGGGCCGAGGGCCACTGAGAAGGAGCCAGGGACACCGAAATAATAAACTGGCCACGGACAAAGGCAGGCGTCCAGTTCGACGCCCCGACGCTGAAGACTTTGTTCTGATCTTCTTTCAGACGGCAATGCAGACGGCAGGTCTCGCCCTCCCCCATCACCAGCGCGAGAACGTCCAGGGCGTAAAGGTCTTTTTCATAAGCATTTACCGATGGAAATCCGATCATTGCCTGGACCAGCCTGACGATCGGAACTTCTTTTTCCTCCCACCGGACGCTTCCCTGCAAGGGCTCTTCAGGCAGGACCACCGGATCGGAGTTTCCGGCAAGAAAGTTCTTGGTCTTTTCCGCCACAAATTCGAGGACTTCGGGAGCCTGCACATTCCCGGACAGAGCCACTACCACGTTCTCCGGCTGGTAGCGTTGCTGATAATAGTCCAGAAGGGCCTCCCGGGTCTGTTTAACGAAAACCTCTTCATAGCCGATCACGGGATATCGAACCGGATTTTTTTGGTAGGCCGTCTGGACGAACAGCTTCCATAACTCAGTATTCGGGTTGCTCTCCCCCATTTTCATTTCCTGCTGGATCACCTTCTTTTCCCTGGCAACCTCCCTGGCGTCCACAACATTTTCAGATACATAGGAAACCAGCAAATCCAGGGCATCCCGCCAGTGGCCGGCCCCCGTGTTTATGAAGTACACCGTCCTGTCATAGCTGGTGTAGGCATTCGTTGTACCGCCCATTTCCTCGAGGCGTTCCTTGGCCTGTTTTTCGGTAAACGAGCGCGTCGTTCCTCCGGCCACTATATGCTCGAGATAATGGGAAAGACCGGCCCTCATGTACTTGCCTTCGAGGGCGGACCCGGCCCGAACGAACACCTGGGCGGAAACGACTTCGGCCCCGGGCTGTTGATGAACGAGCAGTGTAAGGCCATTTTTGAGCACCACGAAAAGATCACCGGGCTTTGAAGCAAGCGTGCGCTGCACGAAAGGCCGCGACTCCGGGGAAATAAGCGGACATTGCTTGCCTTCATCCGGAAGCGCGGCTGAAGCCAGTCCGGCGTAGACAGCCATAACCAGAGTGAATACCAGAACTATCCTTCTCAACATCATCAAAATATTCCTTTCAAGATATTTAAAGCGGATCGATCTCATAATTTTAGCTGACCGGTCAATACCAATTCCGCAAGATTCTACAAAGGGGGCGCCGTAAAAAAAAGGTGTTGAATTTAGAGCTTATTGGACTCGATCAGGTGGGAAATGAGCTTATGCCTGTTACTTAGGCCTTCGGGGGTCGGCCATGAAAGTGGCGGGCGAGCCAATTCAATCAGGCGCCAGCCTCGGCGGGTAGTACCGATTTCTACGGCAATGTCGTTTATCTGCATCGATCTAAGCAACTTTTCAAGACAGGACACGATTTCCCTGCTGAAAAATTCCAGACCTACCTCCTGCTCTAACTGCGGGTTGGGTGAGATTGGGTGGCTATTGAATCCGCACTGCGCCCCACTCGAAACTCTTTTTATTATCCCCGCGCATTTGTAATTGACGAAAACGAGCCGAAAGCACTCTGCGTAATCTAACATCTCCTGAATTATCAAAGGGTTATAAATATCAACCAGGGCGCGCAGATCACCAGCATTCGAAACCAGCCGTGCGCCGCCCACCGTCTTCGGACCCATTGCTTTAAGCGGAAAAGAAAAATCTACGGCGATCGAAATTTTTTGGCGTCCGTAATAGATGCGCGTGAAGGGGTGAGGACACTTGAGAAACTGAAACAAAACTTCCTGTATCAGCCTGGATTTTTGAACGCTGTACGTGAAAGCGCTGGGGAATGTTTTTTTCCCGGCCGCCTGTAGAATCCTGACAAACCGTGGAGTGGGAAAGAAAATTTGGCTGGCTGAAAGCAGCATTCCCCTCTGCAGAGGGGTATAGTCGCCCATAGAAGGACGAACGCCAAGCGTTGCGACTTGCGGGCAGGAGCGAAGGAATGGCGCGATTGCGACCAGCTTTTCTTGCATTGAATTTTATCAGCAGGCAAGGCAGACAGCGGGAGCTTTCGGGTTACCCCCCAGCCTCCCGAATGTCCATTTAGCCATTGAGCAGCAGGTCCGGGTGAACGCCGTAGTTGTAGCTTCGCATACGAAAATAATTATCAAGTATTCCCACTCTGGAATCAACGTAATCATAGATGGTTAGGCGGCTGTCGCCTGAGTCGCAATCCTGGCACATATCCCGTATGGCGTTGGAAAGGTTTTTCCGGAAGTGGATTGGAACGGCCAAGAAAACCACATGAGATTTCAGGGCGTGCGAACACTGGGGCATAACGCGTGGGGAAATAAGCAATACCTTCCCCTGCGAAGCTCCGGCCTGCGGAACAGTATTGTTCGAGCCTTTCTCGTTCACAATCATGGGATTGGCGTAAAACTGATTATATGAAAACGCCTTTATCCCGCGCTGGCTCAACTCAGCGCTCAATGCATCGTCCTGGTCCTCTCCTCCGGAAAGCACAAGGACCCGCTCTTCTCCTTTTTGAAGTTCAATTTCCACATCGTCCACAATTTTGCGGTTTCTTGCAGGGTTCAGCATCAGGTCCCTGAGCATCGACTGGTAATCCGCCCTGGAATTGTAGGGGTAGTTGAAATCGGTTTGACGGGCTATTACGGTTCCCGAAATAACCCCGCGTCCTTCACGGGCGTCTTTTTCATCGATCGTATAAACAACATCGCCCAGATAAAAATTAATCAGCTTTATGAGGCGGTCCTTTCGCTGAACAGTGTTGGATAGACCCAATACGTAGCGGCAGTCGAAATTCGGGACCAGGCTGGTAAGAATCTTCGATGGACAGCGCTGGGATTCGTCAAAGACTATGTATCCGACCTTGTCACAGATTTTTCTCCAGTAACGCATTATTTCGCTGGTATGGCCGATTGTAATTTGCTTTCCGACCTGCTGAGTCCCGCCGGAGAAAATGCCCACCTCTGAAGCCGGGATCTGGAGAAAGCTACAAATTTTCCTCAGCCAGCCATCGAGAAGGTCTATTTTAGGAATTACAATCAGCGCGGGCTGGCGCCTCTGAGAAATGGTATAAAGTGCAATAACTGTTTTGCCGCTCTTGTGACCGCCGACCAGGGTAGCGCAATCGTGCTCAAGTACAGCTTCGGCCGCATCCTGCTGGTAGCTCTTCAATTCGCCATGAAATTCCATCGAAATCGGGTCGAAGAATCGCCTCCTGTCGATCATGCGGTAAGGAATCTGGTATCTTTTGCACAGTTCGATAAACTGGTCGAGGAATCCTCTCGGGATGAGATAATTTCTGCCTTTCTGTTTAAAACAGTTAATCTGGGCGGGAATGTTGCCTATCCATTCGCCCCGGTTGTGCCGCATCTCGTAATCGGGGTTTATAAAAGTAAGGCGTTCGTGCAGTTTTCTCTCGAGCATGGGAGGCAGTCCGTCAACCGGGACTTTGATCCACTCGGAAAGCAAAACATTGACATTTTTGACGAACATTTCAAAACCCTCCGCCTACGGAGTGGAGCCCAAAGGAACTGCCTTCGGACTAACGGTATGGATAGGAAGAGCACACTAGCAAGGTGATGCAAAAGAATTGGAATTCCCACATCAAGGCGAAAGACCTTATAGACCTCACCTCGGCGAAAGCCGGAATTTCGCTGGAATGACTAACTCATTAGCAATTTTGAGGCGTTTCTCCCACCAGAGAACCCTTTTTCATCATCCTGCCAGAGCTCCCGGCCCGCGTAAGCCTCCCGACACTCCTCAGCCGCCAATTCTAATGAGAACCAGTATAAGATATTCTCTATAAGTGCAAGGTTTGAGAGCTGTAAGATCCAACAAAGGTTTCGATAATTCAATTATATCGCAACCCGTATGGAAAGTGTTATAATGATGCAATTTATCTCCTAAAAGGAGCCTTCATGAAAGGTCATTCCCCGCACCTGCGGATTATAGGACAACTTGCCCGAGAATACGATGAAAAATATCGAGAACTGGAAAAACTGATTTCCGAAACTCAGCCGGAAATCATTCTGCCTCAATTGAGGGCGCTTGCCGAACATGCTACAGACCGTTTTCGCTCCGCTCAGACCGCTATGCTCTCAATGCCCGAATTATTTGATGGAGAGGAACGGCAAAGGGCTGTACAGGCCATGGAGGCACTATGCCGCGCTTTCGATGAGATGCGCATTCTTTTCCATTTTCTATTTGAAAACCATTCGCAGCCAGATAAGCTATGACTACACTTTGGGGATACTATTGCGGCTCCTGGCAAATCAGGCCTTTTTTGATGAAATAGTACAGCTCGCCCCGCTGCTTCATCGGCCCGGCAATCCTTTCCGCCGCCTCACCCGTTCCGCAGAAAAGATCTATCCGCCCCGGTCCCTTAATGGCTCCGCCACTGTCCTGGTTGAGGACCCACCTTCCAAAGCGCTCCCACTTCCGGATTTTACCCGATGAATCATAGACCGGCTTCTCGCTTACCAGGAACGCCGGCGCACCGCTTGGGTGGAACCTGGGGTCTGTCGCAATTGATCTGCCTGCCGTTAGCACTACATCAAGGCTGCCCAGCGGGCCTTGTGGAACCCATTTGAAAAAGACATAGCTCTCGTTTTTCCACATAATAGCGTTCTGACTGTCCGGATGAGAGCGCAGGTACTCGCCTATCGCCTGCATAGACATCTGCTCAGGTGAAACCGCCCCGCTATCGATAAGATCTTTCCCGATGCTGTGATATGGCCGCCCGTTGGCTCCTGCGTACCCCAGCCGCATTTGCGTCCCATCCTGATTGAGTCTGATCACTGCGGACCCCTGGATGTGAAGAAAGAAACAGTCAACCGGGTCCCTTAGCCACACCAGAGGCATGGCCGGCTGGACGCCGTGTTTTTCAAGGACCTTTTCCCCGTCTATTTCGGAGCGTGAATAGTATGGAACCACGAAGTTTTTTTCCAAACGGCCCACCAGCCGCTCACCATGGAATTTATTGCCGTCGAAACGGTCCAGCTCAATCACGAGAAGATCTGACGGAACGGGATAAATCGGCCGGCAAAATTCAACTCCCGGCTTAAGACTTCCCTCCAGCACCGGTTCATAATACCCCGTTACGATCATACTGCCGAAGTTGTCCGGAGGGGTCACCCTAAAAACATCGAAATCCTGCGAAAGCCTATCAGCGCTAATACGGCCCGAACCCACAAGAGAGGCAAAATGATTGAGGGACTCCCGAATAACCCCTGCCGGCACCTTTAAGCGGCCCAGACAAACCTGCCTGTCTCCAGGAATCCTGGCATACCACGAAAGGCTTTTCTCAATGGCCGACCGCAGGGAAGCGGCCGGCTCATCGTCCTGGAAGTCAGGTAGCTGGGCCGGGGAAAGCCGTTCCAGAAGTGGGCGCTCAGCAGGTTGCAGAGGTGTGGGAGAAGGCTTAGAGGGACAGCCCGCCAGGAGAAAAATACATATGAGCCAGAAAGCCTGGGATCTTCTTTCGATGCTTATACGCACTCAATTCCCGCCGGAAAACATGTTTGCCTAAGTGCCCATTTCCCACGAATGCAGGTAGGCGTCCTGCTCCGAAGTGAGCGAGTCTATCTCAATTCCCATGCTCGCAAGTTTGAGGCGGGCGATTTCACGGTCGATATCCATCGGTACCCGGTAGACCTGTTTTTTCAGGGAGACATGATTTTTGACGATATATTCCGAACATAAAGCCTGGTTTGCGAAGCTCATGTCCATAACGCTCGAAGGATGGCCCTCGGCTGCAGCCAGATTGATAAGGCGGCCCTCGGCGAGCACGTATATTCTCCTGCCGTTTTTCAGCCTGAATTCTTCAACAAAATCACGCATGGTCCTCACCGATGAGGACATTTCACGCAGATCATCCAGATTGATCTCCACATTAAAGTGGCCAGAGTTGCAAACAATAGCGCCGTCTTTCATCATTGCGAAGTGTTCTTTGCGCAGCACGTGGATATCCCCGGTCAGCGTGCAGAAAAAATCGCCAATGGGCGCGGCCTTTTCCATAGACATAACCTGATAGCCGTCCATAACGGCCTCCAGAGCCCGCAGCGGGTCTATTTCGGTCACAATGACCTTGGCCCCCATTCCCGAGGCGCGCATCGACAATCCGCGGCCGCACCACCCATATCCGCTCACTACGAAATTAGCCCCGGCAAGCAACCGGTTGGTAGCCCGGATTATTCCGTCCACCGTGCTTTGACCCGTCCCGTAGCGGTTATCAAAAAGGTGTTTGGAATCCGCATCGTTGACAGCCACAATTGGGTACTGAAGCACCCCTTTTTCTGCCATGCTCCGAAGCCGGATTACGCCGGTAGTCGTCTCTTCCGTACCGCCGATTACGTTGGCAAGAAGCTCTTTGCGCTCGGAATGAAGAATGCCAACCAGGTCAGCCCCGTCGTCCATTGTAACCTGCGGGAAGTGTTCAAGCGCATTGTGAATGTGGCGGTAGTAAGTTTGCTTGTCCTCACCCTTTATAGCAAAAACAGGAATTCGCTCTGAAATGGAGAGAAAGGCTGCCACATCGTCCTGGGTGCTCAACGGGTTCGATGCACAAATTCGTAAGTCGGCGCCTCCCGCCTGGAGCGCCTGTGCAAGAGCAGCGGTTTCTGTGGTAACGTGAAGGCAGGCAGCCATCCGTATTCCCGCCAAAGGTTTTTCGGAGGCGAACCTTTTCTGGATCGACCGCAGCACGGGCATGGATTGCGCAGCCCATTCCACCCTTGAACGCCCCTTGTCTACAAGCCCCTTGTCCTTGATATCAAAATCCATTCATACCCCTTATTCACCAGGTCCAAATTCACCAACAGGTTCGGGAAAAGAAACCCTTACAGAGTGCAGGACAGAACCGGAATAGTCCGGGGCGTGTCGCCTCAGACAGCCCGTGGTAGATTAGAGACCCTTAGCATTGCTTGCTGACCCCGTTGAGCTCCGCTTTATCTCTCAGGATCTCCATCATATCGGTTTTCTCCCAGGTAAAGTCAGGATCGGTCCTTCCGAAATGGCCGCCGCAGGCAGTCTTTCTGAATATTGGCCTGGTAAGCCTCAGGTACTTTATCATGTTCGCTGGTTTGAAACTAAACAGATCCAGGACAATTTGCTCAATCTTCTCGTCGGGAATGCGTCCTGTGCCGAAGGTGTCAATCATCAACGAGATCGGTTCAGCCATTCCAATGCTGTATGCAACCTGCACTTCGACCCGATCCGCAAAATCGGCGGCAACAATGTTTTTTGCAACATACCTCGCCATATAGGAGGCAGTCCGGTCGACCTTCGAGGGGTCCTTACCCGAGAAGCCTCCTCCGCCGTGACTGCCCTGGCCTCCATATGTATCGGCGATGATTTTTCTTCCGGTGAGGCCGCAATCGCCCATCGGGCCACCGACCACAAACCGCCCGGTGGTATTTATATAGTATTTGGTTTTCGAGTCGAGCAATCCCTCCGGGATTACTTTCTTTATGACCTCTTCTATGATTGCCTCGCGCAACGCGGAGTAACTCACATTCGGCGCGTGCTGGGCGGCCACAACTACTGTGTCCACTCTTCTTGGTTTGTGATCGAGATATTCGACCGTAACCTGGCTTTTTCCATCAGGCCGAAGAAAATCGACCATCCCATTTTTCCGGACTTCGGCGAGTTTTCTGCAAATCCGATGAGCATAGTAGATCGGCATTGGCATGAGCACAGGCGTTTCGTTACAGGCAAAGCCGAACATCAACCCTTGGTCTCCGGCGCCCTGCTCTTCGAACAGTCCTTCGCCGGCGTTGACGCCAATTGCGATATCAGGCGACTGTTTGTCGATGCTGGTAATCACGGCGCAAGTTTCCCAGTCGAAACCCATCGAGGAATCGTTGTACCCGATGTCTTTTATAGTATCTCTGACTATATGGGGAATATCGACATAAGTGGAGGTCGTAATCTCGCCTGCAACAAAAGCAAGCCCGGTAGTTACAAGGGTTTCACAGGCGACACGCGCTGTTTTGTCTTCCGCAATAATCGCGTCAAGAACGGCATCCGAGATTTGGTCGGCTACTTTGTCGGGATGGCCTTCGGTCACGGATTCGGACGTAAACAAATAGCTCCTCATTGACATCTGGACAAATCTCCTCTTTCAGGAAGAACGATTCAGCCGGGAGAATCCCGGCTGCTGTAGTCAGTTTTGGTCCGAGAAGGTGCTTTCCCGCCCCCCGATCAGGTCCGGGGCAGGCTCTGGCGGTACAAAGAAGAGTGAAGAGTGAAAATAATCCGGTCAATCCGCTTGCCGGCTTCAGCCGGAAGTTCACCCTTCTGACTTCACCCTTCGCACTTCAGGGTACGCCTTCGCGCAACCATCAATTCCCTTGCCGGGACAAAAAACCCAGCCTTTCTGAATCAAAATCCCGCCTTTGGCGGGACTTATCCGGTGTTTCCGGATCCTCACAAGCTAAATAATCGACCTATTTAACCACCGCCAGATCGATTATGGCCTTGTCGGCGCATTTTCTGTTTTGCGAGTCCACGAGCACTACAATAGGTTTGTGCGCTGCGGCTTCAGCTTCGTTATAACTCGCATAGGTAGCAATTATTATCAGATCGCCCGGAGCGCCCATTCGAGCAGCCGCCCCGTTGAGGCAGATATCCCCATTCCCTGCCGGACCGGCAATCGCGTACGTGTCGAATCTCGCGCCATTGTAAATATTATAAATCTTTATCTGTTCGTAAGGCAGTATATCGGCCGCCTCCATTAGATCGGAGTCTATCTCCAGGCTGCCTTCATAGTTGAGATTGGCGTCCGTTACACGGACGCGGTGAATTTTAGACTTAAGCAGGGTCCTTTGCATGACTCTCCTCCCGGCAGACATCGTTTAACGTCAGGTCAACTGGAACAGGTTGATAGTCGGAAGCAGATTTAGCAGCGAAGCCAGATACCCAGTGAACGGGAGCCTCTTGCCGTGAGGATCGACATTGAGCTTGTTTTTAACATTTTCTGCCCTGGCTGCATCTCGTTAAACGCCTCGATGATGCGCATAATTTCCTTACCTTTTTTGAACCGTCGGCCTCCAGACCCGCACCCGAACGGCCTTTCACGCCGCGCTCATGATTGGATATTGTCCCGGTCTCACGCAAGATCCGGGCGGAACCGCAACACACAACACCTTTAATTACAAAAAAAACCAATAGCAGTCAAGTTTTAATCGCCGATTCCTCCACAAAGGGTTTTTCAGATTTTCCGACCTGTATGATTTCCCAGTGCCGAGCCCCTTTCTCGACGCTCCGCCGGATTTTTCCCTTCCCACCACCCCGATCTCAATTTATACTCAGCCGGGAAATTTGAGGAACAGATCCTAAAAATATAATCAAAAGGATTCGAATTGATGGGCGTCTACGAACGGCAACTCAGACTGGTTGCCCCCTACTGGCGCAGGATTGCGCTTGCGATGCTTTGCATGGCCCTGGTGGCTGCCTGTTCCACGGCAGGTCTCTATCTTATCAAACCGGTGTTCGACGACCTGATTGTAAAGAAAAACAAGGAGATGCTGAACCTGCTATGCACGGCCGTGCTCGTCATCTTTGCCGTCAAAGGCGCTTCTTTATGCGCAAACGCCTATTTTATGAGCGACGTCAGTCAGCGGATAATAACGAAGCTCAGAGAGGACGTTTACAATCACATACAGTGCCTGCCCATCCCCTATTTGGACATGATGAAAACCGGGAACCTGATGTCACGAATACTCAACGATGTGGGCGCTGTCCAGAGTACGCTTTCAGGGTCCGTGACTGGAATAATAAAAGAGACATTCAGCGTAATCGGCTGTGTCGGCATAATGTTCTACATGGATTGGCGGCTGGCAATTGGAGCGATACTTATTGTGCCGGTGGCCTTTGTGCCGGTTTTCAAGGTCGGTAAGATATTGCGAAAGACCAGCGCAAAGGCTCAGCAAACCATGGCCGACCTCTCGGTCCTAATGCACGAGACAATAGGCGGAAACCGGATAGTAAAGGCTTTCGGCATGGAGGCCTATGAAAAGAACCGCTTTCACGAGGAAAATGGAAGACTTCTGAAGTACACCATGAAAGCGGTGGTCGTCAGTTCCGTAAACAGTGCGGCAATGGAATTCCTTGGCGGAGTGGGCATAGCCTCAATTATGTTATATGGAGGCTACCAGATTATTGGCGAAAAAATGACAGCAGGAAACCTCATCGCATTTCTGGCCGCCCTTATCAGCCTCTATGATCCGGTTAAACGCCTGGCGAACATCTATTCTGCCATCCACCAAGGGTTGGCGGCCGCTGACAGGGTTTATGAACTTTTGGACCGGCCCACCGAGATACTCGACCAACCCCATGCAGTGACTCTAGAGCCTGTCAGGAAACATATAGAATTCAGGAACGTTTCCTTCAGTTACGGGGCAAAACCGGTCCTTTCGGGGATCAGCTTCAGGGCCGAGGCGGGACAGGTTGTAGCTTTGGTTGGCATGAGCGGGGCG
>Ga0181539_1000634_pt1 | contig 42344 bp, 40 predicted proteins | sample PEATcosm2014_Bin_46_FD_119767 | JGI IMG/M metagenome (GOLD analysis project Ga0181539, IMG submission 119767) | Peatland microbial communities from MTU Mesocosm Facility, Houghton, MI, USA - PEATcosm2014_Bin23_60_metaG | ecosystem: Environmental > Terrestrial > Soil > Wetlands > Peat | place... | reverse complement strand
CGAAGACGAAAGATAAATGACCCGTGTCCCCCGCGAACTCAGCTTGCGGGCCAGAATGAGCGGTCCATCGACATTGACCTGCTTTGCGTTTTCCGGGTTGGAGCGGCAGTAGGCAAAACCGTTGGCGGCGGCGCAGATAATCGCCACGTCGGTTTGCGGCAGTTCGGCCTTGGCAAGATCGCGATCGCACAGATCGAGAAGAATATCCGAGTCGTGAAGCGGGCGGCGCCGTGTCGTTCCGTAGGCGTCGACGCCCTTGGCCCGGAACAAGCGAAATACGCCCGAGCCAACCAAACCGTCCTTGCCGATGATCAATGCCGACTTCGTCCTCATGGTGCGCAGATCAGGCTCTTTCTGGGATCGAGGGATTAGACGAGCCTGTTGCGCGCGCAGTGCAGCCACAGCGCGAACGAATCGTAGGGCGTCACGTTCGGCAGAGCATGCAGCTCGGCAGGCGTGAACAGCTTCATCGCGGCGCCTTCATGCAGCACCAGCCGATCGATTTCGTCTGCGGTCGTATTCACTTCGAAGAAGTCGCGATAATATTTCCGCTGACCGATCGCGACGAGATCGAAGTCGAGTCCGACGAATTTCCTGCAAACCTGCACGGTCAATTCGATCTCTTCATACAATTCGCGTTTGAGCGCCTCGACCGGATCTTCGCCGTCATTCACGGCGCCGCCGAAGCAACCCCAATATCCCGGATAGAAGATTTTCGGGATGTCGTCGCGCAACTGCAGGAGATAGCGGCCGTCGGGCACCACAATCAATGCCGCCACGGCATCGGCCATCCGAAGCGGCGACGCGTCAGTCAGAAAATGAGTGGAGGTCACTTATGCGGTCTTTGGTCGGCGCTCGCCGGCACCGCGGCCCGCGAGCCAGCTTCCACTTTTCCGGATCATGCTCTAGATGCGGGAAAAGTGTTTTTCGACCTTGACGATCGCCTTGGTGCAATCCGCGGCTTCCGAATTGCCGTAGTTCTCGTTGAGGTAAAGCATGAACGAGCGGTCACGCATGGCGCGGGCATTCGGGGTGTCGAAGTCGTCGGGCAGATAGGATTTCAGCCACGGCCAGTCGGACACCAGATACTGGTAGTGCGGATTGAGTCCGATGCCTTCGGCGAGCACCGCATTGGCGAAGTGCTCCTTGCTGCAAGTGATGCGGTCGGTGTCGACGACGATCGGATAGACGAATGGCGCATCGTTGGGCGAATAGCCGAACGGCTTGCAGATGTCGGCGCGATCGTTGAGGCGCCCGGTCAGCTCGGCGAGAAACGTCAACCGTTTCAACAGCGTGTCGCGCAACCGCCGCAACGACGAAATGCCGATGGCGCAGGAGATTTCGTCGGTGTGAAAGTTGAGCGCCGGAAACAGGAACTGGTTGGGATTGCGGTCGTCGAAGTCGGGCCGCCACGACGGCTTGCCGCGGTCCGCCATGGCAAGCGCGCGATGATGCAGGTCGATATCGTTCGAAAACACCACACCGCCGGCGCCGCCGGTCATATGCGCTTTGCGGTACATGGTGGAGAACGCGGCGATGTCGCCGAAATTGCCGATCGGCCGGCCCTTGACGCGGGCGCCGTGCGACTGGCTGCAATCCTCGATGACGCGAATGCCGCGCGCATGCGCCTCCTTTACCACGCCGACGACGTCGGCGGCGCGACCGAGCGAGTGAACGAGCATGACGGCGCTGGTCTTCGGCGTGATCCGGGCGACGAATTGCTCGGCGCCCATGTTGAAGGTCCCCGGCTCGCTGTCGGCGATGCGCGGCACCAGCCGATTGAGAATGATCGACGAAAGCGTGCCCGGATCCGTGACCGGCGACACGATCACTTCGCTCTCGGCCGGCAGGTCGAGCGCGGCCACCGCGATATAGAGCGACGCCGTGCCGGTCGCGACCGCGTCGGCGTAGCCGCCGCCCATGAATGTGACGAAGGCGTCGGTATAGGCCTTCTCGTAGGCGCCCGCGTAGCCGGGATCGACCTTTTTCTCCTGATAATGCGCGATCACTTCGTGGATCAGCGCGATTTCGCCGTCGCCGAGCGCAAAGCGCGCAGGCATCGGGCGAGTGCGCACCGGCTCACCGCCGTCGATGGCAAGCCGACCCGCATTGTGGCCGACCGCAGCCGTGCTCATGCGATCCTCCGAGGTGGCACTCATTGCAGGCCGAGCCGAGCCGTCAGTTCGGCGACACCGAGCCCGTGGGCATCGAGAATGTCGTCGTGGCTGCCGTAGCAGTGGATAAAGGCATCCTTGAGCGTGAAGGTGTCGATCCGGCAGGTTGCGCCGGCGTCCCAGGCCAGTTCCTTCACGCGCATCGCCAAGCTGCCGTTCGGCGCGCATTCCTCGACGACCACCACATGGGCATAGCCTTGCAGGATCTTGGCCAGCCCCTCGCGGTCGAGCGGCTTGAGCGTATGGAGCGAAACGATCGCCGCGCTTTTGCCGTGCGCCTCGAAGCGTTCGGCGAGCGCAAAGGCCCGCTTCATGATCGGACCGTAGGACAGGATGCACACATCGCCGCCCTCGCGCAGCCGGCGCAGCTTGCCGAAAACCCAAGGGTCAGCCGCCGCTTTCGACAGGTCGGGCTCGCCGGCTTTGCCCAGCCGGAGATAAACCGGCCCCTGTTCCTGTGCGACGCACCAGCGCGTCGCCGCCTCGACCTCGCTTGGATCGCACGGCGCAATGACGGACAGGTTCGGGATGGCGCTGGCGATCGCGACATCTTCCTGAGCGTGGTGGGTCGCTCCGAGCGTCGAATAGGTGACGCCGCCGCCGATGCCGACGACCGTGACCGGGAGGTTCTGATAACACAGATCGTCGCGCACCATTTCGAACGGCCGGAACAGAGCGAAGGTCGCGATGGTGTATGCAAAGGGCCTGAGACCGCGCTGCGCCATGCCGGCGGTCATGCCGATCATGATTTGCTCGGAAACGCCGGTATTGATGAAACGACGCGGGAACTCATGCCGAAATTTCGCGATCGAACCGGCCGGAGAAATATCGGCCACGACGACGCAAAGCCGCGGATCGGCCTTGCCCAATTCGTAGAACGTATCGGCAAATCGATTCCTCATAACGGCGCTTCCGCCAGTTCCTTGAGGCCCTGCTGATATTCTTCCTTGTTGGGCGAACGATAATGCCAGATCGGAACGTTCTCCATGAACGAAATGCCCTTGCCCTTGACGGTGCGGCACACCAGCAGCAGCGGGCGCCCGCCGCGGCGGCTCATGACCGCCTCCTGCATCGCACTCTCGTCGTGGCCGTCGATTTCGACCGCTTCCCAGCCGAACGATTCGGCCTTCGGCACCAGCGGATAGAACGCGCGATGGCCGTCGCTCATCCGTTCGAGACCGCCAAAGTCGTTGAAGTCCATGAAGGCGATGAGATTGTCGAGCTTGAGATTGGCCGCCATCATCATCGCTTCCCAGGTCGAGCCCTCCTGGAATTCGCCGTCGGACAGCACGCAGTAGATCAGGACATCGGACTCTTTCAGCTTCTCGGCGTAGGCTTGGCCGGTCGCCATGCCGAGCCCATGGCCGAGCGAGCCCGTGGAAGCGGCAATTCCCGGCGTCTCGTAATCCGGATGCGCGCCGAGACGGCCATTCGGCTTGCAATAGGCGTCGAGATCCGAACGCGACAACACGCCTCGCTCCTCAAGAATGACGTACTGGATCATGCAGCCATGACCCTTGGACATCAGAAAGACGTCGCGATATTCGCCGTTCGTCTCCCGCCGCATCAGGCTGTTGTAAAGCACATCCGTGATTTCGGTGCAGGAGAAGGCCGGCGCGATGTGCAGCGCGCCGACCTGCTGCGAAATGTCGAGAATGCGGCGGCGATAGCCGAGACAGCGCCGCCGCGCCGCCGCGACGTCGAGGCTGTTGCGTCTGAGCGTTGCGATCGTCGCGTCCACGCCTTTTTTCCTCACGCCCGCAAAGTGTAACCGGTCGGCCAGGCTTTCAGCACGTCGAAATATTTGCGGCCCCAGGCGACCATTTCGGCAAGGCCTTCGTCCCAGCCGATCTGCGGCTCCCAGCCGACATCGCGCTTGATCGCCGACGAATCGAGCCAATAGCGCGAATCCTGGCCGAGCCGATCGCCGGTCACTTCGCACAATTGGTCGAACGGCACCCCGAGCGCCTTGGCGGTGCGCTCGACCACCTCGCGGATCGAGGTCGGCAGCGCCGGGCCGGCATTATAGACCGTGCCGAGCGGCGCCTTCTCCGCGACAAGATGGATGGCGCGGCCGAGATCGCGGGCGTGGATGTAGGATTTTTCGGCGCGGCCGCCGCCGTGCAGCGGCAGCTTCTCGCCCTTGAGCCCGCAGATCACCGCTTTCGGAATCACCCGATGCAGCAGCTGGCCCGGACAATAGGCGTTCGACGGCCGGATGATGTTCATCGGGAATTTGAGAAATTTGTGCACCGAGAGGAGATACATGTCGAACGCCACCTTGGACGCGGCGTAAGGGCTCGACGGCTTGATCGGCTCGTCCTCGGAGGCCGCGTGCTCGACGGAACCGTACATTTCCGAGGTGCCGATCTGAATGAAACGTTCCAGCCAATCGCGCTTCATCAGTTCTTCGGCGAGCCGTGCGAGCGCCATCGAGTTGGTCTCGAAAAAGCGCCACGAGTGTTTCCACGACACGGCGCCTTCGCCCTGCGCGGCGAAATTGACGATGACGTGAGGCTTCTTGCGGTCGAGCAGTTCGAGCAGGAGGTCGAGTTCGTAGGTGACGTGGTAAGCATGATACTCGTAGCGCGGCCGCTTCTCGATATCGAGCGAGAACGGCTCCGGACGCATCAGATTGCGGCCGATCCCCATCACCAATTCCGGATCGGCATGATCCAGCAAGTAGAACGCGGAATGGATTCCGAACGATCCGCCGCCGCCCAAGATCGCGTATCTCTTGCCCATCGACAAACCCTCTGGCTGCGCTCGTTCCCGCGCAAGCGGGGACCCAGCTTATTTACGCTTCGCTCGGTGCTGGATCCCCGCTGACGCGGGAATGAGCGGAGCAATCAGCTACTCGATAATCGTCCAATCGTAGTCGCCGGTATAACCGGCCTCGGCGAAGACCTTCAGCCAACCTTCCGGAAAATCGTGGAATTCCGCCGTGAGCACCCAGCTCTCGAAGATCTCCTTCTGCTGGGGCGTAAGGTAGGAGTCAACTTGAACGAAGGCGCGGCCGGGGCTCAGGCGCTCGATCTCGCGCATCGCGATCACCGCGCGCGGCCGCGGAAAATTGTGGATGGTGTTGAGCGACAGCACGCAGTCGAACGAGCCGTCGGGAAACGGCAATTTCTCCGCCGTGCCGAGATGCAGCCGGCCGACGACTTCGGGCGAACAGTGCATCAGCGCGTAGAGCGAAATGTCGAGGCCGAAGGCTTCGAGACCCGGACATTGCGCCAACAGCGCCTTGACTAGAAAGCCCTTGCCGCAGCCGACATCGAGCACCCGCATGCCGGGTTTCAAGCCGTATTGCGCGATGATGTCGCGCGCCACCGGATGCCAGCGGCCGTCGTCGCGATAGCCGCCGTAGCCGTATTCGCGCGGGCCGTCCCAATACATTTCGCCGTATTGCTTGGCTACGGCGATGACGGCGGGATCCTTGGCCTCGGCACGCTTCTGGATGTTGCGCTTGGTTTTCGGCAAAGCGCGCAGCAGGTTGACGTGCGCCATCAGCCGAATTCCTGGTGTTGCGCCCGCGCCAAGCCGACATCGAGCGCGGTGTAGCGAAAGCCGGGGAATGCCGCGAGCGTCGCTGCGGGATCGAACGGACGATAGCCGTTATGCGGCATCGGCCCGCTGCGCGGCGAAGATTTGATTTCGACCTTGCGCGGCGACAGCGCGACCGCCTTTTCGGCCACGTCCCGGAAACTCGCCACCGCGCCGGTTGCGATGTTGAGCACACCGGCCGAACGGTGCGAGAGCACGAGAAGCACGATCTCGGCAATGTCACCGACATCGACGTGGTCGCGGCGCTCCTCGCCCTCGCCGAACAGGACGATAGCCTCGCCGCGATTGGCCTGACGACGGAATTTGTTCGGCCCATAGCCGTTGTGCGGGTCGCCGGCGCCGTAGACCAAGGTCGGCCGCAGCAGTGCGAGCGGCGTCGCGCCGGCGGCGGCCTGGAGCATCTGTTCGCGCGCGAGATGCATGGCGCCGTGCAAGCTCGTCGGCGCCGCCGGCGAGGCTTCGGTGAGCGGCAGCGGGCCGTCGGCATAGACCGCGTCCGAACTGACATAAACGAGATGCGCCACCGGCCGTTTCGCCAAGGCGTCGCAGACCGCCGCCATCATGCGGATGTTTTCCAGCATCATGGCGGGCGTCTTGCACGGCGCGCGCGCCGAAATCATCACCAGCGCATCGTCCGGCCGCAGCATCGTCCCGAGCTTCTCGGCGGCGCTGTCGTTCAACAGATCGAGCTCGCTGCGGCCGAGGCCGAGCGCGGGAGCGCCGGCTGCGCCGAGCTTGCGCAGGATCGCGCCACCGATAAATCCGCCGGCGCCGAGAATCACCGTGCGCGCAGGCAAACGAGATGTGGTGTGGCGATGGTGCAGCATCGATTTGCGATCAGGCCGCCGGAACAAGCGGCGGCATACCGAGCGTGTGATAGGTGAGGCCGGCGGCGGCGCAAGCGTTGCCGTCGAGCACGCGATAGGGATCGAGGATCGTGCGTCCCTGCATCGCGCGGGCGAGATCGGCCGGGCGCAGCTCGCGATATTGCGGCCACGGGGTCGCGATCACCAGCACGTCGGCGCCGCTCGCCGCGGCAAGAGGATCGGCTGCGCCTTCGATCCAGGGCGCGACCGTCGCGGACACCACCGGATCGTGGACTTTCACCGTCAGGCCGCGCAGATGTTCCAACAACGCGAGCGATGGCGAGTTCTTGGTCGAGTGGGTGTTTTCCTTATAGGCCAGGCCGAGCACCGCGATGGTGATGCCGGGCTTGGCCGCCGAAGCGCGATTCTGCACGACGTCTTCCCGCAAGACGTATTCCTGCAACACTTGCCAAGTCCAATCCTTGCGATGCGCCGAGTTTGCGAGCCACGCCTTGACGATGCCGACATCGGTCCTTTTGGCCTCGCCGATCTGCACGATGGTGCGCAAATCCCGTTCCAGATTGCCCCCGGCAATGCCGAGGCCCGGGCTGAGATAGGCGCCCGGCCCGATCCTTTTGTCGAGCTTCAGCGCCGGCGCGATGTCGGACCAGTTGGCGCCGACGCGTTCGCAGACTTCCGCCAAGGTGTTGGCGACCGTGATCGAGGCGACCAGGCAGAAATTGATGCTGATCTTCGCAAGCTCCGCGCTCTCGTAGGCCATCGGCAGGATCGGGCAGGAAAACGACTCGAGGAAGGCTTCGAGCGAAGCCGCGAGCGGCCGCCGCGGATCGGCGCAACCGACAATGAAGCGCTCGGGCCTGGTCGCCCGCTCCACCGCACGCCCGAACACCAGCGTTTCGACCTGATAGTAAAGCCGCTCGGCCGGCACCGGCAGCGCCCGGGTGTAGCCCGGCGGCACTTGTGACAAGACCACGAGCAGCGCGCCGTCGGCGAGGTTCGGCTGCACGCGGTCGATCATGGCCCGGATCGGGGCGAGATCGCTTTGTCCCTGATCGTCGGTCGGGACGTCGACGGCGATATAGACCACATCGCAGTCGCCGAGCGCGGCAACGTCGGCGGAAAACACCAGATTGCCTCGATGTCGTGCGATCAGCTCGGGCAGGCCCGGCTCGTTGACCGGAAGCTCGCCTTTTTTCAAGCGCTCGATCAGCGACCCGTCGCGGTCAAAGCCAAGCGTGCGAAAACCTTGCGCGGCCGCGGCAGCGGCCGAGAGCAGACCGAGATGCGTCATCCCGGCGTAGCCGATGACCGGCTTGGTCATGCGCCGACCGTTTCCGATGCTTCGGCGCCGAGTTTTCGCAATACCCGATTGAGCCAGATGTCGTTCGACAGATCGGTCGGCCGCCGCTCCCGGCACAGCGATTTGAAATGTTCGTATTCCAGCGCCCAGGTCGGATCGTCCTGCACCAGCGTCACCGCCCGCTCCGGCGGCCGGCCGCTCGGCAATACGCGCACGCGGTGCGTGAATTCGGAGGGCCCCCACTTGCACAGCGAGGCAATATGCACGCTGCCGTTCGCCGCGAACAGGTCGCAGGTGAAGTGATTGCGCCAGCTCAACAGCGTCATTTCGAACTCGAGCCGCGGACGCGAGCGGGTCGCTGCGAACACGACGTGATCGGGACTGCGGTTCTCGAATCGATCGGCCGAGACGATCGCGAAATCGTCGCCAATGTCGCCGAACCAGAACCGCGCGGTGTCGAGCACATGCGAGCCGAGATCGTCGAGCACGCCGGCGCCCTGGTCGCGCCAGTCCGAATTGCGCACCAGCCGCGCCGTACCGTTGCCGTAGAACATGCGGCAGCGATACAGAGTGCCCAGCGCGCCGGATGCTACCAGATCGCGCATGCGCACGAAATGCGGCTCGAAGCGGTGATTATAGGCCGTATACAGAACCACGGCGCGCTGGCGCGCTTGATGTTCGAGCCGCGCCAGGATCGCCTCGTCTTCGGCCACCACCGGCTTCTCGACCAGCGCATGTTTGCCGTGTTCGACGAGGTATTCGAGCAATTCGAGCTTGGCGGAGTCGGGAACGCAAAGCAGCGCGGCATCGTATTTGTCGAGCGGAACCTCGCGCAGATCCCGCAGGTCGGCATCCGGATTGCGCACGTCCACGGAGCAGACGAAATCATCTCCGGCAAAGCGGCGCCGCTTGTGGCCCTGAACGCCAAGTCCGACGACAACGACCCGCATGGCGACGCTAATCGAACTTCGCTTCGCGCTCGACGGCGTCAAGCTTGTGGTGGACGTCCTCGACGGCGATCGGAATGTTGCCGTCCTTCTCGCACTCGCAGGCAGCCGCCATGGTGCCGATGATCGTCGCGGTGATCTCGCACTTGCTGGCCAGCATGGACAAGGTCGCATAAGCCAGGAGCGCGTCGCCGGCGCCGACGCCGTCGATCAGTCGGTCGACGAAGCTGTCGACGACGAAGAACGAGTCGAGCGCCTGATGATCGCCGTGCCGGCAGGTGAGCACGCCCTTGTCGCCGAGCTTCAGGATCAGCGTCTTGCACCGTGCGGCGTCGTAGAGCGACGCCGCCAGCGGCCGGATACCGGAATCCTGGTCGCCGAGCGCGAACCGCGCCTCGCGCTCGTTCGGCGTTATCAGATCGAAATCGCGAAACTCGGTGATATTGCCCCAGCGGCTCGCCACCTGACTGTCGGCGACTTTATAGATGCCCTCGGGGATGGCGTCGGTCAGCGTCGGAATGGTGCGGCGGTTGAACATGCCGTGGCGGAAATCGCTGAACACCAGCGCCGCCGCCTTCTCGGTCGCGATCGTCTTGGCCAGCTTCAGCACGATCTCGTCCGAAATCGACCGGTTGTCGAGCGTGTCGACCTTCAACAGCCGGTAGCCGCCGGAAATGATCGCATTCTTGTTGGTGGTCGGCCGCGTCTTGTCGATCACCGGGCGGCATTGGACGCCGGATTTGTTCAAGCCTTCGACCACGAAGTCCTTGAGCTGGTCCTCGCCCAGCACGGTTGAAAACACGACATCGGCGCCGGCGGCCTTGAGATGCTCGGCGACGACGCCGGCGCCGCCGACATAATCGGTTTTGCTGTCGAACCGCACACTGATGGTCGGCGTCTTGGTCTGGCCGCCGATCATGCTGGTATAGGTAAACGTATCGACGATGGTGTCGCCGACGACATGGACGCGGCGGCCGCCGAGCGTATCGAGCGTGCGCCGCAGCTTGTCGAAAGTGAGGTCGGCCGCCTCCATCAGCGTTATCAGCTTTTCGATCCGAAGCGACGGCGGCGACGCCTCGATCAACTGGCTCGACGAAAAGACGTAATCGCCAGGCGTGAAGATGATCTCGCCGCCGTAGCCGCGAATCACGTCGAGCTCGTCCTGGGTCTTCAGCGGCAGACCGCTGGCTTGATATTCATAACCCTTGGCGAAGATATCCGGCTTGATCAGCGCCAGATTCTTCAAAGGTGTCGGCTCGGGATCGATGATGACGTAGTCGACGATCTCGAAGGCCGCGAGGTTGAGCGCGCGCAAATCCTGCGGCACGTGCGGCCGATAGCGCCCCTTTGCGATGTGGCGGTCGGCAGTAAGGCTTGCGATCAGGAGATCGGCCTTGCTCTTGGCGTAAATCAAATGCCGCAAATGTCCCGGATGCACGACGTCGAACACGCCGTGGCACATGATCACTTTGCGCTGGCGCGGCGGCGCGCCGATGAGCTGGGCAATTTCCTCCGCCGTCTTGACCTTGTGCTTGTAATGGCTGCCGAGCGATTCCACGATCTCAGGCCTCCCGCCCCAGATATTCAAACCACGTCTTGGTCGCGACGGCGATCGACTGCGGATCCCACAGCGGCGCATCGCGCCACAATTCGATGTCCTCCATCATGCGCCGAACGCCCTGATCGAACGGGACCACCGGTTTCCAGCCGAGGTCGCGCCGGATCTTCCCGATGTCCGCGAAAGTGCAGTCGGGCTCGCCCGGCCGCTTCGGAATATGGACGACCGGACCGTCGAGCAGCTCGACCAGTCGGTTGACGCTTTGCGGGTCGCCGGCACCGAGGTTCCAGATTTCCCCGGTCAACTCGGTTTCGGCGGCGTGCAAGAACGCCGATGCGACATCGGTGACGAACAGGAAATCGCGGCGCTGGGCGCCGTCGCCGATTACCGTGAACGGCTTGCCGGCAAGCTTCTGCTTGAAGAACACGCCGAATACGGCGCCGTAAGCGCCGGTCGTGCGCACCCGCGGCCCATAGGCATTGAAAATGCGGATCGAATTGGTCGGCTGCCGATAGACGCGATGCCAATGCAGCACCGCCATCTCGCCGAGATATTTGCTCAAGGCATACGGATGCTCGGGCGCGATCGGGTGATCCTCGCGGGTCGGCACCGCGGCGAGGCCGTAGCAGGACGACGAGGCCGCATAGACCAATTTCCCGACCTTTGCCGCGCGCGCGCATTCGAGCACGCGCACCGTGCCCTGGACATTGGTGTCCATATAGTCGGTCGGGCGTTCGATCGACGGCACGATGTCGCCGATCCCGGCGAAATGGAACACGAAAGATGCGTCGGCGAACAAGGCGTCGCCGGCATCGAGCCGCCTGACATCGCATTGCTCGAACGACAACCGCGGATCGTTGCGGTGCTGGGCCAGATTGGCCTCGCGGCCGCCGACCAGATTGTCGATCACCCGCACGCGGTAGCCGCGCGCGAGCAACAGATCGACCATGTGGCTGCCGATGAAACCGGCGCCCCCGGTGACGACCGCGATACGCTCACTCATGACGCTCACTCGCTGCGCTGGATTACGCGGCTTGCAGATTCTTCATGCGGCGGACGTTGAAATAGATGTCGTCCGCCATCGAATTGGGCAGCCTGCCGTCCTTGAAGGCGCGGCAGAGATCGCGCACGGCTTCCTCGATCGTGCGCTTCGGCGCATAGCCGAGCACGCGACGCACCTTGTCCGAATTGATGTGATAAGAGCGCTTGTCGTCGCTCGGCGTCGTCACGATGCCGATCTCGCCCTTCTCCGGAAACTCCTCCTGGACGATGCGCTTGACCAGGAGTGCGATGTCCATGATCGACATGTTCTGATAGCCGACATTGAAAATTTCGTTGGCAATCTTCTCGTCGGGCGCGTCGAGCAGCACCTGCACCGCATCGCAGTAATCGAGGATGTGCAGGTTGGGGCGCAATTGCTCGCCGCCGAACACGGTGATCTTGCCGTTGTTGATGGCGTGATTGGTGAGGATGTTGACGCTGAGGTCGAAACGCTGCCGCGGCGCGTAGCCGCACACCGTCGCCGGGCGGAACACGACGCCGACGAAGCTCTTATCGGTATGCTTGAGCAAGAGCGGCTCGCACATGCCTTTGTACTTGTTGTAGAGCGTGAGCGGAACGAGCGGGTGATCCTCCGTCACATTGGGCTGATCGGAAACGCCGTAGACCGAACTCGACGAAGCGAAGACGAAACGCTTCACGCCGGCTTTCTTGGCGGCGAGCACCATCGGCTCGAACGCGTCGAGATTGACCGAGGTCGAAAGCTTCTCGTCGAGCTCGAAGCTTGCGTCATTGGAGATGCAGGCGAGGCTGACGAAGGCGTCGTGTCCGGGGATCGCGCCGGCAAGCTTCGCCGTGTCGCGAATATCGCCGCGGATGACCTGCAGGTTTGGATTGCTCTTGGGCAGGAAATTATCGCCGTAATAGGAGATATCGTAGCTCGTCACCCGATAGCCGCGATCGAGCAGCCGGGGAATGAGGACGGAGCCGATATAACCCGCTCCTCCGGTCACGAATACACGCGAAAACTTGTTCGGCATTTCCTCGTCTCCCCTTGCCTGCCAAATCTTGTCGCTTTTCAGATCTTGGCGCGAACATCGCCGATCAGGATGCCGCGCGCCGCGCCGGCGTCGCGATCGCGAAACCGGCCGCGGTGGCGTCGCGATGGAACATTTTCACGGTGTCGAGCGAATACTCGTCGAGGTCCTTGCCGACGAGCGACAGCTTGGCGAGCACGTCGTGGCTCACGGTAATGATATGGCAGCCGATGTCGTCGGCCTGGAAGATGTTGAGGAGTTCGCGCGGGCTTGCCCACAACAGCTCCGCTTTCGGGCGATCGGCGAGCGCCGAGAGGCACGCGCGCATGACCGGAACCGGATCGCGGCCGGTATCGGCCACGCGGCCGGCGAAAACGGACACGATCGCCGCGACGTTCGGCGCCAGACACGAGGCGACGCGCGCAACCTGCTGTTCGGTCATGATGGCGGTGACGTTCACGATCACGCCGGCATTGGCTAGCGTCGAGATGACCGGCCCGGTGAACGCGCCTTTGGTGGTCGTCACCGGGATTTTGACGTTGACGTTGGCGCCCCAGGAGGCGATGACGCGGCCTTGCGCGATCATCTCGTCGAAATCGTCGGCGAAGACTTCGAAGGAAATCGGTCGGTCCGGGATCGCCTTGACCAGACGACGCGCAAAATCCTCGTAATCTTCGATGCCGGCCTTGCGCATCAGCGTCGGATTGGTGGTGAAGCCCTTGATCAGCGGGTTTTTATAAAGCGTCAGGATGCCGTCGATATCGGCGCCGTCGGCGAATATTTTGACGTGTTTGACAAGGCTCATCGCTTGTTCGCTCCGTTGGGGCCAGTGAGGGCCGACGCGGTTAGACCGCGCGCGCAGTGGCCGGCGCCGCGTGATCGGGCTCCGCCGCAGTCGCGGCCGGCAATGTCACGCTCGCCGGCCCGTCCTTGTTCATCTGATTGTGAATTTCGAGTATGTCCCGGGTCGGCCCGTCGGCGATAACCCGGCCATGGTCCAGCAAAATGGCACGATTGCATATCCGCCGGATCAGTTCTACCGATTGCGAGGCGAGCACGACAATGCTGGATCGCTCGATCAGTCCTTCGACGCGCTTGGCCGCATTCGCCGCGAAGCGTGCGTCGCCAGCCCCAAGTTCCTCGTCGAGCAACAGGATTTCGGGATCGATGGCGGTGGCGATGGCAAAGCCGAGCCGCACCAGCATACCGGTCGAATAGGTCCGCGCCGGCAGCGCGAGGTAATCGTTCAATTCGCTGAACGCTTCGATTTCCGGGAGCTTTCGTTCGATCTCGTCGCGGCTCATGCCGAGCAGCAGTCCGCAGGTCACGATATTCTCGTATCCGGTGTCGTCGGGATCGAGTCCGGGCGAAGTACTGAACAGCGGCGAAACGCGCCCTTCGATATTGATGGTCCCCTGGCTTGGCTCATAAATGCCGGCAAAGACCCGCAACAGCGTCGATTTGCCGGCGCCATTGTGTCCGATGATGCCGAGCTGATCGCCATGATGCACGGTCAGCGAAACATGGTCGAGCGCGCGCACGACGATCCCCTTGCCGTGATGATTTTGTCGACGCAGCACGCCGCCGACGACACGCCCGAACAGCGCGTTGCGAAAGCTCGGCTGGGTTCCGTAGACCGGAAACTCGGCGACGACATTGTTGAGCACGATTTCGGCCACCAGGATCTCCGCTGAATTACAGCCAGTAGACGATGCGCGGGCGGAACTTGGTCAACATCTGGATCGTCAATGTCCAGCCGATGATCGCCATCAGAATGACGATAAGCCAATGCGACGGCGGCGGCGCCTGGCCCAACAGCGGCTCGCGAATGACCGCGATGAGATAATACAGCGGATTTATCGCGGCCAACAGCGCCGTGCGTCCGGTCAATTGATCCGGCGACCAGAAAATCGGCGTTAAAAACAACGAAATCTGCAATAGCGTACCGCACAATTGCTGAACGTCGCGAAAGCGCGCGCACACCGCTCCGAGCAGCATGGTGATCCATACCGCGTTGAGGAAGAACAATGCGAAGCCGGGAATGGCGAGCAGCGTCGCCCATGTCACGGGCAAGCCGGCATAGAGACAAATCAGCACATAGATCGTGAGATTGTGAAAGAACAGAATGCCGTTGCGCCAGACATTGGCGCAGGCGAGCAGCGTGTAGGAAATTCGTAATTGCCTGAGCAATTTTTCGGCGAGGATGAAGGTGACGCATCCGTCCAGGCAGATCGTCGAGAACATGACCCAGCAAACCATCCCCGACGTCAAATAGGGAAGATAGGCCTTCGGATCGCGATGCCAGAGATTCGCCCAAACGAGCCCGAGCGTGGTGACAAAGAGCGCAAGACCGACGGTCGTCCAGAACGGCCCGAACGCGGTGCGGCGGTAACGCCTTTTGGTCTCCCGCCAGCCGAGGCGACCCCAAATATCGACCGCTCGCACTCCCGCGACGACGTCGATCCACGCGATACGATACGCCGAACGCGCGACGCTGCCGTGCGGAATGTTGAGTGCCAAAGTGCTCTGCATCAGAAGCCGTTCCGCCACGCTACCGCACTTCGGGTGACTCGCCGTCCCCGATCTGCCGACATTTGATGGAACATGACTTTTCGGAAAACCGGAATCCGCTTTCCGGATCATGCTCCCGATACGGCTTACGCCGCTACGACAAACTCCTCGTCCAGCACGACGCGCACCTTGCGGCCGAGGAGTTCGAGAAGAATAGCGACGCGCTCGCGATCGCCCATGCCTTCGAACAGGCCGAGGCAATCGCAGAACACGCCTTCGCGCACGCGCACCTTGTCGCCGGTCGCGAATTGCGGCCGGCGCTCCAGCTGAATGAAGCCGCTGGCATCTTCGCGGCTGCGCAGACCGTCGACGATCGCGTCATCGATCGTGGCCGGCACGTCGCCGTTACAGACGAGCCGCGCGACGCCGACGGTCGACTGAATCGCCCGCCACCTATGGATCGATCGATTGAACGTCACAAACAGATAGGACGGATAGAGCGGCGCCGGGACGATCTCGGTGCGGCGCGCGTGACGCCGCCGCTTGAGGTAGCGCGGCAGATAGGTCGCAAAACCCTGACGGGTGAGGTGCATCTGCGCCTTCGCTTCGGCATGGACGTGCACCTGAACCACGTGCCAGGACGTTTCGGCGGTCAGGCGCTCGGCGCTCAGGTGATGGGTCATAGGCTGCTCTGTATTGGCTTGCCCGCACCCGGTCTATCGGCGTCGGGATACCGCGGCGGCGGCAGGACCAGTTTCGGCGTAAGCACCCGATCGGGACCGAACACGGCACCCGCGCGCTCGGCGAGCTCCGCGGCCCGTTGCAGATCGGTGATCAGTACGGCGTCGCAGCTGTCGGCGATCGCCTCGAAGGACGGCACGACGCGCACGCCGATGAAGTGCGACAGCGGCGATCTGTCATCGACGATCGCCATGACTTTCACGCCGGTATCGAGCGCGCAGATCATCGCGATCTCGGCGAGATCGCCGATGCCAACGAGCGCCAAGCGGGAATACCCGCGCTCGGCCGCAGCGCTGAAGACGACGCCGCATTCGGCTTTGGCACGTCGGAAAAAACTGAAGGAGACCGACAGGTATTCGACGGTCAGGCGGGATTTCTCGGCGAAGCCCTGCGGCGTCAGATAATAGATGTAACGGCGGGCCGGCGCGGCGGTGACTTTGACCAGTCCCTTTTTGACGCAGCGCCGCAGATAGGCGTTGACCAAGCCGAGTGCGATGCCGAGCTCGGAGGCAAGCCGCCGCTGCGACTGTCCGCCATCGCGTTCGACCGAATTGAGCAGGTCGAGCAGGATGCGCCCGTCCTCGGCCTTGTCATTTTCGGCAGCGTCGAGCATAAGCTTTCCCCACCCGGCCCTAATCGCTAGCGTGTTCATGGCATGAACGTCAAGCACTTCGTTCATGGCATGAACATTATCGTAAGCCTTTCAAATGTCAGGGATAATTGTGACTTGCCACGTTGCGAAGATGACCGCTCGCTCATAAGGTTGTAGGATGCAGGCCGGAGTCGGCGCCAAGTCGCGTACGGCCCACGGGTGAAACAGCCGATGGATAAAGCGACAAACGATCCCGTAATTGCTTATTTCCGCCATTCGGTTGCGACCCTCGAACGCGCCGCCGGCGACGAAAAACTCCATCGCGCTATCCGCACCATGGCCGACCTGATCGAAAACATCTTTCGATCAGGGCAAAAGCTCATGCTCGCGGGGAACGGCGGCAGCGCGGGCGACGCCCAACATATTGCCGGAGAGTTTCTGTCACGCCTGAACTTCGATCGCGCACCGCTGCCGGCGGTGGCGCTCAGCACCGATACCTCGGTGCTCACGGCGATCGGCAACGATTACGGCTTCGAGCAGGTGTTCGAGCGACAAATACGCGGGCTGGGCAAGCGCGGCGACGGGCTGCTCGCCATTTCCACCTCGGGACGCTCGCCCAATATTCTCGCGGCGCTGCGCGCGGCCCGCGAGCTCGGCATAACGACCATGGGATTCACCGGCGCCGAGGGCGGCTCGATGAAGGATCTTTGCGACGTCTGTCTGTTCGCGCCGACGCCGGAGACGCCGTTGATTCAACAGATTCACATCACCGCGGCGCACGTCGTCTGCAACCTCGTCGAATATTCTATGTTCGGCAAGCGGGCCTGAGCTCGACCATGGCGTTGGGCATGCCGGTCGTTTTCAGCGCGGCGCTCGCGGCCAGTTCCGCGGTTATATGCGCCGCTCTGATCGTCCTGATTCGACCCTGGCTGCAGCGCCATGCACTGGCGCAGCCCAATGCCCGTTCGTCGCACCAGGTGCCGACGCCGCAGGGCGGCGGAATTGCGGTCATCGCCGCGACGATCGCCGTATCCTTCGGCGCGTCGTTTTTTCTGCACACCGGCGCCGCAAGTACGGCTCCACCCGCGATGCTGGTCGCCGCGGTCGTCGTGATGGCAGGCATAGGCGCCGCGGCCGATCTCCATCCGATCGACGTCGCGCCACGCCTCGTCCTGCAGGTGCTGGCGGTCGCGGCCATGATTTACGGGCTTCCGGCGGAGCTCCGCGTGGTACCGGCTCTGCCGTGGTGGGGCGAACGTATTCTGCTCGTTATCGGCGGCATGTGGTTCGTCAATCTCGTGAATTTCATGGACGGGCTCGACTGGATGACGGTCGCCGAGATCGTCCCGCTCACGACCGCCCTCGCCGCGTTGGGGTTCTTTGGCCTGCTGCCGCCGCAAGCCGTCATCGCCAGCCTTGCCCTGTGCGGCGCGATGATCGGCTTTGCCTATTTCAATCGGCCGCTGGCGAAGCTGTTCCTCGGCGATGTCGGCAGCCTTCCCATCGGGCTCATCCTCTGCTGGCTTCTCGTCCTCGTCGCCGGCAATGGCGGCCGCGCCGCGGCACTGCTGTTGCCGTTATATTATCTCGCCGACAGCACCGTCACGCTGTTGCGTCGGCTCGTGACCGGCGAGCGGATTTGGCAGGCGCACCGGACGCATTTCTATCAGCGCGCCACCGACGGCGGCTTTTCCGTCATCGACGTGATCGCCCGCGTCTTCGTCGTCAATCTCGCTCTCTGCGCGCTCGCCGTTGCGACCGTGATCCTGCCGGGACGTCTGAACGACGTCGCCGCAGTTCTCGTCGGCGCCGCGCTCGTGGTCTGGTTGCTCATCGTGTTTGCGCGCGGCAAGAAAGCGCGGCTACGGCCCCGCGCTTCTTGATGCTGAAGACGGCGCGGCGTTCTTTTTGCGCATCATGCCGCCGGCCACGCCGACGCCGAACACGTAGAGCCAGCCCTGGCTGAAATCGAACAGGTGCGAGTTCACGGCCGACGACACCACGTTCTCGATGACGACGACCATGCCGACCCAGGCCATCCATCCGGCGCCGCGGAACAGCATGAAATGTGCGATCCACATCGCCACCAGCACGGCTGCCCCGACGCAACCGAGCTGGATCGCGACGGCGAAGATCTGATTATGGGGGTTGACGGTGACGACGGCGGCGGCATCCGATTCACCCGCCGCCGCGCGACGAAACTGCTCGGTAATCGAACCGGTGCCATGACCGATAAACGGCGCATCCGCCACGATATCGAGCGATTTTCTCAAGAACTCGAAATGAAGCCCCGACGAGGTCACCGCGTTCGCGGCGAAATAGCCGTGTAAGTCCGCGAAGGACTGCAGCGTAAAGTCCCGCAGATGCGACGAACTGAGCCACAGAACGGGGGCGAGCGCGATGCCGATCACGCCTGCCACCGCAACGCCCCTGAGGCCCGCCAGTCGCCAGCCAAGCGCCGCGACGAGGAATGGCGCCACCAGCAAGCCGGTACGGCTGGTAAATACGAACGCAAGGTTGGCGAGGAACAGGATGGCGACGGCAAAGAGCTGAAGGGCAGCGCGCCACCTGAGTTGCGCTCCGCACTCGCCGGCAATGCCGAGAAGCGCAAAGCCGCAGATCACAAACTCATCGCTCTGGAAGATGTAGTCCTTGACCGGCACGCCGTAGAATTTGCCATGCGCTCCAAGCGCCGGGATCAGCGCGAAGGCCCATGACGCGAGAAGGAGGCAGATCGCCGAACCGAAGAACCCGTAAAGCACCAAGGCGCCGTTATCCGAGCGGCGGAATTGCGCCAGCAACACCGGAACGGTCAGCAGCCGGTCATAGCCATCGAGACCGCCGAAGCGCTCGCTCCACGTCACGTCGGCCCACAGCATGCCGAGCGCCGCGAGGAGCCATAACAGCACGGGAAGGCCGCCGGCCGGCGTCGCGGCCTCGCGCCACGCCGGCCCGACGATCAGCGGCGGCAGAGCGAAGACGAGCCAGAGCGCGAGCAGAATTCCGGTCGCCGAGGTCGACCACGGCAGCGACACCGCGACGCCGAGCGCAAGCCAGTCGGCGATTTGCAGGAGCCGCTGCCGATCGAACAGCCCGGCGCGAACATTCGCTGTCATCGTGGATCGTGCGCTCCCCTCGCCTGCTGGATAAGGCCGTACGGCCTGGCGCGCAACCGGGTTCACTCCGGCGCCGCAGGCGGCCTGTTGCGCTGATCGAACCGGCGGTCGAAGACGTGCTCGGCGATGCGGTTCTTCAACATTTCGATCGAGCCGCCGGCGATCATCCAGCCGCGCGTGCGCCGCATGCAATATTCGACCAGCGTGTCGCGGCTATAGCCCAGCGCGCCCATGATCTGCACCGCCTCGTTGGCTGCGTCGAAACCGGCCTGATTGCAGGCCGCCTTGGCGATCGCGGTTTCGTAGGCCGACGGCAGTCCCCGATCGGCATTGACCGCGGCGCGATAGAGCAAGAGTTGCGCGCTGTCGAGCTTGATCGCCATGTCGGCGAATTTCCATTGCAGGCCCTGGAATTCGCACAGCGGCCGGTCGAACTGTCGGCGCGTCGCCGCGTACAGACGCGCCGCATTGAACGCATAGCGGCCGCAGCCGAGCGAGCGCGCCGTGTTGCCCAGCCGCTCGACGTTGAAGCCCGCCATCTGCTTCTTGAAGCCGCCGGGGCCGAGCAGCAGGTTTTCGGCCGGGATGCGGCAGTCGCTGAAGGACAGCTCGCACCATTCCTCGTCGCTCATGAAAGCCCGCGGCGCGCCGATGGCAAAGCCCGGCGTGCCGCGCTCGATCAGCACCGAGCCGATGCCGCCGACGCCGGGACCGAAGCGCACATAGACGAGGAAGACCTGCGCATCCGCACTGAACGTGGAATACACCTTCGCGCCGTCGATGACGATCTGCGCACCGTCGGCGCGCGCGCTGGTCTTGAGGTCGGTGAGCGCGGAGCCGGCGTCGGGCTCGCTCATGCCGAGGCTCATGACCAGGCGTCCGGCAAGAAGCTCCCCGAGCCAACGCGTCTTCTGCGCCGGCGTGCCGTATTCGGCGAAGGTGCGGATCGGGCCGAAATTGCCGAATTGCACGACATCGGCGCTGCGCGGGCATTCGGCGGCGACCTCCATGATGGCGATGACGGCGTCCAGCAGCGTGCCGCCCTGACCGCCTTGGCTTTGCGGCAGCGTGATGCCGAGAAGCCCGTGTTTCGCCATGAGCTCCGCGACATCGAACGGAAAGCGCGGATCGTGTGCCCGCTGCAGCGCGCCCGGAGCAAGATGAGCGCGCGCGAAACGCCGCACGGAATCGGCGAATTGCTTTTGTTCGTCGGAAAAGTCGAAGTTCATGGCACGTCTTCTACTCCCTCTCCCCGATGACAGGGAGGCGAAATCCTATTCCGCCCTCACTCCGGTTGTTTTGATGATCGCCGACCATTTGGCCTGTTCGGCCGCGATATCGGCGGCATAGGCTTGCGGCGTTCCCGGCAGAATTTCGGCGCCGTCGACAGCGAGCCGGTCGCGGACGCCGTCATCGCCGAGGGCATTATTCAGGGCGGCATTGAGTTTGGCGAGGATTTCGGGAGGCGTACCGGCCGGCGCGACGAGGCCGTAATGCAGCTCGGCATTGTAGCCCGGCAGAGCCGCTTCCGCGACGGTCGGCAATTGCGGGAACAACGGCGAGCGTTTGCCGCCGGTGACCGCGAGCGCGCGCACTTCCCCCGCGCGCGCCGGCCCGACGACGCTTGCCATCGGGCAAAACATCAACGCCACGTGTCCACCCATGAGGTCGGCCAGCGCGGGCGCCACGCCTTTGTAGGGCACGGCGTTGAGCTTGATATCCGCCATCGCGGCGAACAGTTCGGCAGCGAGATGCGTGCTGGTGCCGGTCCCGGTCGAGGCGAAATCGAGCTTGCCCGGTTGCTGCCGCGCCAGCGCGATCAGCTCCGCGATCGAATGCGCCGGCACGGACGGGTGCACCAGGACGAGGCTCGGGCTCGACGCGATCATGCCGACGGCGGCGAAATCCTTGTTCGGATCATAGCCGGCGTCGGGATAAAGCGAGGGATTGATGGCGAGCGAACTGGTGGCGATGAGGAGCGTATAGCCGTCCGGCGGGCTGCGCGCGGCGTCACGGGTGCCGATGGTGCTGCCGGCGCCGCCGCGGTTTTCGATGACGATCGGCTGGCCGAGAGTTTCGCTCATCTTGGCGGCGACGAGGCGCGCGATCACGTCGTTGCCGCCGCCGGCCGGGTAGGGAACGATCAGCATGATCGGCCGTGTCGGATAATCGGCCACGGCGGCGCCTAGCATCCCGGCCATGGCGGCGACGAGCATGGCGGCGACGAGCATGGTTGCCCACCACGTCGCGATCGAGCGCGGCCGTCCCCGCTGCCTTACCGCCCTTTCGCTCACTCGACGGTCGCTCCGGATTTTTTCACGATCGCCGACCATTTGGTCTCTTCGCGGTCGATGTCGGCGGCGTAGTCTTCCGGCGTACTGGCGAGCGGCTCGGCGCCGTCAGCGGCGATTTTGTCCGCAAGATCGGGTGAGTTGACCGCTTCGCGCAGCGCGGCATTGAGCTTTTCGACGATCGGCCGCGGCGTGCCGGCCGGCGCCACGATGCCGTAGTGCAGCACGGCTTCGTAGCCGGGCAGCGCCGCCTCGGCGACCGTCGGCAGATCGGGAAATAGCGGCGAGCGCTTGCTGTCGGTCACCGCGAGTGCGCGCACCTTGCCGTCCCTGACCAGGCCGACAGCGGACGGCATCGACGAGAAGTAGATCGATACGTGCCCGCCGACGAGATCGGTGAGCGCCGGCCCGGTTCCTTTGTATGGAATATGCGTGAGCTCGATGCCGGCTTCGCTCGCGAAATAGACCGCGCCGAGATGGATGCCGCTGCCGACGCCTGCCGAAGCATAATTCAGCTGCCCGGGCTCCTTCTTCGCCAATGCGATAAGGTCCTTGACCGAATAGACCGGCAAGGCGGGATTGACCAAAAGCACCAGCGCGCTTTTGGCGATAAGTCCGATCGGCGCGAAATCCTTGCGCGGATCGTAACCGGGATCCTTGTACAGCGTCGGGTCGATGGCAAGCGTACCGGTGCCGCCGATGACGAGCGTATAGCCGTCCGGCGCGGACCGCGCGGCGTCGCGCGTCGCGATGGTGCCGCCGGCACCGCCGCGGTTCTCGACCACGATCGGGTGGCCGAGCGACCGGCTCATCTTGTCGGCGGCGATCCGCGCCATCACGTCGTTGCCGCCGCCTGCCGCATAGGGCACCAGAAGCGTGATCGGACGCGTCGGATAATCCTCGGCTCGGGCGCCGGGCGAGGCGAACAAGATCGGCGCGCAAAGCCCTGCATAGACTAGCCTCGTCAGTAAACTCCTCATCGACCGATCCTCATTGTGGAGTGATGCCGGCTCCGCGAATGACCGCCGACCATTTGGTCTCTTCGCGGTCGATCACCGCCGCGTGCTGTTCCGGCGTCGTCGGCTCCGGTTCGCCACCTTCGAAAATGATGCGCTTGCGTACATCTTCGTCGGCCAGCGCCGCGCGCAATTCCTTGTTCAGCCGCTCGACGATCGGGCGTGGCGTACCGGCCGGCGCGAGCAAGCCATAGGTCAATGTCGCATCGAAGCCCGGCAGGCCGGATTCGGCAAGCGTCGGCAGGTCCGGCAGCAATGTCGAATGCTTGCTCGAGGTCGCCGCGAGCGCCCGGACGAAGCCGCCGTCGATCGCCGAGCGCGACACCGGGATCGGGTTGAAGCCGACCTTGACGAAGCCGCCCATCATATCGGTGATCAAGGGATTGGAGCCCTTCTCGATGATCTGTTCGACCTTCACGCCGGCCTGTTGCGCGAACAGCACCGAGGCGAGGTAATTCACCGTGCCGGCGCCCGGAGTGCCGACTTGAACCGGGTCCTTGGCGTTCTTCATCATGGCGATCAGGGCGGCCACGGTGCGAACCGGCAAATCCTTGTGCACCAGGAGCAGAGCCGGCGCCGTGGCGATCAATCCGAGCGGCGCAAAATCCTTGCGCGGATCGTAGCCGGCATCGCGATAAAGGTTGGGAGCGGTGGCAAGCGTCGAGGTGTAACCGAGAATGATGGTGTAACCGTCAGGGGCGGCGTGCGCGACCTGGCGGGTGCCGACGGTGCCGCTGCCGCCGGCATTGCGGTTTTCGATCACGATCCGCTGGCCGAGCGCGGCGCTCATCTTGTCGGCGACCGCCCGCGCCATGATGTCGTTGGTGCCGCCCGGCGGCAGCGGAATGACCAGCACGATCGGCCGGTCCGGGTAACCATCGGCCGCGGCCGGCCATGGCGCGGCGATCAGCCCGGCAAAAGCTATGGCAAGCGCGAGCGTTACACCGCAGTGCAGCGGTACCGCGCATCTCCGCGACCGACCCTGCCCCCGTTCCACCCAATCCTCCCATTTTTTCTTGCAGCGTCGGCCGCCGCGGGCCGATATAACTGGCCCGCCCCAGAGCCCGGCGACCGAAGCCTAACCTTTGCCCCCGCCCATTGTCATGCCAGTTATCAACCCACCGCCCGAGATGATCGAATGACCTGGTCCGACACTTTCCTGCGGCTACTGAAGGACAACGACGTCCGCCTCGTCACCTACGTGCCCGACAATGTGCTCACCCCGCTGATCAAGGGCGTGACCGCCGACAATTATTTCCTGTCGCTCAGTGCGACGCGCGAAGACGAGGCGATCGGCGCCGTCACCGGCGCCTATATGGGCGGGCTGCGCGGCGCGGTGATGATGCAGACCTCGGGCTTTGCGCTCATCGCCAATGCGCTCGCCTCGCTGGCCGTGCCCTACCAGATTCCGGCGATCATGGTGATCTCCGAACGCGGCACCATGGGCGAATTCAATATCGGCCAGTCGCTGGTGGCGCGCACCATGCGGCCGACGCTGGACGCGCTCGGCATCACCCACCATACGCTGACCGACGAGGCGACCATGCCGTTCATTGTCGACACCTCGATCAAGCAGGCTTTTGCGACGCAGGCGCCGGTCGCCTTTATCCTGTCGCCGCTTCTCACCGGCGGCAATCCGGCAGCGCATACAAAATTGAAAGTGTCAAATTGAAAGTGTGAGGGATCCCGCGTGAGCAACGAACGCGCTTCGGCGAAGACGCTCAGCCGAACGACACTGACCAAGCTCCTCGTGCAAGAACTCGCGCACGACGAGGCGGTGGTCGCCGGCATCGGCAACACCAATTTCGATTTGTTCGCCGCCGGCCACCGGCCGCAGAATTTCTACATGCTCGGCAGCATGGGGCTCGCCTGCCCGATCGCGCTCGGGGTGGCGCTGGCACAGCCGGAACGCGGCGTCATCGCGCTCGAAGGTGACGGCTCGATCCTGATGGGGCTCGGCTGCCTCACCACCATCGCCACCATGAGGCCGCGCAATCTCACCATCGTCATCTGGGACAACGGCATTTATCAGATCACCGGCAAGCAGCAGACGGCGACCGGCGGTTCGACCGACATCGTCGCGGTGGCGCGCGGCTGCGGCATCGCCGCGAGCGAATGGGTGCGCGATGAGGCGCATTTCGCAAAGCTGCTCGACCGCCGCTTCGACGAGGGCGGTCCTATTCTGCTCGCGGTGAAGATCGACGACGAAGCCGGCAAAGGCCAGACGCCGCGCGACCCGGCGCTCATCCGCAGCCGCTTCATGAAAGGCCTCGGCACCGGCCGCGGCGGCGCGCTCGAGGCATAGCCGTCACTGCCCGCCTCGCCCTTTCAGTTCCATCGCCGCACGCAACAAGGCCGCGGCGCGGTAGCAGCCGTGCACGAGCCTGCTGAATGGCAAAATCGCGAAAAGCGACAGCACGGCACCCAGATGGACCGCGAGAAGGAGACTCATTGCGGCGGTTTCGCGAAACGCCAGCAGGACGAGCCCGCTCCCCGCGACCATCAACAACAGCGCCAGGATCGTATAATCGGGTTCGCCTGGACCTTGCGCCTGCGGATCGGGGTCGCCGCGCATCTTTATCAATACGAACCCGCCCGCTCCGAAGATCATGGCCGATCCGCCTGCGGCGCCCAATAGAACGGGAAGGCTCGACAGCGGATAGGGTGACGGCCAATGCAGAACGTGATCGTAAAAACCCGCCACCGCAGTCGCCGCCGCACACAGCAGCAGCCCGTAGAACATGACATGATGACAATACCGGCGCGCCCGCGAGAACGACTCGGACCTGTCATTACAGCCGTGACCGCCGCCGGCCAGATTGCGCAAGGTGAGCACATCGCCGATGGCGCTCCATAGCGCGCCGGATATTTCAGCGTCAGCAGGGCGCCCACCGATGTCGCGCCAGAACCTGCCGACACTCACCGTGAGCACGATCAGCGATAAGCCTAGAGCGCCGATGGCGACGAAGGTCATGATCGACTTTGGGACGACTGCGTAAAAAGCCTCCGATCCGAGATAGGGCTCGAAATTCCGCCCCGGCATTTGCAACGCGATGACTGAGATCAAAACAAGCGCAATCGCCGCCGCGACCGTGAGGGCAACGAAGACGCCATTGCGACGAAACAGAAAAGCGAGCGAACGCGGCCAGGCATAATGTTGGTAGGTTTCGGCACGCACGCGCGAAAAACTGGCCGGCACGTTGACCGCGAATTCATGGGGCGGCGCATATTGGCAGGCATAGTAGCAGTTCCGGCAGCTGTGGCAGAGATTGGCCAGATAGCCCACGTCCGCATCGGAAAATGAGCGGCGCAGTTTCATGACCTGAAATACCGCGCAATAACCGTCGCAATAGCGGCACGCGTTGCAAATCTCGATTGCCCGGCGTGCGATATCGACGGCTTCACTGCAGCACATATTGTGCAGCCTCGCGTCCGGCGGTCCGGCCGAATGTCGTTCCGATCGTCATGCCCATTCCGGCGAGATAGCCCCGGCCGAGGATATTCGCCGCCATGCTCAAGCCCGCGGCAAACACGTTGGCCGACGGACGATCGTTCGCCATCAGCACGCGGGCGCGTTGGTCGACCCGCACGCCGAAATAGCTGAAGGTGATGCCGGGCCGCACCGGAAAGCCGCCAAACGGCGGCGTGTCTATCAGTAACGCTCCGCGTGTTTTGGGCGGCGTTATGCCTTCGGTTCGGCCGTAACCGTTCTTCCCGCCGTTCGACGCATCGCGAACCGCGTCGTTGAATCGGCTTACGGTTGCAGCCATGGTCCGCGAGTCTAGCGTAAGCTTCACCGCAAGCTCCGCGACCGTCGGCGCTTGAATCGGCGGATAGAGCGACGGGCGAAACAGCGTATCGACCTTGGAATCGAAGATCGCGTAGGCGATCTGACCCGGACAGCGGAGAACCAGGCTGCCCCAGATCGCATAGCGTTCGCGCCCGACGTTTTCGCCTTCGTCATGGAAGCGCCGGCCGTTTCGATCGACGACGATGCCGAACGGCAGGCCGTCCAGCCGCGTGACGATGCCGCCGTCGAATTTCGGCGCCCGTGCATCGACCGCGACCATGTGGCATTGCGCCGGGTCGCCGACGGGCGCAGCGCCGCGATCGAGCAGCTCCTTGAGAATATGCCCGTCGGCATAAGCGGTGCCCCTGATCAGACAATGATTCGCCGCTTCGCCCCAATATTGTCGGAGCCAATCGATATTCGCCGCAATACCGCCGGACGCGACGACAACGGCCTTGGCGCGGAGCTGCGCCGGCACGCCATCGGTCACTACCGTGGCGTCGCGCGCCATCCCATCGTCGAAGCCAAGGGAAAGAACTTCGCTATCGTAGCGGATATCGACACCCAGGCGCTCCGCGGTCAGGTAATAGGCATTCAGCAAGGCCTTGCCGCCGCCCAAAAGATACGCGGTCTTGCGCGAGCGGGCGGCGGTGTCGCGCGATCTCTGGAAACACACGCCCCGTCGCTCCATCCAAGTCGTCACATCGACGGATTCGGCAATCATGACGCGGGCGAGATCCTTGTCGGTATTTTCGCCGGCGACGCGTGCGATATCGTCCCAATATTCCTCGGCAGAATAGACGCCGCGGAGATAGTCGCTCGAGATGGCGTGACTGACCCGCAGGTTGCGGGCATGGCGGCTGTTGCCACCTCGCGAATGCTTTGGCGCCTGTTCGAGCAGAACAACCGACGCGCCGAGTTCGCGCGCGGTGATCGCCGCACAGAGTCCGGCATTGCCGCCGCCGACGACCATGACATCGCAGGCCTTCGAGGCATTAGACCCGTTGGCTTTGATCGACCGCGTCATTTCGATGATGAAGCTCGCGAGGACGGGCAATTCGATAAGGGCATGCGCCCGCTGCGGCAAGCGCGGCGGCGCGCTTATTCGCTGATCCGATCCTGACGCTTGACCGCGGCGCTAAAGTCTTGAATTATATTTGAACAAACTGTCCACAATACGGACAGCGGAGGACACGACCCTTGGCGCGCTCGACCTCGATTCCCCTTGGTATTTCCGACAGCGCGGACAGCGCCGACGGCGCCGCCGTCAAAAGCCTGCACAAGGCGCTCACGGTGCTCAATGTCGTCGCCGGCGCCGAGCGGCCGCTGACGGTGGCGGAAATCGCGCTTAATGCCGGTATCGCGCGGCCGACCGCCTACCGCTTCGTCCAGACTTTGATCGCCTCAGGCTATCTCGCCCAGGATCCGCTCGACGGGCGATTGTCGGTCGGGCTTGCCGTTCTGCCGCTCGCATCGAGCCTGCTCGACCGTCATCGGATGCGGATCGAAGCGCTGCCGCATCTGCACGCGCTGGCGCAGCGCACCGGCGAGCGCGCCAATCTCGGCATCCTGTTTCGCGATTGCGTGCTTTACATCGCCGGCGTCGAGAAGCCGGCGCTGCCCACCATCTATTCGCGCTTCGGCAAAAGCGCGCCGGCCCATTGCTCGTCGCTCGGCAAGGCCATTCTCGCCTTTCTGCCCGAGCCCGACCTGCGCGCGCTGTTGAGCCGCAAGCCGCTCATCGCCTGCACGGCGGCCACCATCACGACCCAGTCGGCCTTCATGAAAGACCTCGCCGAGACGCGCGCGCGCGGCTACGCCATCGATCGCGCCGAACACGTGCCCGGTTCGTGCTGCGTCGCGGCGCCGATCTTCGATGCCGCCAACCGCCCGATCGGCGCCATCGGCGTCAGCGGCCGCAAGCTCGACGCGCTGCTCAAGCACCACGACCTCGTCCGCCAGACCGCGGAAATCGTCTCCCACCACCTGTTGTGATCGCGACGTCGTTCAGTCAAAGCCAAATTTCGTCCACGCCAAGACCGGGAACCTCGGGAAAGAAAATGGAAAAGCTGATCATCACCGTCGCCTGCGACTCGCGTACCTCCTATCCGATCAATCATCATTGTCCGCCGCAGGAGGACATCGCCGGCGTCGCGCAGCAATATATCGACGGCATCAAAGCCGGCGCGGCGATCGCCCACATCCACGGCATCCGTACGCTGGAAGAATCGATGCAGGCCGACGGCAAGCAGGTGTCGCGCATCGATCACGACGGCTGGAAGCGGTTGCAGGAAGCGATCCTCGCCAAGAGCGATCCGGTGATGCAGTTCGGCGTCGCCAGCGCGCGGTTGGAGGAAAAGGTCAAGCTGATGACGCTCGGCCCGGACATGATGGCGGTCGCCTTCAATGCCCACGACGAATATTTCAATCCCGATCCGCAGTTTCCGCCCAAGCGCATGATGGCGATCCATCCGGTCGAGGAGCTGCGCGGCTACGCGGAGGCCGCCGAACGGCACAAAGTGAAACTCGAGGTCGAATGCTTCCACACCGGCGCGTTCTGGAACCTCGAATTCATCCGCAAGCAGGGCTTTCTGAAGGAAAAGACTTACACCACGCTGTTCCTCGGCTGGCCCGGCGGCACCTGGACGCCGCCGACCGAAAAGGCGCTGATCTATATGGTCGATCACCTGCCGAAGAACTGCATCTGGAACGTCAGCGTCATGAATCCGAGCAAGCAATGGGATTTGCTGTCGCTCGCCGTTTCGCTCGGCGGTCATGTCCGCGTCGGCTACGAGGACAATCCCTATATCGCGCCGGGGGAACTGGCGAAGAACAATGCGGTGCTGGTCGAGCGCATGATGAAGATCGCGCAAGGTCTCGGCCGCGACGTGGCGACGCCGAAGGAGGCGCGGCAGATCCTCGCCCTCGCCCGCAACTGAACAAGCGTCGTATGCCGCGCCGATCCGCCATGCCGGGCGGATCGCGCAACAAGAACCGGGGGAGGAGTGCCATGCCGACCACCGCGATTTCGGCCCAGCCGGTCGCGCGCCGAGCGAGCCGGGCGCTCCTCTTTCTGATCGCCATCGGCATGGCGGCTCTCCGTCCGGTTTCGGCGTCGGCGGAATTTCCGGATCGCCCGATCAGGCTCATCGTGCCGTTCGCGCCGGGCGGCGCCAGCGACCTGATCGCGCGGGTCATGAGCGGCCCGTTGTCGCAGGAATTCGGCCAGCCGGTCGTCGTCGAGAACCACCCCGGCGCCAACGGCAATGTCGGCATTGCCTACGTCGCCAAATCCGATCCCGACGGTTATCGGTTGCTGGTCGCTTCGAGCGTCATTTTCGTCAACAAATTGCTGAAACGGCCCGACAGCTACGATCCCGAAACCGACTTCGCTCCGGTCGCCGATCTCGGCGGCTCGCCGGACGCCATCGTGACGCGGACGGAGAGCGACATCGCCGACTTCGCCGACCTGATCAAGCGCGCCAGGGCCAATCCCGGCCATATCACCTTTTCAAGCCCCGGCATCGGCAGCATCTCGCAGCTCGGCGTCGAACTGCTCGATCTGCGCAGCGGCATCGAACTCACCCACGTGCCCTATACCGGCGCCGGGCCGGCGGTGGCGGCGGCGCTCGCCGGCACCACCGATCTCGCCGGCGTCAACATTTCCGCGGCCATGCCGCTGATCAAGGCCGGCAAGCTGCGCGCGCTGGTGCAGACCGGCGCGCAGCGCTGGTTCGAATTGCCCAATGTGCCGACCATGGAACAAGCCGGCATCGGCAATGCCGAATCCGAAACTCTGCAGGTGCTGCTGGCGCCGGCGCAGACGCCATCCGCCGTCACCGAACGCATCGGCGGCGCCGTGACCAAAGTCCTCAATACGCCGGAACTTCGCGACCCATTGCTCAAGACCGGCTTTGGCGTATCGGGCAAGGGACCGGCGGACCTCAAAAAGCTGATCGCATCCGAAGTCGCCAAATGGCGCGGCGTCATTGCCGAGGCGAACCTCAAGGTGAACTGAGTGCGCGGGAACCATTTCGTCGGCGCGGTCGAAGGCGGTCGGCGTGGCCGGTTTTGACACGATCATCGTCGGCGGCGGCTCGGCCGGCTGCGTGCTCGCCAACCGCTTGTCGGCGCAATCGAGCCGCGCGGTGCTCTTGATCGAGGCCGGGCGCGACACCGCGCCGGGCCATGAACCGGCCGACGTGCTCGATACATTCGCGTCGTCCTATTACAACAAGTCCTATATGTGGCCGGACCTGAAGGCGCATTGGCGAACGCGCGAGACCTCTCCCGCGACCGCGTTCGACCAGGCCTGCATCATGGGCGGCGGCTCCTCGGTGATGGGCATGGTCGCGTTGCGCGGCACCCCCGACGACTATGACGAATGGGAGCGGCTCGGCGCCGGCGGTTGGAACTGGCGCACGGTACTGCCCTATTTCCGCAAGCTCGAGACCGACCACGATTTCCGCGGCGAGCTGCACGGCGACGACGGCCCGATCCCGGTCCGGCGCACGCCGCCCGAGCAATGGCCGCCGCTAACGCGCGCCATCGACCGCTATGTCCGCGACCGTCACGTGCCCCATATCGCCGACATGAACGGCGACTTTCGCGACGGTTACGGCTCGCTGCCGATGAGCAATACGCCCGTGCGCCGCGGCTCGACCGCCATGGGCTATCTCGATGCCGCGGTGCGCGCACGCGCCAATCTGACGATACACACCGGCGCGAGAGCGACACAATTGCTGTTCGAGGGAAGGCGCGTCGCCGGGGTCTCGGCGCGGATCGACGGCGCCGACCGGGAATTCCGCGCCGGCGAAGTCATCCTCTGCGGCGGCGCCATCCATTCGCCGGCCTTCCTGCTGCGCGCCGGGATCGGGCCGGCGGCGGAGCTGCGCGCGCTCGGCATCGATGTGGTTACCGACCTTCGTGGCGTCGGCCGCAATTTGCAGAACCATCCGCTGCTCTTCGTCGCGGCGCATCTCGAACGCGGCGCGCGCCAGCCGCGCGCGCTTCGGCCGCATCCGATGACCTGCCTGCGCTATTCCTCCGGGCTGCCGGGGACGGCGCCAAGCGACATGTATATCGCCGCTCACAGCAAGTCGTCCTGGAGTGCGCTCGGCGAGCAGATCGCCAATTTCAACGCCACCGTCTTCAAGCCGGCATCGCGCGGCCGGGTGACGCTGGCGAGCGCCGATCCGGGCGAGCCGCCGCGCATCGAATTCAACTTCCTCGGCGAGGCGATCGATCTCGTCCGTTTGATGGACGGCTTCCGCCGCATCGTCGCGCTGGTTTCCAGCGACGAGATAAGTCCGCTGTGCACCACCGTGTTCCCGGTGCGGTTCACCGACCGCATCCGTCAGCTCAACCGGCTCAGCCGCGCCAATGCGCTCAAGGCGGCGATCCTCGCCCGCCTGCTCGATGTCGTTCCCGCCCTGGCCCCTGTCGCATTCGCGCGCCTGACCGATCGCCGCGTCGATCTTGCCGCGCTCGCCGCGGCCGACGCCGAACTCGCCGACTATGTTCGCGCCAATGTGGCGGGAACGTTCCACGTGTCCTGCACCTGCCGCATGGGCCGCGCCGACGATCCCGACGCCGTCGTCGACTCTGGCGGACGCGTCCGCGGCTTGGGCGGGTTGCGCGTGGTCGACGCCTCGATCATGCCCGCCATCCCGCGCGGCAACACCAATCTTCCCACCATCATGCTGGCCGAAAAGATCGCGGCGGAAATCTGCGCCGACCTGCCGCCGGCGCTTTAGCGGAGCGACGATGACGACGGTTCGCACGATCGACTCGCATACGCATATCCTCACCCAAGAGGCGATGCGGCGCCTTGCCAAAGAGTCGCCCAAGGTAGCGCCCGTGCTCAAAAATCTCGACGAGCGCACGGCGACGCTCGAGATCGACGGCAAGGTCGTGCAGCAACCGCTGCCGCGCGAAATCTGGGACGTCGATTTGCGCTTGCGCGACATGGACGCAAACGCGGTCGACGTTCAGGTTCTTTCACCGACGGTATTCACTTTCTTCTATGGAGAGGATGCGGCGCTCGCCCGCGGCTGCGCGCGATTGCAGAACGAAGAGATCGCTGCGGTCGCGCGCCGGCATCCCGACCGCTTTCTCGGACTGGGCAGCGTGCCGCTGCAAGCGCCACAGGCCGCGGCCGACGAACTCGACTATGCCATGGCGCAGCTCGGGCTGCGCGGCGCCATGATCGGCAGCCACGTCAATGGTCGCAATCTCGACGATCCCGCGCTCGAGCCGTTCTGGGCGACCGCGGCCGAGCGCGGCGCCTTCATTTTCATCCACCCGCATGCCCCCGCGGCCGGCGAACGGCTGAGCGCCTATTACCTGAAAAACCTCGTCGGCCTGCCGTTCGAGACGACGATCGCCGCGGCATGCCTCGTTTTCGGCGGCGTGTTCGAACGCCATCCGCGCCTGAAGATTTGCCTGTCGCACGGCGGCGGCTTCGTGCCCTACCAGGCCGGCCGTTTCCGGCACGGCTTTGAGGTGCGGCCCGAGCCGAAGGCGCATCTCGAGCACCCGCCCGCCGCATCGCTCGACCGCTTGTTCTACGACACCATCCTGCATTCGAAGCCGGCACTCGAATTCCTCATCGGCAGCGTCGGCCATGATCGCGTGCTGTTGGGCAGCGACTATCCGTTCGACATGGGGAATCTGGACTGCGTCGCCCGGGTCAAGGCGCTGTCGCTCGAACCCGCGGCACGCGATTTCATTCTCGGCGGCTATGCGCACACGCTGCTCGGCGGCGCGGAAAGGGGAGCGCATGCGTGACCGTCAACTCGGCGCCACGGCGTTGCGGGTCTCGCCGGTCGGGCTCGGCTGCAACAATTTCGGCGTCCGCCTCGACCGCGCGGCGGCCCACGATGTCGTCCACGCCGCGCTCGATGCCGGCATCACGCTGTTCGACACCGCCGATATTTATGGGGAGCGCGGCGGATCGGAAATCCTGCTCGGCGAAGCGCTCGGCGCGCGGCGCAAGGATATCGTTCTGATCAGCAAATTCGGCCTGCCGATGGACGACGAGGGACGCCGCAAAGGCGGCTCCGCCCGCTACGTCATGACCGCGATCGAGGCGAGCCTCAAGCGCCTCAAGACCGATTGGATCGACCTCTATTATCTGCACCGGCCCGATCCGGCGACGCCGATCGAGGAAACCTTGCGCGCGCTCGACCGGCTCGTCGCGCTAGGCAAGGTCCGCTATATCGGCTGTTCGAACATGCCGGCGGCGCAGATCGCGGAAGCGGAGCGGATCGCGCTTTCCAACCGCTTGCACCGCTTCGTGTCGTGCCAGGATCAATATAATCTGTTGTCGCGGCAGATCGAGGCCGAACTCATTCCGGCGATCAAGGCGCATGACCTGACCTTGATTCCCTATTTTCCTTTGGCGAGCGGCATGCTGACCGGAAAATACCGGTTCGGCGCGCCGATCCCGCCCGGCACGCGGCTGTCGCAGAAACGCTATTCCGACCGCTTCTTGAACGACGAGAATTTCCGTATCGTCGAAAGCCTGCGTGCCTACTGCGCACAGCGTGGCCGTTCGCTGCTCGAACTCGCCTTCGGCTGGCTGTTGTCGAAGCCCGTGGTCGGCTCGGTGATCGCCGGCGCGAGCACGCCTGAGCAAGTTCGGCAAAATGTGGCGGCGAGCGAATGGCGGCTCGATGCGGCGGAGATGGCCGAGGCCGACCGCCTCGCCGACAAGGCCGCGGCGCCTTAGCGGGCAGAGGAATTGAAGGATCGCAGACGGTTATCCAAGCAACGTTCGGGAGCAGCAGCCATGTCAATCTTCGCTACCGCCGGAAACCTCTTGCCGATCGATCGGCGCAGCACGCTGCTCCTTGCGGCAGCGCTGTTCGGCGCGATCCCGCTCGGCGGCGCATTTGCCGAATATCCCGATCACCCGGTCACGATCGTCGCCTGCTTCCCGGTCGGCGGCGGCACCGATATCGCGGTGCGCATGATCAACAACCAGCTCGGCGAGGCGCTCGGCAAGCCGGTGATCGTCGAGAACCGCGCCGGCGCCGGCGGATCGCTCGGCACCGCCTTTGTCGCGCGCGCGCCGGCCGACGGCTATACGCTGCTGGGCTGTTCGAGCGCCTTCGTCGTCAATCCGAGCCTTTACGCCAACGTCGCCTACGATCCGTTCAAGGACTTTGTGCCGATCATGGTGCTCGGCGCGTCGCCCAACCTGTTCGTGGTGCCGGCGCAATCCAAGATCAAGACCATGAGCGATTTCATCGCCGAGGCGAAGGCCAATCCGGGCAAGCTGAATTGGACGAGCCCCGGCGCCGGCACCACGCCGCAGCTCGCCGGCGAACTTCTGAAGTCGGCCGCGGGCATCGATATCGTGCATATTCCGTTCACCGGCGCGGGTCCGGCGATGACCGCCGTGATGGGCGGCCAGGTCGACATGTATGCGGCCAATTACGGCTCGATCGGCGCGCTGCTGAACAGCGTGCGGCCGCTCGCGGTGACCTCCGAGAAGCGCTGGCCCGATCTGCCGGACGTACCGACGCTCTTCGAGCTTGGCATCAAGAGCCCGCCGACCGACACGTTCCAGGCACTGTTGGCGCCGGCCGGAACGCCGCAGCCGATCGTCGACCGGCTGGCGAAGGAACTCTCAGCCATCCTCGCCCGCCCGGATGTCCGCGACAAATACGCCAAGATCGGCTTGCCGGTGGTCGCCGAGGGACCCGACGCCTTCCGCGCCCGCATCGCCCGCGAAGTGCCGATGTTCAAGGCGGTCATCGACAAGGCCGGGCTGAAGATTCAATAGGCGGCGGTTTATTTGAAATGCTTGTCCAAGCCCTGCCAGCCCTCGAAGTAATCGTGCTGCAGTTCCGATGACTCGACGGCGTAGCGCGTGAGCCGCATGGCGAAACGGCTTTCGAACATGAAAGCCATGGTGTCTTCGATCTTGTGCGGCTTCAGTTCGGCGCGGCTCGCGCGTTCCCAGGTTTCGGCATCCGGGCCGTGCGCGGTCATGCAATTGTGCAAGCTGGCGCCGCCGGGCAAAAAGCCCTCCGCTTTGGCGTCGTAAACGCCGTGCAAAAGCCCCATGAATTCGGTCATGACGTTGCGGTGATACCAGGGCGGCCGGAACGTATCTTCGCCGACCAGCCAGCGCGGCGGAAAGATCACGAAATCGATATTGGCCGTGCCGGGACTGTCGGACGGCGCGGTGAGCACGCTGTAGATCGACGGGTCGGGATGATCGAAGCTGACGGAGCCGATCACCATGAAGCGGGCGAGGTCGTATTTGTAGGGCGAGAAATTGCCGTGCCAAGCGACGACGTTGAGCGGCGAGTGGTCCATCTCCGCCGCCCACAGATGGCCCTGGAATTTCGCCACCATGAGGCAGGGCGCCTTGGTGTCTTCGTAAGCCGCGACCGGGCTGAGGAAATCGCGCACATTGGCGAGACCGTTGGAGCCGAGCGGGCCCAATTCCGGCAGCCGCAGATCGCGGCCGTAGTTCTCGCAGACATAGCCGCGCGAGGCTCCGTCGGGCAGTTCGACGCGCAGCCGCAAGCCGCGCGGTACGATGACGATTTCGCCGGGCGAGGCTTCGATGATGCCAAGCTCGGTGACGAAGCGGGCGCGGCCCTGCTGCGGTACGACCAGCATTTCGCCGTCGGCATTGTAGAAACAGCGATCCGTCATCGAGCGGTTGGCGGCGTAGATGTGGACCGCCATGCCGACTTGCGTCGCCACGTCGCCATTGCCGCCGAGCGTCACCATGCCGGCGACGAAATCGGTCGGCGCTTTCGGGATCGGAATCGGGCTCCAGCGCAACTGCGTCGGCGTCGCATCGACGTCATTGAACGGCGCGCTGCGAATGAGACCGTCGTCGATGCGCGCGTAGGGCTTGTGCACCACCGAAGGCTGGATGCGATAGGTCCAGGTGCGGCGGTTCTCCGCCCGCGCCATCGTGAAGGCCGTGCCCGAAATCAGTTCGGCATAGAGGCCGTGCGGCGGGCGCTGCGGGGAATTGCGCCCGACCGGCAGCGCGCCCGGGTGGGCCTCGGAAACGAAATGATTGCCAAAGCCGGTCTGGTAGCGAAATCCCCCATGCGCACCGGCGTGTTTGCCCGCCGCGTCGTGGCGTTCGGCGTCTTGCGTCGTTTGACTCACGGGGGTCCTCCCAAATGCGGCGCTCGCTACACTCCGCGCGACGACGGCTCGAAATAATTGGTCTCGCTCGTAACTAATATCCGATTTCCACCACACTGACGCAAGCCGGTCGGAACACTCCCGGTTGCAAAGTTCCACAGGCGGTTCCCCTCCCGCTAGTGGCGCCGCAATTCGCCTTGAAGGGCGCACAATCCGCTCAAAAAGCTGCCCGCTTGGGCCGGCATCAGCAAGAGCGTCGAGGGGAAATATCTCGTTAACCACGTCGCAGTTGAGCACGCTGCACTTGCGCCGATGCACGCCGCGAGGGCACGACTCTGTGAGGAGCCGGATGCGACCGATACTGGCGCTTGCCATTCTCCTTTTTGGGCTGACGGGGGCCGCCCCGGAGCCGGAATATACGCCGCTTGTCGCCGATAATTTATTCAACGCCGCCGCCGACGGCGTGCCCGCTTTGGTGGAAATCGAAACGTCGGCCGGTCGAGGCGACCGATTGGCTGTCGCCGACCTGCCGCGCACCGTCTCGCTCGCAATTTTTCACCCAGCCGATATCGACCGGCCGCTGACGCTCGCATCCGCGAGTCCGGACGTCGATTCCGAAATCGCAGCCAGCACGGATACCGAGAACGCCGGCAACCGCGGCGGCGCCGTTTCGCTCGGCGAGCTCTGCCATGCGCTTTACGCCTCGGCGCTGGACAACGACCTACCGATCCAATTCTTTGCCAATTTGATCTGGCAGGAGAGCCGGCTGCGCGACGACGCCGTCAGCCCGAAGGGCGCCTTGGGCATCGCCCAATTCATGCCGAAAGTGGCGAGCGAAAAAGGCCTCCAAAACCCGCTCGATCCCCTGCAAGCCATCCCGGCCTCGGCGCGGTTTCTTCGCGAGCTGCGCCTGCAATTCGGCAATCTCGGTTTCGTCGCCGCGGCGTACAATGCCGGCGCGCGCCGCGTCGCCGAATGGCTCGAACATCGCGGCAGCCTGCCGCGCGAAACGCGGAGCTACGTCGTGCGCGTGACCGGACTTTCGGTCGATGCCTGGCGCAGCATGCCGGTCGAAAACGACGCCCTGACCTTCGTGCGGCGACTGCCTTGCCGAAGCATTCAGGCTTTCGCCGATGTGGAACAGACGCAGTTGGAACAGACGCAAATGGAGGAGGCGAAGCTCGAACAGGCAATGCTCGACGAGCCTCCGGTGGAGGATGCGCCCGCCGTGCGCGATACGCAGCCCCGTAGCGCCACGCATAGGCGCGAGCCCGGCCGCCGAGAGCATGCCCACGAAGCGCACCGCGGCGGCCGCGAGCGCCATGCCGCAAGGCACGAAGCCCGGCACATGCAGCATGCCGGGCGTGCAAAGCATCGCAGCGCTTGATTATCAGTTCGACGCGACGCCGGGAGTGCCGCGTCGAATGCCGAGCCCGACGATACGCTGCAGCAAATCCGGATAGCCGATGCCGACATGGCGTGCGGCGGTGGCGAATTCCTGGCTTTCGGCAATCTCCGGATTGGGATTGGCTTCGAGGAAATACGGCGTGCCGTCGGCGGCGAGCCGGAAATCGATGCGGGCATAGCCGTCGAGCTCGAGCGTCCGATAGATGCGCTTGGCCATGCGCTGGATGCGCGCGGTCAAATCCGGCGCGAGGTCCTTGGCCGGCCCATGCAAAATGCCGCGTCGTTCCTGGTAGTCGGGATCGTGCTTGACCTTCTCGGTGGCGATCAGCCAGTCGCCCTGCGCCATATTGCCGAATTGCAGCTCCCACACCGGCAACACCTGCAGCCGGTCGTTGCCGATGATGCCGACATAGATTTCGCGGCCCTCGATATATTGCTCGGCGATCGCGGCGGTACCGATACGCTCATGGATGAAGTCGACGCGCTCGACCAGCTTGTCGTCGGTATCGACCACCGAGGCCTGCGATATGCCGTAGGAGGCGTCCTCGTTGACGCTTTTGACGATGAGCGGCAAAGCGAGCCGCGCCGGCCGCTTGACCTTGCGCCGCACCGGGAACACAGCGAAGGCCGGCACCGGAATGCGATGATAATGAACGAGCGTCTTCGACAGATCCTTGCCGCGCGCCAGCATGAGGCCGCGGGGATTGCAGCCGGTATAGGGCACGTGCAGCAGTTCGAGATAGCTGACGACATTCTGATCGTAGATCGCCTCGCCGCGAAACTGTTCGAGCAGCGTGAACACGGCATCCGGCTTGAACGCTTCGATCGCCTCGCGGATCGGCCTCAACTCGTCGTGCACCCCGAGCGGGCGCACTTCGTGGCCGGCGGCGCGCAGCGTCGACACCACGTCGTATTCGGTCTTCCAGACATTGATTTCCTGTTCGCTGTACCCCTTGCTCGATTCCGGGGGTATCAGGTCCGGGTGGACGAGCACCAGGACGCGAAGCCGTTTCATAACGCGATCCACCTTCGTCGCGACGGACCAAACAATGCATGCATGGTTTTCGCGGTCAACAGCACCGTGAACTCCATCATCAGTTTGCGCTCGGAGCCGACCGCGCGCAAATCGAGTTCGCGGCAGCGTTGGATCATGTCGTCGAGCACGACATCGAAGGTAAGCTGATATTCGCCGGTCCACTTCGCGACCAATTCCCGCACCGTTGAGCGGTTGCGTCTGATGAACGACGAGGCCGCTTCCGAGCGGCGATGTTTCGGATCTTCGGAGAACAGCCGGCGCAGATCGCGATCGTAGGTTTTCGGCGTGTCGAAGACGTAGAGCGCGCGTTTCTTCTTGTAATAGTCGCCGAGCGTCTGATCGAGCTTGCTCAACGGCGCGACTTTTTCCCGATGCGTGAGCAAGGGCGGCTGGCCTGCGATTTCGGCCATCAGTTCGTCGACATATTCGAGTTTCTTCAGCGCCGGCCAGCCGGCATAGCGCGTGCGCCAATGCGAACGTGGGCGCAGCCACACCGCGAAGGTTTCGGCGAAATCCTCGTCGGGATGGCTTTGCGCGTACCACAGCCGCAAATGCTGCACGTGATTGCGGCTGGCCGGGTTCGGCCGGTAATAGCGCGGATAGCGCCGCGACGACGGCCCGAACAATTGCTGCCAGCGGCGCCGGCGATGGAGCTGATAGGCGTGGGTGACGACATGCCCGGCCTCGTGGCGCAGGATGGCCATGCATTCCGACCAGGTGCCGCCCTCGACGTCGAGGATCATTTTCTTTTCCAGCCGCATCAGCCGCGGATGCGCGAGGTAGAACGGAATCGCGATCCCGGGAGTATTCTCGGGCGAAAACCACTCGCTCGAAATCCAGGCATGGGGCCGCACCCGGATGCCGCGTTCGGCAAGTTCGTCCTCGAGGTTGCGCAAGCACTTCTCAAGCCAGGTGCCCTCGGCCCTTACCTTGAGGTCTTTGAGGCGGACCTCAAGCAGCTCCTCATCGGGCAAGGCCGCCCACGGAAATTTTCTTCGCACCATCCGACCCGGCATGAGGCTCGCAACCCGGAACCGATTACCGGGTCGATGGTGTCACGGGTGAAGGCCGGCGACAACAGCCGAAACCTGCGCCGCAGGCGATAGAACCGACCGCAGCAGATCGGCAGCAAGCGATCAGCTTTGCTCGGGCTTGATATCGGCGGACCGGATCACCTTGGTCCATTTTGCCACGTCATCGGCGATGAGCTTGCCGAAATCGGCGGGCGAACCAGGGAGCGCGACGGCGCTCAGATTGGCCACTTTCGCCTTGATCTGCGGATCCGTAAGGCCGGCATTGATCTGGCCGTTGAGCATTTCGACGATGTCAGGAGGCGTATTGGCGGGCGCGCCGAGGCCGATCCAGGAACTCGCCTCGTAGCCCGCGAGCGTCTCGCCGAGCGTCGGAACCTCCGGCAAAGCCTCGAGCCGCGTTGCCGTGGTCACCGCCAGTGGCCGCAGCTTGCCCGCCCTGATGTGTTCGATGGAGGACGGCAAGTTGTCGAAAGCCGCTTGCACCTGGCCGCCGATGAGATCGACCAGCATCGGCGCCGAGCCGCGATACGGCACGTGGACCATCTTGATGCCGGCCATCATCTTGAACAGTTCGCCGGCGAGGTGACTGCCGGTGCCGGCGCCGAACGAAGCCAGGTTGATCTGGCCGGGCTTGCCTTTGGCATAGGCGATGAGTTCGGCCGCGGTTCTTACCGGGACCGATGGATGCACCTCCAGGACCAACGGAAAACGCACGACGCTCGCCACCGGCACGATGTCGTGGAGGAAGTCGTAATTGTGCTTGTCGTAAAGCGCGACATTGATGGCATTGGTCGAGGATGCCATCAAGAGCGTGTAGCCGTCGGCCGCGGCATGGGCGACCGTCTCGGCGGCGATCTGGGTCGAAGCGCCCGGCCGATTCTCGATGACGAAGGGCTGGTTGAGATGCTCGGCGAGCCATTCGCCGAGAATGCGCGCGCCGAGATCGGTCACGCCGCCGGGCGGGAACCCGACGACGATGCGCACCGGCCGGTTCGGATAATCGAGCGCCGACGCGCGCCGCGGAACAACGCCTGCCGCGACGGCGGCGACCGCCGCTTGCAGAAATCGTCGGCGCGGAAGTTTCTCGAAAGCCAATTCTTCGATCGATGCGGCCAACCGAGCCGGTATGGTTAATTTGGAGGTCATTGCTGCGACACCTTCGGACCCCGATCGCCCGAGCGCGGTGTACGCCGGTAGTGGTTACAATCGCGTTCACGGCATGATCGTGTGACGACCCGCGCTCGCGCAATCGCACCGGTAACCCGCTGCCCATCCGCCATCGGCCCGCCGACAAAACAACATCCGGGCACCGCAATTTGTTGCGAACAGGGGGCGAAAGCCTCCTTAGAAATCTTGTAGTTCTAATATGAGGTCTTCCATCTTACATTTCGAGAAAAGATCGCTTAAGCAATCCGCATGGAAGCTTCTCGTGCGGCGAAACTGAATTCGCCCTCCCCTCACAACTGGCGGCGCTTGGCGGGAGTAGTCGGTCCCGGCCTTGTCGTGATGCTCGCGGACACCGATGCCGGGAGCGTCATCACCGCCGCCCAGAGCGGTGCCGAATGGGGCTACCGGCTGCTGCTCTTACAACTGCTGCTCGTTCCGGTTCTCTATGTCGTGCAGGAACTGACCGTGCGGCTCGGAATCGTGAGCGGCAAGGGCCATGCCGAACTCATCAAGGAGCACTTCGGCCAAGGCTGGGCCTGGCTGTCGGTCGCCACTCTGGCGGTCGCTTGCATGGGCGCGCTGTTGAGCGAGTTGAGCGGCCTGGCGGGCGTTGGCCTCCTGTTCGGCGTGCCGGCGCCGGTCACCATGATCCTCATCGTGGCCGCTCTGACGCTCATGGCCTACAAGGGTTCCTACCTGTCGGTCGAGCGCATCGCGATTGCGGTCGGCGCCTTCGAGCTGGTTTTCGTCGCGGTGGCCTTCAAGGCCAAGCCCGATCTCGGCGCTCTCGCAGTCGGTTCGCTCGACATCCCGTGGCGTGAGCCGGGATATCTCTACCTGGTCGCCGCCAATATCGGCGCGGTGATCATGCCGTGGATGGTGTTCTACCAGCAGTCCGCCGTGGTGGAAAAAAAGCTGACCTTGGCCGATCTGCCGGCGGCGCGCGTGGACACCGCGATCGGCGCCACGGTGACGCAGATCATCATGGCTGCGGTGCTGCTCGTCACCGCGGCGACGCTGGATGGCTCCGCTCGCGCGGTCTCGTTGAACACCGTGCAACAAATCGCCGAAGCGATCACGCCGTATCTGGGCGATACCGCCGGCCGGCT
>Ga0181539_1000632_pt1 | contig 42373 bp, 50 predicted proteins | sample PEATcosm2014_Bin_46_FD_119767 | JGI IMG/M metagenome (GOLD analysis project Ga0181539, IMG submission 119767) | Peatland microbial communities from MTU Mesocosm Facility, Houghton, MI, USA - PEATcosm2014_Bin23_60_metaG | ecosystem: Environmental > Terrestrial > Soil > Wetlands > Peat | place... | reverse complement strand
GGTGGCGTTGAACCCGGCGACGAAATTCAACGTCGCCGTCTGCGAACCGTCGAGGACGTTGAGGCCGTTGAACGAGGCGCTGTTCACCGCGTCGGTCAGCTGCTTGCCGAGCGAGGCGAGCGTGGTGTTGATGGTGCCGATGTCGGCGCCCGGATTGGTCGCCTGGGTGAGCGCCGTGTTGATCGAGCCGATCGTGGTGATGATCGAATTGATCGCCGACGAGGCGGTGTCGAGCACCGACTGGCTCTGCGTCAGCGCCGAATTGGCGGCGGTGACGATGCCGCTGTTGGAATTCAACTGTGTCGCGATCGACCAGTAGGACGCATTGTCGGCGGCGCTGGCGACCGCCAGACCGGTCGAAACCTGGTTCTGGGTCTGCGCCATTTCGCTTTGCGTCATTTGCAACGCCTGCAGCGCGCTTAGCGCCGAGGGATTCGTGAGAATTGAACTCATAAGGGTGCTCCCGTCCGTTAAATCACGAAACCGTGTGACATTTCGGATTTGCACCGAGACGACGAAGCGGCCTTATGCCTTTAGGCCCGGCTCGCCGGACCTAATCGTCGTGTAACGCTGAGATCGGCCGCCACCAAACGCGGCGGGCGAACACTCTGCCCTGCGAACCGTGCATCACAGCTGTTAAAAATATGTAAAATTTGAGTCGTTGCGCGGTGAAATATCCGGCGGCGGCCGAAATCAGACCCGGCCTCGGCGCAATCGATCGCGCGCCAACGCAATGTCCGCGCAAGCTCCAGCGTCAACAGTGGCGCGACGCATCAGGGCCGATCCCGCGAGAGCGGCGCCGGGGATCCGCTCCGAGTTGTTCGGCGAAGCGCGGACGCGAGTAAAATGAACAACGCATTGGCGCAAGCCGAGCGACTTTGGGCCAATCTCCTTGCGCTGGGCGCAAAGCGCCTGACGACGCTCGCCCTGATCGGGCTGACGGTGTTCGCGGCCACCGGGTTCAGCGGCTACTACCTCAGCCGGCCGACCATGGTGACGCTCTATACCGGCCTGGATCGGGACGACGTGATCGGGATCGGGGCGACGCTCAGGGAAGCGGGGATCCCCTTCGACGTTTCGGCCGACGACGCCACCGTGACGGCGCCGGTCGGCCAGGCGGCCCTCGCGCGCATGACCTTGGCGGAGAAGGGCCTGCCGCACAGCGGCAGCGTCGGCAACGAGCTCTACGACAAGCTCGGCTCGCTCGGCCTCACCTCGTTCATGCAGCAGGTCACGCGCGTGCGCGCGATGGAAGGCGAATTGGCGCGCACGATCCAGATGATGCGCGGCGTCAAGGCCGCGCGCGTTCACATCGTCATGGGCGACGAAGGCTCGTTCCGGCGCGAACGTCAGGCCCCGTCCGCCGCGGTGATCATTCGCACCGACGGCGCCGACGATCGCATGGCCGGTCAGGCCATCCGCCATCTCGTGGCGGCGTCGATCCCCGACATGAAGAGCGACGAAGTGACGGTGCTCAACGTCGACGGGCGCCTGCTGGCCAGCGGGCCCGACTCGATCGACAAATCCCCGGACAACCTGCTCGCGCTGGAAAAGGACGTCTCGCAGGAGATCCGCGAGCGAATCGCCCGGACGCTGGCGCCGTACCTGAGCCTGCACAACTTCCAGGTCAGCGTCGCGGCCCGCCTCAACGCCGACAAGACGCAGACGAACGAGACGATCTACAACCCCGATTCGCGCGCCGAGCGCTCGGTGCGGGTGGTCAAGGAGCGTCAGACGTCCCAGAACGCCGCCGGCGAGCCGCCCGCCGGCGTGCAGGCGAATCTGCCCAAGACGAAACCGGCGACGACCGAGACCAAGCAGTCGAACGACGCGACCGACAAGAAAGAGGAACTGACCAACTACGAGATTTCCTCGAAGTCGATCTCCACGACGAGTTCCGGCTTCACGGTCGAGGGGCTTTCGGTGGCGGTGCTCATCAACCGTGCGGCGCTCGCCGCTTCGCTCGGCGACAAGGCGACGCCCGACGCCCTGGACAAGCGCGTTAGCGACATCGAACAGCTCGCCGCCACGGCGGCCGGCTTGCGCAAGGAGCGGGGCGACACGATCAAGTTGTCCGTCGTCGATTTCGCCGACGGCGACCGCGACCTCGCGCCGGTCGAGCCGCCGTCCATCGCCGAGCTCCTGCTTCGCCAATCCGGCTCCTTCGTCAGCGCCGGCGCGGTCGTCCTGGTCGCGGTGATGCTGCTCTGGTTCGGCCTCAGGCCGGCGACCAAAGCGCTTCTCGCGTTGCCGCCCGGGCAATCGCAAGAAGCCGAGGCGATGCCGCTCAGCGAATTGCCGGCGCCGCTCACCGCGCTCGACGGCATGGGCGGCTCCAACCAGAATTTCTTGATCGAGGCGAAAGACGAGCACGACGAATTCCTCGAAACCCTGCTCGCGCGCAAAGACAAGAGTCCGCAGCGACATCTCCAGAAGCTGGTCGAGTTTGACGAAGAAGTCGCCGCGTCGATCTTGAGACAGTGGATTCGGCAGGGAGCGAACACATGAAAGCGGTGCCGATCTCACAATACCTGGATCATATCGGGCGGGTGGCGCAATCCGACCTGCAATCGCCGCGACGCGACGCTGCGCTGTTCAAGCCGCGCGTCATTCGTGTGGTCGAGAATTCGGAGACGCGCAATCCGTTCGTTTTCAGCATGGCGCTGCGGGACGCGGCGACGGCGGCGCGCGCGCGCGCGCTCGAGGAGGGCCGCGAGCGCGCCGATCCGCAGGAGCGCTCGCCGAGCGACGAAGACGCGCCGTCCGGCCCGCGCAAGACGCCGCCGGCGGCGGACGTCGAGGCCCGCATCGCCGAGGCCTATGATCGCGGCGTGCGCGAGGGCTTGGCGGCCGCGCGCGCCGAAGACGCCGATGCGCTCGCGCGCGAACGGGCCGGTCAACAAGAACAGGCCCTGATGGAGCGGCTCGACTTTCAACTGAACGAATACGCCCAGCTCGCCGACGCGATCGCCGCCGGGCTCGCCGAGATCGAACAACGAATCGCCGCGACCGTGGCGCGCATCCTCGCGCCCCTGCTCACGAGCGAGCTGTCCAAACGGGTCGTCGACGAATTGTGCGCCAACATCGCGCGTCTGCGCGCCGGCGGATCGTCCGGTCTGATCCGCATCCGCGGCCCGGAGCGTCTGCTCGGGGCGTTGCGCGATCGCGTCTCCTTCCTTCCCGTCGACGTCGAGTTCGTCGTCGAAGACGGCGTCGAAGCGACGATCGAGGCGCAGCGCACCACGATCCGGTCCGAGTTGCAGCCGTGGGCCGACCTCATCGCCTCGATCGTCGCCTGAGTGGGGACGATGACCGACCAGCCTCATCCAGAAATCATCATCATCAAGCGCCGCTCGAGCAGCGAGGACGAGCACCACGGCGGCGCCTGGAAGATCGCGTTCGCCGATTTCATGACGGCGATGATGGCGTTCTTCCTCGTGCTTTGGATCGTCAACGCGACCGACAAGAACACGAAGACCATCATCGCGCGCTATTTCAATCCGGTGAAATTGGAGGAGTCGGCGAGAACGCCCAAGAACATCCACGGCGACAAGACGTCGTTGACCCCCGCCGACGTTTCGGACGCAAAGAACCGAGGCGCGTCCGGCGCCGCGGGGCCGGAGGACAGCAAGAAGACGAACGACGACCAGGCGACCGCGGTCAACAGCGGCGACGGTCCGCACGACAAGGGCTTGGAAAAATACGAGCGCCAGGGGTTGGGCGCCGTGGCCGAGCCGCCGGACCCGGCGAACCCCAAGCCCACGATGTCGGAGGGCGTTCTGTTCAGCGACCCCTATCGCAGTCTCGACGCCATCGCCGGTCCGGCCTCGCCGGACGTGCGCGCCATCGCTCAGAGCGAACGGCTGAGGGATCCGGCCGAAGCGGGCTCGGCGGACCCCGATGCGTTTCGCGATCCCTTCAGGCCGATCGGAGCGGAGGCGACGGCGGACGCGATCACCGCGAAGGCGCCCGCATCGGCGCCGCCCGCGGACGCCGTTTCGCCGCCGCCGCAAACGCCGCCGACGAACGAAGAGGCCAAGCCGAAGGCGGCCGCCGCGCCCTCGAGCGGCGCGAGCGCCGCCGAGGAGCAGAAGTCTCTCCTGGCGTCCGCCGGGCGCTTGAAGAAGGAATTGCAGTTGCAGGTCGGCGCGCTCGCGCCGTCGCATCTCGGCCCGGACATCGACGTGCAGGCGACCGACGAGGGGCTGCTCATCAGCCTGACCGACCGCCTGAACTTCGCCATGTTTCCGATCGGCTCGGCTGAGCCGCAGCGTCAAGTGGTGCTGGCGATGGACGCGATCGCTCGCGACCTGAAGAACCGCCCCGGCGTGATCGTCGTGCGCGGGCACACCGACGGTCACCCCTACAAGTCGGCGACCTACGACAATTGGCGGCTTTCTTCGGCGCGCGCCGAGGTGGCCTACTACATGCTTACGCGCGCCGGCCTTCCGGAGAGCCGCTTCGAGCGCATCGAAGGCTACGCCGACCGCCGACTGAAGGATCCGAGCCATCCCTTCGCCGCCGAAAACCGGCGCATCGAAATCCTGCTGCGGGACGCGAAACCATGAACGCCCGGCCCCTGGTCAAAACGCTCGTCATTCTGACGCTGGCGATCGGCGCGTCGGCGCCGGCGAACGCGCAGTCGATTTCGGCGATGGCGACCGACCTGCAGACACTGCAGACGCAAATCGCGTCGGGCGACAAATCCGCCTACGCGGCCCAGCCGGAGCGTCTGAAGGCGATGGGCGCGGCGATCGCGGCGGCGAAGCCCGAGGTCTGGCGATCCAAGCACGAAACCGACGCCGCGGTCATTTACCTCTTGAGCGGCGGCCAGCCCGGCGATATCGCGCAATTGCTGCAGAGCGGCGCCGTGCCGAAGAGCGAAATGCCGCTCATGCGCGGCGCGGTCGCCTATGTCCTCGGCGATCAGACCGACGCGCGGACGCTTCTGGCCGGCTTCGATCCTCGCAAGCTCGATTTCAGGCTCGCCGGTCAGGTCGCCTTCGCGCAATCGGTTCTCGACACCTCGCGGGATGGGACGAAGGCGATCGCGCTGCTCGATCTGGCGCGTCTGTTGGCCCCCGGCAGTCTGGTCGAGGAAGCCGCTTTGCGGCGCGAGGTCCTGCTCGTCGGCGACCGACGCGACGGCGACCGCTTCGTTTCGCTCGCCAGGCAATACGCGACGCGCTTCGCGCGCTCCGTCTACGCCGACGGTTTCCTGCGCGGCATGGCGGAGGCCGTCTTGAAAGCCGACATGATCGAGGATCTGCAGAGTTTTCAAAAGTTTCACAATCTCGTCGCCGCGCTGGCTCCCGACATCCGGCTCGGCTTCTTGCTGACCATCGCGCGGGCCGAAACGCTGAACGGCGCGTTCGCCGTAGCCGGCCTTGCCTCCGGCGAGGCGCTGCGCGAAGCGCCCGGCGACAGCGTGGACGAGGCGCGCGGCCGGCTCTACGAAGCCGCCGCGCGAATCCTCACGCCCGAATACGACGACGGCGTCGCGGAATTGCGCAGCGTCGCGCCGTCGAAGCTGGACAGGGGCGACAGGGCGCTCTTGGGAGCCGTTCGCGGCGTCGCAGATTATCTGCGCGCGCCGCCGAGCGACGTCGGGCTGGAACGCGAGCGGGCGTCGACGCCGCCGCCGCCGGCCGAGGGCGACGAAGCGGCGGCGACGATCGCCCTGGGGGAGGCCGCGATCAACCGCACCGCCGCCCTGGCCGGCGTCGCGGAGAAAGGAAGCCCATGAGCCTCTCGGCGCTGAACGCTTCGGTCGGCGGCGCCTCGTTGCCCGCCGAGCATCCGCGCGATCCCAGCGGGAGATCGGCTGGAGCTTCGCAATTCGCCGCGATCGTCAGTGCGCTCGCCGGCGAAGATCTTCACCCCGGCGCGCACGCCGCCGGGGTCAACGGCGCCGCGCCGAGCCAAAGCGCCGCCCTGCCGCGAGAATCGCCCGCGATCGACGCGGCGCTCGCGGCGCTCGTCCGCGGCGCGCTCGTTTCGTCGACCACCGGCGGCGCGGCCGCTTCGCCGACCGTCGGCGGCGCGCTGCGCCGCGCTTCGAAGGAACGCGGCGCGGACGCCGGCGCCAATCAATCGACCGCCGGTTCGGCCGCCGCGACGCCGGCGCCGGCGGCGCAAGACGGCGCCGCCGCGAACCTCGCTCTCGCGGGACTCCTCACCGGCGCGCACGCTTCGCCGGCGGCGCAACAAGTCGCCTCCGCTTCGAGCTCGGCCGCCGCAGGCGGCGCGCAGTGGCCGGCCTTGAGGGGAGGGGGCGCGTGGGCGAGCTCCGATCCGGCGACCGGCGGCCCCGCCGCTTCGCCGCAGGCGACCACAGCCCAAAACGGCGTCGGCGCCGACTTAGCGCTGGCGGGCCTCGCCAACGGCCCGCTGACGATTCAAACCGCGGCGAACGGCGATCCCTCTCTCGGCATCAGCGCGATACGAACCCGCACATACCTCGGAATCGACAGCGCCGCGCGAAGCGAGGCGAAGAACCCGATTTCCCGCTCGCAGGGGCGCTCCGCCGTGACGGCCTCGGCCGCGCCCGACGCGGCGGGGTCCGCTGCCGCCGCCGACGCCGCCGCGGCGCCGACGCACCCCGACACGCCGTCGGGCAAGCCGTGGACGCCGGCCCACAAGGAATCGCGCAGCGCCCCCGTCGCCGACGCTTCGCTCGGGGCGGTCAACGCCGCGGCCGATCTCGCGGCGACCGGCGCCGCTCCGATCGCCGTCAGCCAACTGGCCGATCGGCTCGCCTCGGCGGCGAGCGACATGGCCTCGTCGGCGACTCCGTCCGCGGCCGCGGCCGGCGCTGGAACCGCCCAAGCGGTCAAGGAGCTCCAGATCGACCTCGATCCCGCCGATCTCGGCGCCGTGTCGGTGACGATGCGATTGGCCGGAGGCAAATTGTCGATCGTCATGGAGGTCGCGACGCCGAGCACGTTGAAGGCCATCGAGGGCGAGCGTGACGCGATCGCCGAGCGGCTGGGCTTGACCAGTCAGTCGCTCGAAGCCCTGATCATCAAGCCCGCTGCGACGAACGCGACGAACGCCGAGAGCGACAATGCGCAAAGTCAGAAACCCGGAAGCCAGGAGTATGCGCAATTCGATTCGAACGGGGAGTCTCGAGGGAATGGACGGTCGTCCTCTCGCCGCGAAAGCGCGGCGAATCAGGGCGATCCTGGCGCCGCGGCGCGCCAGCCTGCGTCTCGCCGCGGGTTTGGCGATCTCGTTGTCTAGCTTCGCTCTCGCGCAGGGCGCGACCGCGGAGCTCTGCGAACAAGAGATGGCGCGAGCCGCTCGAGCGAACGGCATCCCCCTGAACATTCTCTATTCCGTCGGCCTGACCGAAACCGGGCGGATGGGAACGTTGAGCCCTTACGACATGAACGTGGACGGGCGCGCGGTCCATTCGGCCACCCTGAGCGAGGCTCTGGCGCGGTTCGCTTTCGAGCGCGCGCGCGGCGCCAAGCTCATCGACGTCGGCTGCATGCAGATCAACCACCATTGGCACGCCGCGCATTTCAACTCCTTGAGCGAAATGTTCGATCCCGCCCGCAATGTCGAATACGCGGCGAACTATTTGAAGGAGCTCGAGGCGCAAGAGGGCAATTGGACGCTCGCGGTGGCGCGCTACAACGCCGGCCCCGGCAATCCCAAGGCGCAGAAGACCTACGTCTGCTCGGTCATCGGCAACATGGTCGCGAGCGGATTGGGGCAGTGGACGGAGAACGCGCGCGAGTTCTGCAAATGAGCGGGGCGCCCCGGTCCGGCGCGGCTTGCGCCGCCGCAAATGGCCGAGCGCGCTGCGAAACGGCCGATTGTCTATCGTTGAAACGTTGAATAACCAAAAAGTAAGCAATATACGCCAACGTCGCCCGGTCCGAATGAATCGGACGCTTTCTGTCGCACCAGGGCGCCGTCGCGACGCGAAGCGCCGCCGCAGCCATGATGGCCGCCCAAGCGCAAGACCGAAGGGTCGCGTCCTCATGCCGGCATCGGCCATCCACGCTTTCGCGGGCCTGCTTCGCATCTCGCCGCGCGCTCCGCGGCCGTCGCGCCGCTTCGCGGCCAGCGCGCAATGAGCCTCGCCTTCGACGCCAGGCGCGCGTTTCGGCTGGGCGGCGCGCTCGCCTTCATCGTCGTCAGCGCGCTCAGCGCGGCGCAGTCGCGAAGCGATCCCCTCGCCGAAGCCTACGTGCTCGCTTTGATATGCGTCAGCACGATCGGCCTCGTCGCGGCCGCGGGGGCGTCGGCCCAAAGCTCGCCATCCGATCAGAGCCGCGCTCGCGCCAGCGCGACGGAGCGCCGCAATTTCGAACAGACCGTGGACGCGACGCTCACCAACGTGATCAAGCTGATCCAGGAACACGTCGCCGACGGCGCCAAGTTCCACGACTCCCTGACTGGGGCCGATCGAAAGCTGTCGCGCAGCGATTCCTACGACGCGATCCACGAGATCATTCTCTCGCTGATCACCGACAACCGCGCGATGCAGAACAAGGTGAACGCGTTGTCGGAAAAACTCGAGCAATCGCGATTTCAAATCTTCCGCCTGCGCTCGAGCCTCACCAAGGCCGAGGAAATGGGCAATCGCGACGGGTTGACGGCGCTCGGCAATCGCCGCTTCTTCGACAACGCGCTGGCGGAGGAAGTCGCCAAGGCGCACGACTTCGGCGGCGAGTTGTGCATCGCGCTGGCGGACATCGACCATTTCAAGAAGATCAACGACAAATTCGGACATGTCGCCGGCGACATGGTGCTCAAGCTGTTCGCCGAACTCCTGACGGCGAGCATCAAGGGCCAAGACAAGGTGGCGCGGTTCGGCGGCGAGGAATTCGCCATCGTCTTCCCCGATTCGCCGCTCGCCGACGCGACCGCGACGGTCAACCAAATTCAAAAGCAACTCGAGAACAAACAATGGGTGGTCGCGGCGAGCGGCGAGCGCATCGGCGCCATCACGGCTTCGTTCGGCGTCGCGAGATTGCAGGACGGCGAGGGCGCGGAGGACCTGATCCGGCGCGCCGACTCCAAGCTCTATGAAGCCAAGTCGAGCGGCAGGAATCGCGTCGCGGTCGACCCCGCGGGCGAGAGGGAACGCGAGGCCGAATATTGAAGAACGACCGTGGCGGGCGGGAGCCGATGAGGCGGCGAAACGACTCGACCTTCGCGCGCGTCTTGGACGAGGTCGAGCGATCCGACGATTCGGAACGGCGATCTGGACGCGTCGGCAAGCTTCTCGGGTACCCGTTCGCGACCCTCGCCCCTCCGACGGAGCCCGAGGCGAGCGAGGACCACGATCCGGCCGAACTCTGGGATCAAGCGCTCGACTGGATCGCCGAGCCGCGAGAGGGCGCGGACGCGCCCGGGACGGCGAGTCCGCCGAGCGACGACCCCGATTCGATCGCCGCGGAGCTCGGCCTGACGGGCGCGCTCACGCATGACGAACTCAACCGCGCGCGGCGGCGGTTCATGTGGAACAACCACCCCGATCGTCGGCCCGACGCGCCGCGCGAACTCGCCAACCGCCGCGTGGCGATCGCCAACATGCTCGTCGACCGCGCGCACGGCGCGCTCGCGGGGCGCCGCCGCTCGCCGTGACGAATCGTCGGCGCGAACGCGCGCCGGCGAGCGCGGCCGAAGGTCAATCGCCCTCGCCGAAGATCATCCGCCGCGAGAACGGCTCGCCCCGGTCGCCGGGGCCTTTCGGCCGCGGCCGGTCGTCCATGGCCAGCGTCGCCCCCTTTTCGTCGACCAACGCCCAACGCCCGTCGCGTTTCACGATCGAGGCGACGCGTCCGAGACCCGGCACGATCTGGCCGGGCTTGACCATCCGCATTTCCGAGCCGTTGCTCAGCCACGCCACGCCCGGCTCGGCCGCGACGAGCCGATAGCTTTCGGCGGGGGGCGGTCCGCCGGCCGCGCCGCGGGCGATCGAGCCTGTCGGCGCCATATCGACGGCATCGTCGGCGCCGCGGACGATCGAGCCTGTCGGCGCCGTGTCGACGGCGCTGTCGGCGCCGCGGCTGTTCGCCGCCGCGACGGCCGGCGACGCGGCGGGCGCCGGCTGCGGCGATCCTCGCGGCTGCGCGAAAATCGCCAGATATTGCATGCCGTTGACGCGCGGTTCGTGATTGCCCTGGCTAAGCATGTCGGTGGCGAAGACGATCGAGCCGACCGCCATCGCCATGCCGACGCCGACGAGCGCGAGATCGCCGAGCGACTTCGCCGCGACGCGCCGCCAAACTCCGGAGGCGGTCGAAGCGACGGGGCGATGGGCGGCGAAACCGGGCAATTTCATGCGGTGTGCTTTCGTGAGCGCCCAAACCGCCGTCAGCCGACGAGCTGATCGGCCAGCTCTTCCGGCTTGGCCTCGTTTCGCAAGGCCGCCGCGAGTTCGATGAACGGATCCTGGCAAGGCGGCGACGACAGCGTCTGGGTCATCGCTTCGTAAATGCGCGGCACGGACTTCACCGCTTGATCGAGCAACGGATCGGCGCCGGCGGTGAAGCCGCCCATCAGTCGAAGATCCCGCGTTTCCTCGTAGCGGGCGATCAGCGCGCGCAATTTCGCCACCAGCTTGCGCTGCTCGGGCGTCCGGGTGGGATGCGCCAGACGCGAAACGGAGGTGAGAATATTGACGGCGGGAAAGCGCCCCTGGTCGGCGATCGCGCGATCGAGCACGATGTGGCCGTCGAGCGTGCCGCGTATGCTGTCCGCCACGGGATCGTTGTGGTCGTCGCCGTCCACCAGAACCGAGAATATTCCGGTGATCGATCCGGAGCCCTCGATCCCGGGGCCGGCGCGCTCGAGCAATCGCGGCAGATCGCTGAACACGCTCGGCGCGTAGCCGCGCGCCACCGCGGGCTCGCCGGCGGCCAGCGCCACGTCGCGCGCGGCGTGCGCGAAGCGGGTGACCGAATCGACGATCAGCAGAACCGATTCGCCGAGATCGCGGAAATATTCGGCGACGGCCATCGCCGTTCTCGGCGCCAGGCGCCGCATCATCGGGCTCTCGTCGCCGGTGGAGACGACGGCGATCGCGGACTTGCGGTTGGTCGACAGGGTGTCGTCGAGAAACTCGCGCACCTCGCGGCCCCGCTCGCCCACGAGCGCGAGCACGACGGTGTCGAAATCGGGCGCCCGAGCCAGCATCGACAGAAGCGTCGACTTGCCGACTCCCGAGCCGGCGAACACTCCGATGCGCTGGCCGGCGCAAAGCGGCGTGAACAGGTCGATCACGCGGATTCCCGACTTGATCGGCGTCTTGACGCGCGCGCGCCGCAGGGCGGGCGGCGGTTCGCCGTCGAGCGGCGCCGCGCGCTCGCCGGGCTCGAGGTCTCCGGCGCCGTCGATCGGTCGTCCGAGCGCGTCGATCACCCTGCCCTTCCATTCCGGACGCGGCCTCAGCGAAAGCGATTCGGCCCGATAGGCGCGCGCGCCGATCGCGGCCTCGCAACGGGCGTCGAAGGGCTTCAGGGTGACGGCGGCGTCCTCGATCTTCACCACCTCGCCGAGCTGGACGCGATCGCCCACGTCGACGCTGACGCATTCTCCGAGTCTGAGAAATCGCGACAGTCCGGCCACCCGATAGTGCGACATCGCGATTTCCGTCACCACGCCGCTGATCCGGGTTCGCGGCAGCGCCTCGGCGCCCCACGCCAATTTGCTCTCCAGGCGATCGAGCGCGTTGGGGCGCCGGCCGGCAGTCACCTCATCCCCGCTCATGCGCCAAGCCCAATATCATCTCCGGTTGCACGCCTTGCTCAGCCGACCGTGCCGAGCGTCTTGATGGCGTCTTGCAGCGACGCCTCCGTTTGCGACATTTGCGAACTGACGCCGTCGAAAGCGCGCGTCACGGCGATCAGCTTGGTCATCTCCTGGATCGGATTGACGTTGGCGTTTTCGACGAACCCCTGGAGGATGCCGTTTTTCGTGAAGTCGAGAATGGGCGTCGCCGGCTTGTCGGGGATGACGCCCGACGTCCCGGCGCGCGTCAGCTTGGCGTCGTCGTCGATCGCGAAGAGACCGATCGCGCCGACTTGCTTGCCGTCCTGAGCGATCATGCCGTCGCCCGAAATCGTCGGCGCGCTGGCGGCCGGATTGAGAATGATCGGCGCTCCGCCCGCGTCGAGAACGGCGTCGCCGTTCAGCGTCTCGAGGGCGCCGGTCTGGGAAATGCGCATGCGGCCGTCGCGCGTATAGGCGACCCCGTTGGCGTTGCTGATCGACATCCAGCCATCGCCCTGCACCGCGACGTCGAACGGATCGCCCGTCTTGACCGTCGCGCCCGTCTGCCGGGATATGAAGGGCGACCCGGCCGAGACATAGGCGATGCGATTGTCGCCGGCTTTGGCGACCTCGGTCTCGAAGGTCACGCCGTCGGCGCGGTAGCCGACGGTGTTCATGTTCGCCACATTGCTGGCGATCGTCTCCAGGCGCCGCTCCAGCGAAACCTGGGCCGACAAGGCGACGTAAAGACCGTTCTGCATTCTCTAAAGACCCGCAACGGGCGCACGCCGCGGCGCGGCTCACCCCTCCCGGCAGATTGGCCTCGCGCCCTTGCATGAAGCTGACCTCGCCATGACAGCCTGGCGTAAGTTTGCGGCTGCACCGTCGGGGGGTCGAGCGAGGAGAGCGGGCGTTGAATTTCATCATCGGACTGATCATCGCCGTTGGCAGCATCCTCGGCGGCTACGGCGCGCTCGGCGGCCATCTCATCGTTCTGGTTCAGCCGTACGAGTTCCTCATCATCGGCGGCGCCGCGCTCGGCATCTTCATCGTCGCCAACCCGTTGGCGACGATCAAGGATTGCGGCAAGGCCATCGTCGAGGCGGTGGCCGACAAAGTGCCCAAGCCGCGCGACTTCCTCGACGTCCTGAGCGCCCTGCACTCCCTGATGCGCGAATTGCGCGGCAAGTCCCGCGGCGAAGTCGAGGGGCATTTCGACAACCCCACCGAATCGGACGTCTTCAAGGGCTTTCCCCGGCTGATCGCCAACAAGGACCTTCTCACCTTCATCTGCGACTACGGCCGTCTGATCATCATCGGCAACGCCAAGACGCACGAGATCGAAGCGCTGATGGACGAGGAGATCGAAACGCTCTCGCACGACCGCTACAAGCCGGTTCACGCGCTCCAGGCGGTCGCCGACGCCCTTCCGGCGCTGGGAATCATCGCCGCCGTGCTCGGCATCGTCCATGCGATGGGCGCCCTCGACCAATCGCCGGAAGTACTCGGCGAGCTGATCGGCGCCGCGCTCGTCGGCACGTTCTCCGGCATTTTTCTCTCCTATTCAGTCGTCGCCCCGGTGGCGCTGAAGATCAAGACGGTTCGCCAGAGGCAGCTCCGTCTCTTCACCCTGGTCAAGCAGAGCCTGCTGGCGTTCATGAACGGCGCCATGCCGCAGGTGGCGGTGGAGTTCGGGCGCAAGACCATCCCCTCCAAGGAGCGTCCGACGATCGACACGGTCGAGAACGAAACCATCGCCGGCCCGGCGCCCAGCGCCCCCGACGAACCGATCAAGGAAGCGGCCTGAGCCATGTCGATCGAGGAACGCGACGGCGCGGCGGCGCCCTGGCTGCAAGGCCCGCAGCCCGATCATCCCGGCGTCGCGATCGAGCGCTTGCCGGGGCTCGCCTTCGCCCTCGAACAGTTCGCCTTGAACGTTCGGGAGGCGCTCGCGCCCCTTTGCAAGGCGCGCGCTTCCGGGACGATGGAAGAGATGAAGCCGACGAGCTTGTTCGAGCTCCTCGGCGAATGCGAAGGCCGCACCGCCGCGATGCTGCATTGCGCGCCATTCGACGCGCGGCTGCTGCTGATTTTCGATCCGCGCATCGTCGACACGCTCGTCGCGGCGGTCTTCGGCGGCTCCGCAGCGGATCGCGACGCTTCCCTGCGCGCACGGCCGAATCGCCCGCGCACCGGCATCGAGACGAGCCTCGTCGCCGAGCTGGCCCGCTCCCTGGGGAAGGCGCTGGACAAGGCGTTCGCGCAAGCCGCGAGCCTCGAGCTGAGGTTCGAACGCCTGGAAACGCTGGTCGACGTCCACGCCCTCGGACGCCGCGACATGCCGGCCGTCGCTGCGACGTTGACGATCGACACGGCGGGAGGCGCCGCCTCCCTCGTCGTCCTCCTGCCGCAGACGTTGCTCCTGCCGATGCGCAAGTCCCTGTCCCTTGATCCCGGCGAAGAAGCGTCCGCGGCCGATCCGCGCTGGACGCGGCAAATGGAAGTCGGCGTGACGAAAGCGCGCATCGCCGTCACGGCGGTGCTGGACGAACTGGAGATGACGCTGGGCGACATCGCCGATCTCGCCGTCGGACAAGTGCTGAACCTGCACGGCGCGGGCATGGGTCGCGTTCGGCTCGAGTCCGCCGGGCATGAAATGTTCTGGTGCAAACTCGGCCAGGGCGACGGCCGCTACTCCCTCGAAATCGAGGAGCCGATCGAGCAGGACAACGATCCCGTCGAAGCCGCGTCCGCCTTTTGATCGGTTCGCGCCCGCGAACGCAACGAGCAACCGAGGAAAGAAACGTTGGACATGGATGACAATTTTCAATCGCCGAACGCGCCGCGAGAACCGGACGCCGCGAGCGGCGCGCCGCCCTCGAGCGCGCCGAAATACGATACGATTCTGTCGATTCCCGTCACCGTGCAAGTCGTGCTCGGGGCGACGACGATGCCCGTGGCCAGCCTGATGAAGCTCGGCCGCGGCGCGGTCATTTCGCTCGATCAGAAGGTCGGCGATCCCGTCAACGTCGTCGTCAACGGCAGGGTGGTCGCGCGCGGCGAAGTCGTGGTGGTCGATGAAGACAACGCCCGATACGGCGTTTCGCTGACCGAGATCGTCGCGTCCTCGCGCGACGACCGCGCCGCTTAGAGGGGTGGAAGCGCGATGAACCCGGACCCCGCCGCCGACACGCCCGACGACGCGCGCAAATTCGCCGGCGCTCAGAAGGCCGCCGCGATCCTGTTGGCGATGGGCAAACCGCCCGCGACGCGCGTGCTGAAGCATTTCGAGCCGCGAGAGCTGCGGGAGGTCACGCGCGCGGCGGCGAAACTCGGCACGGTGTCGATGGCGGAGCTCGAAGCGCTGGTCGAGGAATTCACTTCGCAGTTCTCCGCCGGCGCGAGCCTCCTCGGCGACGTCGGACAGGCGCGGGAAATGCTGACCGACGCGGTGCCGCCCGAACAGGTGGCCGACATCATGTCGGACCTGGGCGGCGGCGGCGACGACAATATCTGGGGCGCCCTGGGCGCCATCGCCGAGCCCGCGCTCGCGGCGCAGTTGGCGAACGAACATCCGCTGACGACGAGCTTCGTTCTCTCCAAACTGGAGCCCGCGCTCGCGGCGCAAGTCGTCTCGCATCTGCCGCGCGACGTGCGTAACGAGGTCCTGTGCGCGATGATCACGCGGCCGTCGATCTCCGAGGATGCGCAACGCGTCATCGAAGAGGCGGTGCGCAAGGATCTGGCGACCCTCGCCGGGCGCGCTTCCGGCCTCGACAATCACCTCCGCATCGCCGAGATCATCAACAGTCTCGAGCCGCTCGAGGCGCGCGAGGTCATGCAAACGCTGGTGGCGGCGCGGCCGACCGAAGCGAAGCTGGTCATGAAGATGCTGTTCTCCTTCGACGACCTGCCTCGCCTGTCGCTGCGCGCGCGCGCCACCCTCTTCGACAAGCTGCCGACCGAGGTCGTCGTGCTCGCCCTGCGCGGCACCGACGCCGAATTCCGCGACGTCGTGCTTTCCGCGATGGCTTCGCGCTCCCGGCGCCTCGTCGAGGCCGAGCTCGCCACGCCGTTCACGCCGCTGCCGCGCGACATCGCCAAGGCGCGCCGGCAAATCGTCGATCTCGTGCTCAAGATGGCGCAGCGCAACGAAATCGAAATCGCCCCGCCCGAAGGCGTCGAAGCGGCGTAACTCCAAGCGGGCGCGGCCATGAGCGACGACCAGGACACCGACAGCAAGACCGAAGAGGCGACGGAAAAGAAGCTGCACGACGCCGTCGAGCGCGGCGTCGTGCCGTTTTCCCGCGAAGTCTCGATCCTGGCTTCGCTCGCCGCCATCCTGATCGTCATGGTGTTCGTGCTGCCCCCGCGCACGGAGCGGTTCGTGGGCGTCCTGGTCCACTTTCTCGACGACCCCGCGGGGTGGCGGCTCGAGCGGTCGAGCGACGTCGCGGCGCTCGGCGAAATCATACTGATCGCCGCTGCCGAGTTTCTCGCGCCGACCGTGGTGCTGCTGATGGTCTTCGGCGTGGTGTCCTCGATCGCGCAAAATCCGCCGCGCTTCGTGCCCGACCGCATCATTCCCGATCTCAAGCGCATTTCCCTCGGCGCCGGCCTGTCGCGCGTGTTCGGTCTGCGGGGCTGGACCGAATTCCTCAAGAGCGCGATGAAGGTCGTCACCGTCATCGTCGTCGTCGCGGGCATTCTCGGCGGGCAAAGATACGTTCTGACCACCGCGATGTTTCTCGACGTCGCCGAGCTGCCCCAGCGCGTTCTCGAGCTCTGCGTCGACGTCGTCGCCGCCGTGATGGTGGCCACGCTCGTCGTCGCGTCGGCCGACCTAGCGTGGGCGCGAATTCATTGGCGCCGCGACCAGCGCATGAGCCGGCACGAGCTCAAGGAAGAGCTCAAACAGACCGAGGGCGATCGCCTGACCAAGGCGCGTCTGCGCTCGCTCAGGCTGGATCGCTCGCGCAAGCGCATGCTCTCGGCCGTGCCGAAGGCGACGATGGTGGTCGTCAATCCGACGCACTACGCGGTCGCGATGCGATATGTCCGCGCGGAGGGCGGCGCGCCGATCGTGCTCGCCAAGGGCGTGGATCTCGTCGCCCTCAAGATCCGCGAGATCGCGGAGCAAAACGCCGTCCCGATCGTCGAAGACAAACCGCTCGCCCGCGCGCTCTACGGCGCCGTTGCGGTCGACAGCGCGATCCCCCCCGAATTCTACCGCGCCGTGGCCGAGATCGTGCATTTGATCCAGGAAAAGAAGAGTTCCTGGCCCTTGACGAGGAATCGATGACGTCATGAAGAATCGACAGTCCGAACGTCGACGCCTCGTCCATGAGGAAATGATCGCCAACGCCATGGTCGACGTCGCGACGGAATTGCGGCTCGCCGACCCGTCGGAGCTGATCCTGATGATTCGAGGCGAGCAAGCCGCCAACATCGCCGACCTGGTCAACTCGTCGAGCGAGCTGTTTTTCAAGAACGGCAGTCTGCGATACGCGCTGTCCGCGGGTTGCGACGTGCAATGGGACTCCACGCCGACCATTCGGCTGGACATGGAATTCCGCTACGCCGCGGTCAGCGCGTTCTTCCGTTTGATGATCGGCCGCAAGCGCGCCGGGGTCGACGTCGTCGAAGTCCTCTTCGACGACGTCGATCTCGACGGAGCCGCGCAGGACCAGCGCCTGTCCGCCGCGATCGCCGCGGCGCGGCTGCGACCGCCTCGCGGAGCGGGCGGCGCGCTCGGCGCGCCCGCCCCGGCGCGGACGCCGCCGCGGCGCAAGCCTGGAGCAAGGCCGCACGTCTAACCTCGAGCCACGATCCATTGCTCGGGACTCGACGCGTGTCGCAACCCTATGTTCTTCAGATCGCCTCGCAAAGGACGCAATGGCTGTCGGCGCGCGAATCGCTGATCGCCGGCAACGTCGCCAACGCCAACACGCCGGGCTACCGCGCGACCGATCTTCAACCGTTCGCGGCGGTGCTCGACAGCACGCAGGTCTCGATGACGACGACGAACCCGGCGCACATCACGCCGACGCAAGACGAACTCACCTCGGCGCGCGTCGTCGAGAACGACGCGTCCGACCAGACCCTGTCGGGCAATTCGGTGCATCTCGAGCAAGAAATGATCAAGCTGGGCGACGTGAACCGCGACTACTCCATGAGCACGAACATCAAGCGAGCCATCCATCAGATGATGATGTCGGCGTTGAAGTGAACGACCATGCCCGATCCCCTGCAATCATCGTTGCGAATCGCCGGCGCCGGTTTGGAAGCGCAATCGACGCGACTGCGCGTCATCTCGGAGAATATCGCGAATTCGCAATCGACCGGGACGACGCCGGGCGCCGATCCCTACACCCGCCAGACCGTATCGTTCAGCAGCGAAGTCGATCGGGCGGCGGGGCTGTCGCTGGTGCGCGTGAAGAGCATCGGCCTCGACGACAGCCCTTTCAAGATCGAACACGATCCGGGCAATCCGGCCGCCGACGACAACGGATTTGTCAAGATGCCGAATGTGGATGTGCTGACGGAGCTGGCCGATATGCGCGAAGCGAATCGAACCTACGAGGCGAATTTGCAGGTCGCCAAGCAATCGGCCGACCTGTTGGGCATGACCGTCAATCTGCTCAAGGACGTTTGACCTTTTCGCCGCGGCGGCCCGGCGCGTTCGAGGAAGCGGCCGTTTCCCGGGGGACCGCGCACATCGGAGTTCTCATGGTGGCGACCGACCGTCCCTCATGCGGTTCGACCAAGCAAGGCCGCGATCGCCGCGCCGCCCGCACGGCGGCGAGCGAAGCCATCGACGGCGTCGATCATTCGAGCAAGGGAGGCGCGCAGGTTCTCGGCATCTTCGTCGGGGACGGCGCGCGCAAACATAATGGCGATTGAAGGCATATCCGCGCTGGGCGCGGTCGGGACGCGACTGGGATTGGACGGTTCGCAGGGGGCGGCCGGAGCCGCCTCGACGTCGGCGTCCGCGCCGTCGTTCACGCAGACGCTGGGTCAGGTCGTGAACGACGCGATCGGCACGATGCAAAGCGGCGAGGCCGCGTCCATTCAAGGCCTGCAGGGGACCATGGCGCCGTTCAAGGTCGTCGAAGCGGTCATGAGCGCGCAGCGCACATTGCAATCCGCGCTGGCGATCCGCGACAAGGCGGTTTCCGCCTATCAGGAAATCTCGCGGATGGCGATCTGAAGCCTCGATACAACAGAAAGATCGTAGCATGAGAGCGCTTGCGATAGCGGCGACGGGCATGAGCGCCCAAGAGCAAAACCTCGAAGTCATCGCCAACAACATCGCCAACATCAACACCACCGGATTCAAGCGCTCGCGCGCGGAATTCACCGATCTGATCTATCAGACCGAGCGCGTGATGGGCGTCAGCAGCCGCGGCCACGACGCCACGGTGCCCGAAGGCGCGCAAGTCGGGCTCGGCGTGCGCACCGCCGCGATCCGCAGCTTGCAGATCCAAGGCGCGCTCACCAACACCGGAAACTCGCTCGACCTGGCGATCAGCGGGCGCGGCTGGTTTCAGGTGACCACGCCGGCGGGCGACGCCGTCTATACGCGGGACGGCGCGTTCAACACCAATTCGACGGGGCAATTGGTGACCGCCGACGGCTACACGGTGACTCCGGCGATTCTGATTCCGCCGACCGCGACGAGCGTCACCGTGAGCCAGACGGGCGTGGTGACCGCGACGATTCCCGGACAGGCGACGCCGCAACAGGTCGGCCAGTTGACGATCGCCAATTTCATCAACGAAGCCGGGCTTCAGGCGTTGGGCAGCAATCTCTTCCAGCAAACCGCGGCGTCGGGTCAGCCCACTGTCGGCGTTCCCGGCGACACGGCGTTCGGTATCGTCCAGCAGGGCTATCTGGAAGCCTCGAACGTCGACCCCGTGTCGGAGATCACCAACCTGATCAGCGCGCAGCGGGCCTACGAAATGAATTCGAAGGTCATTCAGGCCGCCGATCAGATGTCCGGAACGATATCGAATATGAGGGCTTGAGGAGACCGCGCCATGCGCGTGAACTGGATCGCCGCCTTGCTGGCGTCGTTGGGAGTCTGGCTTGCGCCGGGTCCGGGCGCGCTCGCGCAAGACGCGGCCATGCCGACCCCCAAGGTCGTCATTTATCCCGGCGACATCATCCGCGACGACATGCTCGCGGACCTGCCCGCCGAAACCGCCGTCGGATTCGGGCCGTTCGCGGAATCGCGTTCGGCGCTGGTCGGCAAGATGGCGCGCCGAACCCTATTGCCCGGCGCCGCGATCCCGCTCGCCGGCATCGATAATCCGCGCCTCGTCGCCAACGGCGCCGAAGTCAAGCTCTTCTACATGGAGGGCGGACTGACGATCGTCACGTCGGGCGCGGCTCTGGAGGACGGCAAAGCCGGCGACGTCATAAGAGTGCGCAACAGCGACAGCGGCGTGACGGTCACCGGGGCGGTCCAGCCCGACGGCACCGTGCGCGTGAGCGGCGGGTGATGAAACGGTTGATCCTCATGCTGGTTCTTTGCGTGTTCGCCGGCCAGGGGCTGGCGGCGGTGCGCATCAAGGACATCACCTCGCTGCGTGGCGCGCGCGACAACCAGCTCATCGGCTACGGGCTGGTGGTGGGCCTGCAGGGCACCGGCGACACCCTGCGCAACGTTCCGTTCACCGAGCAGGCGATTCAGTCGATGCTCGACCACATGGGCGTCAACGTGCACGGAGCCCAGTTGCGCAATCGCAACGTGGCCGCGGTGATCGTCACCGCGGACCTGCCGGCGGGGATGGATGTCGGTTCGCGTCTCGACGTGACCGTGTCGGCGCTGGGCGACGCCCCTTCGCTGATGGGCGGCACGTTGTTGCTGACGCAAATGACGGGGGCGGACGGTCAGCCTTATGCCAGCGCGCAAGGAGCGGTTTCGGTCACCGGCTTCGACGCCGCCGGCCAGGCGGAGACCTTGTCGCAAGGGGTGCCGACCGCCGGACGGATTCCCAACGGCGCGATCATCGAGCGAGCCGTGCCGGCGCCGCCCGACGAACTGCGGCTGATCCTCGAACTGAAGAATCCCGATTACAACACCGCGGTGCGAATCATCGACGCGATCAACGCGTTTTCGCAGCAGCGTTTCCGCCGTCGCTCGGCGTTCGAGATCGACGGCAGGAGCATCGAGTTGTTTCGCCCGCCGCAAGTCAGCGTCACGCGTTACATGGCGGAGATCGGCGAACTGACCGTCGAGCCGGACACCGTCGCGCGCGTCGTCCTCGACTCCAGAACGGGCACCGTCGTCATCGGTCAGGACGTCCAGATCTCGACGGTCGCGGTGACGCACGGCACGCTGTCGGTGCGGGTTACCGAGACGCCCACCGTTTCTCAGCCGGCGGCGCGCTCGCAAGGACAGACCGTGACGACGCCGCGCACGACGATCGACGCCGAGCAGAGTGGCGGCCAGGTGGCGATCGTGGGCGGCGCGAGCCTGCGCACGCTGGTGAGCGGCCTCAACCGAATCGGGGTCAAGCCGAGCGGCATCATCGCCATTCTCCAGGCGATCAAGACCGCCGGCGCATTGCAGGCCGACCTCGTCGTGCAATAGGCGGGTCAGCCCGGCGCAAGGCGGGCGCGGCAACTTCGAGGCACCGCTTCCTTCACGCCGGCCTCGCCGCCATGTCCATAGCCGCCAACCGCTTCGTCGCCATCGGCGCGTTCATCCTGGCCGCCGCCTGCGCGAGCCAAGGCGCCGCCCAGAACGACGCGAAGCCGAAACCCAACGCCGGCGCGCCGGACAAGAGCGCGGACGGCGGCCTAGCGCGCTATTGCGCCAACGTCGCCACGGCGGCGGCCGAGGCGCGCATCGCCTGGGAGACGAGGCGCCTGACGGAGTTGGAAGGACAGATCAAGCAACGCATCGCGGAGCTCGAAAAGAAAGAGGCCGAAGCGCGCGACTGGGTGACCAAACGCCAGACCCTGATCAATTCGGCGAGCGACGAGGTGGTCGCAATCTACGCCAAAATGGAGCCGGAAGCGGCCGCGGCGCAATTGGCGTCGATGGACGACGCGATGGCCGTCGCCATTCTCGGCAAGCTCACCGCGCATGCGGCGAGCGCGATTCTCAACGAAATGGAGGCGGCCAGGGCCGGCAAGTTGACCGGCATTTTGTCCGGGGCCGACGCCGCCGAAAAGAAGTCGTGATGCGTGGAGCCAAGCAAAGAGTTCTTCTTGTCGCGCTCGTCGCGTCAGGCCTGGCCGGCTGCGGCGGCGGACCGGCCGAGTTCATGCGCGAGCCCGGTCTTTCGCCGGTCGGCAGCGGCCTCGCCGCGGCGAACGCGCGCGCCAACGAAGACGCCGTCGCCAGCTCTCTCGATCCGGCGCGGGGCCTGCGCGGCGTCGGACAGCCAATCAATTTCTATTCCGATCAGCGCATCACCAAGGTCGGCGACATCGTCACCGTCGTGATCGCGATCAACGACAAGGCGACGTTCGACAACACGACGGATCGTTCGAAGACGGCGAATTCGACGTTCAACGTCGACTGGGGATTCAGCACCGGCTCGTCGTCGGCCCAGCCTTCGACCATTACCGCGGGCGCCACCTCGACGTCGACGACGCAGGGGCAAGGCAACATCGATCGCCAGGAACAGATCCAAGTGTCGGTCGCCGCGGTCGTCACCGAAGTCCTGCCGAACGGCAATCTCGTCATCAGCGGCTCGCAGGAGGTGCGGGTGAACTACGAATTGCGCCAGCTCACCGTCGCCGGAATCGTCCGGCCTTCCGACATCTCGCGCGCCAACACGATCGGCTACGACCGCATCGCCGAGGCGCGCATCTCGTACGGCGGGCGAGGCCGATTGAGCGAAGTCCAGCAGCCCTCCTGGGGCCAGGAAATCTACGATTTCGTCAAGCCGTTCTAGAACCTCGGGGACGACAGCGCCATGGACACCGAGTCCGAGCCAGCCAAAGAGCCCGAGAGCGCGGTCGCATCGTCGCCTTCGGCCAAGCAGACGATCGCCGCGACGCTCGTCGTCACCGTGATCGCCGCGGCGATGGGCGCGCTGTTCGAGGTCCCGGCGGCGCCGATCGAGGCGAGCCAGAAGGACGCGTCCGCGCCCGGCCCGCGCGCCCCGGCGAGCACGGGCATGTTCGACATGCCGCCGGTCGTCACCAATCTCGGCGCGCCGCAGGACACCTGGATCCGCCTGGAAGCGTCGATCGTCTACGACGCCAAGGCCCTTCCCAATCCCGAGGCCATGGCCGGACAAATCGCCGGCGACGAGCTCGCCTATCTGCGCACGGTCACGTTGAAGCAGATCGAGGGCCCGATCGGCCTGGAGAACATCCGACAGGACCTCAACGAGCGCGCCTCGATCCGCTCCGAGGGCAAGGTCACCGAACTGATCATCCGAACCCTGGTGGTGCAATGAAACGCGCAACGCTCGCCGCGATCGCGCTCATCCTGACGGTTTCGACGGCGAGCGCGCAGACCGTCGATCTCGGCACGCTGATCCCGAGCGGCGGCGCATCGGTCACCGCGCGCATCATCCAGATGGTCGCGATCCTGACCGTCCTGTCGGTCGCGCCCGGCCTGCTGATCATGGTCACCAGTTTCACGCGATTCATCGTCGCGCTTTCCTTTCTGAGGTCGGGATTGGGCGTGCAGGGCGCGCCCGCCAATCTCGTGCTGATCAGCCTGTCGCTGTTCATGACCTTCTTCGTCATGGCGCCCACGTTCGACCGCGCCTGGCAGAACGGCCTCAAGCCGCTGATGGACAACACGATCAATCAGCAGCAGGCCTACGACGCGATCACCCAGCCGTTTCGCGAATTCATGCTCGCCCAAGTTCGCGAAAAGGACATCGCGCTGTTCCAAGATCTGTCGAAAGGCAATTTCCAGATCAAGGACCGCACGACGGTCGACCTGCGGATCCTCATTCCCGCTTTCATGATTTCCGAGCTGCGCCGCGGCTTCGAGATCGGCTTCCTGATCGTTCTGCCGTTCCTGGTCATCGACATGATCGTCGCCGCGCTGACGATGTCCATGGGCATGATGATGTTGCCGCCTTCGGTCATCTCGCTGCCGGTGAAGCTCTTGTTCTTCGTGCTGGTCGACGGCTGGAATCTGCTCGTCGGCAGTCTGGTGCGGTCGGTCAATTGACGCCGGCGGCGCGGCGGGGCCGATCGAGGCAATAAGCCTCGCGCAAGGGAACGGTCGTTACCTGTATCCATCGAATTGCGAGGAAACCGATCGATGAGCATGATGGGCACCGCCGTTTCCGGCATGTTGGCGGACACGAACTGGCTTGCGAGCATTTCGCAGAACGTCTCCAACGCCAACACCACCGGTTACAAGAACGCCGAAACCGAGTTTGCGACGCTGGTCGATCAGGCCGGCGGCGCCGCCGACAGTCTCGCCGGCGTCGCGACGAGCCTGCGCTCGCTCAATTCGCTGCAGGGCTCGGTCGTCGGCACTTCGACCACGACGGACCTGGCGATTCAAGGCCCCGGCTACTTCGTCGTGACCGACTCGAGCGGCGCCTACTATCTCACCAGGAACGGTTCGTTCGTGCCGGACGCGAACGGCAACCTGGTCAATTCGGCCGGCTACTACTTGATGGGCAACACCGCCGCAAGCGGCCAGGCGGATGCGGTTCCCACCGAAAAAGTCAACGTCACCGCATCGGGCGACTTGCCGACGCCGACGACCTCCGGCACGCTGTCGGTGAATCTCCCCTCGACGGCGACCGTGGTCGCCACCGCGGCCGATCTGCCCTCGGCCAACCCCTCTGCGGCGAACGCGAGCTACACCGACGAGACCTCGGTCGTCGCCTACGACAACCTGGGCGGCGCGCACACGATCAACGTCTATCTGACCAACACGGGCGTAGCCGGGGGCCAGGACACCTGGGAGATCACCGCCTATGACGCCGCCAACGCGGCGGCGGGCGGCGGCTTTCCCTATTCGGCGGGACCCCTGGCGACGGAAACGCTGAATTTCAGCCCGACAAAGGGAACCTTGACGAGCGGCTCGCCTTTCAACATTCCGATTCCGAACGGCCAAACCTTGGCCCTCAACGTCAGCGGGACGACGCAGTTGGCCTCGAGCTTCAGCGTCAACACCAACACGACCAACGGCAATGCGCCGAGCAGCCTGAAGGGCGTGACGATCAGCGCGGACGGCACGCTCGATTTCCAATACAGCAACGGAGCGTCCAACGCCGCCTACGACATTCCCTTGGCCAACGTGGCGAGCCCGGACGCTCTCACGTCCCTGAACGGCAACGTCTATCAGGCCAATCAGAACTCCGGCTCGATCGTGTACGGAACGGCCGGCACCGGCGGCCTCGGCACGGTCGTTTCGTCCTCGCTCGAAAACTCGACCGTGGATCTGGCCACCGAGCTGACGCAAATGATCGAGGCCCAGAGCGCCTATCAGGCCAATTCCAAGGTGTTCCAGACCGGCGCGGACCTGCTGCAGATTCTCAACGGCTTGAAGGCCTAACCGGATTCACCCTTTTCCCCGAGTCGCGCGATGAGCTTGTCCGCCGCGTACAACATCATCAACTCCGCGTTCCTTTCGAACGCGGCGCAGTCGGCGGTCGTCTCGCGCAACATCTCGAACGCGAGCACGCCCGGCTACTCGCGCGAAATCGCCAACGTCCTGACCAATTCCTACGGCGGCTCCGACGTCGCCTCGGTCACCCGCGAGGCCAACAGCGCGCTGCTCGAACAGGTCAACGTCTCGACCTCGCAGGCGGCGAGCGAGCAAGCGCTGGCCAACGGATTGGCGACGCTCGCCCAGTCGGTGAGCGACAGCGCGTCCAGCACCTCCACGTCGGGCGCGACGCAGAACGGCAATTCGCCCTCCGCGATGCTGACGAACCTGCAGGACGCCCTGACGACCTACCAGACCTCGCCGGGCAGCGCCGCCGCCGGCCAGGCCGTCGTCACCGCCGCGTCCGATCTCGCGTCCTCGCTCAACAGCGGCTCCGCCACCGTTCAACAAGTGCGCCAACAGGCCGATTCGGGCATGGCTTCGTCCGTGTCGACCGTCAATTCGCTGCTCAACCAGTTTTCCCAGGTCGACGCGACGATCGTCAGCGGCCTGGCGACCGGCGCCGACGTCAGCGGCGCCGAGGACACGCGCGATTCGATCCTCACCCAGCTCTCCAAGCAGATCGGCGTTTCGACCACCGTCAGCGCCAACGGCTCGACGTCGATCTACACCGACAGCGGCGTGACCCTCTATCAGAGCGGCGTGGCGAGCCAGCTCTCTTTCACGCCGACGCCGACCTTGACGGCGGGCATGAGCGGCAACCAGGTGAGCGTCAACGGCGTGCCGATCACCGGCCCGTCGGCGCCGATGGCGATCCAGTCCGGCGCGCTCGCCGGCCTGGCGAATTTGCGCGACACCGTCGCGCCGGAATATCAGGCCCAGCTCGATCAGATCGCCGGCGGCCTGGTCAACGCCTTCGCCGAAAGCGACCAGTCGACGACGACGCCGGGTCTGCCCTCGCTGCCCGGATTGTTCACCTATCCCGGCGCGACGGGCCTGCCGGCGACGAACGGCATGACCGGCCTGGCCGCCTCCATCGAGGTCAACCCGGCCGTCGATCCCTCGCAAGGCGGCGACCTCTCCTTGCTGCAAAACGGCGGCGTCAACGGCGCCAACTACGTCTACAACGCCACGGGCTCGGCGGGCTACACCGGCCGAATCCAGCAGCTCGCGGCGGCGGCGACGGCGACGCAGTCGTTCGATCCCGGCGCGGGCTTGGGTTCGTCCGCCAGCCTGAGCGACTACGCCAACGCCTCGGTGAGTTCGTTGCAGGCCCAGAACCAGCAGGCGAGCACCCAGGTCGACTATCAAAACTCGCTGGTCTCGCAGGCGACCGCGGCGCTGTCGAACGCGACCGGAGTCAGCCTCGACACGGAAATGACGAACATGCTGAACATCGAGAACTCCTACACGACGACCGCCAAATTGCTGACGACGGTCGGCGCGATGTTCACCGCGCTGCTCAACGCGGTCTGACGACGATGAGCGCCGCCTTCGTTTCCACGAGCTATCTGGGGACCGTGATGCTCCCGACGGTCGCCAAAGTGCAATCGTCGCTCACCAACCTCGAGGTCGAATCCTCGACCGGCCAGTACGCCGATCTCGGTCTGCAACTGGGCGGCCAGTCCGGCTACGAACTGTCGCTCAAGAACGAGAACGACCTGCTGCAGACGCTGACCAGCGGCAATGGCCTGGTCGGCACGAGCCTGAAGACGTCGCAGGCCGCCCTCGATGCGATTCGCACCGGCGCTCAAAGCGCGGCGCAGAGCTTGACCTCGTGGACCTCGACGGAAGTCAATTCGGGCGTGACATTGCAGAGTCTCGGCGCCAACGCGCTGCAGTCGCTGATCGCCATGACCAACGCGACCTCGAGCGGCCAATATGTCTTCGGCGGAATCAACTCCGGCGTCGCGCCGATGGCCGACTATTTCTCCTCGACGACGTCGGCCGCCAAGACCGCGATCGATACGGCGTTTCAGACGACGTTCGGCTGCCTGCCGACCGACGCGGCGGCCTCGACGATTACGGCCTCGCAAATGCAGAGTTTTCTGAGCGGCCCGTTCGCCGCGCAGTTCAGCGGCGCCAATTGGACGACCAACTGGTCGTCGGCCTCGAGCGTCAACCCGACCGCTCAGATCGCGCCCGGTCAGACCATCGACGCCTCGACGAACGCCAACCAGCCCGGGTTTCAGCAACTCGCGCAGGCCTACGCGATGCTCGCCGAGTTCGGCGGCTCGCAACTGAGTTCCGCCGCGCAGCAGACCGTGGCCTCGAGCGCGGCTTCGCTGGTCACGCAGGGGCTGAATTCGATAACCGCGACCGAAGCCGGCGTCGGCGCTTCGCTGCAGCGCGTCACCGACGCCAACAGTTCGATGTCCTCGCAGATGACGATCCTGCAAACCCAGATCGGCAATCTCGACAACGTCAATGCTCAAGCCGTTGCCGTGCAGCTCAATACGCTGACGACGCAGTTGCAGACCGCCTACCAACTCACGGCCCAGCTCCAAAAGCTGAGCCTCGCGCAATATCTGCCCATAGCCTAACCCACGGGATCGCCGATGTACGAATTTTCCTACAACGAGGTCGTCGAGGAGTCGCCGCAATTGATGCGCGCGCGCGAGCGCCAGGCGATGGATCGCGTCATCGATCTCCTGCGCACCGCCCGCGCCCGCGGGCCGGGCGCGCGCGAAGTGATCGAAGCGCTGTTTTTCTTGCGCCGCCTATGGGCGATCTTCCTGGACGATCTGAGAAACCCGGACAACGAATTGCCGGAGCCGATGCGCGCCGGAATCGTTTCGATCGGCATCTGGATGAACAAGGAGATCGATCGCGTGCGCTCCGGCCAAACCAACGATCTGACGCCGATGATCGAGATCAACGAGATCATTCGCGACGGTCTGAAGTGAGGGGTTCATGAATATCACGCTTCGCGCCGGCGAAAAGCTCTACATCAACGGCGCCGTCATCCGCGTCGACCGCAAGGCGACGATCGAGCTGCTGAACGACGTGACCTTCTTGCTGGAAAACCACGTCATGCAGGCCGATCAGGCGACGACGCCGCTTCGCCAGATATACTTCGCCGTTCAGGTCATGCTGATGGATCCGGGCGCCACCGCCGCGGCCACCGGGCTGTCGCGCCGGCTCATCGAAGCGGCGTTGCAGGCGTTCGAAGACCCCGCGATCCTCGCCGGCCTGAAGACCATCGCGGAACAGATCGAGCGCTCGCGCAACTTCGAAGCCCTGAAGTCGTTGCGGGCGTTGTTCCCGCTCGAAGAGCGGGAAATGTTTCCCAACGCCGCGCCCTCGAAATCGCACGCAGCCTGAAAGGCCCGACCATGACCACTGTTAGCGCAACCTCCGCAGTCGGCAGCACGAACACGTCGTCGACATCATCGGCGGCCTCGGCCGCGTCCGCGACGAATTCGCTGAGCTACAACTCGTTTCTGACCATGCTCATCGCGGAAATGCAGAACCAGGATCCGACGCAACCGATGGACCCCACGGCGATGGTGAGCCAATTGGCGACCATCTCCCAGGTCGGACAGGCCGTGCAGACCAACACGACGCTCGCCTCGCTGTTGACGTCGAGTTCGTTGACCCAGGCCGAACTGGCGGTCGGCTCGACGATGACCTCGTCGGACGGGTCGACCTCCGGTCAGGTGCAGTCGGTCGACGTCACCTCCGCCGGCGCCGCCACCGCGACTCTCACCAACGGAAACACGATCCCGTTCGCCAACGGCGCCAACGTGCAATGAACGAAGGCGACGCGCTCGACATCATCCAGTCGGCGATCTGGATGGTCATCGTCGGCGCCGGGCCGGCGATCGGCGCGGCGATGGTCGTCGGCGTGGCGATCGCGCTTCTGCAGGCGCTGACCCAGGTCCAGGAAATGACCCTGACCTTCGTGCCGAAGATCGTGGTGATCTTCGCCGTCGTCAGCCTCACCGCGTCGTTCATCGGCGGGCAATTCTACGCCTTCACGGAAAACGTCTACGCGCGCATCGAACACGGCTTCGCCAACTGATCGGCGCCGAGGCGGCGGAGCCGCTCGCGCCGCCGCCGAATTCGCGCGCCCGGGCGAAATCTCCGTCGGGCGCCCGCCGCCGCGAAGCGCCGCTCCGCCCGCGCCTCCAGCCGAGCGGGCCTTAAGCGCGATCGGCGAGACCCGCGCAAGCTTTGGCCGTCATTGTCGGCGCGACGCAACGGAGATTGGGCGCGATGTCTTTGACGACGGCGACGGCGGAGCCGGCAATCGGCCGCGGCGGCAAGGACATCGGCTTCGCGGCCGCCATCGTCCTGATCCTGTGCCTGTTCTTCCTGCCGGTTCCGGCGATGATGATCGATCTCGGCCTTGCGTTCTCGATCGCGCTTTCCGTGCTGATCTTGATGGTCGCGTTGTGGATTCACAAACCGCTTGAATTCTCCGCTTTTCCCACGGTGCTGCTGGTGGCGACCATCCTCAGGCTGGCGCTCAATATCTCGACGACGCGGCTCATTCTGTCGCACGGGGCCCAAGGGACGAACGCGGCCGGTTATATCATCGGCGGGTTCGCCAGCCTGGTGATGAGCGGCGACTTCGTCATCGGCATCATCGTCTTCCTCATCCTGGTGATCATCAACTTCCTGGTCATCACCAAGGGCGCGACCCGCATCGCGGAAGTCGGCGCGAGGTTCACGCTCGACGCCATTCCCGGCAAGCAGATGGCGATCGACGCCGACCTGTCGGCCGGCCTCATCGACGAGAAGGTCGCCCAGCAACGCCGGCGCGAACTCGAGGAGGAAAGCGCGTTCTTCGGTTCGATGGACGGCGCGTCGAAGTTCGTGCGCGGCGACGCGATCGCCGGGCTCATCATTCTCGCCGTCAACATCTTCGGCGGCATCGTCATCGGCGTCACCCGGCACGGACTGGGGTTGTCCACCGCGGCGGACATCTTCACCAAGCTCTCGGTCGGCGACGGCCTGGTGTCGCAAATCCCGGCGCTGATCATTTCCCTCGCCGCCGGCATGCTGGTCGCCAAGGGCGGCACGCGCGGCTCGGCCGACAAGGCGGTGCTCGATCAGCTCAGCAACTATCCCAACGCGCTGTTCATGGCGGCGCTGCTGATGTTCGTGCTCGGCGTGGTCCCGGGACTGCCGTTCATTCCTTTCGCGCTCCTCGGCGGCCTAATGGCCTTCGTCGGCGTCGCCATTCCCCAGCGAGTGGCGAAGGAACGCGCGGTCGCGGCGGTCGAGAAGGCCGCGCGCGAGGAAAAGGCCCGCGCCGAGGCGCGCTCCTCGATCAAGGAGCAGTTGAAGTCCGCCGAAATCGAGCTGTGCTTCAGCAAGGAGCTGACGGCGACGCTGCTGCCCTCGCACGACGAGATCGCCTCGCGCGTCGCCAAGATGCGGCGCAAATTCGCGCGGCAATACGGCTTCGTCGTGCCGGAGATCAAGCTCACCGACGACATCAGGACGCCGGCCAAGTGCTATCAGATCCGCATCCACGGCACGGTCGTGGCGACGCAGGAGCTGCGCGTCAGCGAGTTTCTGGTGATCGTGGGCGACGGCAAACGCCCCAACGTTCCCGGCGACGAAATCCGCGAGCCGGCCTTCGGAATGAAGGCGATGTCGATCTCGCAAGCCTATCTCAAGGACGTGAAACGGGAAGGGTTCAAGCCGATCGACCCGGTGTCGGTGCTGCTGACGCACTTGAGCGAAGTGATCCACAACAATCTGGCCCAGCTGCTGTCCTACAAGGACATGCGCGCGCTGCTGGACAGGCTGGAGCCCGAATACAAGAAGCTGATCGACGACATCTGTCCCTCGCAGCTTTCCTTTTCTGGGCTGCAGGCGGTGCTCAAGCTGCTGCTCGCCGAGCGCGTCTCCGTTCGCAACCTGAATCTGATTCTCGAGGCCATCGCCGAGATCGCGCCGCACGTGCGTCGTCCCGAGCAGATCGTGGAGCACGTGCGGATCCGCATGGCGCAACAGATCTGCGGCGACATTCAGGACCAGGGCGTACTGAGAGTGCTGCGGCTGGGCAACCGCTGGGATCTCGTCTTTCACCAGAGCCTCAAGCGCGACGCCAAGGGCGAGGTGAGCGAATTCGACATCGATCCCCGTCTGATGGAGCAGTTCGCCGCCGAGGCGTCCGCGGCGATCCGCAAGCGCATGGACGACAAGCATCTTTTCGCCCTGGTCACCACCGCCGAGACGCGACCCTATGTGCGAATGATCATCGAGCGCATGTTCCCGACCCTGCCGGTGTTGTCGCAGCTCGAGATCGCGCGCGGCTTCGAGGTCAAGTCGCTCGGCGCGATCTCCTAAGTGAACGCGAGCGGCGACATCTTCGCAGGCGCCGGCGCGATCCTCGATCCCAACGTGACGTTGGCGACGTTCGTTCTCTTCTGCCGCATCGGCGCGTGCCTGATGCTGATGCCGGGGATATCGAGCGCGCAGATACCGGTGCAGATCCGATTGTTCATCGCCGTGGCGGTGACGCTGTCGCTGGCGCCGCTGCTGCTCGATCAGGCGCCGTTGCATTCGCTCGAGGCCGACCCGATTCCGGCGCTGCGCTTGATCGCCGTCGAATCGGCGATCGGCGGAACGATCGGCCTTCTCGGCCGGTTGTTCTTTCTCGCGCTGGAGGCGATGGCGGTGGGGGCGGCGGCGATGCTCGGCATGGCCAATCCCTTCGGAGTCGAGGTGGAGCCGAATCAGGCGCTGCCGCCGCTCGCCAGTTTCGTGACGTTGTCGGCGACGGCGCTGATCTTCATGACCGACGCCCATTGGGAGGTCCTGCGCGGCCTCGCGGCGTCCTATCACGCGATTCCGATCGGCGGCGAGTTCGACGCGGGATATTCGTTGCGGCAAGTGGCCTCGACGCTCGGCGACACCTTTCGCGTCGCGCTCCGCGTCTGCTCGCCCTTCTTCATCTACGCGATCATCGTCAACCTGGCGATGAGCCTCATCAATCGCCTGACGCCGCAGGTCGCGATCTTCTATATGGCGACGCCGTTCATCGTCGGCGGCGGGCTGCTGCTGCTCTACTTCTCGGTCAAGCCGCTCCTCGGCGAGTTCATGTCGGGTTTCGAGGCCTGGCTCATTTCGGGATAGGCGATGAAAAAGAGGCTCGAGGCCCTCGAGAAGATCGAGCGGCTGCAAAAGCAGTTGCACGATCTGGCGGTTTGGCGCCTGAACGCGCTCGGCCGCGAACGCGACGAACTGGCCGAGAACCACCGCGAAATGTGGGAGGCGCTGGGGCGCGGCGTCGCCGCTTATGGGCCGCCGGCGGCGGCCGCGATGCGCCACATTCGAGCGTTGGAAAGGCAGATCGCCGCCGCCGAGGCCGAGGTCGAGGCGCAGACGCGGCGGGCCATCGACCAGGGCGCGCGGGCCAAGCTCGCCGATCGCGCCCGCGAAAGCGTCGACGCGCGCTATCGCGAGCAGAGGCAGCGCAAGGAGCTCGCCGATCTCATCGAAGATTCGCTGCGCAATCCGAAGTCAAGCTCGGCGTAAGGCTGGCGGAGGAAGCTGGGCGCAGTTCAACGCCTCCGCGCGGTTCCATGCCCCTCGATCCTCCCTCCGACGTCGTGCTCGAAGTGCTCAAGGCCGCCGATCCGACCCGCGCGGCGGCCGCGACGCAACGGCTCAACGCCCTCGCCGCCGGGGGGCCGGCGCCGACGGCGGACTTCGCCGCGACGCTCGCGCAGACCGCGCCGCCGGCCTCGCCCGCCCCGGCGCCGGTCGCCGACCTGGCGAACGCCCGATCGCGATTCGTCGACGCGGCGTTCGTGGCGAACGACAAGGCGGCGAAGGCGCAAGTCGATTTCGAAGCCGTGCTGCTCGACGGTTTCGTCAAGGAGATGCTGCCGAAGGACGGCTCGTCCGTGTACGGCCAAGGCCTCTCCGGCGACATGTGGAAATCCATGCTCGCCGATCAGGTGGCGCGGCAAATCGCCAAGTCCGGTTCGCTGGGAATCGCCAGACGCCTGTTCCAGGCGCATCCGCTGTCGGCCAGCGAATCGCTGGAGCGTCCGAGCCGACTCGACGCCGTGGACGCGCGCGACGCCGCGCAAATGAGCGCCAACGCCTTGTCGCTGCCGAGCGGGAGCGCCTACGCCGACGGCGCCTTCCTCTTCCCGGATCACAAACGCTCATGAGCGCCGCGCTCGTTCGTCACCCGAGCATCGCGGCGGCCGATTCTGGCCGATCGCAGAGTCCCCACGCGATGATTCTTTCCGTCATCGGACGCCTGAGCCAGACGCTCGACGAGGAAAACGACGACATCGCGCGGCGCGGATCGGTCGACTATCCGGCCTACAACCTGCGCAAGAGCCAGGGGTTGCTGGAACTCAACCGCCTCGCCGGCGCGCTCGCCGACAAGCAGGTCGGCCCGGTTCTCAGGGCGGCGCTCGCCGATCTCCACGCCAAGCTGGAGACCAACCGCCGCTTGCTGCGCACGCAGTTGCAAGCGGCGCAGGCGGTCTCCGACATCATCGCGCGAGCGATCCGCGATAGCCAGTCCGACGGCACCTATTCCGCGCGTTCCTGGTTGGGCGAGGACGAATGATCAAGATCATCCTCGTCGGCTTTTGGGCGTGCCTGACCACGCTCGCGGCCGGCTACGCCATGAGCCACCTGCGCGAGGCCGGCGCGAAGCCGCAGGTCGCGGCCGCCGCGTCGGCGCGGGAGACCAAGAAGACGAAGGAGATCAACGTTCCCAAGATCCGCGACGGGGTCGTCAAGGGGTACGTGGTGGCGGCGCTTTCCTACGTCGTCGATCCCGCCGCGCTCAAGAAGAGCCCGATCGCGCCGGACGCCTTTGTCGTCGACGAGGCGTTTCGCTACATCTATGACGACAACGCCATCGACTTCGACCATCTCGAGACGTTCGACTTGAACAAGATGAGGAGCGCCTTGATCAAGAACGTCAACGCGCGCCTGGGCGCCGAGGTCGTCGTCGACATGGGAATTCAGGAATTCACCTTTCTCTCCGCCGCGCAAGCCAAGCAGCGGCTATAGCGATTCGTCCGTCTCGCACGATTCTCACGTTCTGACAGCGGCGCCGACGCGCTGCGCGCCGGCGCTCGAAAGCGCCCCGCCTTCACGCCGTTCGAACGCCACCGGGCGAGCGCGCCGGGTCGGCGCCTCGAGGCCCTGGAGGTTGGGACGTGAACGGCCGGCGCGCCGCGTCGATGAACGCGACGCCCACCGAGTCGGCCCGAGCCCACACCCGCTTCACCCAGTGCGAGGTGAAGCCGCCGAATCCATCGTGAATATGCAGTTCGAATTCTTCCGGCAAGCAGAACAGTTCATCGCCGCACAATTTTGCGCCGGTGGAAGAAATGTTGCGCACCAGCACGCTGAGCTCGGAACATCCATTATTGAACACGCAATGCCCCTGTCGCAAACATCGCGTTCGGACGGCGTGTCTCTTCTCATTCGACGTCAGACTTTTATTTTGCGTCGGCATGTTCGGGTTCGTGTGGTGTGGGGTTGCGAAGAGTTTCTCTGTCTTTTATTTGCCAGCTACCGGTCGATTCGCGATATTCTGTTGGGGTCGCCGACGACGAAAACGCCCTTCCCGGCCAAATCCGCCCAGTTTGGCTGCCCAATTCGTAGTCATAACGCGAAAATATTTCGCAAGGATGAATCTCGTGGCGGGCGCTCGACTTGGGCAGGCGGCGGGGCCCGCGCTCGACGCCCGGCCGATCGTCGTGGATGGGGCGCTTCGCGCCGAGCGGCCGCCGGCGCGAACCGGGGCTCTATCCGACCCGGCGCAGCGCCGGCGCGCTCGGCCCAGCCGCTTCGCGCGCGTCGTAGAGTTTCGCCATCGTCAGAGCGTCGATGAAGCGCTCGCCCCGGCGCACGAAGTCTCGGTGGCGCCCCTCGATCTCGAAGCCGAATCGGCGGTAGAGCTTGATCGCCGGATCGTTGTCGCCGAACACCGTCAGTTGAACCCGACGCAATCCCATCATGATGCTGGCGGTCGCCATCAACATCTGCAGCAGCCTGGCGCCGATCCCGCGCGCTTGAAACGCTTCGCGCACGCCCAGAAGAATCCACCCGGAATGGTCGAGGCCGTCGCCCATCACGTAGAGGCCCCCGAATCCGACCGTCTTGCCGGCGATGACGCCGACCACCTCGAAGCGCTTCGAGCACGCGATGTTGGCGAGCCAGGCCTGGAGCTCGTCGGTCGAGGCGAAAGGCCCTCTGGCGGAGGCGTAGTGCAGAAATCGCTCTTCGTTGAACAGTTCGAGAAGGTCGGAGCTGTCGCGATCGTCGCGAAGCCGGATGCGCAAACCCTCGATCAGAAATCGATCTTCCGTCATCGGCTTTCCAATGCCCTGCGAGCGTCGGCGGCGAGGGGCGGCCGGGCGGCGTCGACGGCGGCTGTCCGGGAGCGATTTCGAAGCGAGGATCTCTCGGGTCCGCACGAGACGCGCGGCCTCGCTAGCGTGCAAGACACCACCATAAGCTTGCTCGGGCCTTGCGCCGACGCGTCGGGCGGACCGCGCCGGCGCGCCGGCCGCGCCGCGAGAGCCGGAGAAGCATTTGCGCCCCGAAGGGAAATTTGCGACGCTCGCGCGCGAGGCGTCGGGCGGTTCGCCGCGCATGACGAGGGCGTCCCGGGAGGCTGTGGGCGATGAAAGAGAGAATCGGCTTCGTCGGCGTCGGGCTCATGGGCCATGGCATGGCGAAAAACATCGTCGAGAAGGGCTGGCCGTTGACGGTTCTCGGCCACCGCAGACGCGAGGCGGTCGAAGACCTCAAGTCGCGCGGCGCCGCCGAGGCCTCCTCGGCCCGCGCGCTCGCGCTGGCCTCGGACATCGTGGTGATCTGCGTGACGGGTTCGCCGCAAGTCGAGGCCCTCGTTCACGGCGAGGAAGGGTTGGCGGCGGCGGGCAAGCCGCTGCTGGTCATCGATTGTTCGACCTCGGAGCCCGCGGTCACGACGCGCCTGGCGACCTCGCTCGCGGCCCGTCGCATCGCGCTCGTCGACGCGCCCCTGAGCCGGACGCCGAAGGACGCCTGGGAGGGCACGCTCGACGTCATGGTGGGCGGCGAGCCCGAGGCCGTGGAACGGGCGCGACCCGTTCTTCAGGCCTTCGCCGGCCGAATTATCCCGACCGGGCCGGTGGGCACGGGCCACACGATGAAGCTGCTGAACAATTTCCTGTCGATGGGCTACGCCGCGCTCTATTCCGAGGCGCTGATGGTCGGCGCCAAGGCGGGGCTGTCGGCGCAGGTCTTCGACAGCGTCATCCGCGGCGGCCGGATGGATTGCCCCTTCTACCAGACCTTCTTCAAGTACGTCCTCGAGCGCGACCGCGACGCGCATCGCTTCACCATCGCCAACGCCCTCAAGGACGTCACCTATCTCGCCGGGCTCGCCGAGGCCCTCGGGGTCGCCAATCCGATCGGCGCGGCGGTGCGCAACAGTTTCGCGTTCGCCGTCGGCGCCGGTCGGGGCGAGGCCTACGTGCCGATGCTTTCGGACTTCGTGGCGGAGTGGAACGGCCTGCCGCCGCCGCGCCCGCCGGCATGAGGCCGCCCGCTCCGCCGACAATTCGGTATCGCGCACCGTGTGCCGAATGTTCTTGTGGCCGAGGTAGTGCTGCACCGCCCGCGTGTCCTGCCCGTCATTGGCGAGCTTGTATCCGCACGCGCGCCGCAGCATGGGCGGATGCACCGGAAACGGAAACTTCCCGGTCTCCCCCGTTCGCGCCACCATCTTGCGAAACCCGGCAGCCGTCATCGGCGCCCGGCGCTCGGTGACGAAGACGTAGCGCGATTCGATTTGCTCGCGCTTCAAACGCCGCAGCGCGCGTATCTCGATCCCGCCCATCGGATGCACGCTCGGCGTCCCGTTCTCGAGACGCCGCACATGCACGAGCCCGCGCTCCAGATCGACTTGATCCCAGCGGAGCGCGCACAGCTCCGACGCCCGCAGCCCATGCCGGTACGCGACGAGGATCATCGTCGCGTCGCGATGACCATACCGCCCGCGCGACCGCGCGCCTTCGACGAGCTTCCCCACTTCCTTGACGGTGAGATATTCGCGCGGCCGGCGCTTCGCATTCAAAAGCCGCCGCGGGGGCACTGTCCCGATTACAGTGTTCGGAGCGGGCTTGCGCTTGCCGCGTTTCGCGGCTGAAATTCGAGTGTTGACAAAGCGTACTGTCCCGTAAAAGGCTCTTTTCGGGACAGTTGAAGTGTACCACGCGATCCGCCGTGATGGGCCTGCGGAAAACAAGCGAGCGCCAAGTGGCAGAATTCGAGCAGACCATGCGACAACGCTTCAAAAACGAGAGGTCTTGAGAGATGCGCGACCTAGACCGGTGAGACGCAGCAAAATTGACTCGTCATGATTTCCACGATGAGATCGGGTTCAGCGGACACGATGGGAGGAGTGCGTGAAACTGGAAGGGGGATGTTATTGCGGCAAGGTTCGCTACGAAGCGGCCGGAAAGCCCATGTTGAGGGCGCAATGTCATTGCCGCCCCTGCCAGTATTTCTCTGGCGGCGCGGCGAACATGTTCATGCTGATGCCGCCTGAGGGCTTCCGCTACACGAAGGGTGCGCCCGACCAATTCAAGCGTGACGATCTTGAAAATGCCGTCACGCGAGAATTCTGCGGAGATTGCGGTACTCAGCTCATCACGCGCCGTCCAGGCCTTCATGCCATCATCCTCAAGGCAGGAACGCTCGATGATCCGAGCCAGTTCGGGACTGCGCAGATGGCCATCAACACCAGCGACAAGCAGGCTTTCAACTGCATCCCCGAGGGCTTGCTAGCCTTCGAGGGGCTGCCGGGCGCATGAAGTTCACCGTCGCGACGTATGGCACGGAGGGCGATGCGCGCCCGTTCGCGGCGCTTTGCCGTGGTCTCTTGGACGCCGGACACGAGGCGCGACTGCTCGCCGACGCCGCCACGCTCGGCGGCGCTCATGCGCTCGGCGTGCCGACCACCGCCCTAGCCGGCGACATTCGAGGCGCACTCACCCCGGACCGCGCCGTCGCTGCTGGCGTCGTCGCCAAAGGCGGCGGCTTCAGCGAAACTGCACGCGCGCTGGCGAAGATCGCCAACGAGAACGTCGATTCCTGGTTGCGCGCCATAATAGAGGCCGGCGAAGGCTGCGATGCGATTCTGGTGGCCGGGCTGGCCGCGTTTGCCGGATTTTCCGCGGCTGAATTTCTGGGCGCCAAGAGCATCGGCTCTGGCATGATCCCGATTACGCCGACCGCCGCATTCCCCTCGCCGTTTCTGCCGCCGAAATGGGTGCCGCGCCTGCTCAATCGCGTCAGCCACGGCTTCGTGAACGCCATGCTTTGGCGAGCAATGCGCAACAAGACCAACGCGGCGCGCGCGAGGTTCAAATTGCCGCCGCGCAGAGCGGTATGGACGGGTCGCCCGATGGTCTACGGCGTGTCGCCCAATTTGTTGCCCACGCCCGCCGACTGGCCGGCCAATGTGCATCTATGCGGGCAGTGGCTGGCGCCGACCCCTGCCTGGACGCCGCCGCCGGCGCTGGCGAACTTCCTCGCCGCCGGAGAGGCCCCGGTTTACATCGGCTTCGGCAGCATGACCGGCTTCGACAACGCACGGCTGCTGGATGCCCTGATCGAGGCCATGGCCGGCCGACGCGCGCTCTTCTATCCCGGCTGGAGCGGCATCGATCCGAAAGCGCTTCCGGACAACTTTCTCGTCATCGGCGACACGCCGCACGACTGGCTGTTCCCACGCACCGCCGCGGTGATCCATCACGGCGGCTCCGGCACCTCGCACTCCGCCGCGCGCGCAGGCGTGCCTTCCATCGTGACCCCGTTCGCCGGCGATCAGTTCTTCTGGGCCGAGCGCTTGCGCCTGGCCGGCGTCGCCCCGGCCGCCGTGGATGGCCGACGGCCCAAGGCGGAGGCATTCGCCTCCACTCTCGACTTCGCCGTCGACCCTCGGGTGCGAAACCGAGCTCGAGCGCTTGGCGAGGCGATGCGCGCGGAGAACGGCGTTAAGGATGCGGTGGCGGCAATTGAGCGCATCGTCGTTAACTGCACACCATAGGAAAATCCCCCGGCCCGGCGACCAATCCAACGTTCTCACCGGATACTGTGGCCGGCGCCTCAACCATTGCCCCATAACTCCATTCGAATTCCACAACCGAACTCCTATGCACCGGCCGCCCCACCTCCAAAGTCCGACTGTCCCAAGAATGACCATGAACGGGACAGTGCGCACGTGGCGACTACGCGTAGCCCACCTGCAAGCCCTACGGGTACTGTATCCCTAGCCTGCACCCCTAGGCAAAACGGCAGATAGCCGCACCATTTCAATCTGTTACGAAATCTCAATCGCTCACGTTTGCGCCCTGACCTCCCCCCATTTTCATCAGTAGGGAGAGGAAATCGCCATCAGGCCGGACGCCGCGCGCGTCCTCAGAAGGAACGAGACGGAACGACGAACAGTTCATGAGGCCGGCCCGCATCCGACGCCCGTATCTCAATCCCCGGACAGTCCCGACCGACCTCCCCTGCGGTTAACACTACGCGCAGCCGAGCCGCCCAGGCGTTATAATTCCCGCATGGCGAGAATGAGCGACACGAGGGGCCGGAGGACGTCATGATAGTCCTCGCTCTCTGGCGTCTTTTACGCCCCGAAGGGAGTGCCGGCCGGGCGCACGCGGCGCGCGTATCGCCGCTCCACGATTCGGCGGTTGCACGATTCGTATCACGGTATTATAGTATCATGTATGAGGGATACGAACATGCCAACCGCGCGCACCACCATCTCAATCGACAAGACCACGCTCGATCGCTTTTTCCGCGCCTATCCCGCGGGAAGACGCAGCCAGGTCATCCAGCGATTGATCCAGCAAGACCTCGACGGCCGGCTCGCTCAGCTCACGCACGCGGCCGAGCAGGTCGAAACCCACCCCGACTTCCAGACCGTGCGCGAGGATTGTGCGCTGTGGGAGCGCGCGACGGCTACCGACGGCCTCGACACGATCTAACACATGCCGATCCAGCGCGGACAGGTCTATTGGGTCGATCTTGAACCGACCGCCGGCAGCCAGCAGCGCGGCCGACGCCCTTGCCTCGTTTTGACCGTCGATCCGATCAACGCCGTGCGGCGCACGATCGGCGTCATCCCCTTGTCGAGTTCCCCACACGTCGCCGAGCCGATCGTGGTCGCCGTCAAATCGATCGGCGCGCAGACCGTCGCGATTTGCGACCAGTTGCGCGCCGTGGACAAACGCAAGTTCGACCGCCTGATCGGCGCTGTCACCGATGCGGAGCTCGCGCTCGTCGAGGCTTCCGTCAAAGCCGTCTTCGGCCTCAAATGACGGCGGCTCCAACCCTGACCGCCGGCGCTCCGAGCCGGCGTCCTTCCGACCAGCGCGCACCGCATATCGAAAAGAGCATGAAGAGAGAATAGGGCTTGCGGCGATTTTTGCTAAGCGATTGAAGTCGTTGGTAGCGGGGGCCGGATTCGAACCGGCGACCTCCGGATTATGATTCCGCTGCTCTAACCAGCTGAGCTACCCCGCCACGCCTCGCGAACGAGGACCGCCCGGTTGGCCGGCCCGCTTATAGGGAGGGGCCGGCGAAACTGTCAAGAAAATGTCCTGGCTCACGTCAAGCGAGACGCGCTTCTCATCGGGCCGAAATCGTCGCAACATCGATAAGCCGCCCCTCGAAAGCCACGCGGGATCGGCCGCGCCGGAATTCGCGTCCAAGAAGGAGCCTCGCCCATGAACCCGATCGTCGAACTTACGCGCGCGTACCACTTCGCGGCGCAAAAGCACGTCAACCAGCGCCGAAAAGGCGAGGCGGCGGAGCCATACGTCAACCATCTGACCGAAGTCGCCGAGCTCGCGGCGCGAGCGACGGAGGGAAACCTCGAGGTGGTGATCGCCGCCGTGCTGCACGACGCCGTGGAGGACGTGGGCGTTACGGCCGAGGAACTGCGCTCGGAGTTCGGCGCGGCGGTCGCCGCGCTGGTCATGGAGGTCACCGACGACAAGAGCCTGCCCAAAGAGACGCGCAAGCGCCTCCAGGTCGAGCACGCCGGCCACGCGTCGTGGGGCGCCCGCGTCATCAAGCTCGCCGACAAGACCTCCAATCTCAGGGCGCTCGCCGCGAGCCCGCCGGCCGGCTGGTCGCGCGAACGCCGCGAGGAGTACGTCGCCTGGGCCAGCCGCGTCGTCGATCGCTGCCGCGACGCCAATCCCTGGCTCGCCGAGCAGTTCGACGCCGCGGCGAGCGCGCTCGGCCGGCGCACCATGAGGGGACGCGACGTCCGATGAGCCTGATTGAACGCCTTTTCGGCCTCGAGGGCCGCGTCGCGCTGGTGACCGGGTCTTCGGCCGGGATCGGCGCGGCGATCGCCGCCGGCCTCGCCGGCGCCGGCGCCGAAGTCGTGGTCAACGGCCGCTCGCCGGAGAAGATCGCGGCCGTGGTCGCGCGCATCGCCGCCGCCGGCGGCAAGGCGCACGGGGTCGCTTTCGACGTGACCGCGAGCGCCGAGGTTCGCGCCGGCGTCGCGCGCATCGAAGAGGAGATCGGCCCGATCGGCATCCTCTTCAACAACGCCGGCGTTCAACGCCGCGCGCCGCTGGAGGATTTCGCCGAGGAGACGTGGCGGGAGCTGATGCGCGCCAATCTCGACAGCGTGTTCTTCGTCGGCCAGACCGTGGCGCGCGCGATGATCGCCCGCAAGCGCGGGCGCATCGTCAACATCTGCTCGGTGCAGAGCGAGCTCGCGCGCCCGGGGATCGCGCCCTACGCCGCCTCGAAAGGGGCGGTGAAGATGCTCACCAAGGGCATGGCGGTCGACTGGGGTAGATTCGGCCTTCGCGTCAACGGCCTGGGGCCCGGCTACTTTCGCACCGAGCTCAACCAGGCGCTGGTCGAGGACGAGACGTTTTCCGCCTGGCTCGCCGGGCGCACGCCGCTCGGGCGCTGGGGCGAGGTCGACGAGCTCGTCGGCGCCGCCGTCTTCCTCGCCTCCGACGCCTCCAGCTTCGTCAACGGACACATTCTCTACGTCGACGGCGGCCTCACCGCCTCGATCTGAAGCGCGCGGCGCCGCCGCGCCGCGGCCGATCG
>Ga0181539_1000621_pt1 | contig 42739 bp, 63 predicted proteins | sample PEATcosm2014_Bin_46_FD_119767 | JGI IMG/M metagenome (GOLD analysis project Ga0181539, IMG submission 119767) | Peatland microbial communities from MTU Mesocosm Facility, Houghton, MI, USA - PEATcosm2014_Bin23_60_metaG | ecosystem: Environmental > Terrestrial > Soil > Wetlands > Peat | place... | reverse complement strand
TCAGGCGCTGGTGGACGCGATCGACTACAAACTGGTGAAGGCGACCGGCGCTTGAGCGCGGCCGCGAGCCTCGCCCTCGGGGCAATAGCGCCCGGCTCATCCAGAGGGGCGGCCGGGCCCTTTTGTAGCGCGCAAAATCAAATGGCACTTCGCGCAAGATCATATGGCAGCACCCCAGCGCTAGATCGAGGTGCACCGGCAAGAGGGCGTTGAAGCCGCCTTCAAACCCGTTCAATATCCTCTTTCGAGAGCATCGACGAGAGTGCGGTAAGCGAAAGCCGCCGCCAGTGGGACAACCCCGTTACCGCAGACGAAGGATCGCTCCAGCCGGGCGGCCAGCCCATGCTCCAGTCCAAAAAGAGCGGGTTGCAGATCAGGTCGTTTGGCGAGGACCCGCTCCCAGGCCTCAAAGTCAAGTGGAGCGGGCGGGAACAGCGCCAGCCCTCCGCCAGGCTCGGGCGCCATCCCGTCGCCTTCAGAAACAGCCAGCGGCGCAAAACTCGACGCGCTCGCCCTTCTTTCCCGCCGGGCGCCGCGCACGCGGCCCTGGCGACACGACGCTACGTTCGAAATTGAGGGTGATCATACCTTCAGCTCCCCCTCGAACTTCGTCACCAGCCCCTTGTCGTCGAACACGTCGGTGACCGTCTTGACGATCCAATTCGTGTCGTCGTCGTCGCCGAAGCCTTGCGTCGTCACCACGCCGCCGGGGACCGGCGTCGGGGCGGGCGCCCGCAGTTCCGCTTCGATCGTCTTCTTGGCCCGCGCAAAGTCCTTGGCGCGTGCGGCCGTCGCCTTCTGCGCCTCGGTGGCCGAGCCGAAGGTTTCCGGATGGGAATAGTCCGGACCGCCGTCGCCGGCGTCGCCGGTCACGTCGGTCGACGTCGCGGTCTTGCGGTTCCACACCTTGGCGTGGCTTTTGCCGCGCACCTCGCGGTCGTTGTCGTGGATGTGGAAGCTCTCGCAGTCGTTCGGCGTGATCGTGATCGCCGGAATCGAAGTCCCGCTCGCCGTCGTTCCCGCGCCCTGGGGCACGAACGCCAGCATCCCCATCGCGAACTTCGCCACCGCGCCGAAGCGGCGCGCCAGGCGCATGACCAGGTGCATGTCGCTCTCGCCGGTCTGGGCGATGATCATGTCGATGGCGATCGCCGCCAGGGCGCCGTCGATCGCCGGGCTGAGGCCGTTGTCGCCGGCGACCTGGTTGAGCACGTCGCCGAGCGTCTTGGGCGCGACCCAGCTACGCGTCTTCTGCTGTTTCAAGGTCTTTTTAAGGTCGGCCGACTGTCCCGTCACGTGAAACTCGGCGGGACCGCCGCTCTTGGTCACCCCCTGGATGATATACGAGCCGCGGTCGACCGCGCCGCCGAACTCCTTGAAGCCGAGCGCCACCTGCAGCGTCTGGCCGCGTTGCGGCTTGGCGAGCATGCCGTCGTAGTTCGACAGCGTCAGTTCGAGCTCGTCGGCCTTTTCGCCGTCGTGGCGCGTCACCTTGCCCTTGAGCACGCGCGGGTTGACCGTCGAGGAGACGTCCTGGCCGCCGATCATGATCTGGAGAACCGGCGTCGCCATTTCAGTCCCAGAGGTTGATCGTCTGCTTGGGCGGCGGCGTGACCGTCGCGACGGCGGGGAGCTGAATTGTGAGGTTCTCGGGCAGCGCCGGCGGCTGCGACGAAAGGCCGGGATTGGCGGCGAAGATCGCCTCGGCCGCGCCGGCGACATAGCCGTAATTAAGCCAGGCGATCGAGTCGACCATGTCGCCCTGCGCCGTGATGTAGGTCGAGCTCATTGAGCCCTCTCGCGGGGATTGCTTTCGTCTGCTAACGCCCAGCCCGCGCGCCACGACTGGAACTTATGCGCGTCGACGCCGTAATAGGGATTGTCGTGCAGGGTTTTGCCGGCGTAACGCGCGTCGTAACCCTCGGAATAGGCGTCCCAGTCTGGTTCCATGCTCATGGCCAAAGGCTCCAAATCTGTCCGTTGCCGTCATCGTGCGCTTCGAAGGTCAAGCTGTAGCCGACCCGGCCGGGATTGCCGTTGGCGTCGTGAAAGCTCTCCTCGGGGTCGATCGACTCCAGCCGATACGGTCCGGAGACGCTGCCGGAGCCGGCGACCAGGCAATAGACCTCGCCGGCTTCGCACGCCGCCTCCAGCGCGATCACCTGCGCCGCCGCGCCCGCGCCGTCGTCGTTGGGGAACACCACGCCGGAGATCTTCACCGTGCGCTCGTCCGGCCCGAGATATTGCCCTGCCGGGCGCCGGCCGATGATCTTGTGCTTCGCCCATTGCGCCTTGGTCCGGCGCGACAGCTTGTCGAACGCCATGTCGCCCGTTTCGAAGACGTAGCCGCCCCAGCACGCCAGCATCAGCGCGTCTCCGGTCCGTCATGCAGCATCCCGGCGAAGGAAGCGCGGCGCGAGGCCCCTCCGATGCCGCCGTTGATCGAGCCGACCAGCGCCAGCGCCTCGCGCAGCTTGGCGAGCAGCGCGTCGAGCGCGCTGGAATCGACTTTGGGCGCGACGGTCGCGCCGAGCGCGTCGAGATCGCCGCGCGCCTCCTTCGCCTTGGCGGCCGCCGCGTCGATTTGGCTCGCGTCGACGCCGGGCGACAGGGCGCGCGCGCGCGACGCCTCGCGCTCCGATTCGGACTGTGCCTCGCCGGGAAGATAGCCGGCGTGGCGCAGTCCCCGCGCGGCCGCGAGACGATTTTCCGTCGAGTTCGGGTCCAGGCTCGGATTGTAGGGAGTGGCGTCGCCGAACACATTGGATGGGTCGAAGCCGAAATGACGCTTCGCGAATTCGTCGATCGGCGACGTCAGTCCCCAGAAATTGCCCTTCGGATCGGCGATGTCGGCCGCTTCCTTGACGGCGCCGGCGATCACCAATCCCGTGACGCCCTTGACGAGCCAGGTAACGCCGTTTGTAAACGTCGCCAAGCCCAGCGCCGCTCCTCCGGCCGCAGTCGCTCCGGCGAGGAGGGCGTTGACCCAGTCGTGGCCGCGCGTCGCTTCGACCTCCGCCGTCGTGGTCCTTCGCAGCGCCTCGGCGTCGCCGCGAAGACCCGGCATAAAGGGGGTGCCGGCGCTGCGCAGCCAGTTCCAGATCTGACCGCCGAGCGCCTGCCCCGCGGCTTCGGGGTCTTTTGCGACCCACACGTCCGCCGCGTCGGCGCCCATTGCGCCTTTGCGCAGCACAACGTCTTTTTCGATGCGCGCCTGCTGCTGCGAGTATATCGAAACGAGATTGCTGCCGCGGTTGGCGAAGATCGTCGCCACCTTCTCCGCGGCTTCGGTCGGGGAGAGCTTGCTCATCGCCGGTTTGAGGACCGTCTGCACCCACTGATACAGGTTGGTCAGCGCAAGGTCCGTGCCGCGGATGCCGCCCGGGTCGATTTCGGTGGGGTGGCCTTCCTTGTCGCGGCGCGTCACCTTGCTCGAATCGATCAGGCCCAAATCGTCGAGAGCCTTGACTTCCCGGCCGGAGAGATGCGCGCCGAACAGCTCCTGCAAGGTCATCCGTTGCGAGAAGCCGGCGGTGTCGCCGCCCATTTCTTGCGCCGCCGTGAGCGCCGGGCCGAAGAAGTAATCCAGGTCCATTTTGCTCGCGTACTGGGACCCCGAGCGCAGCGCAAATTCACGAATGTCTTCGCCGCGCAAAGTCCGCGCGAAGACACTGACCGCCTGCGCCGCCATGTCGAAGAATTTGCCGAGTTTAGCCTCGTCTTGGGTGATTCCCATGACCTCGGCCGCTTTGAGGACCGCGCCCGCGGAGCCCGGCTCGCCCGGGTGCGCCATGCGGTCGGCTATCATATAGCCGAGCTCTTTCGGCGCGACGTCGAGCGCTTCCTTCGTGGTGCCGACGATGGAGCGCGTGTCGAGGATGATGCCCTCGATCTCCGTCTGCGACAGCATCGGATATTTTTTCGACCATTCCGCCGATTTCGCCTCCGTCTCGGCGATCTCGGCCGGGCTCATGCCCGCGACCTCCATCCCGACGTGGAGATGGGCGGCGTCCGCCCCCGCGGAGATGGCCTTGCTCGCCAGCTCCAACCCCGCGTGGGCGGCGACGAAGCCGAGGATTGCTTGCGTGGCGTTGTTGATGAGGCCGGTCGCACCGGAGATGCCGCTCTTGTAATCCTCGACCTTGCCGGTCGCCTTGTCGATCTCCTCCTGCTGCTTGACCCAGCCCTCGGGCTTGATCGTCGAGGCGAAGCCGATCGCCTCGCCGGAGGCCAGTTTGTAGTCGAGTGCGGCCTGGCTGGCGTTGGCGATAGCCTTTCCCTGGTCGATCCAGGCGCCCGGGCTCGGCGCGGCGACGTCCTTCAGCCCGCTCAACTCCTTCACCGCGGCGCGCGCGGGCGCCGTGAGCTGGTCGACCAGCTTGAGAAGGACTTTGACGGTCATGTTCGACATGGGCTACCGCCTGTAGAGCCTGCCGAGATGTTCGAGAGCCCGCTCGCGCAGCCTGGCGATGACGGGCATCGGCTGCGCCAGGACCCAGTCGCGGCTATAGGGGAACGCCAGGCCGATGTCGTCCAGGGCCTCGTCGAGGTCTAGCGGACACCGGCGACGAATTCCCCCATCAGGGCCATCAGCCTCGAATAGTCGGAGCCGTGCATCGCGTCGAGGATCTTCGCGTCGGTGTCGGCGACCTTCAGCGCCAGCGCGCGAAAGCCGCGGTCGGGCGAGCGCACATAGGCTTCGATGTCGGCGCCGGTGGGCACGCGGAACGAAATCTTGACGAAGGTCTGGCCCGCGAACTTGAACGGCCGCTTGAGGACGAAATCCTCCAGCCCCCAGCCCTTCGACGCGTCGACGATCTCGGTTTCCGCCATGGTTCAAAGCCCTTTCAAAAAGCTGGTTGTCAGGAGCCGATCGCGCCCGAGATCATCGCGGCGACGTCGGTTCCGTTCCAGGTGTCGACGCCGTTCTCGATGTCGATGTCGAAGATCGAGGCGCCGTCGATCGTGAGGTTCAAGGCGTCGAGGGCGATCTTGATCTTCATCATCGCCTTCTTGCCCGCCTCCCACTCGCCGAAGTCGTTTTCGATCACTTCGCCGCGCATGTACATGTAGAGCGAGTGCGTCGTGTTGTTGTCGCCGTCGAGGAACGCGCGCACCGAGAACGCGACGCCCGTCGACACGAGGAATGCGCTCTGGGCGATGACCTGCGGGTTGACCGCCGACAGCGAGCATTCGAACTCGAATTCGTCGTAGCCGAGCGCGTGCTGGCGCGGCGCGACCATGCCGCCGCCGCGGTACTTCTCCATGTGCTTCTTGATCTTCGGCAGGGTGCATTTCTCGCCCGAGCCGGCCATGCCGAAGCCGTCGATGTTGATCGAAAACGACTGGAGGATGAAGTCGAGCTGGTTTTGCGCCATGGATCTGTCCTCAGCCGTTGGCGGAGATCATGTTGGCGAGCGCGGCGACCTCCTGATCGTAATAGGAGGCGTTCTGGCTCGCGGTGTAGATGATGTGCTCCATCGGCGCCGGCGCTTCCGGGTCGATCGACCAGTTCCAGATGCCCTGCGAAGTTTGCGAGGAGGGGTTGAGCTCGGGGTCGAGCCAGCAGCGGCCGCCGACGAGGAAGCCGACCGTCTTGCCCCACTTGAAGAAGTCGTTGGCGCGGTTGGTCATATCCTGCAGCAGTTGCAGCCCCGGCGGCTTGTCGACCGCCCACAGGGTGACCTCGTCGAGCGCCTCGTAGACCATGTCGAGGGCGGTGCGCACGGCCTCGAAAATCCAGTTGGTGTCCGAGGACAGGTTGCGGTTGCCCCAGCGGCGGAAGCCGCCGTATTGCAGCCCGGCCTGCTGCGCCGCGTTGATGATCGTCGTGACGCTCGCCGCGTTGAGGAGGTTGGCCTCGCAGTCCGGGTCCGACATCGCCCAGTCGATCGGCGTCGAGACGCCGCCGACGCCCTGCAGCACCTGATTCGACGGCGAAAACCAGAAGCCGAGGTTCTGGTGCACATAGGCCGTGAGGCCCGCCATCGACGCCGAGGCGGGAAGCTGCACATAGGCCGAGGTCGCGGTGTCCCAGACCATCACGTTCGGATAGAAAAGCAGCAGGCGGTCGGAGCTGTAGAGCTCGGCCGCGGCGAGCGCGTCGGCGTCGCTGGTGCAGGGCGCGTCGGCGTAGACGCGGCCGCGCAGGCGCGTCGCCAGAGGCAGCATCGCGGTGACGATCGGGTTGGCGAGGATGCCGCCTCCGGTGCCGGCCGGCATGATCGAGGTGTAGCCCGGCGCGATGAGGGTGCGCGGGGGAACGCCCACTTGGGCGCGCGCGCCGAGAAAGGCGTAGATGCCGGTCTTGGCCGCCTGCGAGCCGATGATGTTGCTCATGACGTTGTCGGGGTCGGTGTCGTCGGCGACGCGCACCACCACGATCTGGCCCGCGCCCTCGGCATAGACCTGTTGCACCGCCGAGAGCAGCGTGCCATCGACGCCGAGAGAGAGCGCCTGGGTCGGCTGCGAATTCAAGAGCACCGGCTCGTTGAGCGGGAACACGCTGTCGTCGGCGAGGCTCGCCGTGCCGATCAGGCCGACGACGCCGCTGGGGTTGAAGGCGATCGGTTGCGTCGCCGACTCGACCTCGTCGACCTCGACGCCGTGCAGGAAGGTGGTGGAGCTCATGGCGCCTCGCCAGGGTGGGATTGAAGGCCGCTTGACGGCGTCTGGAAACGCGGCCAACATCGCTTTTGCGTGAGGGCGGTCCCTAGGGTGAAAGGTTTCACCTGGCCTGCATCCGCGAACATCACCGCAACCCGACGAAGGCGACGATCGCGCCGCGCGCCACGCGCGACCGGGCGACGCGATGGCCCCAATTGCCCGAGATCAGGCGGATCGAGCCGTCCGGTTCGATCCCCTCGACGAAGCCGACGTGCCCGTAGATCCCGCGCCGCGTGCGCATCACCGCGAGCGCGCCGGCGCGCGGGCCTAAGAGCCGCGGGCCGTAGACGAGCGCCGAGGCGGCGAGGCGGTTCGCCAGCGGCGGCCGGCCGACCCGGCGCAGCACGAACGAAACGAAATCCGCGCACCACGGCCCGACGGTCCCCGTCATGTTTGCCGAGCCGAGCCAGCGCGCCGCCTCGGCGAGCGGTTCGCGCGCCGAATTGGCGAAAGGCTCGAACGAGAGCGGGAGGAGCGCCGGCCCGCGATCGCGCGCCGAAGCCGGCGCCGCGCAGAGGGCGCCGAAGAGCGCGGCGCTGGCGCCGAAGCGGACAAGAGAGCGAAGGCGTCGACGGATTTTCATGATGATCCTCTCAGGCCGCGAGCAGCGCGGCGGGGCGGTATTTCGGCCGCGTGCGCGCGGCGGCCGCCAGCCCCGCGTCGCCGGCCTGAAGCGAAGCGGCGCCCGAGGCGATCGCCGCGCCCGACGAAGCGGCGGCGGCGAACGTGGCGGCGTCGAGGACAACGGCGAGCACGCCCGAGGCGAGCGCTTCGCGGACGCCCGTCGCGGCGAGAGTGACCCCCGAGGGCGCTTCGTATCCGCCGCCGAGCGGAGCGCCGCCGAGAACCGTCCCGCCGAGCGGCGCCGAGCCCGAACCGGCGGAAAGATCGACCGCGAGAGAGCCGCTGGCGGCCGCCGCGCCGGGCGAGGAAAGCGTGACCTCGTCGAGCGTGACGGCGAGCGCGCCGGAAGCGAGCGCTACGCCCGACGCCGCGAGCGCCGCGTCGTCGAGGACGTCGGCTTCGGCGCCGCCGCCGAGCGACGAAGCGGTCGCGACGAGCGCGGCGCCCGATGGCGCGGCGAAGCCGCCGCCGATCGGTGCGCCGCCGAGTGCCAAGCCGCCAAGCGGCGCCGAGCCCGAACCGGCGGAAAGATCGACCACGAGCGCGCCGTCGGCGAGCGCCGCGCCGGCGCTGGAAAGAGTCGCGTCGTCGAGCGTCGGCGAGACTTGCGCCCCGGCGATCGCCAAACCGAGCGCCGAGACGCCGGCGGGACCGAGCGTCGCGGCGAACACGCCCGAGGCGAGCGCCGCGCCCGAACCGGCGAGCCCGGCGCCGGCGAGCGTCGACGTCTCGCCCGCGCTCTCGAACGCCGCGCCCGCGGCGGCGAGCGTCGCCGCGTCGAGTGTGATGATAAGCGCCCCCGCGACGAAGCCGGAACCCGAAGCGACGAGACTCGCGTCCGCGATCGGGTCCGCGAGCGGAAGCGAGGCGCCGAGCGGCGCGAAGCCGAGCGGACCCCCGCCGGAGGCGATTGCGACCGCCAACGCGCCGGCCGCGGGCGCCGTCGCCCCGGCCGCGATCGTCGCGCCCGCGAGCGCGCCAGATGCGCCGCCCGTCGCGATCGCCGAGCCGGAGGCGGAGGCCGAAGCCGCGCCAAGCGTCGCGGACGCGGAGGCCGACGCGAGCGCCAGCCCGGAAGCCGCTCCCGTCGCCGCCGCGAGCGCGCTGCCTAGGGAACCCGTCCCCGACGCGGAAGCCGAGGCCGAACTCGCGGTCGAAGCGAGCGCGTCGGCGAGCGAACCCGTCCCCGGCGCGGTCGCCGAGGCGGAGACGGACGCCGCCGCGAGCGTGGACGCTTCGGTTCCCGTCGCCGGGGCCGAGGCGGAGGCGGAAACGGACGCCGCCGACAGCGTCGAGGACGCGCTTCCCGTCGCCGGCGCCATGGCCGCGGCGGCGAGCGTCGCCGCGGCGGCCGCGCTGCTTAGAGAACCCGTCCCCGGCGCCGAGGCCGAGACGGAGGCGACGGCCGCCGCGAGCGTCGAGGATTCGCTTCCCGTCGCCGGGGCGGAAGCCAAGGCCGCGAGCGTCGCCGCGGCAAGGGCGCCGCCCGCGAGCGAACCGCCGGCCGTCGCGCTCGAGCCGAGCGGGAGATGAGCGAGCGCCGCGAAGCCGAGCATGGGTTAAGCCCGTCCGGGAATTATGATGGAGCTTGCCCCGCGAGAATGGCCGTCGCGCGCGCGGCCGTGATCGCGCCCGACGTCGCGAGGTAATTCACCCCCGCGACCACCTCGGGGTTGCTCAATTGCAGCGCCCCGGCGCCCGCCGCCATCAACGTGAACAGCTTGATCTGCGGGTCGGCCGAGGCGACGATGGCGGCTTGCTCGGCCGGAGCGAACAGCGCCATGAATTGCAGGAAGGTCAGCGAGGGCGCCGGCGTCTGCGCCGCCAGAAACGCGGCGATGCGCGGATCGTCGTCGGCGATGACCGTCGAGAACGTCTGAGGCATCGCATATATGCCGGTGAGGGCGCCGGTTTCGTCGAGGGACACATTCGCCATGATGATCGGCCCTTAACTGCGGCGGAAGTCAATCCAGCCGGTTGTGACGAGGTAAAGCGTGCCGTTTGCGCTGGAGGAGGAACGAACGCCCAGCTGAGCGCTCGTGTTCGTCAGCAGCGACCTCTCGGCGTGCATCAACCCCGCCGCCGAAACGGTCGACTGGGCCGCCAGGTCAAAGAAGGGAGAGCCGGGCGAAGCCGGCGTAACCGGCGCAACGTCTGGCTCGTCTGGAGATGAGAGGATATAGGTGGCGCCGTTGGCGCCCCCTTGGGCGTTAAATCTCCCCAGCCATTGCATCTTCGGGCCGGTCGGCACGCTCAAGGCGTACAGCGTGCGGCTCGACGATGTCGACGACGCGGCGTTGATGTCGAGCGGGATGGTCGAGAGGAGGCACTGATAACCCCCGCCGCCGATTTCGTCGAAATTACCGGCGTTCGGCGCGCCCGCGCTGCTCGTCGTGAAGCTGAATATGCGGCGCGCATACGAGTTGTAGCCGCTCGGCGCGGAGGATGCCGCCATGCCGAAAGTCTGCGAGGCGTAGAGGCACGTCCCGCTCGGCCCCTGGCAGGCGTACATATGATAGGTCTTGGAATTGCCCAGCGTCGTCCCGTCGGCGCAGCCGTTCGCGGCGTTGCCGTTCGAGACCGCCCAGGATTGCGCCGCCGTCCACTCTATCAGCATCACGCCCGAGGCGTCGGTCGCGGTCAGGGGGCTGACGGTGATCGCGGCGGTGGTGCTCGTGCCGCTCATCGCGGTCGGCAGGCCGCCGGTTATGCCCCAGGGCGGCGGCGCGATGTCGCCGGCGAGCGGCGTGACGAAGACGAGCGCGGCCGACGACGCCGAGATCGCCGAGCCGCTGTTGGACGAGGCAAGGACCGTCGATCGCGTCAGCGTCGGGCCGCTCGAGGCATAGGAGCCGAGGCCGAGCTCCCAGTTCGATCCGTCCTCGATCGCGTAGGAAACCAGGTCGCCGTTGACGACGCCCGCCGCGGCCAAGGTCTGATAGCCGGCGACCGCCGAGCCGAGCGGGATCGCGCCCGTTCCCGGCGCGCTCGCCACCGTCATCTTGGCGCGGTTGACCAGCTTGCCCATCAGGCGTTGCCGTCGGTCAGGGTGAACGAGGTGATCTGGATGTTCTGGCCGGAGGCGAAGGTCGGATTGTCGAAGCTCAGGTCGCCCGAGCCCTGCCCGACGGTGCCTTGGACATGGCAAGTCGCGCCGGTCGGGTCCATGACGCGGAAGTAGCCGGCGGTTCCGGCCGCGCTAGCCGTGCCGGTCCACGGCGAGCTCGCCTGCGTCTCCGCGCCGCCCGAGGCGGCGTTCTCTTCCGTCGACGGCAGCGTCAGCGTCGCCAGCAGCGAGCCGGTCGCGCTCGCCGCGCAGTTGGCGGGAACCGAGCCGGTGTAGAGCAGCAGCTTCGCCGACGCGCCGATGGTGGCGAAGATCGCGTTGAGCCGCGCATTGCGCACCGCGGCCGAGAACTGGATGGCCATTCAAACCTCCTTCAGGCGTAGCCTTCGCCGACCAGATTGGCGAAGACGGTTTCGCCGCCGTCGAACGAATCGAACACGACGCAGTCGATCGCGTTCGGCGAGAGCGAGAGCGCCGGCGCCGCGCCGTCCGGCCACTTGACCGCGGGCCACGCCGCGACGCGCGAACCGGTCGCGTCCTGGACGAAATAGACCGCGACGCGCTGCGAGCGGCCGGCCGCGGGCCAGTTGAGAAACGACAGCGTCGCCGAGGCGTTCATCTCGACGACGAAGGTGTTTCCTTGGCTGAGGTCGATCGCGACCGCGCCGGCGATCGGCGCGAGCGTCACGGCCTTGAGCGTCAACGCGAGCGCCGCCGCCTCGCTCAACGCCGCGACGGCGACGGCGATTTCCGAGGCCGTGACGCTCGCGGTCGACGCCGACGAGGCGACGCTGGCGACCGCGCCGCCGGATGTCGCCTGGAGCGACGAGGTCGCCGCCGCGACGATCGAAAGACCGGGCAGCGCGGCGGCGATGCCGAGAGGCGCGGGCGCGGCGGCGACGTTCAGCATGTGACGCCCTCGACGACGGTGACCGTGAGCGGCGCGGCCTGGCAGAGATTGACCACCGCCGCGTCGCCGCTCGCGACGAGGTCGGCGACATAGGCGCCGGGCGCGATCTGCGCGAGCTGCGCGGCGGGGACGAGCCATGACAACAGCCCGTTCGTCCCGCCGTTGATCAGCAGCCCGTTGGCGGTGGAGAGATCGAGCGCGATCGCCGGGCTTCCCGCCGACGGCCGGATTTGCGTGTGAAAGGCGATGCCGGTGAGATCGAGCGCCGCGCTCGACCCGGCCTGAGTGAATTGCAGCGCGGCGCGCAGATCGGCGTTGGTCGCGATCGTCAGCGACCCCGAAATCTGCGGCAGGAGGAGGACGTTGGTCATCACTCCGTCCTGCGGAGCCAGACGGTCTGGCCGCCCGTCGCCGCGGGGACCCCCGCGACGGATATGATTGTCCATATCCCCGGTGGCGAGCTGCTCGGCCAGCGTGCGTCGACGCCCCGAAGCATCTGTTGGAAGCTTTCGCTAAAGGGCCAATTGGCGCCGGGCGACGAATAGATGCCCGCCGCGCCGCCCGAGCCGTCCGGGTCGGTTCCGTAGACCAGGCTGCCGTATGTTCCGAGATAGGTTCCGAGGTCGGTTGCGGGCCCGGCGGCCCAATAGTCGAGGCCCAGTTGGAGCACCGCCCCGATGCCGGTCGTGGTGAAGGGATTCTCGCCGGCGACGGCGTTGTCGACGTACTCTTTCGTCGCCGCCTCCAACGGCTCCGTCGGATCGGCGGCGAGCGTCAACGCCCCCGTCATCGTCCCGCCGGCCTCAGGCAAGAAGCCCGAAACGCCGGCGATCGATGCGTCGACGTAGTGCTTCGTCGCCGCCTGCGCCGCCGCGGTCGGGTCGGCGGCGAGCACGAGCGCGCCCGTCATCGTGCCGCCGGACTTCAGGAGATAGCCGGCGAGCGACGCGCCGATCGCCGCGATCGCGCTGGCGGCGGAAGCGAACGAGGCGGCGACCTGTTGCAGCGTCGGCCACGGCCACGCGAAGCCGCCGCCCGTCGGCGCGCCGGCGGCGTATTCGGCCGCCGAAGCGGGGCGCCCCGCTCCGAGAGCCGCCGCGCTCCAAGTCGGCGTCACCGGGTCGGCCGGTTGCGAGGCGCTGGCGATGCCGATGACGCGGTTCGTCCAGCCCGCCGAGTTGACCGTATCGGTCTTGGTGATCGGCGCCGCGACGCCGGGAAGGTTGGCGTCGTAGCCGGCGATGACCTGGGCCATCGTCGCATAGCCGGCGCTTGGCGGCGTCACGGTGACCGAGCCCGCGACGGAGCAGACGATCGCCGCGATCCAGGCGAGGTCCGAGGTCTGTCCCTCTCCCGACGTCGTCTTCTGCAGGTTCGTCGTGCCGACCACACAGCACGCGCCGGTCACGTCGAGGATGGCGAATTCGGTGACGTTGAATGGGCCGATCTCGGCGCCGCCGATCGCCGCCGGGATTTCGCAGGCGATATCGAGCTGGTTCGGGTTCGACGGGTCGACGGAGACGGAATTGATGGTCTGCCCGCTCCACACCTGGTGGGTGACGCCGTTGGCGGCGATCAGCGCAGAAATCGAGGGAACCGAGCCGTTGCCGTCGCCGACGAGGAGTGTGCCGCCGGCGATGTTGAGCGCCGCGCCGCCCGCCTCATACGACGCGAGGGCGGCGAGGTAATAGGCGGTGACCTGGGTGGCGTAGATTTGCGTGGTCATGCGGCCCTCAGAGGCAAAATGGTGACGTGGGGCAGCGCGCGCGTCGAAGCGCCGACGTAGATCTGCGGCGGCGGCGGCGCGGCGTTGAGCGGCAGGATCTTCACCCGCGGGTTGACGCAGGTGGCGGCGGCGACGCTCAACGCCGCCGCCGGCTGGGCGGCGACGAAGCGCACCCGCGCCAGCACGTCGCGAACGTTCTTGCGCGTGTTCGCGGAGGCCGTGACGGCGGCGAGGCTGGGGGCGGGGTCGCCGATGTTGATCAGGCAGTCGACGACGAAGTCAGGCCAGACCAGCCCGGCGATCTCCCAGAACTCGCGCACCGCGATATCGAGGCCGGTGTCGAGCGCGATCTCTTGCTCCAGCGCCGGCGGCGAGCCGTAGGAGCCGTGGTCGGCGAAGGACGAGGCGATGCGGGCGCGGTTCCCCGCGTCGTCGCCCGGCGCCCAGAAGTGGATCGAGCGCTCCCATGCGAGCGGCGCGATGAAGGCCTCGTCGCAGGTCGCCGGCTGGCGCTCGGCGCGGATCGCGTTCGCGTTCGCCGCGAGGACGCGATTGTCCTCGGCGCTCTGCGCGCGCTCGAACGGCGTCGCGTTGGGGGGAAGGAGGTCGATCGCGCTCATGAGCGCGCCTGCCAGACGACGCGCGCCCCGGAGAGGATCGGCGCCGAGAAGGGATCGCCGCCGACCGTCGCGGCGGGCGAGCGCACCACGACGTCGTAGACCAGGGCCGGCGCGGAATAGCCGAGCACCGACTCGATATTGCCCGGCGTGACGGACGCGCCGATCGCGCGCCGCGCCGCCGCGAAGGCGTTGAGCGCGCTCGTCTGCGCGGCGACCACGGTCGCGGCGTCCGGGCCGGGATTGAGGATGATGGTCGCGTCGACCGAATAGAGCGCCGGATTGACCGCGCGCACCACGACCTGATCGTTGACCTTGCGGTTGGCGCGCGGGAAGCGGGCGCGCACCGCGGCGAGCGAGGCCGGCGCCGGAACGCCGTTGGCGGCGACGCCGAGGCAGACGATCATCACTTGGCCCGGCGCGACGCCGGCGACTTCGCCGCCGTAGACCGCGACGTCGGCGAGGTCGACCGGGGCGGCCGAGAGCGCCTTGTAGCGATAGCCGCCATAGGAGCCGCCCTGGCTCAAGGCTTCCCAGGCGAGCTGGGCGCGCCGACGCAACGAAGGGTCGAGTTCGCCGGGGGCGCGGATCGTCTGGAACGTCGCCGCGACGACGTCGAGGTCCGTCCCTTGCGACCAGGCGAGCGACGTCGCCAGGACCGCCTCGTTGACGCGCTGGTAGACCAGGCCCTCGCGATAGGCGCCGGTCTCCTGCAGCATCACCGCGGGCTCGCTTTCGAGCGCGCTGGTGTCGTAAGCGATCCCCGCCGCGTTCATGCGCGAGGTGAAGTCGGCGAGGCGCGCCTGCACGATCCCCGCGAAGGTCCATGTCTGCACCGCCGCGGGCTGCGGCAGGGCGGAGAGGTCGATCGTGGCGAAAGTGCTCATGAGAAGATCGCCGGAACGGGCACGGCGACCGTCTGCATCGGGATGACGACGGAATAATCGCCGAGATAGCCGTTGGGGTAATAGTCGCCGGCGAGGGCGAAGGCGGCGACGCCGTCCGGGCCGAGCCGGGTCGCGCTCACCTGGCGCAGCCGGAAGCCCGGCTCCCATTGCCGCAGCGCCTCGGCGATCGCCGACCAATGCGCGACGACCGAGGGCGGGCTCTGCGGCCGGTCGACGAGGTTCGGGCCGTTGGAGCCGTAGGGCCGCGCGATCACGCGGGAGCCGATCGCCGTCGAGACGATGTCGAGGATCGACTGGGCGCAATGGTCCCAGCCGGTCAACACCGCGCCCGTGTTGCGATCGATCCCGGTGCGCATCTCAGCCCCCCGAGGCCGTCGACGAACTCGAGGAGGGCGCGCTCGCCGAAGCCGCCGCAGGCGCCGTGGCCGGTGCGGCCGCCGTGGTCGGCGCGGCCGGCGCGGCCGCCGCGCTCGAAGCCGGCGGCGTCGGCGCGATCACGCCTTCGAGCAGCAGGAAATGCACGTGGCGCGGAATCGCCAGGAAGACGTCGCCCTTCTGGCGCCGCGCGCCGGCGATCTTCATGCCGTTGGAGATCTCCTTGACCACGGTGTAGCTCACCTTGGTCATGTCGACCTTCGCCTTGCCCGCGCTGAGGCCCGGACGCCTCCCCTGTCTCTTGATCACAGCCATTTCAAAGGCCCTTTCACTTGGTGTAGGCGACGGTGGATAGATTGCTGACGTCGGCGGCGCCGGCGGTGTCGACCGTGCCGAGCATGGCGACCGGCTTCGATGCGTCGGCGCCGCCGATATAGATCGCCGAGGACGCGAGGATGATCTGCGCCGCGGTGAGCGTGATCGTTCCGTCCACGACCTTGACGCTCGACGCGCCGCATTCGAGGAACGCGGCCGTGTCGGTGGTGCGCAGCCGCGCCGTTCCCCGCTGCGCTTCGATGTCTTCCGAAGAGCTCGACGACGGCGCCGGATTCTTGTCGTGAAAACCGCCGGGCAGCGCCACCGCGTTGGCGAGATCGCCGTCGGGGCAGAGCAGCGTGATCTGCTGGCCTTTCTTCATCGGCCGCCAGCTCTTGCCCGAGCCGGCGTGCGTGAAGAGCGGAATCGCATGCGTCAACACCGGCGCGTCGGCCGTGCCGATATCGCCGACGATCGTGTTCGTCGCCGGGTCGAAGGAGACGACGACGCCGGGGCGGATGAAGTTCGACTGGCGCCGCTTCAGGTCGGCGATGTGATATTCCAGCGCTTCGATGCGGTGCACGAGGCTCATGAATTGTCCCCCGTGTCGAGGGGATCGGCGCCGGTGAGGCCCGATGCGGCCGTCGCCGGCGGCGTCGGCGCGTTCCAGGTCGCGACGCCCTCGACCAGACCTTGCGTCAGCGCGGCGATCGCCGTGTCGGGCGGATCGTTCGGCGCGCCGATCAGCGCGGCGGACGTCCAGGTCACCTGCCACAGCGCGACGCCGAGCGTGTCGAGCGGCCCGGAATATTCCGAGCGCGCCTCGACGTCCTCGGGCTGGAACACGCCTTCGAGGCCGAAGCGGTTGGAGGCGACGGCCAGCTCGATCGCGCTGGCGAGCAACAGCGCCGCCGCGTCGCGCCTGACCTTCGTCGTGTCCGCGGTGTCGCGGGTGAAGACGACGGCGGCGAAGCGCACGGGAACCTTCCAGCGTCCGTCGGCGTAGCGCGAGGCGCGCCCGGCGCCGACGATCGCCACCCGCACCGCCGGCGCGAGCGTGGCGAAGCGCTTGACCTCGGCAAGGTCGAACGTGCCGCCGTGCGTCTCGATCGACAGCCCCTCGGGGAGCTTGGCCTTGAGCGAGACGACGACGGCGTCGCGAAGAGAGAGGAGGTCGTTCATTGAACGTACCTCTCGATGAATTTCGCCGCCGCGGCTTCAAGATCGAGCGCGTTCTGCGCGCTGATGCCGAGATAGGGCCGCGCCGGGATCGTCACCTTCTTGGCGAACACGTCGAGGTCGTCGAGCAGGAAATGGAGCGCCTTGGCCTCCTTCGGCACGATGACGGCGCCGAACTGATGCACCTTGGCGCCGATCCAGCCCGAACCCCAGCGCGCTTGCGTCGCGCCGGCCTCGTGGTCGATCGAGCGATAGAGATGCGTCCCCGAGACGAATAGCGCCGGGCGCCCGTCTTGCGTGAGAGGCCACGCCTTGCCGTCGGGCGTCGTCTTCTCCGACTCGATACGTCGTTGCGTCTGTTGCTGGCCCATCCGCGCCAGGCCGTCGAGCAGCTCGTGGAACTCGATGCGGCCGAGCGCCTCGAGACGTTCCAGCGTTTGCTGGAGCCCGACGACTTCGATCTCGACCTTGACGCTCACAGCGCCCTCATGCGGTCGCGCGCCCATTCGTGCCGGTCCGCTATCAGCACGGGCTCGTTGGGCGCGACTTGCGGCTCGGCCGCGGAAGGAAGAAGCGGGATCGCGGCCTTGCCGTCGCCGACGTCGCGCAGGAATGAAAGCGCGCGCTTCTCGGCCTCGGCGACGATTTCGTTGCGCGTCCCGGGCGTATTGGAGAGCAGCCCCATCGCCAGGTCGCAGTTGATGTTGGTCAGCAACAGCGCGCCGCCGGCGCTCGGGGCGAGCGGCAAGGGGTAGCGGCGCGCGAAATAGCCGTCCATGACGGCGGCCGCCGCGCCGAGCGCAACCGCGATGCGGCCCTCGTCGCGCGCCGAAGTCGCCGGATTCCACGCCGCGAGGGTGACGAGTTCGGCTCCCCACTTGGCGTCGAGATCGCTTTCCGCGGCGTAGGGCATCGGACACTCCAAAAGCGCCCGCGGCCGCAGCCGCGGGCAGTCTAGGGAGGAAACGCCCAAGGAGGGCATCCTCCGCGCCGAAGCGCGGAGCGGTTACGAGCTCTTGACGCTCAATTTCGGATCGGCCTTGATCGCGGCGAGCTGCGCGGGCGTGATCGTCGAGAGGTCGACGACGACCTCGATCGGCCCGAAGCGGAGGCCGGCGCGCCAGCGCCCGTCCTCGGGGCCGCGCACGGTGATGGTCTGGCCCTTCGCGCCGGCCATCGCCGGGGCGGCGGCGGCGCTCGCGGGAGCGGCGGGGTCGGCGGTCTTGGCGGCCATGAAAGTCTCCGTCTCGAAAAGGGTGCGGGCGGCGAGCTGAACTCCGGAGCCGGGGGCCTCGCGAGCCGTACCGGACCGCCCTCTGGTATTCGTCAGGTCAGCCAGGGCGTCATCAAGATTTCGACGGCTTTCTTGTCGGTGTTGGCGATGACGCCGGCGCCGCTGGTCAAGGCCGCCTCGCCCGGCACGCCGTCGACGGGGAGGAAGTCGGAAAGGAAGAGATCGCGCGCGACCTGTTCGTTCGACGGGCCGCAGACGAACAGGTTCGGCTTGACGCCGAGCGGGCGGCCGAAGTCGGCCTTGAAGTTGATCATCGCCTGGCGCGCGGCGCGGAACGAAGTGCGCGTCAGCGGCGCGGTCGAGGCGTAGCAGAGTTGCCAGAGGCCGAAACCGGCGTTGCAGCGCCCGTCCGTGCCGTAGACATATTCATTGGCGTTGAAGACGCGGTCGGAGGTGCGCGGATCGGTCTTGGCGACGAAATCGAACGGCCGGCGCTTCTGGAAGATCAGCGGCTTGATCGCGCGCGTGGTGTCCATCAGGAACCACGGCGTCCCCGAACCCGTCGCGACGTTCGAGGCGAAGGTCGGGTTGCCGTTCTCGTCTTTCACCGGGTGCTCGGCGTCGAAGAAGTTCTGGCCGTCGTAGCAGGGGCTGGAGAAGCCGGCCGCGAGCAGCGCATAGACCAGCTCGTCGGGGAATAGCGCCACGGAGCGGCCCATTTCGGCGAACAAGGGCTTGAACAGGCCGTATTGATCGTCCTCGATCTGCTCGCGCTTGATCGCGATCGTCGACTCGAAGGTGCGGTTCTTGATCTGGTAGCCGAACGAATCGAGCGAGTTGACGACGCGGTCGCCGATCCATTCGCGCATCCGCGGCATCTGGCCGAGGAAGCCGTAGTTTTCGGCGGAGGCGGCGCTCGGCACGTCCATGGCGACGAGCGACCAGGTCGGCTCGACGCCCTTCAGCGCGTCGTTGAAGACGAAGGAGAAGCTCTGGAAGATCGCGTCGAGGACCGACGGCGTGATGATCTGCGGCATGGTTTGGGCTCCTGGCGCCTATCGGGCGCGCGACTTGGGTTCAGTTGATGAATTTCACCCAGACGGCGCCGCTGGGGTCGATGTTCCACACCACCCCCGCCTGCGACTGCGTCGGCGAGCCGGAGGCGGGCGCCCCCGTCTTCGAAACGGTATTGTCGTCGGCGGCGTAGCAGGGCGAGCCGATGTCGCCGAGGCCGACGGGATCGGTCGCGCTGTTGTTCATCAGCGCCGCGTCCGAGGCGACGTCGACATTGATCGCGCCCGCGGCGCCGAGGCGGTTGTCGGCGTTGCCGGTCGCCACGCCGACGATCTTCAACCCGACCGCGGCGGTCGGCGGCGCGGCGACAGCGGCCGAGCCCGAGCCGGAAAGCGCGACCATGCCGCCTTCCCAGCAGACGGTCGCCGCGGCGACGGGGAACTGCCGCTCGCGCGCGGTCAGGAGCTGCTTGACGATCTTTCCGGCCTGCAGGGCGCTCATGACGGACCTTTCAAAACGGTTTCAACTGGAGGGGTGTTCAGGCGTTGGCGGCGGCGCGCTCGGCGACGAAGGCGGCGAATTTCTTCGGATCGAGGCCGAGCGCCTTCGCCGAGGCGGCCTGGTCGGCGTTGAGCGCGACGGCGGCCTTGCCCGGATCGCCCGCGCCCCCGGCGGTCACGATCTCCTTGAAGGCGGTCGGCGCCGAGGCGATGAACTTCTCGAAGGCGGCGAGGCCTTCGGCGCCGGCGCAGGTGGCGAGATAGAAATCCTTCGACGCCGGCGCGACCTTGCCCGCCTTCACCGCGCCCTCGATCGCCGCGGCGACCTTGGCCTCGTGCGCGGCCTTGGCGTCGGCGGCGAGCTTCGCCTCGGCGACGCCGGCGCGATTGAGCGCCAGGTCGTAATCGGCGCGCGGCACGAACCGAGCGAGATCCTGCGCGTTGAGCGCGGTCGCGGTTTTCAGCGCGCCGATCGCCGTCACGATCTCCGGCGAAGTCGCCGTCTCGGAGAGGCCGAGCGCGGCGGCGATTTCTTTCAGCATCGAAGGCTCCTCAGAGTTCAAGGCGGTCATGACGAAGTTCGGCCGGTTGACCAGGCTCGCGCCGATCAGCGCTTGAACCGAGCCGTCCGAGGGCGAATAGGTGAAGGCGGGCGAGATGAAGCGATATTCGCGGGCGGCGATCGCCGCGGCCGCGCGCGGCGTCCAGTCGACGCGGCCCCAGACCGCGCCTTCGCGCGACTCGAGCTGCTCGACCCAGCCGGCGGCCGGCGCTTCCTGGCCGTTGACCGCGAGCTTGTCCTGGGCGTGTTCGTAATCGATCACGAACGGCGGCGCGAAGTCGGCGAGGAGGCGCGTTACATCGTTCACCTTCCAGGAGCGGCCGTCGCGGCCTTTGAGCGAGGGGCCGGCCGGGAGCAGCTGCACCCATCCCGGCGCGCCGCCCTCGGCGGAGAGCGCCAGCGCGACGCCGGCGCCGGCGCCGGCGCCGGCGTTCGGCGGCAGGCCGCGGGAGGGGGTTGCGTTTCGGCTCGACATGGGGCCAATTGACAGGGCGCGCCGCTTCTCCGCTTGGGTGAAACCTTTCACCCCGAGGGCGGTCCGGGCCCTCCCGCCCGAAATCATCGCAAGACCTCCCGACGCTCTGCCGGCAGGATCGACGTTGAAAGGCCATTTTAAAGCGTGGGCGGCAAAGTCCGACCTGCCCGCTACGTCGGGCTAGGCGACGGGCCGAGGGCGTCCCTGGGGCGTTTTACGCGGTCACTCGCCGCCGAGCCGGTCGAGGCTTTCCAGGTACAGCGCGCCGCCGGCCGCTTCGTCGCGCCGCAGGCGCGCGCGCCAGGTCTCGCCGGAGAGCTCGCCGACGATCTCGATTCGGCCGTCGGCGGCCGTGACGTCGCCCTCGTCGATCAGCGCCTGGACGAGCGCGTAGCTCTCGGCCGGCGCGCCGATCCGCGCCGCGTCGGCGACGGAGAGTCGCACCGCGAAGGCGCTCGCGTTCACCTTGTCGCGCATCCCCGGCGTCAGCGCCGCGAAGGGAACGGCGATCTTGCCGCGCGACACCATCGCCGGATTGGTCGCGGCCGGATCGAAGCGAACCGTCCCCGAGGCGATGCGCTTCAGCAGCCAGGAGTCGGCGAGGTCGGCGATCGCCGCCTGGCGCGCCTCTTCGCTCATCGCGTCGACGCGGCCGGCGATCATGTCGGCCGCCGTCTCGGAGCGCTGCAAGCCGGGGTTCTGCCCCCAGCCGGGATCGATGCCGACGGGAACCTCGACTTCCTCGCCGGTGCGCTTGTTGACGTAGGTCCGCGTGCCGAAATCGTCGGGCTCGTCGGGATCGTCGGCGACGTAGCCCTCGCGCTGCGCCTCGTCGTCGGAAAGTTGGCGCACCCGGCATTTGCACTGCCAGCCGTTCGGCGGGTAATGGGTGCGCCACCAGGGATGATCGACCGGCAGCGTCGTGCCGACCCAGGCCAGATGCTGTTCGCGCGGATGCGCCGAGAGCGTGTGCAGATATTGCAGATAGGGCAGCACGCGCTTGGTGCGCTCGATGCGCTCCCATTCGCCCGCGGCGTAGGCGGTGTTGACGTTGGCCCAGTAGATCGTCTTCAGCCGCGCGGGCGAGCCGAGCTGGACGATTCTTTCCTCGCCCGTCAACGGGTCCACTTCTCGGCTTTTGCCCCACCAGCCCTTCGCCTTCAGGATCGGCTCCAGCCCCTTGGCGAATTCGGCGAAGTCCTGGCGATCGTGAATGGCGCGCGACAGCGCGCCCTTGACGTCGCCGAGAATGTCGTACCCGGCCGACTTCGCCACGGTGAAGGCGTGCGCGTGCTCGTCGAAAGAGAGGTCGCGCCAGTCGAAGCTCGGCTTGATCCCCTTCGCGTCGAAGTAGCGCTGCACCTCGGCGGGCGGATGGTCGAACGCGGCGGCCATCTCAGGCCTTGCCGAGGCCGAGATCGCCGAGAGCCCGCGCCTTCAACTGCGCCGCGGCGAGGCGCTTGGCGAGCGGGTCGGCGTCGATCTCCCCGGCTAATCTGTCGAGCGCCGCCTGGAACTCCTCATACGACCCGGCCGCCTTGGCCGCCGCGAGCACCTTGGCGACGATGGGCGAGATCTGCGGCTCCCAGTCCTCGGCGCCCGTCTCGCCGAGGTGCTCGACCTCTTCGAGCGCTATCGCAGAGCCGCCGTCCTCGGCGTTGAGCGCGAGCGGCGCGGCGCGGTTCCAGGCGCGGTCGAGCTGGTTGGGCGTGAGCGGCTTGCCCGCGCTCTGTTTGCCCTGCGGCGCGGCGAGCAGCTCTTCGTCGGGGTCGGGCTCGCCGAAGCCGACCTTCTCGCGCACTTCGCGCATCGAAACCTTCAGGCCGAGCGGCACGAGCGTGCCGAGCGAATTCGTCAGCGCCGCGACGTCCTCGGGTTCGGCGACGGGGAAGACCGCGTAGGGCTTCGGCGCGTCGGCGCCGAAATTGAGCTCGCAGAACGGCGCGACGAGGTCGCGGTTGATCGTGCCGCCGAGCTGGTCGGCGTCGTCCTCCAGGATGTCGATCCGGATCATGTTGTGGATCTTCGCCTGGGCGAGCGAGCCGCCCTCGTCGGCGGTCATGGTCTGGCCGAGGATCGCCTTCGACATCTGGCGATCCATGAACGTGCCCATGTTCTCGAACGGCTTGTCGGCGTAGCCCTTGGCTTCGATGAACTCGATCGCCATGCTCTCGGGGATGATCGCCGCCGCGTCGGTCGCAATCGAAGCGACCGCGTTGAGCAATTTACGCCGGTCCTCCGGCGTCGCCGCGGGATGATATTTGCCGACCCGGATCGGCATGCCGAACACGTCGAGGAAGGCCATCCAGTCCTTCATCGTGTAGGTCTTGAACATCCACGCCCAGGCGGCGAGGCGCGCGAAGCCGCCGCGAATGGGAATGCCCGATTTGAGCTTCGGCGTGTGGACGATGAACTTGGCCGGCGGCAGAGCCTCGCCGTCGATCGTGCCCAGCACGGCGAGCCGCACCTCGGAGCGCGAGATGAAATCGAAGGTGAAATATTTCGGGTCGCGCCATTTGTAGGCGGCGGGCCGCCACAGTCCGTCGCGCTCGCCCCAGATGATCTCGACGCAAGAATAGCCCTTGCCGTAGGCGTCGGTCAGGTCGCGCATCATGTCGCGGAACTGCGGCTCGCCCAGCAGGTCGCGCACCGCGTCGGCGATCTTCTTGTCGACGCGCTTCTCGCTCGCCGGCTCGACGACGGCGCGCAGGCGCGACAGCGCGCGTTTGCGGGTCGACAGGACGGAGAAATAATGCGGGTCGCGCTCCTCCATCTCCTCGGCGAGTTCGAGGAAGAAGCGATGGTCGCCGCGCACGGCGTTGCGCAGGATCGTCGCCATCCGCTCCGGGGTCAGGCCCGAGGCGATCGACTGGTCCCAGAACGCGCGCACGCCGATCAGCTCGGGGCGCGCGATTTCCTCTTTGAGAACCGCGCGCTCCTGGAGCGCGAGATATTTGCGGGCGTCCTGGCCGTCCGGCCCGAGCACGGGAGAAGGCCCGTGCATGCCGGTGCGGCCTTCCTCGGCGATCATGTCGCGGGGCGTCGTCGGAGTGATCATGGCCAGGTTCCATAGTCGGCGATGAAGACGGCGGGGTCCTCGTCGGAAGCGATCAGGCCGCTGACGAAGCCCCTGACATAGTCGAGGCCCGCGCCGCTGTTGCACTTCAGGCAATACCAGCGAGGCGGCTCGCCCGCGACCCGGAGGAATAGATGCGAAGGACATGCGTCGCGCCGCGCGATCTCCTCGCGTTCGAGTCGCTGTTGCTTCCGCAGTTCGGCGCCGGAGATCGGCCCGAGCTTGATCCGGATCGTGCGGCGCGTCACCACAGCCCCTCCTTGCCGCGCCGCTCGTCTTCGTCCTCGGACGGCCGCGTCTCACGCGCGGTGCGCTGGCTCTCGTAGTCGTACATGAGCATCACCGCGCGCGTCGCCGCGTAGGCGAGCATCAGCGCCACCGCCGAGTCGCCGTGGCGGTCCTTGGCCTGCCCGCTCTTGACCGCCGGCATGAAGGGCACGCCGCCCTTGACCTGGACGAGACGCAGATCGCTGGCGACGTCGGCGTCGGCGGGGATGTCGATCGCGTCGTCTTCAAAGGCGGTTTTGAGCGGCTGCGCGTTTTCGCGATACCACTCGACGGAGAGCTTCACCGCCTCGCAGCGCAGCTCGCCGAAATCCTGTTGCGCGCTCTCTGCGAGCGACATGCCGAGGCCGGTGGCGTCGTGTTTCGACGCGCCGAAGCGCGGCAGGCGCGCCATTACAAACTTCTGCACCTGGCGCTGCTGGTCGAACGGAATGCGCCGCATTTCGACGACGAACGGCGTGACGCGCCGGAGCGTCCTGGCGATCGCCAGCGGCCAGAGCACCGAAAGGTCCGAGACGCGGCCATAGTCGGCGCCGAGATAATGCCAGAGGAAGGGGTCGAGCGTCTTCAGCACGGGAAGAAGCTCGCGCTCGCACCAGGCCTCGACGTCGGCTTCCCTCAAGTGCGCCGGCCAATGCGTGAACTCCGCCGGGCGCGTGAGCCGCAACACCGGAATGCCCGGCCGCGCGCGCGCCTCGATCAGCGGGCCGGGGAGCCACGCGCCGGAGCCCTCGCTAGGGATGCAGAACAGCTCTTCGTCGGCGGCGTCGCCGTACTCGCGGATGATCCCGGCGCGCCACGCCGCCTCGCCCTCGACGCTCCAGGTCTCGCCGGTTCTCAGGCACACCCGCTGATAGAGCCCGTCCTTCAGCGCGTCGTCGAAGTCGAAGCGGACGAAGCCGTAGCCTTTCGTCCCCGAGCGCGCCTCTTTCACCAGTTCGTTGTAATAGTTGCCCTCGCCGTTGTGGGTCGAGATCACGAGAACCCGGCCGCCCCAGATCAAGAGGGCGAGCGCCGCCTTCATCAGCTCCTTGAGATCGTCGTGGAACGCCGCCTCGTCGATGACGACGAAGCCCTGCCGGCCGCGAAGCGAGCGCGGCCGCGAGGCGAGCGCGACGATTTCGAAGCCCGAGGCGAAGCGGACGCGGAAGGCCGAGATCGCCTTGTCCGCGCCGTCGTCGAACAGGAACTCGGAAACGCCGCCCTCGACCAGCGCTTCGTCGAACGCCCGCGCCCACATCGCGCAGCAGTCGATGAACTCGCGCGCCATGTCGAGGTTGTAGCCGATATAGAGCGAGTCCATGCCGCCGTCGGACCGCGCGGAGGCGCTCGTCAGCACGGCCTGCGCGCCGACGCCCCAGGTCGCGCCGGTGCGCCGGCTCTTCTCGACGATCGTCACCCGGAACGCCGCCGTCGTCGAAAGCAGCCGCTGCTGGTAGCCGAGCAGGATCGCCCCGAGCGAAGCGCGCCCGTCGAGGCCGGGACCGGCGATCAGCGACTCGCGCCGAAGCGCCGCCCATTCTCTCTCGGTGATCGCGCGCGCCGAGGCGATCTCCTGCGCCGTCGGGAGCGCGCTCACGTGAATCTCGCGGCGCGGCGGATCGCGGCGCGGACGCCGGCGGTCGTTCGCACGGCGCCGCGAAACGGCCTCGCAGGAGATGCGGCTGCGAACAGCGCGGCGAAGCCCCGGTCGCCGCGTCGCCCGTCGAGCTCGCCCAAATAGAACCGCTTCAGCCGCCGCGCGAGCCGAAGGGCGCAGATCCTCGCGCCCCGGCGCCGGCTCTCCGCCAAGATCGTCACGCGCCGCTCCTTTGAATGACGCCGAGCTGCTCCATGATCTTGGCTCGCGTGTCCGCTGTGATGCCCTTTTCGGTCGCAATTCTTTCGACCGCCGCGCCGACCCTGCGGCTCGCGGCGTCGAGCGCGCGGCGCTTGGCGTCCGCCGAGATGTTCTGGCCCTCGATCGTGTGCTTGTAGGCGCGCGCCAGCTCCATCGCGCCCTTCGGCGTGAAGGCGCCGGCGTCGGCGTCGAGCATTTCCGTGATCAGCGTCTTGATTAGCTCGCCGATCACGACATTGGCTTCGTCCATCCGCTCGGCGGTGAACTGCGGCGCCAGGCCCTCGAACAAAGCGCGCCGCTCGGAAAGCCGGCTGGCGGCGGCGGCGACGCGCATCGCCTTGCGGTTGAAGGCGCTCTTGGAGATGCCCTCGAAACCCTTGGCGGCGAGGCGCCCGTTGAGGTCGAATAGGATGTCCGCCTGGGTCCGCTGGCGCTTGTTGAGCTCGCCCATCGCCCAGAAGATGTCGTCCTGCGCTTCGTCGGGCGCCATGTCGAGCGAGGATAGCCGCCCGCGGCCGAGCCGGTCCGCGCTCCCCATCTCAATTCTCCGGCGGCGACGGCCGCCTGACGCCGTCGAGCACGATCCGGCGCTCGACATGGTCGAGCCCACGCTGGGTGATTTCGGCGATCATCACCGAGCCGGCTTCGGTGAGATGCGCCGCGCCGATATCGGCGAGAAAGCGCAGCTGCACGTGCAGCCAGTCCCGGCTGCGGTTGATCGCCCAGCGCTCGGCGAGCTCGTCGCGCAGCAGCGAGGAATTGAGCCGCCGGTCCGACTGCTCGGCCAGCATGCGCAACACGACCAGCCGCGCTTCGCGCTCCATGATCTCGGAAAGGCTCACCGTCCATGCTCCAGAAAGTTTTCCTGCAATCGCTCGGCGATCGCCTTGATCGGCCCGACCCGCTCGACGATGACGGCGAGCTGGCCCTCCATCTTCGTGATCGACAATTCCAGCCGGTGCACCGTCTCGGTCTCGGGAAGGTGCTCGACCTTGCTTTCCAGGGCGACCAGGCGCGCGGCGTGTTCGTCCTTCGCCTCGATCAGGCCGGAAACGTCCTCGACGTTGCTTTCCACGGCGACCAGGCGTGCGGCGTGTTCGTCCTTCGCCTCGATCAGATCGGCGACGTCCTTGTGATTGCGCGCGGTCAGCAGCGTGTAGAGAGACAGGCAGACCGCGAGGAGACTGGCGACCCCGCTCACCATTTGCCAGACGTCCCCGGGCATTCCGAACCTCTTATCTCTTGTGAACGACGGCCGGCGCGGGCGCCGGCGCGGGTGGGGCGGCCCCCGCCGCGACGAGCGCGTCGGCCCAGGCCGCGGCGGCGCGCAGCCGGTTGGCGGGCGTGTTCGGCCGCGAGGCGCTCGCGCAGAGCGCGTCGCCGGCGCGCGCGAGGCGGAGCGCGAGATCCGTCTTGCGCGCGCTGGCGAGCGCATCGATCGGCCCCTGCGTCGCCGCGCAGAGCGCGGGCAGATCGACATAGACCTTGCTCGCGGCCGCATCGACGACGACGAGCGTCTCGGCGTGCGGAAGGCCGAGCGCGACGAGCGCGCCGGCCGGAATCGACGCGCCGGTGAACAAGCCGACGATGACGGCGACGACAGGCGCGACCATTACGAGCCGGGCGTCGGCGTGACGGCGGCGTCGGGAGCGGCGGTCGCCGGAGTCGACGGCCCGAAGCCGGCGGCGACGCAGACGTCGGAGGCGAGCGCTCCGCCCGGACCCGCCTTGGTCAATGCCGCCTTGACGTTCTTGGCGACGGAGGGGTCCGCGGCGATCGCCCTGCCGAGGCTGACGCCGGCGTTGACGATCGGGCAGTTGATGCCGGCGAGGGCCTGCGAGAGCTGCGTCAGGTTGTTGATGGTGGTGGTGTCGAGCTGGATCAACGCATTGTTGACCGTGCCGATGGCGGTCGCCGTCGTCGCGGCGTTCTGGGCGAATTGCTGCACGGCCGAGGTCGAGCAGCCGGCGAGGCCGAGCGCGCACGCGAGCGTCGCGTAGGCGGGAGCGAGCGTCTTGAACATGGAGCTAATTCCTTGCGTTCTGAGCGCCGGAGGCCGCCGGCGCGCGGGCGGATCAATCCGCGGGCGTGAAATCGACGAAATAGGTCTCGCCGACCTCGAAGGCGTCGATCGCGTCGGGATTGGTGATGAGAAGACGAACCTCGCCGCTCGGGGTCGACTTCGACCAGGTCTTGTTCTCGGAGCCGTCGTCATAGACGGGCGAGAGGCAGATTTGCGCGCTTTGCTCGCTCGGATCGGCCACGGGCATCGCGTGGTTCTCCCAGCATTTCATTTTCGCTCGGACCCTCATCCTCTTCTCCTCTCTCACGCCGCCCGCGGCTCGCGGCGGAAGACCGTCGCGACGTAGGCGGCGAACAGCGACATCGTCGTCGCCGCGTCGGCTTCGGAAACGTGATTGTGGGCGTGAGTCGCGCTGCGGCCGCCGGTGGCGGCGAAGCTGATCGTCATCACCGCGCCCGAGCGCGAGACCATCAATCCGACGATCTGGTCGGCGGGAAAGGGCGGCAGTTTCAGCACGGCGTCTCCTAGAGCCCGAGCGCGGCGAGGTCGGCCGCGTAACGTTGAATCGAATGGTTGTCGCAGATCGCCCGGCCGATCTTCGCGATGTCGATAAACGCGGACAGCGCCTCCGGCGTCCCCGGAACGGCGGCGCCGATCGCGCGCCGCCATGTCGGGTGGTTGAAGGGCGGCCGGGAGGGCACGTCGGGCACGATGTCGCCGCCGCGGGCATATTCGATGCTTCCGAGCCCGCGCCGCACGAGATGGCTGAACCATGGATTGAGGAAGCCGACGCGCGGCGCGCCGAAGGTGACGACGCGGAATTTCCGACCCGGCGCCCGCGCCGCGAACACCGCGGCGAGCGCCTGCGCCAAGGCGCCGCCGAGCGAATGGCCGGCGAAGGTGAGAGGCCGCGTTTCGGCCGCAGTCGCCTCGCTCACCCGCTGGAACAGCGCCTCGCCGCCCTCGCCGAAGCCGGCGTGCAGCGGCCCGACGCCTTTGACCCAGCGCGGCGCGGCGCTCAGATCTCTGAGCCAGTCGAGCGGATCGTCGGGGTGCGTGCCCGGCATGACGACGACGAGTTCGTCCGCGCGCGGCAGGAGATCGTATTCGCAATCCAACGCCACGCGCCCCGACCACGGCCCGCGATAGGACCGGCCGGCGAGATCGGCGAGCGCGGCGTCGGAGAGCATCGGCGTTACGACTTCGCGCCGATCGCCGTCGTCGTCACCGCGCGCAGGGCGATGACGACGAGGCCAATCGCCGCGCTGACGCCCGGCGAAAGGCCGAGCGTGGTCCAATCGACGCCGCCGAGATAGGTCACGGCGGGAGGGATGACGACGAGCGCGAGTCCGAACGCGATGGTCTTGAAGCCTTTCATGTGCACACCTCTTGGTTTCTCGGTTTGAAAGCCGTTTCAAGCCGCCTTGGCGGCGGCCGGCGGCGCTCCTTGCAACGTCTCGATCGTCGCCGGGCCGGCGATCCCGTCGGCGACGAGGCCGCGCGCGCTCTGGAACGCCGTCAGCGCCGCGACCGTCTTCGCGCCGCGGTCGCCGTCGACGATCAGAGCCGGCGAAGCGCCCCAGGCGTTCAGTCGCCCCTGCACCCAGGCGACGGAGCCGATCGGCGCGCCCGTCGACCAGTTCGCCGGCAGCTTCGCCGCCGAGGCGACGAGCGCGGGGTTCGGAACGAGCGCCGGCAGCGCGTCCATCGCGGCGAGGATGCGCTTGACGATGTCGGCCTTATCGAAGCCGGCGTTGTCGGCGTGCGGGCACTCGAAATGGCCGTCGGCGGCGCATTCGCGGTGCAGATGCAGCCCGGAGACGCCCTTGACGTAGTTATCGGGGCGAAGGCCGAGATGCTTGTGCAGCACGGCCGCGGCGAAGACGAAATTGTCGCGCACCTTGGCGCCGTCGCCGGAGTTGAAATCCTCGACGTTCCAATCGCCCGCCGTCTCGATGCCGATCGAGTCGAAGTTCCAGCAGGAGCAATGCGTGCCGCGCACGCGCAGATCGCTGAAGCCGGCGATGTCGTTCGGCCCGATGAAGAGGTGCGGCCCGTGCTGCCAGTGCAGGCTCTGCTCGTAATAGCGCTGGAGGTTGGCGACGCGCTGCGCTTCGGGATAGGCTTGCCATTGCTTCAGCGTCGGCGCGCCGGTCGCGTGCATCACGACGAACTTGGCGTAGGGCGGAATCGTCAGCGAGGCGACATGGGCGGCGAACTGCTCGCGCGTGTAGAGCGTGCCGTCGAATCCGGGCCACATCGAAACCGCTCCGTCGCTGATTGCGTCGCGATCAGGATTAGGAGCGGGCCGGTCCCGAAAGCAGGGGGAAACCTTTCACCCCTGCGCAACTTTCGAACGGCTCGGCCACTCTTATCGCCGGTTTTCGGCTTTGCAAAGCGGCGCCAACAAATCGGGCTCCGGCGCCAGCTCGCGCATCCTGGCCTTGTTGATGAACACCGCGCGCCGCGTCACCCCCGCCATGCGGGCGATCTCGTTGGCCGAAAGCGCGCCTTCGCGGATCGCCTGGCGGATGCGCCGCACCCGCGCGTTTTGACCGCTCCCGGAGACGGGATCGGCGGGGAGGTCGATCAGCTCGCCGCCGTACAGATCGCAAAGGATCGCCGCGCCCTTCTCGCCCATCGCTTCGGCGAGCCAGGGCGCCGCGCGCGGATTGCGAGGAACCGAAATGCGCAGGCCGCCGCGCGCCCTGGCGAGGCCGAGCGCGGCGTCCAGGCCGGCGCCCTCGGCGATCTCGCGATAGAGGTTGGCGAGCCAGAGGTATTTCATCGGCGAAACGTCCGCGCCTGCGGCTTCGCGTCGTCGGGCATCACGGTGACGACGACGCCCGAGGAGACGAGATAGGCGAGCCCGTCCGCCTTGATGGTGAATTGGGCGAGGCCGAGCGTTTCCGCCGCGTCGGCCGCGCGGCCGAGCGAGAGCGTGAGCGACGCGCGCAGCGCCTCGACGTCGAGGCCGCCCGCGCGTTCGAGGAACCGCACCAGCGCGTGATCGGAGACGCTGAGGATCATCGCGCGAACTCCATGCGAGTTTGCTCGCGCGAGGCTTTCTTCACGATCGACGGCGCGATCCAGCCGGGGACGCAGCGAAGCGCGAGAGCGATGTCCGAAGGGCGCGAAAGGCGATCGGCGCAGCCGGGCGGAATGAGGCGGACGGTGATATTGTTGGGGTCGGAGAACTGCCAGTCGCCTTCGACCTTCCGCCAGACGAACCACGCGTACATCGTCGCCGTGGACCCCGCGACGTCCCAGCCGCCTTCGCACATCGGCACGCGCTCGACGAACGGCGCAATCCCGGTCGGCGCGCAATCGGCGTAGACGCTCTCGAACCGCTCTGCGCCTTCGAGCCATTGCATGCGCAACAGGAACGCGACGCCGACGCGCGCCGCGGCGAGCGCCACATAGAGCATCTTGGCCGCGGCGCTGAACGGCGGGTTGCTGACGACCCAATCGACCTGGCTCGCGTTCGTGACGGCGCTGGGATCGAGGAAATCGAAGCGCTCGATGCCGAACAGCTCGCCGTCGCGGCCGTCGTCGGTCGGATAATTGTAGACGTCGGTCGCGCGCACCTTGGGGAAGAACTCGCCGAGCACCGTCGACATATGGCCGAGGCCCGCGCAGGGCTCCCATACGGAATTGTAGGGCGCGGAGCGGCGCAGCGCATGCACGAACAGCGCCCGCGTCGCCCAGGGCGGCGTCGGGAAGAACTCCAGCCGCTCCCACGGCTTCGGCTCCTTGAGCTTGCCGCGCTTACTTGCCATCACCGACGTGTGTCCGCCAGCCCCTTGCGTCTCGCTCATGCGTCCCTCTCCACTTCGGCGATGAATTCGCTCGGCAGCCGCTCGCGCCAGGCCAGCATCAATTTCAGCGCGCGCGCGACGGCGCGCATGGCGGGATGGCGCGAGCGCATCATGCCGACGTCGGCGATCGGCCGCTTGACGTGGCCGGCGAGGATCGCGCGCTCCAGGTTGGCGGCGTGCTGCTCGCGCTCGGTGGAAATGAGCTGCGCCTCGTCGGCGAGGTCGGCGATGTTCACGACGCCTCTCCGTATCGGGCTTCCAGCCGCGCGGCGCGGCGGGCGCGATCGGCGGCGAGCTTGCGGCGCCGGTAGATCAGGAAGGCGGTTTTCGCGGCGCCGTGCAGCGCCTTGCAGCGCTCGAAGGCGATGTGGCCGGGCGGCGTGCCGATCTCCTCGCGCGCCAGGCGCGCGTAATGGGCGCTCTCGGCGGCGATGGCGTCGTAATCGGCCTTGGCGCGCGCCGCCTTGAATTCCCACGCCTCGGCCTCCGCCAGGGCGCGCTCCGCCGGCGAATGAAGCCGCGCCAGCGCCTTCAGCGCCTCGCGTCCCATTTCGTCGACGGTCGGCATTTACGGCCGGCTCCACAGCGTTTCGAACTCGGTTTCAAAGCCCTTCACCAGCGCGGGATCGTCGGTCAGCAGCAGATCGTTGTCCTGCCGCTTCTCGCCGCTCGCCGACAGGTTGGCGGCGCCGAAGCGCAACAACCTGCCGTCGCGCGCGTACGCCTTGAGGTGCATCCAGGCGCCGCGCTTGTTCGATTTGGCGAACACGGTCGGCTCGGCGAGCAACCTGGCGAGCGCCGTATCGACGGTCGGCCCGCGCGAGCGCTCCTGGCTCGGCTCGCGGAACAGGCGTATCCGCACGCCGCGCTCGGCGGCGAGCGTCATCGCCTCGATCACGGCGACGTCGCTCAAGACATAGGCGGCGACGTCGAGCGTCTCGCCGGCGCCGTCGATCGTCTCGACGTCGATTTGCTCCAGGTTCTCGGCGGGGCTGTAGTGGAGTTCGAGACGCGGATGCGCCTCGTCGGCGAGCGCCGGGCCGAGCGCGAAGAGCGCGGCGGCGATGAAGAGAAATCGTCTCATCTGATGTGCCCTCCGCGGCGCAGTTGAGACAGCGCCGATGCGGCTATGCGGTTCGTGAGGTCGCATTCGTCGGCGATCGCGATCATCTCGCTCGTGCCGAGCCGCTTCACGGCCGCGAGCACGCGCGCGTTGAGAGAGCCCGGCTTCGGCGGCGGCGAATAGTCTGGCGGCTTGCGCTCCGTCTTCGCCGCCGGCGCGGGCGCCGAGCCAGAATTCTGGCTTTCCGCATCGCCCGGCAGATCGGTGAACTCGATCTCCGGCCATAGGCACTCGCTGACGCCGGTCACGACATTGACCGCCTCGCCGGCGTCTTCGATGCTCTCCAGCGTGATCTCGATGCGCGCCGTCCCGGCGGCATGGTCGATCGTCGTCACCGCTTTCATGCTTTTTCCCTCTGTTTGGCGAGCGCCGCCCGCAGCCGTCCGCCCAGCCAGCCGGCGAGCCGGTTCCAGTCGTTGGCGGAATAATGCGCGAAATCGTCGGGCAGCCCGCGCCGCTGCGCGTAGGCGCGCACGTCCTCGGGCCAGATCGAAGCGTGTTGAAACGTCGGCCGGAAGCCGCCGAGCTCCTGGAGTTTTACCGCGCAGGCGTGCGCGACCGCGCGCTTGCGCAGCCAGGCGAGGTCTTTGCCCTCGCGCTCCGCGTCGCGCCGGTCGGGCCAGACGATTTTCGCTTCGCGCGCCAGCCACGCCTTCATCCCCTCGATCGCGCGCGTCGCGTCGGCCGGGTCGGTCAGGAAGCGCGTGTGAGGCAGCCCGGTCTGGCGCGCGACGAAGGCGAGCATCGCCGCGTCGTCTTTATGTTCGACGACGCCCAAATGCCAGCCGGCGATCCAGAACGCCTGGAGAACCTTGGCGTAGCGCCCGCTCGCCGTCTTGGCCGGAGATCGCCCCGGCGTTCGCGCCGGTCCGGCGAGGCCCTTCAGCTCCTCGATCAGCGCGCCGGCCTGGCGCGCGTCGAGATCGGTCGAGGAAACGACTTTGAAGCGCGCTTTCAACAGCCCGCGATAGTCGGCGTCGGTCAGGCCGAGATTGCGTTGCAGCGCGTGGATGGCGCGGGTCTGGGCGACGTTGATCATTTCGACGCCGCTTTCTCGCGCGCCGCGGCCGCGAGCGAATTGACGAGTTCGAGCGCATCGTCGGCGACATAGGAGGCGATCTGTCCGTCGCGATCGCGCAACAGCAGGACCGCGATGGCGACGAGAACCGCCGCGCCAAGGGCTCCCCACGGCGCCCATCGCGACAGCAGCGCCCCGGCGGCGACCAGGAATCCGATCGCCGAGAGAAGAGGCAGGGGCGCCCTCACGATGCGCCTCCCGCGATTTCCGCCTCGAACGGCTCGACGGCGAACATCTCGCCCGCCGAGCCGATGCTGACGCCAGGCACGAGCCGAGCCTTGTCCGGCTGGGCGAGCATCGCCTCCTTGTCGATTTCCTCCTTGGCGCGAATGAACGGCAGGCCGAGCGTCTTGATCGCCGCGAGCACCAGCTCGGCGCCCTTGATCGTCACCTTCGGCGGCGCAAAGCGCCATTCGACCCTGCCGGTTCCGAGATCGGCGAATTTGCGTTTGCCGTTATCGGTGAGCGCGGCGCGGTTGGCCTCGCACCACGTGCGCAAGCCCTCCGTGAGCTGGCGGATTTCCTCGGCCAGCGGCGCCGCGCAGGTCTGCGCGTCGTCTTTCAACCGCACGATCGCGTCGTTCATGTCGGCCTCGAACCGCGCGATCGCGCGCGAGTGCTCGCCGATGCGGCGGACGAACGAAGCCGCTTCCTCGCGGCTCTGCGGCGCGGGCGCGCCGGCCCTGGTCTTAGCTTTCGACGGTTTCGACATTGTCCACTCCGAGGATCGAGAGAAGGGAATTGAAGGCGCGCTCGCATTGCTGGAGGGCGCCGCGTTCGCGCGAGGTGAAGCGGAACGATTCCGCCTCCTCGCAGGCCGCCTCGTAGGCGCGAGCGGCCTGCATCAGCGGCGAGAGCGGCGCCGCGGGCGGCGCGCGCCGAAAGGTCAGATAGGCGGCGCCGAGCGCGGCGAGATCGCCGATCGCGACGAGCCCCGCCTCGCGCGGACTCTTGACCAGGCGCAGCGCCGTCACTTTCGGGTCGGCGGTGCTCGCCAGCCTGACGCCGTGAGCGAGCGGCAGGCTGGCGAGGACGCGGATTTCGAGTTCGACCGCGACGACGAGTTCGGCGAACTCTCTTGCCTCCGAGAGCCGCGCGGCGACGCCCTCGATCGCCGCCTCGACTTCGGCGGCGTCCTCGATGATCAGCGCGCCGATCTCGGCGGCGTCGGCTTGCGTGAGGCCGCGCGCGAGGTAGCAATAGACGCGGCGCGCCTCCCGCGCCGCATCGTCGGCGCCGAGCCGCACGCGCGCCTGCGGCAAAGCGAAACGCTCGGCGACGGCGCCGAGCACCGCGGCGAGGGGGACGTCTCTCATTTGACGCCCTCCCTCGGCCGAAACGCGAGGAGTTCCGCCGAACGCAGCCTTGCCGTCGTCGCCTCGAGCCGCTTCGCCATGCCGGCGAGCGCCTTGGCCTCGCCCGAGGCGGCGCGGCAGAGGTCCTCGAACGTCCCCGGCGCCGGCGCGGAATCTTCGAGCAGCCGCGCCTGCGCCTGGAACGAGGCGAACAGGCCGTCGAACGCTTCGACCGCCTCGGCCGAGAGGGTCACGCCGATGATCGTCGCGGAGCGCCCGAATTGGCGACGGAACTCGCCGATCTGCTGCGAGAGGAGGTCAGACATCGCCGCCCTCCTTCTTCAGCCGCGAATGCTCGCAGCCCGACCGGCAGGCGCGATAGAGCTTCGCCCGCATCGCCGACGTGGCCGAATGCTTGAAGCGCTGCTCGGCGATGCAGCGGTCGCGCTCGATCTCGCCGAGGATCGGGCACTCGACGACGGCGCCCATATAGGCGCCGCGCACCTTCGCCTCGACCTTGCCGACGTCGCCCTTATAATGGCCGAGCACGACGCCCGAAATCACGGCGACGGAATAGTCGAGACGCTGCGCGACGTCGGATGCGCTCGAACGAACGCATTCCTCGGCGAGACGGATGACCCAGTCCGGCGGCGCCTCGCCCCAGCCCTTGCGGGCGTTGGCGAGGAAGTCGGTCTTGCGCGAGCCGTTAACGTTAACGCCCGCGGGCGGGGAAAAAAGGGGAGCGTTCACGAGACGGCCTCCGCCTGTTCGATGCGACGGCCGCGTGTCGCGACGCGCGGCGGTGTCGGGCCGGTGTTGGCGCTCGGCCGCAGCCGCCAAACCTTCTCGGCGCCCCCGTTCCGCTTGTTGACGCCGGCGAGGCGCAGCACGTCGGCCGCCGCGAGCTCGCGCACCCAGTTTCCCGCCGTCTTTTCGCCGATGGCCACTTCGTCGGTCGAGGCGGCGACCGCCAGTTCGGCGACGGTGAACGTGCCGAGCGTACGCATCGCCGTCCAAAGATACTGGCGCGGCAGGCCGCGCAGCGACGCCGGGTCGCGCGGCGGCGTGCGCGACGGGGCGACGACGCGATAGGCCTTGCGCTTGCGGGCGCCGGTCGCGCCCCGCACTTCCGCCATATCGACGCAGACGATCGCCTTCAGCCTCAGCATGCGGCCGATCCACGACGAAACGACCTTGGCCGTCGCGCCGTTCGAGCGCTGGATGATGTCGTGAGCGGTGAAGGCCTTCTCCCCGCTCTGCTGGGTGAGCGCGCAGGCGACGCGCCAGAAATGCGCGTGGCCGCCGAGGGCGTGCGTGGACTTCATCGGCCCCTCCCGACGCCCTGCAGCCGCGACGATCGCGCCTTGGGCGCTTCGCCGGTATAAACGGCGCCGTCGAAGTTCTTGACGTTGAGCTCGCGCACGCCCTTGTTGCGCGCCCAGTCGCTCATGCCCGAAAGCGTCACGACGATGCGTCGCGCCCGCCCCTCGGCCTTGACGCGCACCACTTCGAGCAGTTCGTCGTCGATCGCCGCGTTGGCGAGGAAGATGCGCGCCAGGTGGCGAGCATCCTCCATGTCGCAAGGCTCCGCGCCGTACCAGTCGAGCACGCGGTTATGCACGCGCTCGACCCGCGCCAGCTTCTGCGGCAACAGCTCTTCGCCGATGAGCAGCACGGGGACCTGGCTCGCCTCCGAGATCTCGCGCACGATCTCGATCAGCCCCTTGTCGACCAGCTTGTCGGCCTCGTCGACGATCAGCGGCCGGTTCGGCTCGTCGCCGAGCAGGCCGATCGCCTCGCCGACGAGATCGGCGGTCGCGCCCTTCGGGTTGGCGACGCCGCACTCCAACAGGATCGCGCGCACGAAGCTCTTGCGGTTCCAGCTTTCCCCGACCTCGACGCGCACCGCGCGCGTGCGGTTCTGCGCATAGATCGAGGCGTAGCTCTTGCCGACGCCGCTCCAGCCGTGCATCACGCCGAGGTTCGGCAGGTGCGGCCCCCGCTGTTGCAGCTTTGTCACCAGCGCCATGAAGCCCATGACGTTCTTGAGCGGCGCCAGCGAGCCCTGCGCTGGCGGTTTGACGATTTTCCCTTGATCTGTCATTGTTCAGTCCTTCAAATATTTCCTCGGCCGCCTTCGGGCGGCCCTTTTTTTGTCCAACGCTTTGGCAACTTCCCCGGCGCTTGACGCCACGCGGCGCCGGGATTTTCGCTTTGGCGGCGCAACGCCGTTACCTCAGCGCCCCCTCGCCGAAATCGACGTAGGCCATGTCGTAAGCGACAAATTCGGAGTGGCTCGTGTAGTCCCGGAACCAGCGGTCTTCGGCCGGCCACAGCGGCCCCACGTTCATGTTCATGAGCTCCCGCAGGAACCGCGCATGACGGTAACGTTCCGACGGTGTGCTCAATCCGCCGATGTATTCGGGCTGCCGGCGGAAGTGGCTGAACCACTCCTTCTCGGCGGCATCGACGGCTTCGCCGCGTCGCAGCCGAGCGTCGATATCGCGCGCGCTCGCCATCTTTTGCGCCAGCGTCGGACGCGCGCGCAGGGGCTCCACGTTGCCGCCGCGTTCGTCGGCCCCGCCGACCATATCGTTCTCGACCTCGGCGCGCTGCTCGCCGCGCTGCGCGTCCCATTCGCGCATCTCGGCGAACGCTTCCATCGCTTTCGACCACGGCAGTCCGGTGATGGGCTCGATCGGTTCGGCCGCTTTCTCGTCGCCTCGCGTCGCTTCGCCCGCGGCGTCGAGCGCCGGCGTGGCGTAGGCGTCGTGAGCGCGCGGGAAGGCGACGACTTTCGCCGCCTTTTCCGCCGCGCGGCCGAGCACCGCATGCACCTGGTCGCGAGGTTTGATCTTGCGCATGTCGGAGCGCAGCTCGGCGGCGCCCGCCTCCAGCAACTTCTTTTGTTCGGCGCGCGCCTGCGCCACTGCCGCGGCCGGATCGACGCCGGCGAGTTCGGGGCAGACCGCTTCGCCGAGATAGGTTTCGCCGTCCGGCTGGAAGACGAAGGCGCGGCCCATGTCGGCGGGGTCCATGCGCACGAAAACCAGCGTCCCCGGCATCGCCGCGGCGAAGATGTAGAGCGAGTGATCGATGCGCAGGCCGGTCTTGCCGACCGTGCGCAGGCCGTCCTTGCCGGCGATCGGCGCCAGCAACAGGTCGAGCGCGCGGACGTCGTCGATCCGCTTCACCTTGCCGGGATAGGCGCTGGCCGTGGCGAAGGGCGTCGCGCCCGAGAGCCCTTCGTGCGGGCGATGGGCATAGCGGTTTTCCGCCCATTCGCTGCAAAAGCGCTGCAATTCCTCGGCTTTCAGCTCGACGCAGAAGGCGTCGGCGTCGCTCTCGCCGAGCCGGGCGGAGAACGCCTTGCGCTCCTCGATCACTTTGCGGTCTTTCACCGAATGGCCGATGAAGCCGGGCAGCAGCGGCATGAGATCGCGCTGCAGCGTGCCGATCGCGCGCTCGACATGGCCTTTTTGCTCCGGCGAGAACGGCGTCGACGCCTCGGTTTCGATTCTCAGCGAGGCGAACAGCCGTTGCGTCGCCTTGGCGGTGAAATCCGAGCCGTTGTCGGTCTTGACCCGCTCCGGCACGCCCCAGGCGAGGATGGCGCGGCGCATCAACAGCGCCACCGACTCCGCGCGCGGCGTGCGCGTGACCTGGATGGCGAGGCGCCGCGAGAAAATGTCGACGCAGGCGTAGATCGAATGGCGCCCGTCGACGCACAGCACGTCGGCCGGCGAGGCGTCGATCTGCCAGAGCTCGTTGAGGCGGCTGACGGGGTGGGAATTGGTGCCGGAGAGGCGGAAACGCGACTTGAACGCGTCCGGGTTGGTGATTTTGGCGAGCAGCGCGCCTTGGCTCGTTTTAAGGCCCTTCAAATAGTGCTGAAACGTGCGCACCGGCGGCGCGGCGAAGGCCGGGAATTTGGCGGCGACGCACTCGCGCACGTGGTCCGCCGAGAGGTGCGGCTGATGCGCGACGAGGGCGAGGACGTACTTCTTCACTTCGCCGCCCTCGGCGGTCGCCAGCGCGCCTTTGCCGCGCCGCGCGGCGCCGCGATCGACGCCGAGGCGCGACGGCGAGCCGGACTTGAGCTGTTCGCGCCAGCGCGCCAACGTCCGCGGCGCCAGGCGCTTCACAGCGGCCTTGATCCATGGCTCGATCGCGAGCCGGTCGAGCCCGTAGAGCGCGCAAAACGCGGCGTCGGCAGTGCGGCGCGAAAGCGAGGCGTTGCGGGCGAAGCGGTCGGCCGCCGAGAGCAGCGCGAGGCGCGCGTCGCGCGATTCCAGCGCGGGCAGCGTGAGCTGCGCCGCCTTGGGATCGGCCGCGGCGGCGGCGAGCTGGTCGTTTGGCAATTCGACGGCGCCGATCGCGCGCGCCGCGTAAGCCGCGAGCGCGGCGGCGGGCAGTAGCTCGACGTGATATTCCAGGCCGCCGCCTTTGCCCTTGCGCAGCCGGACCTTGTCCTTGCGCTTCAGCCAGCCCTCCCGTTCGACGAATTCGTCCCAGCCCTGGCGCGTGCCGGGCAAACCGGGCAGCGCGAGATCGGCGAGTTCGGCGCAGGAGAGCCAGTCACGCATCAAACGACGTCCGCATTGAAGAAATCGGCTTGGCCCCATTCCCAGAAGCCCTGCGCGCCGCGGGCCGGCTTTATGGGTTCGAGCGGCAAGGGCGAGCTCAACGGCCACGCCCAAAGGCCGTGCTCAATGCGGTCGGAGTCGTTCGGCGGCGCGCCGAACTCGGCGGCGAGATGAACGGCCCGAACGGGCCATCCAAGCGTCGCCGTGCCGATGACGGACGCCAGCGGAAAAATGTCCGGCTCCAGGAGCGCCTTCTGGAGCAGCGGCTCGGCGATCGCCTTATCGAGGCCGGTGCGCCACGGCGCGTCGCGCAAGTCGAGGAGGAGCGCCGCAATGTCGTCGCGCTTGACCTTGCGCGCGCCAGCGTGGATGGCGATGCGCTCGCCGCGGACGCTCTTCGGAGCGGCCCAGCCGCGAAATTCGTAGCGCTTCGCGTGAGCAATGATCAGCGACGCCCAGGGCTGCCAGATCGTCAGGGCCTTCATCGTCTCAGCCCTTCGCCTTGACGATCTCGGCGCCGATGTCCTTGAGGAATGCCTTCTTGGTCTTCGCGTCCGCCTTCGCCCACGCCGCGAGCAGCGTGGCGTACGCGCGCCCCTGCGGATCGTCGGAAACGGCCTTGTCGACGCCGATAGCGACCCGCGCCTCGCGCACCGTCTTGACGCCGGAGGCGATCTCTTTCGCCGCGGCCCGCTGCTGCGCGACGGACAGGTCGATGAGGGCGAGCAGCTCGGCCTGGTTGCGCTCGATCCGCGTCCCGCGAAGCGCCTGCATCGCCTCGCGGTCGAGGCCGGAGGCGATGCGCAGGGCGAGCTGCACCGTCCGCTCCGACAGGCCGACGCGCTCGGCCGCTTCCTCGGTAAACCGGGGCGAAAGATCAATTCGCAATGATTGCGATTTGATCTCCTCCTTGAATTTCTGCGACTTTCGGTCGCCGCCTTTGCCCGGCCCCTGCCGAGCCTCGTCGTACAGCCGCTTGCGCTCGGCGAGAAACAGCGCGCGGTCGAGCGCGTTCAGCTCATGCCGCGCCAGGTTCTCGTCGATTTCCGCGATTTTGGCGGAAAGATCGTCCTCTTCGCGGATGATCACTTGACTGCCGACCTGGAGCTCGGTCCAGCCGAGTTCTTTCACGGCGGCGAGCCGATGCGCACCGATCGTCAGCTTGTAGCCGTCGCCGGCGGGGCGCACGATAATCGGCTGTTCGAGGCCGCGCTCCTCAATCGAGGCGGCGATCAGGGCGACATGGGAAGGCTCGACCGGCCGCAGCCGGTCGCTCGCGTCGATGGAGTCGATATGAAGGCTCTTAGGCATGGGTTAGGCCGCTGTCTTTGAGGGCGGGTACGCGGCGGGATTCGACTCCGAGACGCGAGTCGTGGGAGATCGGGGACGGGAACGCGGACGGAGGCGCGCGGAGATGCGCTCTCCGTCCGCGTCGAACCACTGGGGCCAAATTTCGTGCAGGGGCGCGCCGATGAGGGCGGCGATGGCTTTGTTGACGCGCGCGTGGGGCCGCAGCAGCGCCCGCGAAGCGGCCGAGCGGGTCAATCCGAGCGATTCGGAGATCGCTACCAGCGACGAGCCGTTCTTGCGAACCGCCGCGACGATGTCGGCGCTGTGCCAGCCCTCTTTATTGCCGCGCAGGCGCGTCATTCGCGGTTCCCCTCGGCGCAAGTCGCAAGTTTCTGCGACCGCAAATCAGCTACGGCGTCAAAGTAGAAGAAAATTACGAGTCGCGTCAAGCACGCTTGACGGCTATTCGAGGAAATTTTCCACAGGGGGCGTCTTTGCCGGCTGACGCGCTCAATTTTCTTCGAGAGCGTCTCGATGAGGCGATCGGCGGTCGCCGCAATGCGATGAGCTTCGCCAAGCTGCATCCGGGCGCGACATATCGCACGCTGCAAAGCTGGATCGACGGCGCCACATGGCCGGACGCGGCGGAATTGCTCGCCATCGCCGAGGCGACGGGCAGGCCGATCAGCTTCTTTCTCCCCGCCGAGGCGCCGCCGCCGGAGCCGCCGTTGGTAAAAATCCCGGTTCTCGACGTCAGCGCGGCGGCTGGCGCCGGGCGCGCTGCCGACGTCGTTCGCGCGGTCGGCGAGCTCGCCCTGCCGAGGGAGTTTGTCCGCACGTTCGCGCGGCCCGACGCCGACCTCTCGTGCCTGCGCTGCGCCGGCGACTCGATGGCGCCGACGATTCAGGACAATGCGATGCTGATCATCGACGAGCGTCAGAAAGTGCCGCGCCGTTGGCGGGCGCCCGCGCGCAAGGCGCCGCGTGAGCGGCAAAAGCCTGACGAGATATTCGTCTTCAACCAGAGCGGCGACCTCAGATTGAAGCGTCTGCGCGACCTCGGCGACGATTTTCTCTTGATCTGGAGCGACAACCACATCGAGCACCCGCCCGAAGTCTTCAGACGCGGCCGCGACGGCGGCTTGTCCATCATCGGCAAGGTGATATGGTGGGACAACCGGCTTTAGGGGGCTTCACGGTGAAGGTTTGGCTCGCTTTTGCGGCGTTGTTGTTCGCGACACCTTGTCTCGCCGACGAATGCGACGTCGTCACGGCCCGCATTGTCCAGGCGACGGGCGCGACTTTCGACAGGCGGAGCGAGATCGGCAACGTCGTGTTCAAAGGGGTAGAGTACCCGCTTACGATGAACTGCGGGAAGTGGCAGGAGGCCGAGACCTTCGCCGAAGTGAAATTCCCGCCGCCGCGATTCTTCGACCTGGTCGCACACTTCGGGGGCGCCTACTCCGGACGGCGGCCGGAGTTCATCAGATCAGAACTGGTCGCGTGCCACGAGGCGACGCTTGCGTCGGGAGAGCGCGCGTATCGCGATCTTAAGACCGCCCTCCTCAGTTGCGCGGTCTTCGGCGAAGCTGTCGGAGGCTTCGCCTTCGACGTCCAGTTCAGCCTTCCCGAGTCTCCCTCGTACCGTGCCTGGAAGGACGAATAGCACTTCAGAAGGCGGTTTTAGGCCAATTTCATTTGCATGTTCGCCACAGTTCGAGTCCCGGCCTCATTTGGCTGTTTTCCCCGGTTTTCCGCGCCTTTCCGCTTCATTCCACGGTGTTTCGGCGTCATCCTGTCATTTGCATGTTCGACGGCCCCGCCAAAACGTCGCCCTCGGCATTTCAACGGCTTAGCTTTTTGCCCTCCGCCGCACGCCGCCTTTCGCGCTGCCACTTGATCTTGCGCGCTCACGTCGCTCTCGACGCCCACCGACGCCCGGAGCCGCCCGCTTTTTCAAGCCATTCGCCCGCCAGCGCCCACCAAATCCCACCTCGCCCCGCCAGTGCCACTTGATCTTGCGCGGCACACCTGAGTCTCTCCCATGGTTCGCTCATCGCTCGCCCATGCCGCAAGCGCCGATACGGACGGTATTGACGAATCGAAATACACACCGTATTGTTTCCCTCATGGGTTCACGCATCCAAGCGCTC
>Ga0181539_1000619_pt1 | contig 42807 bp, 31 predicted proteins | sample PEATcosm2014_Bin_46_FD_119767 | JGI IMG/M metagenome (GOLD analysis project Ga0181539, IMG submission 119767) | Peatland microbial communities from MTU Mesocosm Facility, Houghton, MI, USA - PEATcosm2014_Bin23_60_metaG | ecosystem: Environmental > Terrestrial > Soil > Wetlands > Peat | place... | reverse complement strand
GGGTTGTTTTGTATTTTTCATTCCTGTCGTGTGACAGGAAAAACTCTCCCAGCCAAGTTCTCTATTTTCCTATGGGATGGCTGTGACAAATTCTCAATGACCAATTCTCAATCGAAAGGTCCGACATCTTAAAGCACTTCTTCGCCAAGAGCAGTCACCCAAAAAAGTCAAATGCGCCCCGTGGCGGGGTCTATGAAGATTTGTCTTGAAACACCCCGCCATCTCCTGCTGCAATAGGCCCAGTACCCGGCCTCTGAGCCTCCTGCGGCCAACCATCGGCCCTCCGGTCGCCCAGGCGCCGGGCGCCAGCAATGAACGACCCACTAACTTGCCGCCTTCTCGTCATCAGCGACTCCTCCGACCTTCGCCGCCACCTCAGCGCCACCCTCTCCTCCGCCGATCCCCCCTTTGAGATTGATGACCTCCCGCGCAGCGCCGACAGCCTCGCCCATTTCCGCAAAGCCAGAGCCGCAGGCCGGCCCTACTCCGTCATCTTCCTCGACCCCGGTCCGCCGCCATCCCTTGACATCCGCAACACCCTGGCGCCGCTCTGGGCCGAAGACCCCGGCCTTCAAGCCGTCATCTGCGCCGGCCCATCCGATCCCACTCCCGAACAAATTGCCCGCCAACTCCATCAAACCAGCCATTGGCTCCTCCTCAAAAAACCATGGCTCCCCGGCGAATCCCGCCAGATCGCCCTCTTCCTGGCCTACACCCGCACCCGCATCACCGCCGCCGAAGACGCTCTCCGGGCCGCCCGCGACCAATACCGCCAACTCTTCGACAACAACCCCATCCCCATCTACACCTGCGATCACGACTCCCTCAGATTCCTTGACGCCAACCAAGCCGCCCTCCAACTCTACGGCTATCCCAGAGAACAATTCCTCGCCATGACCCTTGAGGACATCGCCCCCCCCGAAGACATTCCCGCCTTCCGCCAACGCCTCGCCAGCCTGCCTCCCGGCGTTGGCAACACCGGCGCCTGGCGGCACCGCGCCCGCGACGGCAAATTCCTGGAACTGGAAATCACCTCCCACACCCTTTCCCCCGGCAAAACCTGGCTTTGCATGGTCATGGATGTCACCGAACGCTCCAAACTCGAAGCCCAACTGCGCCAATCCCAGAAAATGGAATCCGTCGGCCAGTTGGCCAGCGGCATCGCCCACGATTTCAATAACCTTCTCACCGTCATCACCGGCCATATCGGCTTGCTCATGGCCGAAAAACCAGCCAGCCCCAGGGCCGCCGACTCCCTCAAAGAAATCGCCGAAGCCTCCAAACGCGCCACCGACCTGACCCGCCAACTCACCACCTTCAGCCGCAACCAGGAACTCCACCTCCAAGTGGCTGATTTGAACGAAATCATCAACCACGTCGGCAAAATGCTCCGCCGCATCCTGGGCGAGGACATCGCCTTGACCACCGACTTCGCTCCCCGCTTGCCCTCCATCAAAGCCGACCTCGGCATGTTGGAACAAGTCCTCTTGAACCTAGCCGTCAACTCCCGCGACGCCATGCCCAAAGGCGGCCAACTGCTCATCCGCAGCTCCGACGCTCTCATCGAACCCTCCCAAACCCGGCTCAACCCCGAGGCCGTCGCCGGCCGCTTTGTCTGCCTGACCTTCAGCGACAACGGCTCCGGCATAGCCCCCGAAAACTTGAGCCGCATCTTTGAACCATTCTTTACCACCAAAGAACTCGGCCGCGGCACCGGCCTGGGGCTGGCCACCGTCTATGGCATCATCAAGCAACACCAGGGCTGGATCCAGGTCAACAGCCGCCTGGGCGAAGGAACCACCTTCCACATCTACCTCCCGGCCTGGCACGAAAAAAGCGCCGTCTTCCTTATGCCCCCGGCCGAACAAAAAGTCCTCGGCGGCGCCCAAACCATCCTTCTGGTCGAAGACGAATCCCCCCTCCTCAAACTCATGCGCCACATCCTGGAAAGCTACGGCTACAAAGTCCTCGACGCCTCCACCGGAAATGCCGCCCTGCAAACCTGGCAACTACACAGCCAGAAAATTGACCTCCTCCTCACCGACCTCGTCCTCCCCGACGGCATGACAGGCTTCGAGTTGGCCAAAACCCTCCAAGCCGACAAACCCACCCTTCAAATCATCTACACCAGCGGCTACGACACCAACCGCTTATCCAAGGACCTCATGCCCCCGGCGGACGCCCGCTTCATCCAAAAGCCCTTTCACGCCCGCAAACTTGCCGAAGCCGTCTTCGACACCCTGAGCAAGAAATAGAGAGAAGCGGCAGAATTTGCCCAGCGGCACACCTCCGCCGTCAATTCCTGCCAAAAAAGACCCTCCTGCAATTCACTTACTGATGGTAGGGACGGCTCGCCGAGCCGTCCGACCTGACGACTCGCCGAGCCGTCCGCCCTGCAACACCCGTAAAAACCTCCTGCTCAACCCCAAAAAACGCCAGTTGAGGTTTCCAATCATTAGTAAACTACTCATATTACTGGACTTACCACTGCTCCGCAGTCCGCCTTGTATGACGTAACTTGCTCGTAACTAAATAGTTGCAATTCAATCCGCTCGGCTGTTTCTGCCCCTTCCCGGAACAAACTACCCCCTCTATAACCTCCGATTTCTCCGATTTCTCCGTTTTTTTGACGCACCCAGAATCTTCCCTTTCCACGCCCGACCGCCCACCGATCAACCGCCTCCTTTAACTCAAACAATAACTCACCTAAAAACCCCTCCCCAGCCCCCTTGGCACGAATCCTGATGCGCACTCCTTCCATGAAGAGCATACTTGTGATTGATGACAACGACGAAGTCAGGGCCGTCGTCACTGCCGTGTTGAGAAACTTCGGATTTCCCGTGCGCGAGGCCACCAGCGGCGAGGAGGCCATTCAAATGATCCTGACCGACAAGCCCGACCTGATCATTAGCGACGTCCAGATGCCCGGCATGGACGGGCATCACTTGCTCACCGCCATTCGGGATTTGCAGGCCACCGCCGCCATTCCTTTCATTCTCATGACCGGCTCCGGCAGCCGCGATGACTTCCGCCGCGGCATGGCCAGCGGCGCCGACGATTATCTTTACAAACCCTTCACGCCCGACGAACTCATCGAAGCGGTTTTGTCGCGCTTGGTCCGCCAGACGGACCTGCAAATGGAAGCCTACCAGCACGCCAACAAAATGCGCGAAGCCGCCTCCGGCCCGCTCGCGGACGAGAGCCGCGAAGAGGAATCCTCCCCGCGGCGCCTTCTGCGTACCGCGTAGTCTTGACAGGTTTAACCTCCTTTTCGCGCCCAGCGCAGCTTGGCGGGCGCGGAGCGCGGATTGGCGCGGCGCTCCTCCGGAGAAGGACGCAGGACCTCCCGCGAACATGCCGCGTAAACGCCCTCGCGCAAGCCCGCCTCAAAATAAGCCTTCACACGCCGGTCTTCCCCCGAGTGAAACGTCAGGATGGCGGCGCGTCCCCCGTCGCCCAGGCAGGAGGGAAGCTGGCGGAGAAAGGTTTCCAGCGCCGAAAACTCGTCGTTCACCGCGATGCGCAACGCCTGGAACACCCGGCGGATGGAAAGGCCGCGATCCTCCTCGTTCAAGCGGGGCAGCGCGGCGCCAACCGCCCGGGCCAGCGCGGTGGTCGTGGCGAAGGACTTCCCGGCCAGCGCCGCGGCCAGGGCGGCGGCGTGCGGTTCATCGGCGTTGTCCCGGAGCAGTCTGGCCAGGGCGTCCGGCTGGAGGCGCCGCAAGAGTGCCGAGGCCGGCTGCCCGCGTTGCGGGTTCATCCGCATGTCCAGCGGGCCTTCGTGTTTCACGGAAAAGCCCCGGGCCGGATCGTCCAGTTGCATTGAGGAGACACCCAGATCGGCGAGGATGACGCCGGCCCCCGCCAATCCGGCGGCGGCAAGCGCCTGGGGCAAACCGGCAAAATTGCTGCGCCGCACGGTCAAGACATCCGCGCCAAAGCCCAGGGCGCGGAGGCGCGCTTCGGTTTTGGGAAGCTCGACCGGATCGGCGTCCAGTCCAAGAAGCCGGCCGCCTGGCTGGATGCGGGCCAGGAGTTCCCGGGCGTGTCCGCCGAAACCCAGCGTGCAGTCCACCGCCAACTCCCCGGGCCGCGGGGCCAGAACTTCCAGCACCTCGGCCACCATGATCGGGCGATGCGTGCCGGCCGGTGTTTTGCCCGAAGCGATGACTTTTGCCACCGTCTCCGCGTAACGCGCGCCTTGCAATTCCTTGTATTTCTCGTGGAAGTGCCGCGGGTATTTGCCGGCATAACGCGGGCGGCGCCGGCGCGGAGACGGCGGAGGCGGCGGTGGGGAGGGTTGCGAATCCGGCATAGCTCAAGGATAAAGGCCAACGGCTCAAGGTTGAAGCCATTTTTCATCTGGTGTTTTTCAGCCGGGGATCGCAGACTCCAGCATGAAAGGTCCCTATATTAACGCAAAAATACAAAACTCAATGAGCACTATTTCTGATATCAAGGCGCGCGAAATCCTGGATTCCCGCGGCAACCCAACGGTGGAAGTGGATGTCCTGCTGGCCAGCGGCGCCGCCGGCCGCGCCGCCGTCCCCTCCGGCGCCAGCACCGGCGAACATGAAGCCCTGGAATTGCGCGACGGCGACAAAAACCGCTACAACGGCAAGGGCGTCTCCAAAGCCGTCAAGAACGTCACCGGCAAAATCCTGCCCGCCGTGCGCGGCCTGGATGCGCTCGATCAACTCACCCTGGACCGCGCCATGCTCCACTTGGACGGCACGGAAACCAAATCCGCCCTCGGCGCCAACGCCATCCTGGCCGTTTCCCTGGCCGGGGCCAAGGCCGCCGCCGCCTTCCTCGGCCTGCCCCTGTTCAAATACCTCGGCGGCCCCAACGCCAAAATCCTACCCGTCCCCATGGCCAACGTCATCAACGGCGGCGTCCATTCCGACGCGCCGATTGATTTCCAGGAATTCATGATTGTCCCCAAGGGACTTCCCACCTTCTCCCGCGGCCTCCAGGCCATCACCGAGACCTTTCACGCCCTCAAGGCGGTCTTGAAAAAAAAGGGCTTGTCCACGCTCGTCGGCGATGAAGGCGGATTCGCCCCCAAGCTGGAAAGCGCGGAGGCGGCCATTGAGGCCATTTTGCAGGCCATCAAGGACGCCGGCTACAAGCCTGGCAAGGATATTTTCCTCGCCCTCGACCCGGCGGCCTCCGAGTTCTACGACAAGGCATCCGACCGCTACGTCTTCAAGAAAAGCACCGGCCGCAAGCTCACCGGCGATGAAATGGTCGCCTTTTACGTTGAGCTGGCCGGCAAATATCCCATCATCAGCATCGAGGATGGCTGCGCTGAAAACGATTGGAAGACCTGGAAAACCATGACCGAAAAACTGGAGGATAAAATCCAGTTGGTGGGCGACGATCTTTTCGTCACCAACGTCAAATTCCTGCGCAAGGGCTTTGAGCTGGGCGTGGCCAACTCCATTTTGATCAAAGTCAACCAAATCGGCTCCCTCACCGAAACCCTCGACGCCGTTCAATTGGCCCAGTCCCACGGCTACACCGCCGTCATCAGCCATCGTTCCGGCGAAACCGAAGACGCCACCATCGCCGACATCGCCGTCGCCACCGGCGCCGGGCAAATCAAAACCGGTTCCCTGAGCCGGACCGACCGCGTGGCCAAGTACAACCAGTTGCTGCGCATCGAAGAGTTGCTGGGCAAGAACGCGGTCTATGGCGGCAATATGTAAGTTGTGGCGGCGCTCCATCAGCGCCGCGCTCCTGACTCTGAATTTTGAACGTTGAAATCGCCAAACTGGTCGGCTGGTATCAATCCAGCCTGGATGCCGGGGGCTATCCCCTGATTGCCGCCCTGATGGCGATGGAAAGCACCGTCCTGCCCGTCCCCAGCGAATTGGTCATTCCCTTCGCCGCCCAGCACGCGCACGCCACCGGCAGGCTGAGCTTGGCGGGCATTGTCCTCTCCGGCACGATCGGTTGCTGGGCCGGGGCGACGGCGATGTATTGGGTCTGTCGCTGGGCCGGGCGCCCGTTGGTGCTGCGTTACGGGCGCTATGTTTTTGTGCCGGAGCCCAAGGTCCATGCCGCCGAACTTTGGGCCGCGCGCTTCGGGCCTTTCGGGGTTTTCCTGGCGCGCCTGCTGCCGGTGGTCCGCCATCTCATTGGCATTCCGATGGGGATTGTGAAAATGGATTTCCGGTGGTATTCCCTCTTCACCCTCCTCGGCTCCGGCCTCTGGTGCGCCGTGCTGGCCTGGGTCGGCGTGGCGGCGGGCAACGACCAAAAACTTTTGCAGGGGGATCTGCGCCAGGTCACTGTTTGGCTGGCGGGAGTGTTGGCCATTCTGGGTCTGCTCTATTATTTTATGGTGCATCGCTTTATCCGAAAGCCTCCGTCATGAAATCCATCCCTTCCGCCTCCCCAAAATATTCCCGCCGCGCCAAAGTCCTCTTCTGGCTGGCCGGCGCGGTCGCCGCCTACGCGCTCGCCGGCTTCCTGGTCGCCCCGGCGGTCATCAAATCGCAAATGCTCAAGCGCCTGCCGCCCATGCTCAAAAGGCCGGTGGCCGTCGCCCAGGTCAAAGTCAACCCCTTCGCCCTCTCGGCCGCCATCAGCGGGTTTGCTGTCAATGAGAATGACGGATCCCGCTTCGCCGGTTGGGACGAGTTCTACGCCCGGCTGGGCTTCTCCTCCTTCTTCCGCCGCGGCTGGGCTGTGCGGGAGCTTTCCCTCACCCATCCTTTCGCCCATCTCAGCCGGGGCAAGGATGGCAAACTGAATTGTGACGACATCCTCGCCGCCCTTGCCGGCCCCGCTCCCGCCTCCGCCGCCCCTGCCCCCAAATCCGCCTTGCCGCTGGTTAAGATTGACCTGTTGCGCATTCAGGGCGCGGATGTGTCGCTGGAGGATTTTGTGCCGCCCAAACCCGTCCGCACCAAGCTCCTGCCCGCCCAACTGACGCTGGAAAACTTGAGCACCGCGGCAGGCGCGCGCAATCCCTGCCTCTTTACCGCCGTCAGTGATACGGGGGAGTCGTTTCAGGGGTCCGGCTTCTTCATCCTCGATCCTATCCAGGTCTCCGGCAGCATTGACATTAATGAGTTGGACCTCAAAAAATACTCCCCTTACCTCGCTAATTTCGTCCAGGCCGAGGTGGTGGACGGCCGGCTCGACGCGGGCGCCAACTTCGCCGCCGGGCTGGGCGCCAACGGCCTTGATCTTACGGTGACCAAGGCCAAGGCGTTGCTCAAGTCCTTTGCCCTCAAGTCCGCCGTCACCGGCGAGACCGTGGCTGCCATTCCCTTGTTGTCGGTTTCACTGGCGGAAGCCGACCTCGTCAAAAAAACGATCCATGTTGCCTCCTTGAGCACCTCCGGCGGTTCTCTGCTCCTTCGGCAAGAGAGCGACGGCAAGATCAATCTTCTTTCCATGCTGGTCTCTCATCCGTCCGCTGGCGGCTCCGCAGTCAGAACAATGCAGGCAGGCGCGCCAACGGCGCCCGGAGCGTCGCCCTCCCCGCCCGCCGCCAGCCAGCCTCCGTGGACCGCCACGGTGGACGACATTGACGTGGAGCGTTACACGCTGGAGTTGGAGGACAAGAAGCCCGCAAAGCCGGCCAAGATCAGCGTCCACGACATCACCTTCAAAGCGGCCGGTTTCAGCACGGCTGGAACGGCGCCGATTCACGCGGCGGTTTCGCTGGAAATTGGCCAGTCGGGCTTGTTCACCGTCAACGGCGTCGTGCGGCTCCAACCCCCCTCCGCCAACCTGGACTTGCGATTGGTGGGCCTCGATCTCCGGCCCTTCCAGCCCTACGTGGAGCAGCAGGCCAAACTGGCCATTACCAGCGGCCTGATCAATCTTGCCGGCCACGCAACTTACAACTCCGAAACAGGCTCGCCCCTGGCCACCTTTGCCGGCGACTTCGGTTTGACCAACTTCGTCACCGCCGATCTCCTCCATTTCAAGGACTTTGTCAAATTCGACGCGCTGGCCGTCAGCGGCATCCAATTTGCCTTCCAGCCCAATGATCTGAAGGTGCGGGAAGTCAAACTCGACGGCCTGAACACGAGCGTGACGGTGGGCCCGGACCGGCAAATCAATCTTCTGACCGTGCTGCCCAAAGGCGCGCCGGCCCCTTCCAACGCCCCGCCGCGGGCCGCGCCGGCCGGGCTGGGGTTTCCCGTGGCGCTGGATAGTTTTGTATTTGACAATGCCTCCTTCCATTTCTCCGACCAGTCCATCGAGCCGAATTGCCTCTTTGGCATCCAGCAATTCGGCGGCAGCGTCAAGGGCCTGTCTTCCAGGCCGGACTCGCGGGCCGTGGTGGAGGTTCATGGCAAAGTGGATGAGGTCTCCTCCTTTTCCGTCACCGGCGGCGTCAACCTGTTGAGCACGGATCTGGTGGTCAATGTGGCCGTTGCCTGCAAGAACGTGGACCTCACGCCCTTCACGCCTTACATGGAAGAATTCGGCGGCTATCCGCTCCAGCGGGGCAAGCTGCTGGTGGATTTGAGCTACGACATCGCCCGGCGCAATCTCAGCGCCTCCAATCATGTCGTGGTGGCGGGCCTGACGCTCGGCCCGCGCAACAACAACACCAACGCCACCCATTTGCCCGTCAAGCTGGGCGTCGCCCTCCTCAAGGACCGCGAGGGAAACATCAAGCTGGACATCCCTGTCTCCGGCAGTTTGGACAGCCCAAGCTTCCGCGTCATGCCCATCGTCGTGAAGGTCGTCGTGAACATTTTGGAAAAGGCGGCCACTTCGCCCTTCACCCTCCTGGGCGCGATGTTCGGCGGCGGCGGCGAGGAGCTGAGTTATGTTGGCTTCCCGCCCGGACTGGCGGACATCGCCGCGCCGGAACAGGAAAAAATCGTCAAGCTGGCCACGGCCCTTTACGAACGCCCCGCTTTGCACTTGGAAATCGCCGCCACCGCCGACCCCGCCACCGACTCTCCCGCCCTGGCGCGGTTGAAATTGGACGATCAAATCCGCTCCTTGCGCGCCCAGGAACTCATCGCCGCTGGCACCCCCGCCCAAACCGTCCAGTCCTTGCAGGTTGATCCCGCCAACTACGCGCGCCTGATCACATTTCTCTATCTGCAAACCTTCGGCACCAACACTTCCGCCACCAACGGCACGGCAGCGACGCCGCCCGCGCGGGTCATTGCGGCGGATTGGACAAACCCCGCATCCCTTCCACCCGCCTCCGCCTCAACCCAACCGCCGCTGGAGGAGAACCGCCCTCATGCAATCCTCAAAGGCGGTGAGTTGATGATGCAAAAGACAGAGCCTGCCACATCCATGCCCAAGCCTTTGCCGGCGGCCAGTTTGACGCCGTTGCCCGCTCCATCCGCCGGTGGGGTGGCGGAGGTCTCCCCGGGAACCACAAATGCCGCCCCGACAAATGCCACCCCGGCGGCCGGGTTGACCCAGGGCCAAATGGAAGCCGCGTTGCTGGCGGGCATCCAGATCACCCCGGATGATCTCCGCGCCTTGATGCTGGAGCGCGCGCGCCGCGTGCAATCGGCCCTCGCCAACACCGGCAAAGTGGAGGCCGACCGCATGGAGACTCTCTCCCCCAGGCCTGTCAACCCATCCGCCAAAGGCCAGGCCCGCGCCAACCTTTCCCTCGACTAATCCGAGCTGGCCCGCCGTCGCTTTGGCGGCGCGGGTCCCAATCCTAATCCTTTTCTCTTCACCGCCTTCAGGTTAATCTCCTGGCAATGACTTCTGCTCAAATTCGACAATCCTTCCTGGATTTCTTCAAATCCAAGGGGCACACCATTGTCCCTTCCGCGAGCTTGATGCCCGACTCCCCCGGCCTGCTTTTCACCAACGCCGGCATGAACCAGTTCGTCCCCATTTTCCTCAACCAGCGCGCCGCCGACGTGGATCAATGGCCCGGCGCCATCCCCGGCAGGCCCACCCGCGCCGCCGACACCCAAAAGTGCATCCGCGCCGGCGGCAAACACAACGACCTGGAAGACGTCGGCCTGGACACCTATCACCACACCTTCTTCGAAATGCTCGGCAACTGGAGCTTCGGCGATTATTTTAAAAAAGAGGCCATCGAATGGGCCTGGGAACTTATCACTCAAGTGTGGAAATTCCCCGGAGACCGCCTTTATGCCAGCGTCTATAGCCCCGACAAAGCCAAAGGCGACCCCAGCGATTTCGACCAGGAAGCATACGATTTCTGGGCCGCCAAATTCTCCGCCGCCGGTCTGGACCCCAAAGTCCACATCGTCCTTGGCGGCAAAAAGGACAATTTCTGGATGATGGGCGAAACCGGCCCCTGCGGCCCCTGCTCCGAAATTCATGTTGACTTGACCCCGGAAGGCAACACCCGGGGCGCCCTCGTCAACAAAGGCGACGCCCGCTGCATCGAGATTTGGAACCTGGTCTTCATCCAATTCAACGCCAATCCCGACGGCACTTTCGTCCCGCTGCCCGCCAGGCATGTGGATACCGGCATGGGTTTCGAGCGCGTCACCGGCATCATGCAGAACACAGAGGGATTCACCAATTTCACCCGCGTCATCTCCAATTACGAAACCGACATCTTCCGCCCCATTTTCGACAAACTCGAAAAGCTCAGCGGGAAGAAATACGGGAGCACGCTGCCTGCGGAGCACACGCGCCCTCGCGTGTCGCCATCAGCGCCCTCGCTGATGGCTTCTCCTAAGATCAAAGATGCGCTTGACGAGGCGTCAACCGCGGTACGCGAGGGCGCGTGCGCTCCCCTGCCGTCGGCGCAGGAAGCATCCGGCCTTGCCGAAGCTGAATACTCTCGTCGCAATCTCCCACATTTCGAGCGTCCTTGGGCCAAATACATGGTCACGTTTTCCACACGCGAGCACCGCCAACTTGCCGCCGCCGAGCGTGACATTGCGCTCCAGAGCGTTCTTCACGCGCACGAGCACCGACAGTGCCAACTTTACGCGGCGTGTGTGATGCCCGATCACGTTCACCTGCTGTTCGAGCCTCAGATTAAGGCGCTGGACAAGGCTGGCCAGCCGGTGTTCTGGTCGTTGAGCGATATTCTGCAAGGGATCAAGTCCGCCAGCGCGCACAACATCAACCGGATTTCCGGAAGGGAAGGACACGTTTGGGAGAAAGAATCGCTTGACCGGATGATTCGCGGGCAAGCCGACATGGAAGAAAAGTTCCATTACATTTGTCGGAATCCCTGGCAGGGCGGCGTCGTGCCGGAGACGGAGGATTATCCGTGGTTGTGGACACCCGACAGTTCCGGGGAGCACACGCGCCCTCGCGTGTCGCCATCAGCGCCCTCGCTGATGGCTCCTCCTAAGATCAAAGATGCGGTTGACGAGGCGTCAACCGCCGCACGCGAGGGCGCGTGCGCTCCCCATTCAGCCGAACAAATCCAAACCGACATCGCCTTCCGCGTCATCGCCGACCACATCCGCACGTTAAGTTTTTCCATTGCCGACGGCATTCTCCCCGGCAACACCGACCGCAGTTACGTCCTGCGCCGCATCCTCCGCCGCGCCGTCCGCTACGGCCGCACCCTCGGTTTCCATGAACCCTTTTTCTACAAACTGGTCGAAGTCCTCGCCGAAAAAATGGGCGGTGTTTTTCCAGAACTGCGCAAGAAGCAGTCGCATGTTCAAGAAGTCATCAAGGCTGAGGAGGAAGCATTCAATAAAACACTAGATAAGGGGATCGATCGTTTCCACGCGTTACTGGTTATGTCAATTTATCGCCAGTTGTCGCATGTTCGTAATACTAGATACGAGGTAATTTGGAGGCATTTGAATGCTGCCCTCCTCGGTCCTAAGGACTGGCCCTATTTCAAGGTTGATTTGGAACTCGATTATTTGCCAATTCTGAAGCAGCACGGCTTGGTTAATCCAGTTTATCACGGCGCGGACGCGTTTGAGCTTTATGATACGTACGGCTTCCCGCTCGACCTCACGGAGTTGATGGCGCGTGAACTCGGTTTGACTGTGGACTCCGCGACTTTTGAAAAGCTAATGGACGAGCAGCGCGCCCGCGCCCGCGCGGCGCAGAAAAAGGAAATCGTCGCCGCCTCCAACATTGACACCTCCCGCCCCACCCGCTTTGTCGGGTTCGACCAGTTGCTCGCTTCCGCCACCGTCCTTGATGCTGTCAATGTGAAGGACAAAATCGCCGTCACCTTCGATGTTTCCCCTCTCTACGCCGAAATGGGCGGGCAAGTCGGCGACACCGGCGAAATTTCCGCCGCCGGAAAAATCTGGCGCATCGTCAACACGCAAAAAACCGGTAACACCCTCTTGCATTTCCTCGCCGATAAGGACGCCCCAGAGCCGGGCGCGACGGTGGAACTTCGCGTCAACGCCCCGCGCCGCGCCGCCATTCAGCGCCATCACACCGTCACCCACCTCCTGCACTGGGCCTTGCACGAAGTCGTCAGCCAGGACGCCACCCAAAAAGGCTCCTACGTCGGCCCCGACAAATTGACCTTCGATTTCAGCAGCGCCGCCCTCACCCAGGCGCAAGTCGCCGATGTGGAAAAACTGGTCAACGAGCGCATCGTCGAAAACGTCGGCGTCACCTGGACGGAAGTTCCCTACGCCGAAATCAAAGGGCGCAAAGAGGTGATGCAATTCTTCGGCGAAAAATACGGCGACCTCGTTCGCGTCGTGCAAGTCGGCGGGCGCGCCGGCGGGCTGGACGGTTATTCCATGGAACTCTGCGGCGGCACGCACACCCGCGCCACCGGCGAGATCGGGCTGTTTCGCATCCTGGGCGAGAGCGCCGTGGCCGCGGGCATCCGCCGCATCGAAGCCGTGGCCGGCCTGCGCGCCTACGAAAAAAGCCACGGCGACGCCGCGCTGATCTCCACCCTGGCCGCCAAAGTCAACGCCTCCGTCCTCGAATTGGAGAAAAAAATCGAATCCCTCCTCGCCCAGCAAAAGGACCTGGAAAAGCAACTCAAAGCCGCCCGCCAAAAACAAGCCGCCGAAACCGCGCGCGCCTTGCTAAAAAACTCCCAGTCTCTCCCGCCTGCCCTCCGCGGCCTCGGCGAAGGAGGGTGCATCATTGAGAACCTCGGCGCCGCCGACGGCGATTTCCTGCAAGCCGTCGCCGACGCCTTCAAAGGCCAATTCAAAGGCGTCGTGGTCCTGGGCGGCTGCGCCAACCAAGCCGTTTCGCTGGTCGCCTCCGTCTCGCCCGATTTCACCGCCAAATTGCAGGCCGGCAAAATCATTCAGGCCATCGCCCCGCTGGTCGGCGGCAAAGGCGGCGGCAAACCGGACAACGCCCGCGGCGGCGGCAAAGATGTCACAAAACTCGCCGCCGCCCTCGACAAAGCCCGGGAGTTGATTGCCGCCAGTTGAACGCCATTCAGACCTCCAAGCCGCATAATCAGCCGCGGTCCGGCCCGCCGAAAGCTATGATTAGTCTTAAAACTGGCCCCCACATCAATAAGCCCGGATTATACTTTTCATAAAACCGCTCCCAGCCACCCCGATTTTTATCGTAAATAGCTTGTAGAAAGCAACTTATGCAATTTCAGGGGTATTTGACATGCTTATCCAGCCATGTTACGCTCTTGTAAGAATACAGATACTAGCTTCGGGTATGGCGGGCGAAAAAGGACCGCCTATCTCCCCGGCGCAATGCAAGTTTAAACTTAAAAATGAGCGATCCAACATCAACGGCTGGCGTGTCGGCTGCCCTCCGCAAGGTTACCAAGATATCTGAAGCCGTGATCCGTTTCGCGGGCAACTCCCAGGACGGCATCCAGGCCATCGGCGGCTTCCTGGCCCGCCTGGCCGGCCGCAGCGAGCAGGAAGTCATGACCTTTATGACCATCCCCTCCACCATTTCCGGCGGACCCTCCATCTTCCAAGTCCGCATCGGATCCGGTGAGGTCCTCAGCGCCGGTGATGAAGCCGACATTTTGATGGCCTTCTACCAACATTCCTACGAAAGCCACATCAAATCCCTCCGCAAAGACGGCATCGTCATCTACGATTCCGACCACGTCCAGCCCAACCCCGAATGGGAAAAGGACTACCGCCATGTTCCCGTCCCCATCTCCAGCCGCACCATCGAAGCCATCGGCGGCTCGGGCAAGGACAAGGGCAAGAACATCTTCGCCCTCGGGTTGGTCGCCAGAATCTTCGATCTCAACGTCCCCAAGCTCGAACGCCTCATCTCCGAGCGCTTTGGCGGCAAGGACCAGAGCGTCGTCAACAACGCCATGATGGCCTTCCATGCCGGCCTGGGCTATTCCCTCGGCAACCTCCTGGAAACCTTCCAGTTCCTCGAATCCAAAAAACGCGGCGCCAATCAGGTGGTCATGACCGGCAACGAGGCCCTGGCTTACGGTTTGATCGCCGCCGGCGTCCGTTTCGGCGCCGCTTACCCCATCACCCCTTGGTCCGAAATCATGGAATTGCTCCGCAAAGAACTCCCCAAATACGGCGGCACCTTCGTCCAGTGCGAGGATGAAATCGCCTCCATCTCCATGGCCATCGGTGCCAGTTGGGCCGGCCGCGTCGCCGTCACCGGCTCCAGTGGCCCGGGCCTCTCCCTCAAACAGGAAGCCCTCGGCTGGGCCGTCATGGCCGAAGTCCCTTTGATTGTCATTGACGTGCAGCGCGGCGGCCCCTCCACCGGCTTGCCCACCAACGTCGAGCAGTCCGACCTCAACATTGCCTGTTATGGCAGCCACGGCGACGCGCCCCGGGCCGTCCTCGCCCCCACCGGCGTGGAAGATTGCTTCTACACCGCCATCGAGGCCGTCAACATCGCCCGCAAATACAACCTTCCCGTCATCATCCTCAGCGACCAGGCCATTGCCACCCGCATCGAGGCCTTTGAAGAGCCGGACCTGGAAAAAATCTGCCAGGACATCACCCCCACCCTCAATCCTGTGCCCGAGTACACCCCTTACGATTTGGACACCATCACCGGCGTTACTCCCCGTCTGGCGCCCGGCGCCAGGATTTTAAATGGCAAATACCCCATCGCCACCGGTTTGGAACATGACGAAATGGGCCATCCCACAGGCTCCCCCAGGCTCCACATGGAAATGACAGCCAAACGCCGCCGCAAACTCCAAAGCCTCGCCGCCGAACTCCCGGTGCCTCAAGTCTATGGCCCGCCCGAAGGCAACATCCTCCTCGTCGGCTGGGGCTCCACCCAGGGGCCTCTGCGCGAAGCCGTGGATCGTTCCCGCGCCGCCGGCGACAGCGTTTCCGCCCTCCAAATCCGTTACATCAATCCCTTGCCGCCGGGCTTGGAGAACATCTTCTCCGGTTTCAACCACGTCTATGTTGTCGAGATGAACGATGAGGGCCTTTATGGTTATGGCCAGCTGGCCGGCTTGTTGCGCGCCCGCTTTTGTGATCCCAAAATCTGCGGCCTCAACAAAACCGACGGGCTGACCTGGCGCGTGCGGGAGATTCTCCAGCGCGCCAGGGAAACCCTCGCCTCCAGCTTGCGCAAGCTGTGACAAACCGTAACAATAGTATTGACACAATCGCCTTTAAAACAACGATCTTATGAGTGAACCCGCATTGCAAAGTCCGCCCCTCAACCAGGCCGCCGCGGCCCCCGCGCCCATGCCGCCCGGGGTCCTTCCAGAACGCAAGCCTTTGACCAAGAAAGACATCGCTGCCGATCACCCAACCTGGTGTCCAGGCTGCGGCGATTTCTCCGTCCTCGCCCTTTACCTCAAACTGATCGAAAAGCGCCAGCTATTGCACGAAAACATCACCACCGTCGCCGGCATTGGTTGCTCCAGCCGCTTCCCTTACTTTGTGCAGGCCAACGGCGTGCATTACATTCACGGACGCTCCCTCCCTCTGGCCGGCGGCATTTCCCTCACCCGCCCCGACCTCCATGTCTTTGCCTTCGGCGGCGATGGCGACGCCTATTCCATCGGCGGCAACCACCTCACCCACACCGCCCGCAAGAACATCAAGATGACCTACGTCGTCATGGACAACTGGGTTTATGGACTCACCAAAAAGCAGACCTCCCCCACCTCTCCCCTCGGCTTCAAGAGCAAGACCGACATCTGGGGCGCCATTGATCAGCCCATCAACCCCATGAAGCAACTCATTTCCGCCGGGGCCAGCTTTGTCGCCCGCGCCACCCATACCAACCCCAATCATTTGCTGCAAATGATGGAAGCCGCCATGGACCATGATGGTTTCAGCGTCATCGAATGCCTGAGCGAATGCGTCGAATTCTACCAAGGCGCCTTTGACCCCTCCAACCCGCGCAAGGGCGGCCAGTTCAACCTCGTCCCCGCCGATCACGATGTCACCGATGAAGTCGCCGCCTACAAATTGGCCGACGCTCCCTTCCCCGGCTACTTTGGCATCTTCTACAAATCCAATCGTCCCTCCAAGAACCAGCTCGAAGCCGGCATCAACTCCGCCGCCCGCCTCAAAGTCGCCGGCAAAAAAGACTGGCAAATCCTCCAGGACACCTTCAACCGGATGAAGTAGGAATAGGATTTCGCAGGCTGGCATCCAGAATCATTGCCCGAACCTTGATCCCCGCTTTGGACAACTCTGCTGCTTTGGCGTCAAGTCTCTCCTGCAACGCATTTTTGTCGGAGAACGTCAAGCGCTTGCGGCGGTAATCTTTATCGGCCCATTTGTCGCTGGTGAACCATCCCACCAAATAGATTCCGTGCTGGCATGGGTTGTCTCGAAGGTAACGTCCGGCCAATTGTGATTCCATGTCCTTCTCCAATCCAGGGTTCCAGGAGCATTTGGTTTCGATAATCACACTGACCGCCTCATAAGGGCCGCCATCCTTCTTCGACACCGCATCCACATGGATATCCGTTTCCTGACCTCGCCGAACCTCAACTTCACGTTTGGGAATGACACCGCGCGAAACCAGATCAGTCTGGAGATGCAGCTTGACTTGGTCCGCGAACGCGGCTTCGTCCTTCGGTCGAAATATGTTCTTGGCAACCTCATTCCAGAGAAACTGACGGAGAGGAGTCTCGCCCTGTAATTTTGTTCCCAGCTTGGAAAGGCTCTCCATGACAGCTTCCAGCAATTCATCGGCATCCCGGACGAGGCGGGCATCCTTTTGGTCGGCAAAAGCGAACAACTCGCCTGGGGTGGGTGGCTGCCAGTTCTTCTTGCGTGTGATCGCCTTGGCGTGTGAAAGCACTTGGTTGAAACCCAATTTGGGCAACCTTCTCTGGATGGACTCGATGGCAGAAAGGGTCGCCGGTGTTCCACGCTCGGAAAGATGTTGGAGCACTCCATCGCGCAATCGCTCGATCTTTTCCTCGGGGCCAACGAAATGGGCACGGGTGCGCCTCTTGTCGTTTTCATGCGGATAGTGCTCGACAAGCCAGCAATATAGTTCTGCAACTTGGTCTTCACTCAATCGGTTAAGGAGAACGGTCGGCGTGAGAAAATAAGTGTAAGCAAGTCTTTCTACGAAATTTCTCCCAAAAGGGCCATCCTCGAGAATCAAAGGCCACAAGGCATTCCAGCTTCCTGGGGAATGCTCGACCAAGATTCCAGCAGCAGCCAACGCTTTCTGACGGCTGGATTCACCGGCGGATGAGCGGAGATAAAGTCCTTTGTAACTTTTCCATCAAACCGTGCGGCTTCCCCGGCAGAAGGTCAGCGCCAGCGTGAGTGATGACGGCGCGTTTGGGGATCGCCCTCAGCAGGTCGTTCTCCACCTCGCGGAGGATTTTTTCCTGTTCCGATTCCAGAATGTAGGCCGTTAAATTCTCCTCGCGCATCGCAAAGGCGCGGCGCCAAACGGTGCTCAAGGCCCGGGATTCAGGTCTCCAGTCAAACCAGCAAATCCCTTCATCGAGAGCGCCGAGGAAGCGCAACACCCGTTCGGAATCCGCAAAATACTCCTTTGCATTGCCGATATTCCGGACTTGGAACAGACCGGCGGATGTCATGTCCAACAAAGCGTCTTGCACGCGACGCTGGGAATAGCCGAGTTCGCGGGCGATTCGCGTTGGATTAGAGGCTCCTTGCAAAACGATGAAGCTGAAAACATCAGCGCGAATGCTCACACCAAACAATGCCCTTGCTTTGAACATGAAGTTCGCGGCGCTCCACTCCGACGCCGGCGACGAAAAGACAGGTGACGAAAGACCACGCGTTTCGACAGGCGTGCGGAGCAATCCATAGGATATGAAAGTGGCGTCTGGCTCCGAACCGAGCAGGAACAGCGGTTGGCCGTTTTTGCGGAATAGCGCCTCAGCCGACTTGTCCTGGAGTGGTTTTAGCCTGGCTGCCAATTTGCGCCATTTGGGTGTCTTGTCGTGCCCCGACAGGGTGGCAGCGACAGCCCCCAATACCTCTGGGGCGCAAATCCTGTCCGCATCAAATAACGCTGAAAGCCGGGCGACATTGATCCATCGGCCGTTCGTCATAAGCCAGTCGAGAACCTCGTCGAAAGTCCGCGGATCGTGCCGGGCAACCTCCAAGGTCAGCAACAACAACGGCTCTGGGTCTATGACGCGCGCTTGCTCCGGAGCCCGGGTGGCCATGACGCCGACGGCGGCCCACTGCTCAAGAACGAAGTTCAACACCAGTTCGCTCAGTTTTTCCCTAAATCTGTTCAGCGATTCGCTCATAACCAATTCGCTCCAGCACTTGGCAGAGCGCGGCTTTGAAGTCCGGACTGGCTTCTCGCCCGAGCATCCAGGAGACTGCGGCCCTGATTTCATGTTCCTTCGGCTTGAGATCAAGCAGGTCACTGAGGTGCCGGGTGCCGTCCTTCGGGTCCATGGCCGCGTACATTTTGAAATGGACTTGGTCAAAGCGGTTGATGAAATACACTGTCAAACATGCTCCGTAGGATTTCTTGACGAGCCGCGTGGTCATGTTTGGCGGAAATCCAAAGGCGATCAGCGAACTGGCATGGAAGTTGAACCAGTCTTCGCGAATGCCCAATTCAATCCCGATTTCCGCCACCAACCGTTCAACGTCTGCGGGCAGATTCTTGTCTTCCAAAACTTCAACATTAACCTGATTCACGCGAAGAAGCGCGATAATATCAACGTCCTCTGTTGCCCGCGCCACTAAACCAACAGCGATGAGTGCAGTGTCTCCACACACCGCCACATTGAGCGGTTTCACCTCCGCATAAACCATTTTCTGATTCAGGCGACTTAGGATTTCATCTATGTTTTCGGCTGATAAGCTCATAAATGCCGTTGTAATGCTTATATTAAGCGTTTTAACGTCAGAAGTCAAAAGAAAGTTCCTCGACATTTTCCAGTGGACAAACGAGCAGCATCTCCAAAGGCGTGGTAGAGCATGGTTCTTCAATCCCAAGCGACTTTGCATTTCATCGCCGCCCATTATCTGTGGAACTTAACGGGTCCCTAACCCCTGCTAACGGCAATTCTAACGGGTCAAACCTCAAAAATCCCCCATGTTTACGGGGGTCCTAACGGGTTAACGGCTCCAGACCCCCAAAGGTCTCCCTCCCGACCCAAACCGGCGTCCCACCATCGCCACATCGTCAAGCCGAATGAAGGTCAATCAAGGTGGACAAGCCTCTCGACCTCGCTTTCCATTCCACTGAAAATGTCGCGAAACCAAGGAAGTTTTAGCCCAAAAGCCAGGAATTGGTCAGTCCAAGCAAATCAGTCTTCCTTCGTGGGAAAACACGGTTGCCGCAAAATGTGAATAGAATGTAACCCAATCGCCACAGGGTTGCCACAATCTCGTGAGAATTTGATCCTGTGAAAAAAGTCCTGATCCTCACGGCCGGGTTTGGCGACGGACATAACACCGCGGCCCGCAACGTGGCCGACGCCATCGAACTCCTCTCCGACGAGGTCAAGGTGGAGGTCTTGGATGTTTTCCAAACCAGCCTGGGCATCGTCAACGATATTCTAAAAAAGACCTACCTGGGGCTGGCCCGCTATGCGCCCGGAGTCTGGAGCGGCATTTACTCCGTGCTCGACAGTTCCACCACGCTGGAAAACAAGCTCCTGGCCTTTGGCAAATTGAAATCCGCCCTGGCCGACATCCTCGCCTCCGCCCAGCCCGATTGCGTCCTTTCCACCTATCCCGTTTACGGCCATGTCATCCAGGACATTTACCGCGATCATTCCGAACGGCCCTTCCGCTTCATCACCGTTATCACCGATTCTATTTCCGTCAATTCCTCCTGGTATCGCGCCCCCAGCGACTGGTTCTGCGTCGCCAACGAGGCCACCGCCGATGTCCTCCGCCAGCATGGCGTGGACAAGGACAAGATCAAAGCGTTCGGATTCCCCGTCAGCCCCGTTTTCGCCGAGACCAAGACCGGCGGCGCCCCGGAACTCAAGGCCGCTCCCCCCTTCAAGATTCTCTACACCAGCAACACCGGAAAAAAGAAATGCGGCAAAGCCATTGACCGTCTTCTGGAAATCCCCAACGTCCACCTGACCATCACCGTCGGCCGCGACGCCGAATTAAAGGAAAAACTGTCCCGCCGGACCAGGGATTTCGGCGCGCGCGTCCATGTGCTCGGCTGGACCAATCAGATGCCGCGCCTGATGATGGCCCACCACCTCATCATCACCAAGGCCGGCGGCGCCACCGTCCAGGAAGCCATTGCCGCGCGCTGTCCCTTGATTTTGAACCAGGTCATCCCTGGCCAGGAAGACGGCAACGCCCGCTTGGTCGAGCAATCGGATGTGGGAGTCGTGGCCGAAAAAAACAAGGAAGCCGCCGAGTGGGTGCGGACCGCCTTCGCGGACGATGGCCGGGTTTGGCGGCGCTGGCGCGAAAACCTGGCCAAAATGTCCAGGCCCCACGCCTCCATCCACATCGCCGAACTGGCCCTCAGCCAATGCGAACTCGAAGGGCCCGAAAGCAGGCGGCTCAAACTTTTTGAGGGTCCCCCTTCCCAGGTCCCGCCGGCCCCCGCCGTCATCACCAGCCCCGGCGACCTGCGCATGCTCCTCTGCGATTTCCACACCCACACCAATTACTCCGACGGCAAATTGACCGTGCCGGAGTTGATAGATTTCTACGGACGCCGCGGCTTTGACTGCCTCTGCGTCACCGACCACCTGGCCGACCCCAGGCGCCTGATCGGCAAGCTCAGCAAACTGGTCAATCTGACCGTCGGCCCCGACCAATTGGATGAGTACTTCGACGTGATTGATCGCGAACGCCGCCGCGCCTGGCGCAAGTACCAGATGCTGGTCATGGCCGGAATCGAGTTCAACAAGGATGGACTTACCAGAAAATCCTCCGCCCACCTGCTGGGCATTGATCTCAAAGCGCCCATCAACCCGGCCCTGGATTTGCCCGAAACCATCGCCGAAATTCACGCCCAGGGCGGGCTGGCCGTCGCCTCCCATCCCCACATCATGAAAAGCGAATGGGGCAAGAACACCCTCTTTCTCTGGGAAAACCAGGACATGTTCGCCCCTTTGATTGACGCCTGGGAAATCGCCAATCGCAACAACATTTTTACCCCCGTCGGCCTCAAGCGCCTCGCCTTCCTGGCCAACAGCGATTTTCACAAGCCCAAGCACATCTATTCCTGGAAGACCCTCCTCCATTGCCACAAGGACCCCGAGGCCATCAAGGACTGCATCCGCAAAAACGAACAGCTGGCCATCACCCTCTATCGCGACGGCGATTCCTCCCGCGGCGTCAAGAACCAGGGTTTCCCCATCGCCGACCCGCGCCTGCTGGAACTTCCCACCCCCGTGGCCCTCAAACAAGCCAGCGCGTAGCAGCTTCCATGACGCGATTTTGATTTAAAATCAAAACTGTCGAAATTGGCGCGGCAACCAGGACGACTCTGGCCGGACACTACCCCTTGCTTTCCGGCGGCGCGGGCGGCGGGACGTGATGGATCACCAGCGGATAACGGATCTTCATCACGTCGTCCACCAGCACCTCAATGTAATGCGGCCCCGCCACTTCAAATCTCACATGGCCCAGATAGACCACGTTGATGGCGTGCAGGGTCACTTCTTTGAGTTCGAATCGGGATTCATGCTTGCGCATCACCGTCACCTGGTCCGGCGCGATCAGGCGCACGGTTTCAAGGAACTGGCCGAAACCCGCCGTCCAGCGGTTGAAAATGCACAGCCGCGGCGCCGTCACCGGCACTTCCGGCACCGTCACAAAATGCAGCACCCCCACCAGAATAAAACTGCCGCTTCGTTCCTGGCGCACTTCCTCGCAAATCAGCGAGCATTGCAAGTCGGGGAGAATTCTCGATGGTGTCATATCATGGCTTTCCACAGGCGCGTGACGCCGCCAGTTCGGCGGCCCGCGCGGTGTTTTTCAGCAGCATCGCGATGGTCATCGGCCCGACCCCTCCGGGGTTGGGTGTGATCAATCCCGCGATCGGCTGCACACCCTCAAAATCCACGTCCCCCGCCAGCCTCCAACCGCCTTTGGCCTCCGCGTCGGGCACCCGGTTCACCCCCACGTCCACCACCACCGCGCCGGGTTTGACCATCCCGGCTTTGACAAATCCCGCAACTCCCATCGCCGCGATCAATATGTCCGCCCGCCGGCAATGCCCCGCGATGTCCCGCGTTTGCGAATGGCACACAGTCACCGTCGCGCCCCCGTGCTTGCTTTTCTGCACCAGCATTGCCGCCATCGGTTTGCCCACGATGTTGCCCCGGCCCAGCACCACCGCCTCCGCCCCGGCGATCGCCACCCCGCTGCGAATCAACATCTCCTGCACTCCCGCCGGCGTGCAGGGGCGGAAACCGTCCTCCGCGCCCAGCAGCAATTTCCCCACGTTCACCGGGTGAAATCCGTCCACGTCCTTTTCCGGCGCGACCGCGCAATAAACCCGGCTTTCGCCTATGTGTTTGGGCAGCGGCGCCTGCACCAGGATCCCGTGTACCGTCGCATCCGCGTTCAGTCGCGCCAGCAACCCCAGCAACTCCTTTTCCGATGCGCTCTCCGGCAGCGCGTATGTCCGCGACAAAATCCCAAGCCGCGCGCTGGCTTTTTCCTTCATCCCAACATACACCCGCGACGCCGCGTCCTCGCCCACCCGCACAAACACCAGCGACGGTTGGATCCCGCGCCCCTTCAGCGCCGCCACCCGCCCGGCTGTCTCCTGATGAATCTGCTCGGCGATCGCCCGCCCGTCAATGAGGTTGCCAGGCGGCATCAAGGCATCAGGCCAATGGTTTGGACCTGGAGTACCGGCGTTTTTGGCCAGCGCCTGTCCAGCATCTCCGGGCCGGTCACCGCCACGCGCACGCCGACGTAAGTCTTGAAATTATCGTTATTGGGCTGGAGATACTCCGTCAGCGCCCCCGATTGGACGTCTATCAACTCATAATCCGTCGGGGCCTGGAGATTCAACGCTTTGCGAACATAACCTTCCCGCGTGACAATGCGCGGCTGGATTTCCTCCGTTGTTGCGGCCGGCGCCGGCGCGGGCGGCGCCGCGTTCGTCGGCGCAGCCGCCACCGGCTCAGGGGCCGCCGGCGCTGCCGCCACCGGCTCGGGCGCGACTATCGGCGCCGCCGCCTCGACGGGCGGCGCGGTGTTTGTCTCCGGCGCGGTTGGAGCGGCATTAGTGGCGGGCGCGGGCGGCGCGGCCGCCTCGGCAACCACAGCCACTACAGGCGCTGCGGCAGGCGGCGGCGCGGCGGGCGGCGGCGCGGCGGGCGGCTGTGCCGCCAGATATTCAGAGGCCACGAAGCCGAAGGCATTCGTCGGAGGCACAATCTGAATCCAGCCCTGCGAGCGGCGAACTTCGGTCACAGGCGTCCCCTTTTCCAGCAGCGTCAGCATCTTGAAATTCTCCCCCGGCCCGCCCCTCACGTTCAGGCGCCGCGTCACCGTCATGGTGCTCCTGTCAACATAATCGGCAAAAACCCACGTCGCCGCGTTGGTGGGCAGCGCGATGCGCGACCAGCTCGCCGGTTCATTGGCTTTCGGTTTGCTCAGCGTCATTTCCTCATAAACCGTCACCGCCTCTCCGCGGCTCAGGCGGGCGACCACGTCGGCGCTTACATCCGGCTGGTCCCGCACATTCAGCGCCTCATTCTTGACCGTGGCCGCGGCGGGCGGGTCCAGCGTCACATCCTTGGCGAACGCAAGCCCCGCCTTGGGCGCCCCCGGCGCCGGTTTCACTTCCTGGGCCAAAACAGTTGCGGCTGTCATCCCGACCAGCCCGCACAAAAACCAGCGGTTCGATTTCATACATTACGAAGTAGAGATTTTATCTCCGGTTCTGTCAACGCCCGCCATTTCCCCGCGGGCAACTCGCCCAGCTTCACCGGCCCGATCCTCACGCGCTGCAAGCGTTCCACCGTCAATTTTTCCGCCTCGAAGAGCCGCCGCGCCTCGCGGTTCTTCCCCTCCGTCAGCTCCAACTCCACCGTGCTGCTCGTGTTGTTGGCCGAGAGCAGCCGCGCGCGCGCCGCCTGCAATTGCTCCCCCGCGCTCAGCACGCCCCGCGCAAATTTCTGCACCGTTTCCGGTTTCACCCGCCCCTGGATCCGGGCCACATACACCTTGGGAATACGATACCTGGGATGCGACAATTTCAAGCAAAAATCGCCGTCATTCGTCAAAAAAATCAACCCTTCGCTCTGGTAATCCAGCCGTCCCACCGTAAACAAGTCGCTCCATTCCTTGGGCAGCAAATCCCCGATCCGCTGCCGGTCCTCCTCCGCCGCGCGCGTGCAAATATATCCCCGCGGCTTGTGCAGCGCGATGTAGCGCCGCGGCTTGCGTCCCACCTCCCGCCCATCCACCGACACCACATCCCGGCCCGGCTCCACCTTCACCCCCATTTCCTTGACGACCGCCCCGTTGACCCTCACCCGGCCCGCGGCGATGATCCTTTCGCTGGCCCGCCTCGAAGCGACGCCAGCCTGGGCCAATATTTTTTGCAAACGAACCACAAAACAACTCCCCATTGGCGGTTCTAACTGCCGATTGCCGTTTTGGCGCGCACACCCGCCGCGACCGCCCCTGCCAAACCGCCGCCCAATTACGCCTCAGCCTTGGTCTTGCGCAGGCCGGTGACACGATCACCGGTTTTCCACTCGCCGCGCTTCCTCAGCACTTCCACCCGCTCAAACCGCTTCAAGACATTGCGCTTGGCTCCTGAGGTGCTGGCCGCTCGCAAACTTCGATGTTGTGACATAAAATTAAAATATGTTATTGCCGACCATTGCGGGATCGGCCTGTTCTCTTACCATGCCCCCGCCCAAAAGCAAATCGTTTCTTTCTTTCGCCCGGTCGTTTCTTCCCGATTTCACACGGTTGCTTTTCCTTTTCCAGGAAGGATTTTCCCAAGGCAGAGAAACGGCCCCGTCATGGCCGTGGTCATTTGGGTGAGCGGGCAGGCGCGTTGCTAATGATTCGGGTGGTCAAAAACATAATCCCAAAAAAAGCTTGACATCAATTAGCTATTATGCTACGGTGATGGCATGGGAGGCAATGGGCAAACCGAATGCCGCAGCCAGTGGCAAGTCGCCGCTGCATCCGGCGAAAACGAGGCGCCAGCTTTATCGTTAAAGTCCACCCTCCGTCAACCCCTGTCAAACCCAGTCAAACCAAAAACAACTTTGACCGCAAAGAAAGCGAATCCTAAGCAATCTGCTTATGATTGGAGATTTCAGACCAAATCACCCAGCCACCACCAACCGCGCCCCTTCTGCTTTCGTCCTTTATCCTTTGTCCTTTAGCCTTATGGTCAATCGTGCCTAATCAAGCCTGATCAAGCCTAATCAAGCCTGATCAAGCCTAATCAAGCCTGATCAAGCCTAATCAAGGCTAGTCGTGTTATTCTTTTGTGCAAACCCTGCTTCTTGGCCCTGGCGCCACCCCGGATCCGCCCGCAAAATTACTGGACTCACCCGGAACCGCTCCGTAACTTCCTCCCCCATGAAGCTTCCTTTCCTGGCCCTCTTTCTTGGCTCGGCGCTCTCGCTCCCCGCTCTCGCCGCCACCCCCGTCACCTTGCATTGGCTCGACGACACCCCGCCCGCCGCGCCGGACGGCGTCAACTGGGGGGTGCCGTGGCCCAAGGGCGCTGTCCAGCCAACAGACACCCTCGTCCTCACCACCGCCAACGGCGTCTCGGTGCCCATGCAGTCCTGGGCCTTGGCCCGCTGGCCCGACGGTTCCGTCAAATGGAGCGGCCACGCCATCGCCGCGACTTCCGGCCTGGCCGGACCGTTCTCCCTCGCCCCCGGCGCGGCGTCCGCCCCCGCGGCCAAAATCACCTGCGCCGACACCGCCGCCGCGGTCACCGTTGATACGGGCGCGGTGCGCGCGCGCATTCCCAAGTCAGGCTCCAATCTCATCGAGTCCCTTTTCGTCGGCGACCGCCCAGTTGCGCAAAACGGAAAACTCATCGTCCAACTCGAGGACCGTTCGCGCTTTGCCGGCGAACGCATCCTCCGCGAAGAAGATTTCGTCAGCCAGATCGAGAGCGTCGTCCTCGAACAATCCGGCCCCGTCCGCGCCGCCGTCAAAATCACCGGACGCCACAAATCCGCCGCCGGCCAGCGGGCCTGGCTGCCCTTCTCTGTGCGTCTCTATTTCTATGCCGGCTCGGGCGCCATCCGCATCGTCCATTCCTTCATCTTCGATGGCGACGCCTCCAAGGATTTCATCAAGGGCCTGGGCCTCTCCTTCTCCGTGCCGTTCCAGGAGGAACTGCACAATCGCCACCTCCGCTTCGTCGGCGATGGCGACGGCGTGTGGGATCAGCCGGTGCGGATGCTCCCCGGTTACCGCAGTCAGACCGGGCAGGAAATCGCCCGCCTCTACCAGACCCAACTCAACGGCGGCCGCGTTCCCAACCTCGCCGTCCTCACCGCCCAGGCGCGCAGCGCCCTCATCACCGTGCCTGTTTGGGGCGATGCCAAACTCGCGCAGCTTGGGCCGAACAACTTCACCCTGGACAAGCGCACCACCGCCGACAGCTCCTGGCTCCACGTCACCGACGGCCGCCGCGCCCTGGGCCTCGCCCTCCTCGGCGACGTCTCCGGCGGCATCGCCGTGGGACTGAAACATTTTTGGCAGAAGTGCCCCGCCTCGATTGAAATCACCGGCGCCGCCGCCGACGCGGGCGAGATCAAAATCTGGTTCTGGTCGCCCGACGCGCCCGCGATGGACCTGCGCCGCTATGACAACCAGCCGCACGGACTGAGTGTCAATTACGAGGACTGGAAGCCCGGTTGGGGCGACCCCTATGGCACCGCCAACACCTCCGACCTCACTCTCTGGGCCTTCGCCGCCATCCCCTCCAACGAGCAGCTTCTGGCCATGGCGAAGGAAAACACCGATACCCCCATCCTCGTTTGCGCGCCCGAGTACTATCACTCCTTGCAGGTCTTTGGGCGCTGGAGCCTGCCCGACCGCTCCACCCCAACCCTCGACTGGGTCGAAGGCCAGGTCCAGGGCCTGGTGGATTTTTACCGCGGCCAGATTGACGAGCGCTCCTGGTACGGCTTCTGGGATTTTGGCGACATCATGCACAACTACGATTTCGGACGCCACCAATGGCGCTACGATGTCGGCGGCTGGGCCTGGGCCAACACCGAGTTGATGCCCGACATGCTCCTCTGGTTCTCCTTCCTCCGCACGGGCCGCCCAGACCTCTTCCGCATGGCCGAGGCCATGACCCGCCAGACCAGCGAGGTGGACGTCTATCACATCGGCCCCTTTGCCCCGCTCGGCTCCCGCCACAATGTCAACCACTTCGGCGACGGCGCCAAGCAACCCCGCGCCAGCCACGACGGCATCAAGGAATTTTACTACTTCCTGGCCGCCGACGACCGCATCGGCGACCTCATGCGCGAGCAGATAGACGCCGACCGGGCCTACGACGTCCTCAAGCGTTACAACGGTTCCCACTACGTTCCCGCCCCCAACGGCGGCTTCCAGGCCCCCGCCTCCCCCGCCCCGCTGCCGGCCGATTTTCCCCCGCGCTCCACCGCGCCCCGCGCCGTCACCTCCCAGCTCAACCTCGAATGGCTCTGTTACTCCATGAACTGGATGGTCGAGTGGGAGCGCACCGGCGACACCCAATGGCGCGACCTCGTCCTGGCCGACATGCGCGCCATGGCCGCCCGCAGCCAGGGCGGACGCCTGCCGGGCAACGGCTATTTTGACGTCATTTTTGGCGGGCCGGAAAACATGTGGGAAATGCAGCCCATGTTCGACGTCCCCGATTTCTGGCGCGCCTGGGCCGACACTTGCGAATTCATCGGCCGCAATGTCAACGGCAGCCAGATGACCGGCCCCCGCATGCTCGCCTACGCGGCCTGGGTGAAAAACGACCCCCAGCTCGGCCGGCTTGCCTGGCAAAAGCTCATCGGCGACTCCCTCCCGCCGCCCTCCCGCCCCGCCATTTTCAATGGGCCAAATGTCCTCAAGCCCGTCACCGACCCGGCTTTTCTTGGCGGCGCCGTTGGCTGGCAGTTGCACGGCGTCGCCAGCGTCCAATGGGCCCTCAACGCCATTGAGACCGCCGAATTGGCCAGGCAATGGCTGCCGCTCTGGGAGAATTCCCGCTGACAATTCTCATGATTAACTTTGAAATTTGGCCTTTAAACCTTAAACTCCCTCACCATGTTTACTGGAACTTTCACCGCCATTGTCACCCCCTTCCGCAAGGGCGAGATTGACGCCGACGCCCTGCGCCGGCTCGTCCGCGCCCAAATCCGCGCCGGCGTGGACGGCATTGTGCCGGTCGGAACCACCGGCGAATCGCCCACCCTGGATTACGAGGAGCATCTGGAAGTCATTGCCTACGCGGTGGAATTTGCCAAAGGCAAAATCAAAGTCATCGCCGGCACCGGCGGCAACTCCACCAGCGAAGCGGCCTTTCTGACCAAGGGCGCGCAAACAGCCGGCGCCGACGCCTCCCTCCAGGTCGCCCCCTATTACAACAAGCCCACCCAGGAGGGGCTTTACCAGCATTTCCTCGAAATCAGCCGGGCCACCAAGCTCCCCATTATTCTTTACAGCATCCCCTCCCGTTGCGGCGTCGAAATCGCCGTGGACACCGTGCGCCGGCTGGCCGCCGCCACGCCCCGCATTGTCGGAATCAAGGAGGCCGGTGGCAATCCCGACCGCGTCACCCAGTTGCGCGCCGCCTTGGGAAAAAGATTCTCCATCCTCTCCGGCGATGACGCCTTGACGCTGCCCTTCATGGCGCTGGGCGCCCAGGGCGTCATCAGCGTCGCCTCCAATGTCATCCCCCGCCAAGTGGCCCAAATGGTCCGGGCCGCCGCCGCCGGGGATTTCTTCACCGCCCGCCGCTTGCACCAGCAATGGCATCCGCTTTTCCGCGATTTGTTCCTGGAGACAAATCCCGTTCCCGTCAAAGCCGCCCTGGCCATGTTGGGCCAAATCGCCGAGGAATACCGCCTCCCCCTGGTGCCCATGAACCCCAAAAACCGCGACACCTTGCGAGCCACACTCCTCCGTTCCGGCCTCCTCTCCCTATGACCAACATCATTATTGCCGGCGCCCAAGGCCGCATGGGGCAGACCCTCTTGCGCTGCGCCAAATCCATCCCCGACCTCACCGTCATCGGCCAGATAGATTTGGGGCAGGACCTGCGCCAATGCGTCGCGGCGGGCGACGTGGTCGTGGATTTCACTTCTCACGAAAGCACCGTCCCGCTGGCCCAAATCTGCGCCCAACACAAAAAGCCGATGGTCATCGGCACCACCGGCCATGACGACGCGGAACAAAAGGAGCTGGCGCGAATCTCCTCCCAAATCCCGCTGGTCTGGAGCTCCAATTTTTCCACCGGCGTCAACACCTTGTTTTGGCTCACACGCAAGGCCGCGGAGGTGCTGGGCCAGGATTTCGATGTCGAAATTGTGGAGATGCACCATCGTCTCAAGAAAGACGCTCCCAGCGGCACCGCCAAAACCCTGGCCCAACTCGTCGCCGAGGCGCGCCGCCGTTTCGCCCCCAGCGCCTTTCGCCACGGCCGCGTCGGATTGGTGGGCGAGCGCACCCGGGAGGAAATCGGCCTGCATTCCTTGCGCGGCGGCGACGTGGTGGGCGATCACACCGTCATTTTCGCCGCCAACGGCGAACGGCTCGAACTCACCCACAAAGCCTCCACCCGCGAGACTTTTGCCAGCGGCGCCTTGCGCGCCGCCCAATGGGTCGTCGGAAAAAACCCCGGCATTTACGACATGCAGGACGTTCTGGGCCTGCGCTAGTGTGGTGTCATGGAAGTTCTTTGCATAATTCTGGTGCATGGGGAGCGCGGGCCTCTCGCCCGCTTCCGTCGGCGTCCCGCCGACGGATTTATGAACGATAGTTCCGTGACACCACACTAGCAGCGTATCTCAATAGCCATGTTTTGCAAAAATCGAGAAAAGCAGCCCATTGATAATCAATGACTTGCATAAGATATAGTTGACACAAAATGAGTTTTTCAACACCCTGCCGGGGCAGGGCTTCCATGAAACATTTCCGATGACTCCTGCCGCGCAATCTGGCATGGCCATTGTGGCTCTCGGCTCCAATTTGGGGGATGCCCGCCAAAACATCCTTCGCGCCCTCGCCCGCCTTCAATCCCTCTCCGATTCGCCCCTGCGCCGCTCCTCCCTCTGGGAAACCGCCCCGGTGGACTGCCCGCCCGGCTCGCCCATGTTCCTCAACGCGGTGGCGGTCCTGGCGCCCCGCCCTTCTGAAACCCCGCACTCCCTCCTGGCCCAATTGCAATCATTGGAAAAGCAAATCGGACGCCAGCCCGCAACCTCACGCAACCAACCCCGCGTCATTGACCTCGATTTGATCGCCTTTGGACAAACCACCCTCAAGACGGCGGATTTGATTTTGCCCCATCCGCGCGCGCACATGCGGCGGTTTGTTTTGCGGCCCCTGGCCGAGATCGCGCCGGACTTCGTTTTCCCAGGCCAGCCCAAAACCGTCGCGGAGTTGTTGCAAGCCCTGCCTTCCACCGAGCCTCTCCGGCAGGTCGCTGCTCCATTGCCATGAAGGCCTCACTTCGACCCTGCGCTTTCGGGTCGCCAAATGGCGCGAGATCGGGTATGTTTTAGAGAGCCATTATGCCACTTTACGAATATGAATTGTGCGAAGGGGATTGCGCCGTCTGTCAGGGGCGGTTTACCTTGCGGCGACCGCTGGGCGCCCCGGAGTTGAAAGTTTGTCCCTCCTGCCGGAGACCGGTGCGCAAGGTGATCTCGACTTTTAACTCACCCAGGACGGTTTCGTTTTCCGACGCCAAGAAGGCGGGGTTTACCGTCCTCAAGCGCGTCAACCAGGGGGAATATGAAAGGCAGTGAAACAAGCGATCCCGCATGAGCGAGGACTGCGCTTGCACTCCGGATCCCGGGCGGGATTGGTTTTCGCCGGGACGGTTTGCCGTGGTTCTGGCCGTGATGGTTTTCATCCCGTTTTGGGATGTCCTCACGGGGAGCCGATGCTTCGTGGTGCGGGATTTCGGGCTTTTCAGTTATCCGGTGGCCAGTTTTTTGCGGGAGAGCTTCTGGCGGGGAGAATGGGCGCTGTGGAATCCGCTCAGTTGTTGCGGCACCCCTTTTCTGGCCCAGTTGAACACTCTGGCGCTCTATCCGCCCTCGCTGATATATCTGCTGCTGCCGCTGAGCTGGGCGCTTCCTTTTTTTTGCCTGCTCCATCTTTTTCTCGGCGGGCTGGGCATGTATTTTCTGGCGGCGCGCTGGAGCGGTTCGCGGCTGGGCGGGGCGGTGGCGGGAACGATTTTCGCGTTCAACGGCCTTTCTTTTAATTTCATGATGTGGCCCAGCCACATCGCCACTTATGCGATGATGCCGTGGGTGATCTGGCTGGCGCTGGCGGCCTGGGAAATGGGGGGGCGACGCGTGATTGTCGCCGCGCTGGCGGCGGCGTTGCAAGTGCTAGCGGGCGGGCCTGAGACAATTTTGTTTACATGGCTGATTCTGTTCGCGCTGATGGCCCGGCAATTGCAAAAGGGGCGCATCCGGTGGCCGGTGCTGGCGCGGCGGTTTTTGGCGGTGGGTGGCCTGGCGTTGTGCCTGGCCGCGGCGCAGTTGCTGCCCTTCCTTCAATTGAGCCTTAATTCAAATCGCGGCAACGGCTACGGCAATGCGGCCTGGTCCATGCCGCCGTTTGGCTGGGCCAATTTCCTGGTGCCGCTTTTCCAGACTTCCCAGTGGCAGCAAATCGTGGTGCAAGAGAATCAATCCTGGACCTCGTCGTATTATGCGGGGATCGGGGCGGTGTTTCTGGCGGTCATGGCCTTGTGCTGGCGCCGGGCATGGCGGGTTTGGTTGCTGGGGGGCCTGTTGGTCTTGAGTCTGGTTCTGGCGCTGGGCGACCACGGGTATTTGCTCAGGTTGCTCCAACGGGTCCTGCCGTTTTTGGGGCTGTTTCGTTATCCGGTGAAATTCGTGCTGGCCACGCTCTTTGCCCTGCCGCTGCTGGCCGCCGCGGCGATGGCCTATTATGAAAACTGGAACCCGTTGTCGCCGCGCTCCTGGCGGCCGGAATTGGCCTGCGAGGCAACGATCTTGGTTCTCATTGGCGTGATCCTCTGTTTTGCCCGGCGGCACGCCGCGGACCATGTTCCGTGGGAGCAGATCGCGGCCAACGGATTGACCAGGGCTGTTTTCTCATTGTTAATAATCGTGACCATCTATTTTCTCGCGACCCGTCGGGCTTGGCGCGGTTGGGGCGGGTTGTGCCTGTTGGCCCTGTTGTGGCTGGATGTGCTCACACATGCGCCGTGGCAAAATCCGACGGCGGATCCTTGGGTGTTCCAGCCCGGTTCGGCGATGATCAGGGCAAGATTCCAACCCCGGCCTGTCGTGGCGGGGGAATCCCGCATCATGATGTCGCCCTACTCCGCCCATCTGCTTTATTACCGGCCGAACACCAATGTGACAACCGGTTTTTTGCTCGATCGCCTAGTGTTTCTTGGCAACTGCAATTTGCTGGACGAGGTGCCCAAAGTGGACGGTTTTTTCTCGCTGTATTTGCGGCACATTGACAAAGTTCTCTCGCTCTTTGACACCAATGCCGAGGCGGCGCTGGCCCCGTTGGAGGATGTGATGGCTGTCTCGCAGACCATTGCGCCGGGCAAGGTGTTCGACTGGGTGGCGCGACCTTCGTACGTGCCGTGGTTTTCGGTCGGGCAGGCGCCGGTTTTTGCGGGGGAGGAAGCAACCTTGCGCGCGCTCGCGGACCCCAGGAGCGACTTCCACAAAGTCGTCTTCCTGCCGCCGGAAGCGCAATCCAGCATCACGGCCCGGCGGGAGGAGGCAGCCCGGATTGTGCGGGAGCAGTTCGGGGCCGCCAAGATTGTATTGGATGTGAAGACTCCCGCCCCTGCCCTGGTTGCCATTTCGCAGGCTTGGTACCCGAATTGGAAGGCTTATGTGGATGGGGAAAGAGTGCCATTATGGCGCGCCAATGAGGCGTTTGAAGCCGTCCAAGTTCCAGCGGGGCGGCATCAGCTCAGTCTGGATTATGAAGATGCGACATTCCGATGGGGCGGGGTGGTGTCAATCATGGCGTTGGTCGTTTGCATGGTGTGCTGGGTGCGGTTTGGAGCGGCGGGCATTGGGGCGGGAAGGGTGTAGAAAGGGGGGAATAAAGGAACATTAGTTTAGTTGTTGCTTGGGAACGAAAGGTGCTATAGACTGGGTGCGCCCTTAAAAAGCGCGTATTCGCGGCTTGCAGAAGGCAATTGGTGAACACTAGCGTCCTAATAATATACAGGCCTTCTGCAACGTTCACAGCAGCGAAAGAAAAGCAGTGAAGTATGCAGACCATTAAAAGTGGTCGGCGTGGATTCACCCTGGTGGAGATCATGATAGTCGTCGCCATAATCGGGTTGCTGGCGGCCATCGCGATTCCCAACTTCGTGCGTGCGCGGACGACCTCACAACAGAACCTGTGCATTGACAATCTCAGGTCGATTGACGCCGCCAAACAGCAATGGGCGTTGGAACACGGGGCGGTGGGAACGAGCACTCCCGCCGGCTCGGACATCCAACCTTATCTGGGACGCGGGGGAGGGGAGCTTCCCTGGTGCCCGACCGATCCGAGCGCGACATTCGCAACGAGCTACACCATCAACAACTGTCAATCATCGCCGACGTGCAATATCAACCCAACCACCCACGTCCTGCCGTAAGGGCGGGCGGGGGTTGGGAAGCACTTTGGTTGACGGAGTTCATGGGGAGCCTGTCAATGCCTGACGCCATGCGGCGGTGACCAGCACCGCCAGCGCCAGACCGCTGATGACATTGACCGTGCCGCTTTGCAAAAGAGCGGGAGGGACGGTGTTCAATGCCAGGCCAAGGATGGCCCCCGCGAGGAAGCCTCCGACGTGCGCCACCATGTCCGTGCCCGGAGCGAAACCCAGCAGCACGAGGATCAGAAAACCCGCCGCTGCGCCGCGCCTGAGCAGACGGCGGGAGGGGGGATACTTCCTCCAAAGTGAGAAAGAATGGACCGAGAGCAATCCCAAGGCCCCCATGACCATTCCCGATGCTCCCAGACTGCTGTCCCCGGAATAGAAGAGGAGATCTGCGCAGTTTCCAGCGGCCCCGGCAAGGAAAGCGGCGAGCATGGCCACCGCGGGTCCGTAACGGGCCATGGCCAGGCCGATGAACAGGCCGCCGGTCACCAGATTGGCGGTCAGATGCTCCAGGTTGGCGTGGAGTGTGATGGCGGTAAACAGACGCCACCATTGGCCGGCCGCCACGCGCGCAGGCTCCATCTGGCCGAGGTTCTGCAACTGGGGAAAGGCCGCCATGGTCCAATAATAAAACGCGCCCATCGCCGCCACCCAAAGCAGCGCGCCCCAGTGGAAGAGGAGGCCTGATCCGGGAAGATGCTGTTTCCACCGCCAGCCGCGATTTTCCAGTTCGTATTGATGGAGCACGGCCAGCGCCCGTGGATAATCGGCCTCCGCCACGAGCAAGGCCCAGCCCTGTTCAGATTTGTCCACGATGGCTTCAATTTCCTGGCTGGCCATGACCAGGCCCCACTCCATGACTTCGCGGCGGGAGCGGGCCGGGATAATGCGATTGGGTGCATCCACGGGGTGGACATTAGCCGCCGCCGGATTATCTTGAAACTGCAAAGTCGCAAGGCAAGGTGGAATCAAATATGCTGGGATAACGCGCATGAGAGTGATACAACCGAATTGCCGGGTTCAATTCACTGCCCAGGACATCGCATTCATCATGAAAGTCCTGGGGAAGAAGGAGGACGCGGCCTCGCTGGTCTCGCTGCTGACGGATCCCGAGACGCGCGATTTGATATTGGACGATGAGGCGCTGTTTCACGCGCTGCTGGAACAGCGGGGGTGCCTGAGTGTCTCCAGCCATTTTTATTTTTACATTCTGGTGCGCCATGTCCTGCGGCAGGCGGGGATTGAGGACCGCGCGGTGGCGGATTATGTGGCGGAGATGCTCGCGGAATTCTCCCGCGAGGAACGCCGCCGGCTGAGCGTGCCCGGCCAGCCGGGGCCGCTGGAGTATTTTTTTGACATGCTGGCGGCGCTGCAATCGGCCGACGACCACACGGCTTTCTGCATTCGGGCGCACATTGGGAATCACTCGCTTTTTCTGTCCGGCGTTTTTCCGGATCGCATCCGGCAGCGGGCGGAGCGGCGGGCCTGTCCGGATTTGGAGTATTACGAGGAGTTGGGGCGGATAAACTTTCGGGTGGCGGGCAACCATCGGCTGGCGCGGCGCTACGATCTGGCCCCGATCTTTGACACGCTTTCCACGCGTTTTGGAAAAACGCGCCTGGCCTTGAACGACTTGGCGGAACGGCTCTTTTCGCTGGGCGACCCGGAGCCGCCGCTGCTCCAGTTGTTCAACAAGGCGGAGGGGTGACGCCTCGCCGCGCCCGCCTGCGCTGGAATGAAATAGGCCCAGGGCACGCCGGCCCGGTCTATCGCGGCAGTTTGCGATAGAGTTCGAGGCGGCAGTCGAAGCCGCCGAAATCCACCGGCTGACGGGATTGCAATTTGAGGGCGGGGTGCGGGTTGTCCATGGGCAACGGGTTGGCCAGCACGAGCCTGCCGCCGGGTTGCAGCACGGCGGCGGCAACGCGGAAGAGGTCTTCCATCAGCCGGCGGACATCGGCCAGAGGAACGCGCCGGCCCATAGGGGGGTTGGTGATGATGAGGGTGAGGAGGTCGGAGCCGAGGGCGCCGGCGGCGGGAAAGTCGCGGAAGTCGGAGCGGACAAACGTAGTATTGACAGACTTGGCGCGCAAGGCGGCGAAGTTGGCCCTGGCAATGGCGATGGCGGCGGGGTCGCGATCCGAGCCGTAAATGGCGCGCACACCGCCCAAGAGAACGCGCTCCATGAGTTCGGAACCGGAACCGCAAAACGGGTCCCAGACGATTTCATGGCCGGCCCTTCCCGCCAGGCGCGCCAGGCAGGCGGCCAGCGGGGGGTGCGAGGCGGCGGGAACGTCTTGCCGCCGGTAGAGAAAACGCGGATCGGGGGTGAGGTTTGGGCGCAATTCCAGGGCGTGGCCCCGCCCGCCCGGCTGGATGTCTATGGTCCAGGTGACATTGCGGGCGTCATTAAGAATTTCCGGGCAGAGGGCAAAGACGCGGCCGGCCAGACGGCGCACCAGGCTTCTTTGGTGGCCCCGGGAGACAAAGTTGAGGCGATAGCGGATCGTACCGTCGGTGAAGGCCTGGAACACGCGGCGCGACGAAGGCGAGGCAATGGCCGCGGCCAGCGCCGCCACGGGATCCTCCGCTCTAGGAGGATGTGGGGGAGAAGAAGGGCGCGGCGGTTCAAAGGGGCCGGGAACAAAGCCGACGGTTCCGAAGCAGCGGAGCGCGTAAATGTCCGCCAGGGCGAAAGGGGCCAGCGGGGTGAGGGAAACGAGGCCGGGACGGACATCGGCGACGCGGAACTTGCCGCGCGCGCTGACGGATTCCTCCGCCTCCCGGCGGACGAAACCTTCCAGGCCGCGGCGACCGCGGAGATGAATCCGCAGGCCGGCGAAATCGGAGAGGAGGCGGCGCATTCGCAGCGCGCTGGGACTTTGAGCGCGGGCGACACTGGCTTTGACCTTCTGCTCCGCTTGGGAAAGGAAGGGAGGGGAGCCTTGCTGGATGGAATGGAGCGTGGCAGCGCCGCCGATCTTCTCCAGAGACCGCGCGAGATATTTCTGCTCGCGCTCCAGAGTGGTCGAGCGGAACAAGGAAAGCAGTTCGGCCTCTTCGCCCGGGCCGGCGCCGATTTTTGGGAGGGCGTTCATGGCGTAGCGCTGGATTATTTCGCAAGGATCGTGGAGCAGGCCAAGAAGCCACCGCCGCACGGCGTCCTTGTGTTCGGCGGGGCCGGATTCAGAAAAGACAACGCCGACGGCGCGAATGAGGGCGACGCTTTGCCTTCGTTGATTGGGATCGGCGGCATTGAACCGCGGCGTCTCCGCAGTCCACAACTGAGGCCACGAGAGGGCGCGCAACCGGCAGTAGAGTTGCTTGTCGGGATTTGGTTCGCCGCTTTTCATGCCAGGACGGGACAATTCAAGCCACGATGTTGACGAGTTTGCGCGGGATGATGATGAATTTTTTCACGGGGCGGCCTTCGAGGAAAAGTTTGATCTTTTCGCCGGCCAGGGCGGCCGATTCGATGTCCGCATTGGAGGCGTCGGGGGCGATGACGATGCGGTCGCGGAGCTTGCCGTTGATTTGGACGGGGATTTCGATGGTTTCCTCCACGAGCAGAGCGGGATCAAACTTGGGCCAGGGCTGGTAGGAAAGGCTGGGAGGCGGGAGTTGGGCGGCCGTCAATTTGGCGAACAGTTCCTCGGCCAGATGCGGGGCAAAAGGGTGCAGCAAAACCAGGAAGTCGCGCAGGATGGAGGCGGGCCTGGTTTCCCAGGCGATGGCGTCGTTGACAAAGACCATGAGGGCGGAGATGGCGGTGTTGAAGCGGAAGGCATCGAGGTCTTCGGTGACTTTCTTGATGCAGGTGTGCAAGGTTTTGAGCTGGGCGGCGGAGGGGGGGATGTGCTGGACGGCGGGGCTGAGTTGAATTTTTTCCAGCGCGGCCGGGTCTTCGTCGGGGCGGGCGGTCTGGGATTGATCAAAATCGGTTTGACTCTGCTCGTCCACGAACAAGCGCCAGACGCGGCCGAGGAAGCGATAAACGCCTTCGACGCCGCGGGTGTTCCAGGGTTTGACCATTTCCAGGGGGCCGAGGAACATTTCGTAGAGGCGGAAGGAGTCGGCGCCGTATTGGAGAAGAACGTCGTCGGGGTTGACGACGTTGCCGCGGGACTTGGACATTTTTTGTCCGTCCTCGCCCAGGATCAAGCCCTGATTGACCAGCTTGAAAAAGGGTTCCGGGGTGGAGACGTAACCGAGATCAAAGAGGACATTGTGCCAGAAGCGCGCATAGAGGAGATGAAGGACGGCGTGTTCGATGCCGCCGACATAGAGGTCCACGCCGGGCGCGGCCCCCGGATGGGCGCCCATCCAATAATGCTCGGCCTCGGGGCCGACAAAGGCGGCGGCATTTTTCGGGTCGAGGAAGCGGAGAAAGTACCAGCAACTCCCGGCCCACTGGGGCATGGTGTTGGTTTCGCGGAAGGCGCCGCCGCGCAGGGCGACCCAATCTTTGGCGCGGGCCAGGGGAGGTTCGCCGGCGGGGGTGGGCTTGAAATCGGACAGATCGGGGGGACGGAGCGGGAGGAGGGATTCGGGAATTGGCTCGTGGCCGTCCGGTTTCCAGACAATGGGAAAGGGTTCGCCCCAATAGCGCTGGCGGCTGAAGAGCCAGTCGCGTAATTTATAGTTGACTGTTTTGCGTCCGAGCTTTTTTTCATCGAGCCAGGCGACGACTTTTTTCTTCGCCGCCGGGGTGGGCAGGCCGGAGAGGAAACCGGAGTTAACGCTGATGCCGTCGCCGAGAAAGCCGATGGAGTCCGCGCCGGCGGGGGCCTGGACGACGAGGCGGACGGGGAGGCCGAACTTGCGGGCGAAATCCAGGTCGCGGGCGTCATGGGCGGGGACGGCCATGATGGCGCCGGTGCCGTAGCTGGCGAGGACATAGTCGGCGATCCAAACGGGGATGCGCTCGGAGTTGACGGGGTTGTCGGCATAGACGCCGATGAAGACGCCGGTTTTTTCCCTGGAGGTTTCGGTGCGTTCGAGGTCGCTCTTGGCGGCGGCGAACTGGCGGTATTGCTCGACGGCGGAGCGGGGCGAGGGGGCGCCGCCTTTCCAGGAATCGGGCGTGCCTTCGGGCCAGTGTGTGGGCACGACTTCGTGTTCCAACCACTTGGCGATCATGGGATGTTCCGGGGCCAGGACCATGTAAGTGGCGCCAAAGAGAGTGTCGGGGCGGGTGGTGAAGACGGGGAGAAGCCAGGTTTGGTAGCGGGTCTCGTATTTAAGAGGCCCGGGAAGGATGCGGCCGACGCGAAAGGAGACTCTGGCGCCTTCGCTGCGGCCGATCCAGTTACGTTGCATATCCTTGAGGGAGTCGCTCCAATGAATTTTATCCAAACCTTCCAGGAGGCGGTCGGCGTAGGCGGTGATGCGGAGCATCCATTGGCGCATGGGCCTGCGGACGACGGGAAAACCGCCGACCTCGCTTTTGCCCTCGACGACTTCCTCATTGGCCAGGACGGTGCCCAGTTCTTCGCACCACCAAACGGGGGCTTCGGTGACATAGGCCAGGCGCTGGTTGTCGCGGTATTGGCGGCGGGCTTCCGGGGAGAGATCGCCGGGGGGGGCGGGCAGGGTGGTCAGAGGTTCGGCCTTTTTGGTGGCGGGGTTGAACCAGGAATTGTAGAGCTTGAGGAAAATCCACTGGGTCCATTTGAAATAGGCGGGGTCGGTGGTGTCAATTTCGCGGGTCCAGTCGTAACTGAAACCGAGGGCCTTGATCTGGCGCTTGAAGACGGCGATGTTGGCCTGGGTGGTCTGGCGGGGGTGCTGGCCGGTGCGGATGGCGTATTGTTCGGCGGGCAGGCCGAAGGCGTCCCAGCCCATGGGATGGAGGACGTTGCAGCCTAGGGCGCGGCGGTAACGGGCCAGGATGTCGGTGGCGGTGTAGCCCTCTGGATGGCCGACGTGCAGGCCGGCCCCGGAAGGATAGGGGAACATGTCAAGAATATAGAATTTCGGGGGAAGCCGGTCCGGGGGAACGGGGCCGCGGAGGCCGTGGCGGAGGGCGAAGGGGTGGTCCGGGGGGATCGGCTCCAGGGGGTTCCAGGCGCGGAAAGTGGATTGGGCGTCCCAAAATTGCTGCCATTTGGGTTCGATGAGATGGAAAGGATATTGCCGGCGCATGGTTGGATGGAACGCGTGGAAGCGGTGAAGATTCCGGGTGGTGGCGGCTTATTCCTTTCCCTGCGGAATGACTCCCTCTTGGATCAGTTTTTTGAGTTTGGGAGTGATGACGAATTGGCAGTAGCCGGCGTTTTTGTTGAGGTTGTAGTAATTTTGGTGGTAATCCTCGGCGGGGTAAAAGGCCTTGAGGGGAACGATTTGGGTGACGATGGGGTCCTTGAAGTTTTTTTGCGCAATAGACTTGGAGGCTTCGGCGATCTTCTGCTGCGATGGATCGTTGTAGAGAATGATGGAGCGGTATTGGGTGCCGGTGTCGGCGCCCTGGCGGTTGAGGGTGGTGGGATCGTGGGCTTCCCAGAAGATTTCCAGGAGTTTGGAGTAGGGGAGGACGGAGGGATCGAATTTGATTTGGATCACTTCGGCGTGGCCGGTATCGCCGACGCAGACCTGCTGGTAGGTTGGGTTGGGAACGGTGCCGCCGGCAAAGCCGGAGGTGACGGATTTGACGCCGGGAATGCGCTGGAAAACGGCTTCGGCGCACCAAAAGCAGCCGCCGCCGAAAGTGGCGGTTTCGGTTTTTGCGGGCGCGTTGGTGGAGGGAGTTTGGGCGTTCATGGCAAGAGGGAGCAGACCCGGCAAGACGCCGGCAGCCAGGAGGGCCAGCAGACGGGCGCCGGTGTTCGAGAAGTGAGGATACAGTTTCATGCAAAGGAAGTTAGACGATGGCAAGGCGGGCTTCAAGTGGCTTTGGCATTTCGAGTCATGGAAGTATTTTTTACCTTGATTTACCTTGATTTGGCTTGATTTCCTCCTTCGCCAAAGCTACGGCCAGACAGGCCGGAGGGGGTTTGGGCGGTATTTTTGGCGACCGACAGGTCAAATCCCGACTTGGATGGTAGAGATTGTCCTGTTGCGATTTTGTGGTTTCTCATGGAATCCTTGGTTGGTTTTTCATGGTCGTAGTTTTCATTTTTAAATTGATTGAATCACAGATTTGGGAAAATGTCATTCCCACGGTGGTAACGATTTGCATTTTGTAGTTTTGGTTGGAAACGGCTGATGTGGAGTTTCTTGCGATGGAAAAGCGAGGTTTTGAGACTTGCGATTACAAAAAAAGTTTTGGGGAAACAGCGAAAAAGCTGCCAAACGAGCGCAAAAAGGGATCGATTTCATCGTTGGCAGTTGCCACGACCGCTGTTTAAGCAGCCAGACGGGGCATTTGCGGGAGGCCCTGAAGGAGGCTCCGTTGCTGGGCCAAACGACGGTGGAGTTGCGCGCGCGCGGCAGTCAGCAGGCCAGGACGGCAGTGGTGGAACTGCGCAGCCTGTCGGTTGGTTTGGAAGGGCCTTAGCGTCCGGGCGGCAGGCAACCTGCGCTGGAAGGAGTCCCCGTGGTTGAGGTGCGGGAAGTTCATCCGCCCGAAGGAGTCGCCGAGCCGCTGCATTGGATATTGTTGACCTCGCTGCCGTGCGGCACTCTGGCACAGGCGCGGCGAATCGTGGGTCGGTATGCGGCGCGATGGAGGATCGAAGAATATCACAAAGCGATCAAGACGGGGACGGGAGTGGAGGACAGCCAACTGGAGCGCGCCTATCGGCTGGAGGTGCTGATGGCGGTGCTGTCGGTGGTGGCGGTGCGATTGTTAAGCACCAAGTTGCTGGTCCGCAGCCGGCCGGATGGGGGTTGAGGTGGCGGGGAGTTTTGGGCCGGAGATGTTGAAAGTGCTGGAAAAGAAATGCGGAGAGCCCAAGGATGGATGGACCAACCGCAACGTCTTGGTCAGCATCGCACGGCTGGGAGGATTTCTGGGCCGCAAGCATGATGGTCTGCCCGGGTGGCAGACCATCTGGCGCGGCTGGCAGCGACTGATGTGGATGTGTGAAGGATTAGCAATACTAAACAATTCCCATAAAAGACGTGGGTAATGACAAGGTCATAGACAGATGGAACAACAGGGGGATGGCCAAATGGAACAACAGTAGGCTGGCCCGCAGCGATGCGGGCTGCGGCGTTGCGGGCTGCCGCTACAGTGCAAAAGCAAACTGGAAATGGTATCAGAACCGCTCCTCGCGCATGGCCCTGACCGCCTCCGCCGCGTCAAATTTTCGCCCGCCGGTTGAAACAACCAAAAGACCGCGCCGCTTTTTCAATACGGCGCTTCGCTCCGGGGCGACCAAAGTAAGCTCCACCTTGTTGCCCATGACTTCCGCCTTGAATGCGGCGGGCCGGCATATCTGCAGCGCCTTGCGCATGGGACCGGGAAGGACCATGCGCCCAAATTTATCCATCGTAATAAGAGCTTCCATTTCCAATAACCATGCCATTTGTCATGCCAAATGGAAAACCCCAAAAAGCAAAATACGTAATGGGTCAGTCACAGTTGGCAGGGACGGCTCGCCGAGCCGTCCGGGGGTGGTTGGCTGGAGCGGTCGCCTCGGCGAGGCGACCCTGCTATGGGAATTGTCAAGCGAGCTTTCGTCTTTATTTCATAGTTCCTTTCGGCTTGAGGGGTCAATGGTTCATTTCGGAGCGTTTCCTCTTCAAGGCTGGGGC